>Ga0075420_100000942_pt1 | contig 24037 bp, 21 predicted proteins | sample SoiMetdeltSBSDD4_FD_75296 | JGI IMG/M metagenome (GOLD analysis project Ga0075420, IMG submission 75296) | Bulk soil microbial communities from a Populus tree surrounding site in Tennessee, USA - Soil MetaG P. deltoides SBSDD4 | ecosystem: Environmental > Terrestrial > Soil > Tree plantation...
ATCGGGGCGGTCCCGTTGAACCGGGCGTAGGCGTGCTTGGAGCGGAACCGGGCGGCACCAGCGGTCTCGCCGAGGATCATCGCGGCACCGAGCACACCGCAGCCGGGGATGGCCAGCAGGTGCGCGAGTCGCCGGTGTAGATCTCGCCGCTGCCTGGGGCGCCGTCGCGTTCGGCGAGGCGGATGTTGTCGGCTGCCAGGTCGGCCCACCGCTGTTCGTACTCCACGCCGACGCCGTGCCGGCCCAGGCGCATGGCCTCGATGACGGTGGTGCCGATGCCGGCCATAGGGTCGAGCACGGTGTGGCCGGGCTCGGTGTAGGTGCGGATGGCGTAGCGGCTGATGGCGGGCAGCATCTTGCCCGGATGCGTCATCGACTCGCGGGTGTACCGGCCGCGTCGCAGTTCGCGCGAGGGGACCTGCCCGGTCAGCCACACCGAGCTGGGGAACCCCTTGGCGAGCAGCGCGGCACGGTCGCCCTCGCGACGGTCGACGGTGTCCGAGATGGCGGGGTCGAAGAGGGGGCGGTTGTCAGGCACGGGGGGCCTCCTCGGCGGTCGCGGTCCCGGCGAACACGACGAGAACCCGCACCGCCGGGACGTGGTGGCCGTCGAGGAGCCGCCGCCCGTCGGCGGGCTCGCCCGCCGGTTCCGGGTCGGTGCGCGGGTCGTGCTCGGGAAGCGGGGTGAGCAGGACGGGGATGTGCTGGTGGTAGAGCAGCCCGGCCGCGCGGGCGGCGGCGATGACCGTTGAGCGGCGGCTGAACACGTCAGGCTGCGTGCCGGCTTGCGGGTTTGGCGCGGCCAAGGCCGCGATTAGGTGCCCGCCGGGGCGCACCAGCCGCCGCCACGTGCTCATGGCGCGGGTCAGAGCGTGCAGGTCGAGGCTGCCCGCCCCGGCCCGGGGCAACGTGACCACGACGAGGTCGGCGCCCGGTCCGGGGCGGCACACCACGCGGCGCGGCCGGTCCTGCCGCGACGGCGGGGGCACGAGCCGCACCCGGCTGGTGCCGCCGTGGGGTGACGAGTTTGGCCGGGGCGCGGCGGAGGTAGCGGGCCGCCGCGGCGATGGTCGGGTGCTCATCGAGGTCGAGCACGACATCGCCGAAGCGGGTGTAGTGGCGGATCAGGTAGGCGACCTGGCTCGGGGACAGGCCGTGCCAGTCCGGCACGCCCGGCCGGGCGAACGCCGGACGGCGCGAGCGGGGTGTCGGGGCGAGGAACAGGCCGATCGGGGCCGGCTGCGGCCGGGTCGAGCGGTCGGGCGAGAAGTTGTTCGTCATCGGGCGTGTGGGCCACGTCCGCCGAAAGCGCTGACACCTATGGATACAGATTCGGGGGCCGTTTTCGACATCCGAGCCCGCGAGCGGGCCTCTGCCCTGTCGGGACCGGCACCTTGAACAAGATCGTCTAAGAGTTGAACACGCAGGTCACGGCGCTGGCACCCGGTAGCGGGAGGACCGCCGACGAGCCGCCGCGCGCCCGGTCGGTCGGGGGCGTCGGTCGCGGGCGGTCAGGGCGACCTTGAACAAGATCATCATCTTGAACAAGATCGACAATCCGAGGGTTGAACAAGATCGTGTTGAGGTTGAACAAGATCGAGAAGGGGTTGAACAAGATCCGGTAGTGCTTGAACAAGATCAGCTTCCGGTTGAACAAGATCCAATCGCCGTGTGCCGCCCGGCCTGCGAGCGGTCGGCGGGACATCGATGTTCAACCCTGCTATCGCCGCGTGCGGCGCAGCGCCTCGACGGCCGCCACAGAGGGGTTGAACACGCAGGTAGCGGGGTTGAACACCGCGCCGACGCCGGGTGCTACCAGGCCGGACCTGTCCCGCCGCGACAGCCGGCATTCGGCGCGGCGTGCGGCGTGTTCAACCACCAGCCGGGGTGATCTTGTTCAAGTACTGTTCAACCCGGGTGGCGGGATGGGTGACGTACCCGCCGGACGGCCCACGACGGCCGCTGGCACTCCCATCGCCCAACCTTCGGGGGTTCCCTCATGCCTTCGCGCATCCGTCTCACCCTGCCCGCTGCCGGAACACCGGCCCCGCACCTGGTGCGCGGCGACTACCCGCTCGACGTCGCTGAGACCACGTTCCGGCTGCTCACCACCGACCCGGAGCCGTTGTCCCTCGACGGCGCGCAGATCGGTCACGGCCTGCCGGCGCGGCGGATCCCGCTGCACGAGCTGTCCGCGATCCTGATGCACCCCTCGTGCTCCTACGCCGCCAGCGACACCGCGTGGCGCCAGCTCATCACCCGTGCCCGCACCGCAGGCCCGGCCTGGGTCGTCGGCGCGGTCGGCGTTGCCCTGCCCGGGTTGCGGGCCGCTGCGAAGCGGTTGTCGCGCACCCACACCGGCGATGTGCAGGCCGAGCTGATCATCGGTTTCCTCACCGCACTCAACGAGATCAAGCCGGCATCGCCGCAGGTGGCGCAGCGGTTGTGCAGCGCCGCGTTCGTGCAGGCTCGCCGGCAGTTGCGAGCCAGCGAACCGGCCCGGGTCGAGGTCACCGGCCCCGCGCCGGGGTCGGCCGCACCGCCCGCGCTGTGGCAGCACCCGGACTTCATCCTCGTTCGCGCGGTCCGCGCCGGGGTCCTCACCGTGTTCGAAGCGACGCTGATCGGGGTGACCCGGCTGGAAGACGTGCCGGTGGCCGAGTACGCCGCCCGGGTCGGCAAGACCGCGAAAGCGGTCTACAAGGCCCGCGACCGCGCCGAGGCCCGCCTCGTCGCCGCCATCACCGCCGGCACCTTGTCCGACCCGGACACCGAGGTCATCGCCGAGGCCACCATGACCCTCGTCGCCGACCCGCAGCACTGCGGCTGACCTGCGTCTTTACGGCCGAATGTCGAAAACAGGCCCGAAAACTGTATCTCCAAGTGCGGGACCTTTTCGCGCTGGTGACCACCGACCGGACCCGCTTGACGGCGCTGACACCCCGTACGGCCACCGATCTTCCACGTGAGGAGGACGGGCCACGCCGGTCGGCACCAGGTCACCGATGAGCGCACTCCGTTCCGGTCCCGCCTTCGCCCAGCCACACGCGCACCAGCCTGAGCCAGCCCTGCATAGGGCGGCGGCGTGGCGTGCGCCTCGGAGGTCTCTGTCGTGAAACTCGCATATTCGCATCGCCGTCGCCCGCTGGGCCGGCGTTCGCCTCAGCGGCGCCGGCCGATCCCGTACTCGGTCTGGGTGCTGTACCAGGCCACCCGCCTGATTCCCGTGTTCGTGCTGGTCGCCGCCGTGGCGGCAACCGCTCTGGTGGTGACCAAGGGCACCGCGTACGCCGCCGAGATCGGTGCGGTACCGCTGGCCGCCGAGTCGATCCAGCAGGTCGCCGAGCGCATCCGCACCTGGCTCCTCGCGATTCTCGTCGCGGTCGCCACCCTGTTCCTGACCGTGGGCGGGCTGCGCTACCTGGCCGCCAACGGCGACCCCGGCGAGCTGGAGAAGGCCAAGCTGGCGCTGCGCTCGGCCGCGATCGGCTACGCCCTTGCCCTGCTCGCGCCGCTGTTCGTCACCATCGTCGGTCAGTGGGTGGCCTGATGGCCGCCGTCAAGGTGCACCGGCGCCGGCTGTCTCGGCGCGCGAGGATGCTGCTGCTCGCCGTCACGGCCCTCGCCGGCCTGGCCCTGCTGTGGGTCGGCCCGGCGCTGGCCGACCCGAGCCCGGCCCCCGGCCCCGCACCGACTCCACCAGGTGGCCCCACCGCGCCCGCCTCCCCGACGACCCCACCAGGCGTGCCGGACCCCGGCGCCCCGCCGCCCGGAGCATCCCGGCCGCCCGGTGCGTCGCCGTCGCCGTCAGCGCCCACCACACCGTCTCCGATCCCGCCTCCTGGGCCGTCGAGCCCGTCCAGCGGTGACGACCCGGCCTGGTACGACGTGGGTGGCCAGATCCGCAAAGCCATCGCGGACCTGATCGCATGGGCCGCCGAGCAGGCCATTCAACCGGTCATGGAAGCCCTCGGCGAGTCGTGGCTTTCCACCCCGGACTTCACCGGCAATCCCGCCGCCAAAGGCATCTGGACCACCAGCCTCGTGGTCGCCAACGGCGTGTTCGTGCTGTTCATCGTCGCGGGCGGGTTCGTCGTCACCGCGAGGGAGACGCTACAAACCCAACACGGCCTCAAGCAGATACTCCCGCGTCTGGCCGTGGGTGCGGTCGCGGCCAATTGCAGTCTGATCCTGTTCCAGAAGTTGATCGAGTGGACCAACGCGCTCACCGTCGCCATCGCCGCGAACTCCATCGACGGTCCGACCGCCGCCGCCGCGATCCGCCAGATCGTCGACAACGTCATGAACGGCAACAACTTCCTGCTCACGTTGCTGGTCATCGCCGTGATCGTGATGTGCCTCGTCTTGGAGATCACGTTCGTGATGCGGCTCGCCGCGCTGATCATCCTGTTCGGGATCGCGCCGGTGGCGCTGATGTGTCACGCCAGCCCATACACCGAGGGCATCGCGCAGACCTGGTGGCGCGCGGTCGGCGCGTGCCTCGGCCTGCAGATCGGTCAGGCCATCGTGGTGATGGCCACGGTGAAGGTGTTCCTCACCCCGGCCGGGCCGACCGTCATGGGTATCCCGTCCAGCGGTGACGGACTGCTCGGCATCCTGGTCTGCCTCACGATGCTGTGGGTCCTGATCAAGCTGCCCGGCTGGATGAAGCAGTTCATCCTCGGCCCGCTCGGGCAGCGCCGCGGCCGGGGCCTCATCGGCACCCTCATCCAGGCGTACCTGATGGTCAAGACCCTCGGCGCGGCGGCCGGCATGGCACGCGGCGCGGGGACGGCCGCCCGCGCGGCGGGGACGGCAGCGGGACGGCCGGGGACGACACCTCGTCCCGGCGGTCCCCGCCCGTCCCCGACCGGCGGTCCCCGTCCCCGTCCCGGGCCGTCCCCGTCCCCGGCGGGACCGGCGGCGTTCAGCCACGCCCCGGTCACCCACGCCCCGCTGTCGTCCCCGGCGGGGACGACCGGAGCGCCGGTATTCAGCAACGCGCCGTCCCCGTCCCCGGTAGGGCCGTCCCCGTCCGGTGGCGTCCCGGCGGCGCAGTTCTCCCACCCGTCCCCGGCCGAGACGCCTCGCCCGGCACCGGCTACACCGGCGGCCCGGGTGGCGTTCAGCGACGCCGCGCCTGCCACGTCGAGGTCCTCGAACGGCGGTTCGGCACCAGGGGTGACGTTCTCGGCCGCTCCAGCGCCGCACAGCGCGCCGCGACGGCCACTCGCACCGGTCACACCGGTGTTCTCCTCCGCACCCGCCACGCAGGCAGGAGGCCCACGGCGTGGCGCGTCCCCGGCCAGCCGGCCCACGGCCGCCCGGCGCGCCACCCCACCCGCCCGTACGGGCGGCACGGCAGCGGCGCGCACCCCGAGCGCCAGTACACCCCGGCCGACTCCACCGGCCCGGCGGGCGGCGGCGCCGTCCCCGCCGTCCCCGACGGGACGGCCACCGGTCACCCCGTCCCCGCCGCCGTCCCCAAGATCGTCCCCGGCGGCGGGACGGGCGGCGCCACCGTCCCCGCCGTCCCCGCGCCTGTCCCCAAGATCGTCCCCGGCGCCGGATCCGTACCCGGTGTTCCGCGCGGCTCGTCCCGCGCCGTCCCCGCCGTCCCCGCCGCCGTCCCCGCCGTCCCCGCCGCCGTCCCCGCCGCCGCGGCGTCGTCCCCAAGATCGAGGTGAGCACCGATGAACCGCCGAACCGACGAGGCCCCGCTGCGGGCTCGGGTACCGATGGGGGTTTCATACTGCACCTCCCGCGTCTGTTCGTTGGGTTGGTTGCTTCTTGCGCAGGCTGGGGGTTGTGTCGATCAGTTCCTGGCAGCGGGCCTTGACGGTCGGGTTCCAGGGAATGTGCCAGTAACCCTGCGTAGTTCGGTGGGCGGGGATCTTGCCGGAGGTGATCCAGGCCAGGATGGCGCCGCGGCTGATGCCGAGCTTGGTGTGCAGCTGGCGGATGGTCAGTTCGCCCTGGCAGGCGACCAGTCCGCCGTGGTGGTCGACGCTGAGACGCACCGATGTGGCGATGAGTTCGCGGCACCGGGCCTCGACGGTGTCGTCGAAGCGGATGCGCCAGTGCCGCTGGATCGGGGTGCGGTAGGCGCGGAGTTTGCCGGTGCGGATCCAGCCGAGCACGGCGGTCGTACTGACGCCGAGTCTGGCGGCGAGGTCACCGACGGTGACCTCGCCCGGGCCCGGGACGTCGTCGAAGAGCCGGTTCGGGCGGCCGAGGTGTACGGAGCTGTCGATCAGCTCACGGCAGCGGGCGTCGACGTGGTCGTCAAAGGGGATGTGCCAGCGGCCGGCGCGGGTGCGATGTGCGTCGATCTTTGCGGTGTTGATCCAGTCGTAGACGGCCGAGATGGCGATGCCGTACCGGGCGGCGAGTTGTTTGACGGTGATCTCGCCGTCGTGGCAGGTTCCGCTGCTGCGCGGCGCGCGGATGCTGTTGACGTTGCGGGCGCGATGTACGGCTTCGGCATCCCAGTGCCGGCCGCGGCCGGTGGTGAAGCCGGCGGCGTTGAGTTCGGCGGCCAGATCAGCGTCGCGGGTGGTGGCCGAGCGGGTCCGGATGAGGTCCAGCGCTTCGGCCGAGGTGCGGCCGGGGCCGTAGCGGACGACGGTGACCTGCTGGGTGGCGCCGGTGTGCCAGCGGATCCCGATGACGGCGTGCTCGGCGTCATCACCGGGCATCACCATGACGTCGGCGATCAGGGCGCGCAGCAGCCGTTTGCGGTCGCGGTGGCTGGTGCCGGGTGCCCGCCACAGCCCGGGCAGGTCGGCGGCGATGGCCGCCAGCCGGACCTGGTCCGGTGTCGGTGGCCGGGTGGCCTGCGCCTGGTGCAGGGCGAGTTCGGCGTCGGTGAGTGCGGCGAGTTTGGTCTCCCACCGCTGTTCCAGGGTCCGGGCGACCAGCCGGTGTTCCGGCTCGACCTGGGTGAAGGCGCGTTCGGCCCGGTCGGCTTCATACCGGGCGCGTTGCACCGCCAGTTCGGCGGCGCGGTGGGTGCGGGTGTGCCGGGCGGCGACCTCGTCCGCAGCGGCCAGGGCCAGCGCGATCTGGTCGGGGGCGACCGCGGCCAGGAACGCCGCCTCGACGACCGGGTCGACGGTGCGGGCGGAGATGCCGCGGCAGCGGGGCTGCTGCGCGTGGTCGCGGCGGGCGGCCAGGCAGTCGTAGAGGCAGAACCGGCCGAACCGGTAGTGCGTGCCCATCGGCTGCCCGCACACTCCACAGTGGATGATGCCCTGGCACAACGGTTCACCCTCCCGCGCCGGGCGGCCATGTGCGCGGGTGTGGTTGGCGGCCAGCTTCGCCTCGTTGTCCAGATACTGAGTCCAGTCGATGTAGCCCTCGTGGTGGTCTTTGATCAGGACCAGCCATTCGGCGCGGGTCGTCTTGCGGTAGCCCAGGCGCACGGTGCCGTCCGGGTCGACCCGGTGCACCACCCGGCGCCGGCCGTAGCAGTAGGCGCCGGCGTAGACGGGGTTGGTCAGGATGTGCACCACCCGGGCGTGGATCAGCGGCCGGAACCGCAGCTGCCCGGCCCACACCCCGCCGTAGACCCGAAACGGGAACGGCCGCCCGGCGAACGCGCCGACCACGCCGTAGGCCGACCCGGTCGCGGCGAACGCGGCGAACACGTCGGCCACCGCTGCCCGGACCGCTCGTCGGGGTCCTTGACACAATGGCCGTCTTCGTCGCGGGTGTAGCCGATCGGCAGCGGCAGGCGCAGCTCGCCGCGTCCGGCGGCGGCCAGTTTCGCTCCGTGCAGCCGGCTGGCGATCAGGTGGAGCTCTGCTTCCGAGAGCGTGCCTTTCAATCCGAGCAGCAGCCGGTCGTTGACATCGCGCAGGTCGTAGACCCCGTCGGCGTCGATGACCAGGGTGTCGGTGAGCCGGGCCAGTTCCAGCAGCCGAGCGAACTCCGCCGAGGAGCGGGCCAGCCGCGACACCTCCAACCCGAGCACCGCGCCGACCCCGCCCAGACACACCCGCGACACCAGCTCCCGAAACCCCGACCGGTTCTTGCCGAAAGCTCCGGACACCCCGATGTCCTCGTCGAGGACGACCACATCGACCGCTGCCCAGCCCAGCTCCACCGCTCGGCGGGCCAGGTCGTACTGCCGGGCGGTCGACTCGACATGGTCCCGGACCTGCACCAGCGTCGACTGACGGATGTAGACCACCGCGGTCCGGTTGCGGTGCCCGGCCGTGATCTTCTCCACGCCCTTCATCACGCACCCCGCCGGCATCGACGTGATGCTCCCCGGCCGCATGATTCCCGACCGCAGGCTCGTAGGCCAGTTGCGCCTCGACCATGTTCGCCAACGCCATCACCGCGACCGCGAACAACCCCGCTGGTATGGCACGCCTCGGCTGCGCCTGTGTGGCCGCCTGGCTGGCGGACACCACCGCGAACCCGGGCACGAGTCACCATCTCCGGCCACCGCCGTCTGATCACGTCACCTCTGCGCCACGAGATCATGATCCACCCCCGTCGCTGGAATCGCATCCACGACACGCGATGGCGTCCAACACCTCACGCAACGCCGCAAGGGACTCCACCGACACCGGCCGCTCCGCCGGCTCCGGACCCCGGTCCGTCCACTCCTGCGGCATCCGGATCCGCACACCGTCCACATCGCAGAAGAACGTCAACCGCCCACCCCGCCACCGGCCGGCCAACACCCGCAACCGCCGGCCCCGCCACGGATGGAAAGGATGAGTGACAACCAGTGAACCCTGCCAACGACCGCTCGAATGAGCAGTTTGTTGCACGTGTCCCCGGAGACATCGAAAAGGCCGACAAACTCGCGTTCGGTCTGACCGGGCGGCAGTTGGTCATCCTGGCCGTGACCGGGCTGGTGTTGTACTCGGCGTGGACCGCCGTGGCGACGGTCGTGCACCCCTTGGTGTTCCTCGCCTGCGCCATGCCGATTGCCGCATCGGCGTTCCTGCTCGCGGTCGTACGCCGCGACGGGATCAGCCTCGACGCCTGGGTCCTGGCCGGGCTGCGGCACCGGCGCAGCCCGCACCGGCTCGTCCCGGTGGACGGGCCGATCACCCCAGCCCCGCCGTGGGTGAACACGACGGCAGGGCCGGGTGACCGGCTCCCGTTGCCCGCGCCGCTGCGCCTGCCCGCGAAGGGCATCACCGGTGACGGTCTGGTCGACCTCGGCGCGGACGGCAGCACCGGCCTGGTCGCCGCCTCGACGGTGGCGTTCGGGCTGCGCACGGCGGCCGAGCAGAACGGCCTGGTCGCCGGGTTCGCCCGCTGGCTGCACAGCCTCGATGGGCCGGCGCAGATCGTGGTGCGGGCACAGCGGGTGGACCTGACCTACCTCGCCGACCGGTACCTGGCCGCCGCGCCAGGGCTGCCGCACCTGGCGCTGGACGGGGCCGCCCGCTCGCACGCCGGATTCCTCGACGACATCGCTACACAGCGAGAGCTGCTGCACCGGCAGGTCACCGTCGCGGTGCGCAGCCGGCGCGGCGCCCACCACACCGCGCACGCCGCCGCCGAAGCCGTGCGCGCGCTCGGCGGGTGTGAGGTTCCGGCCCGCGTCCTGGACGGTCCGGACGCGGCGATGCGGCTCGCGGCCAGCCTCGACCCGACTGCCCCGATGCCCTACGCCGTCCCTGATGGAGGTGACGAGCAGTGAGTCTGCTGTCCGCTCTCATGCCCCGCCGCACGACCGTGCCGGAGGCGGCGACGGTCCTGCCGGGCTCGCCGGACGCGGTGGAGGTCGATGGCCGGTTCGTCCGCGTCGGTGACGGCTACACCACCACCCTCGCGGTGACCGGGTACCCGGCCGAGGTCGGCCCCGGCTGGGCCGAGCCGATCCTGGCCTACCCGGGCCTGGTCGACGTGACCTTCCACATTGAGCCGATCCCGCCGGCGGTGGCCTCCGAGCGGCTGCGCAAGCAACGGGGCCGGTTCGAGTCCAGCCGCCGACAGGACGCCGCGAAGGGCCGCCTCGATGATCCCGAGTTGGACGCCGCGGCGGCCGACGCCGCCGAGTTGGCGATGCGGGTCGCCCGCGGCGAGGCGAGGCTGTTCCGACTCGGGATGTACCTCACCGTGCACGGTGCCAGCGCACAGGAGCTGGCCGACCGCGTAGCCGAGGTCCGGTCGCTGGCGGCATCGCTGCTGCTGAACACCGCGCCGGTGACGTGGCGGCAGCTTCAGGGCTGGATCACCGGCCTGCCCTTGGCCTACGACGCGCTTGGGATGAAGCGGGTCTTCGACACCGACGCCCTCGCGGCGAGCTTCCCGTTCACCAGCCCGGACCTGCCCGACACGGCCGGGGACACCGGCATGGGCGTGCTGTTCGGGACCAACCTGCACTCGGCCGGCGTCGTGGTGTGGGACCGATGGGCGCAGTCCAACTACAACGCCGTCATCCTCGCCCGCTCCGGGGAAGGCAAGTCCTACCTGGCCAAGCTGGACCTGCTGCGCAACCTGTGCCTCGGGGTCGAGGCGTTCGTCATCGACCCCGAAGACGAGTACCTACGCCTGGCCGACGCTGTGGGCGGGACGGTGATCCGGCCTGGCGCGGCCGGGGTACGGATCAACCCGCTGGACCTGCCCTCCGGTGACGAGGACGCGTACTACGACCGGATCCGGTTCATGCACACCCTCCTGGCCGTCATGGGCACCGGCGACACCACCATCAGCACCCCGCTGCCCAGCGACGAAGGCCGCTCCCTCGACGTCGCCGTGCAGGCCGCCTACCGGGCCAAAGGCATCGACTCCGACCCGCGCACGTGGCGGCGCCCGGCGCCGCTGCTCGCCGAGGTGATGGCCGAGTTGGAGAACCTCGACGACGCCGGCCGGCGGGTCGCCGCCCGGCTGCACCCATACGTGGCCGGCAGCATGAAGGGCCTGTTCGACGGCCCCACCAGCACCGTCCCGCACGGCCACCTCGTGGTCTATGCGATCAAGGATCTGCCCGAGCAGCTCCATCCGGTCGGCACCCTCCTCACGTTGGACACCATCTGGCGGGCCGTGCGTGGTGCCACCGCCGGAGGCGGTCAGCCTGAAGTTCTACGGATGGTGCTGGTCGATGAGGCGTGGAAGTTGCTGTCCGGCGGACGCGGTGGCCGCTTCCTGGAAGAGCTAGCCAAGTCCGCCCGAAAGTACGGCACCGGCCTGACCGTCGTGACGCAGGACGCGGCGGACGTGCTGTCGACCAAGGTCGGCCGCGCCGTCGTCAGTAACGCGTCCACGCAGGTGCTGCTACGCCAAGCGCCGCAAGCGATCGACGCGGTGGCCGACGCGTTCGGGCTCACCGACGGCGAGCGGGCGTTCCTGCTGTCCTGCCAACGCGGAGATGCGCTATTGGCGGCTGGGTCTGCCCGGGTGGCCTTTCACGGCCAGGCGTCCGACGTCGAGCACGAATTGATCGTCACAGGGCCGGCAACCGGCCCGGTCCCTGGTCGGCGCACCGGTCGGCGCCGCTGACACCACCCATCCTTTCATCCCTCTGGAGTTGTCGATGTTCCGCGTGATGTTGCATGCCCTCGTCCCGTCCAATCCGCCGCTCCCGAGCCCGCCGTCGGCACCGCCGACCCCGGCGCCCGGCGGGTGCGTGCCCGGTCAGGACGGGGTGCCGGACTCGATTGTGGGCAAGGTGCTGTGCGGCACCTGGGGCGGCGACGCCACCAGCGGCGTGTGGCACCTCGTTCGGGACCGGTGGCCGCTGCTGCTCGTCGCCGTCGCGGCGCTGATCGGCCTGCGGGTCGGCTGGGCCGCGTGGCGGCGGCGGGTCTGGCGTATCCACGCCGCGCAGGCGCGGTGGCTGGCGATCACTCCGCCGGTCACCGCGACCCCGGCCGCGACCGTCGGTCTGTGGCGGCTGCTCGCCACGGCGCTGCCGGCGCCGGGCCGCTGGACGCTGCGCCCGGCCCGCCTGGTGTGGGAGGTCGCCGCCGACCCGGACGGGATGCGCGCCGGGCTGTGGCTGCCACCCGGGGTGAACCCGACCGCTGTGCTGCGGCTGCTGCAACGCGGCTGGCCCGGCGTACGCGCCGAACAGACCGCCCCGCCTCGTGTGCCCACCACCGGTGCGGTCGCGGCGCTGGCGGTGTGGCCCACCCAACCGGAATGGCTGCCCCTCGTGGACGACACCGGCCCACCGGTACGGCGAGGCACAGGCGGCATCGATGCCGGCGCCCCGGAGGACGACCGGCTCCGCGCGGTGTACGACGGATTGGCCTCGGCCGGGCGCACCGGAGGCGGGCTGTTGCAGGTCCACATCAGCCGGGCACCGGCCCACCGGCTGCGTGTGCTGCGCCGCGCCATGACCAATCCCGACCGCGTCCGCCGCACCCGAGGCTCCAACGCAGGTGTAGCCCGCGCCGCCGATCTCCTGGCCGGAGCACTACGTACCGGAATCCTCGTCGTGCTCGACCTGATCACGCCAGGACCGCCCGCCCGCAAGTCCCCTTCCGGCAGGACAACGGCGGACCCGTACACCACCGAACTGGCCCGCCAGGCGCGGGCGAAGCATGCGGACGCCCCGCACCTACTCGTCGCCGTCCACGCCATCGCCGCCGGTCCCACGAAGGCCGCCGCCCGTGCGGCAGCCGCCGACATCACCTCCGGGTTCGGGCTGCTGTCAGCCCACTTCACCCGCCGCCGGCTCTGCCGTCGAACGAGCCGCGGCGCGGTCGCGACGGCCGAGCGGTGGACACCGCCGAACCGGATGAGCCTCGCCTCCGTCACCGAAGCCGCCGCCCTCGCCGGACTGCCCGCCGAACCGGCCGCCTACGGCCTGCCCGGCGCCGCGTCCCGCCGCCGCACCGCCACCCGCGACATCTTCCGGACCCCCGGCAGGCAGGCACGACACCTCAAGGCCGTACCGACACTGCGCGACGACGACCGCGACGACAACCGGGACGACGGCCCCGACGACAACCGCGACCAGCCGACCGTCTGGAGCACACCTTGAACAACATCAACGACAACGCTGCTGCGGCCGGCTCCCGCCCGGCACGCCGGCTGAACCTGGTGCCGCTCGATGAGCGGTACGGCATCGGCGGCAAGGTGATCGGTGTCGCCAACGCCGGCCCACAGGTACACGTCGGAATCTCGCTGGCGGACTGCCGCTACCACATCCATTGCCTCGGCCCGACCGGCACCGGCAAGACCACCCTGCTGGCGCGGATGATCCTCGACGACGTCGAGGCCGGACGCGGCGTCGCCGCGTTCGACCCCGCCAAAGGCGACCTCATCCGCGACCTCCTCGCTCGCCTGCCGAAGGAGTGCGGTGACCGCCTGGTCCTGATCGACCCGGACGAGCAGCAGGCGCCACCGGCGATCAACCTGCTCGACCCGGCCGTGCACGGCGGCACCGCACACGACGTGGCCGCCAACCTCACGGCGGTGATGGCGAAGGTGTGGCACCGGTGGTGGGGACACCGCACCGCCGACATCTGCTACCACGGCCTGCTCACCCTCGCCCACCTGCCCGGCGCCACCCTGGCCCAACTGCCCCGGCTGCTGTCGGACGGGAAGTGGCGGGCCGGGCGGGTCAACGCCGTCACCAGCTCGCTGAACGCGTGGGAGGGCAACACCCTCGGCGAGTTCTGGGAAGGCCTCAACGACCTACCCGCCGCCCAGCGTTCGGGCCTCGTCGCGCCGCTGCTGTCCCGGCTGCGGCTGGTGCTGGCCCACCCGATGGCCAGCTCACTGTTCGGGGTACCGGCGACCACGTTCTCCTTCGCCGACATCCTCGACGGCGGCGTCCTACTGTGCCGACTCCCCAAAGGTGTCATCGGGGAAGACGGCACCCGCCTGGTGGGTTCGCTGCTGCTGGCCGGGTTGTGGCAGGCCACCACCGCCCGCGCCCGAATCGCCGAAGACGACCGACCCGACGCATCCATTGTTCTCGATGAATGTCACAACTTCTTGCATCTGCCCATCGGCATCGATGACGCCCTCGCCGAAGCCCGCGGCCTACACACGAACTTCGTCCTCGCGCACCAGTACCTCGGCCAGCTCTCCGGCGACATGGCCGAGGCGATCGACGCCAACGCCCGCAACAAGGTCTACTTCGCCCTGGCCCCACGCGACGCCATCGACCAGTCCCGGCACCTGCGGCCCTACCTCGATGACGGGGACCTGATCCGGCTCGGCGGTTACGAAGTCGTCCTGCGCCCGGTCGCGGGTGGCCGGATCGTGCCGCCGGTCACCGCCGACACCGAACCCCCGCCGCCGGCCGAGCCCGGCCGCGCCACCGCGCTGCGGCGAGCGGCCCGTGAGCACACCGGCCTGCCGCTGGCCGAGCGGCGGCGGCTGCTCGGCGAAACGGCAACCGGTGTAGGCGCCGACGACGAGGCGCTGTCCGGTGACGAGCTGACCCAGCCACCGATCGAGCCACCGATCGAGCCGCACAACTTCCAACCCAAGGGTGTTGACCCCGAGCGTTCACCAGTGACCCCGCAGGTGACCTCTCACGAGGCACCTCGCGAGGCCCGTCGCGGCGACGAACACGCGGGTGAACACGCGCCCCTGCACACCACGTACGCGCACGTCAACGACGATGAGGAGGACTGGTGGACCGGAACCGACTGATAAGAGATATCCCTCCTACCGGTACTCAACCGTCTGGCACCGCCAGCTCTGGCCTGACGGCCTCCGTCGTAGCCGCCGAACTCGGCCGGCTCACCCCCCGCGACCGACACATCCTCGACCTGCTCGACCAGCACCAGACCTTCACCACCGACCAGCTCCACCTCCTGGCCTTCACATCCCTGGCCCGCGCCCGCAACCGGCTGTCCACCCTGTACGCCCGGGACATCCTCGACCGGTTCCGGCTCTACCAACGCCCCGGGTCGCAATCCTGGCGGTGGACCCTCGGGCCGATCGGCGCGGCCATCATCGCGGCCGGGCGCGGTGACACCCTGCCGCGCCCGTCGGCCGTGCGCGACGCCACGATGCGCCTCGCGATGTCGGGCACGCTGGCGCACCTGGTCACGGTGAACGGGTTCTTCGTGGCGCTGACCGGGCACGCCCGCACGCACCCCGGCGCGCGGCTTACGCGGTGGTGGAACGAGGCACGCTGCCGTGAGGCGTGCGGCAAGCTGGCACGCCCGGACGGTCACGGCGTCTGGTCCGACCACACCCGCGATGGCGTGCGGGTGGCGCCGTTCTGGGTCGAGGTCGACCTCGGCACCGAACCGTTGCGGCGGGTCGCGGGCAAGCTGGCAGGCTACGCCGCACTACCGCCCCGCCGCGCCTACCCGGTGCTGTTCTGGCTCACCAGCGCGGCGCGTGAGGCCAACCTGCACGCGCACCTGTCACGCGCCGGGGTGACGGTGGCGACCGCCGCCGCCGATTCTGCGCACGGCCCCGCCGGGCCGGTGTGGCGGGTCGTCGGCCGACCGGGGCGGGTGAGTCTGGCCGACCTCGGCGCACCGGTGGCCGCATCGTCGGCTGATGGTGGCGCGCCGTGGGACGGGTAGCGCTGTGGGTCGCGGTCGGCGCGGCGGTGGCGCTGGTGCTGATCGCCGGTGCCGCCGCCGGGGTCGTCTCGTCGGTGTTCGGTGGCGGTGGCGGTGCCGGGTGTCTCGGTGCCGTCACGACGCCCGGCGCTGTCCCGGCCGGGCTGTCCGGTGAGCAGGCCCGTAACGCCGGGGTGATCGTGGCTGTGGGCGAACGAATGCGGGTACCGGTACGCGGGTGGGTGATCGCGGTCGCGACGGCACTCCAGGAATCCGACTTGATCAACATCACGAGTGGTCCGGATGACTCGCTGGGACTGTTCCAACAGCGCCCGTCGCAAGGGTGGGGCACCCCGGAACAGATCATGAACCCGGACTACGCGGCCGGAAAGTTCTACGAGCGGCTCGTGGCCGTGCCCGGATGGGAACGGCTACCGCTGACCGAAGCGGCACAGGCGGTGCAACGATCGGCGTATCCCGATGCGTACCAACGGCACGAGGCGCGGGCAACCGAGATCGTCGGCGCGTACACGGGCGGGACGCTGCCGGTGTGCGACGGTGCGGCTATCAGCGCGTCGGGGTGGACCCGTCCGGTCGCGGGCACCGTGGGCTCCGGGTTCCGTACCGCCGACCGGCCGGGGCATGACGGGGTGGACATCATGGCCCCGCGCCGCACGGTGATCCGTGCGGCGTCCGGCGGGGTGGTCGCGCGGGTGCGGTGCAACATCGGCGGCAACTCGTGGGAACCGACCGGCGGGCCGATGCCGTGCGATGTGGACGGAAGCCCGACCACCGGCGGGTGTGGCTGGTATGTGGACATCCGGCACGCCGGGGACGTCACGTCGCGGTATTGCCACATGGTCCGGCAACCGGCCGTCAATGTCGGACAGCCGGTCATGGCCGGTCAGCCGATCGGCAATGTCGGCTCGTCCGGTAATTCGTCCGGACCGCATTTGCACTACGAGATTCATGAAGGCTATCCGGCCACCGAGGCGAATGCGGTAAACCCGGTTCCGTTCATGCAATCCAAAGGTGCGCCACTATAACCCGATGAAGTGATTCTTCACACAATCACAGATGGCGCAAAAAAGCGAGCGACCACGTTCCGCGCGTCCGACCGGCGACCGGTCGGGCGCGCGGCGCGCATTCAATCGCCGAAAACAGCGCCCGCACAAACCGCCCGTAGGTGTCGCCATACGCCGATCCCATGCAGCCCTACCAGAGCCAACGCCACGGCCGGCAGCGACGAATACAGGCCCGTCAAATGCCGTTCTGGCGCGGCTATCCAACGAAAGAATGGAGACGAAATCGGGGCGGCGTGAAATCGCGGAAAGAGTCTTGCGCATCGGGGTTGACAACCATTGGTGTATCGAGCATCCATGGACGTGGGCAACAAAACGCCCCGGCGAAACCGCAAACAAATAGCGCACCCGGCGCACACGGTATCGCCATTGCCGACCCCCATGTGTACGGAGGTTTAATCACCATGTCCGAAAACACCACCGCCGCGACCGTCGCCCGGACCCTCGCCAACCACCCCGACGGCATCACCGTCCGCGACCTCGTCACTGAGGCGGGTGTGGGCCAGTCCACCGCCGCGAAGACCCTCGCCGCGATGGAAACCGCTGGCACCGCCACCCGGACCCCCGGCCCCGCCAACGGCAACCGCAAGGGTGCCGACATCTGGCGCCCCGTGGCCGACGACGCCACCGCCACGCCGGACGAGGTTCGTCACCGACCATGCCTGCATCACCCGCTGGCAGCAACACGTCAACCGGTTCGACCGGCACGTCTGGATGCTTGCCGCGCACAACGACACCCGCCACCTCACCGACCAGCAGCCGTGACCGACCCCGCTGAGGCGCTCCTGACCATCTGCCGCCGGCTGGTCGGCACCGATGCGCGACCTGTCGCCGTACACCAAGGCCATGACGGCACCGTCGTCCTCCGCGCCGCAACCGCGAGCGGGGAGGTCATCGTCAAGCTGAACCGCGGGCTCGACCGCCACCGCCAAGAGGTCCACGCATACCGGCACTGGACGTCCGCGTTGCGAGGCCGAGCACCCCGGCTGCTCGCCAGCACGGAGAATCCGCCGGCCATCGTCGTCACCGCACTGCCAGGTCGCACGCTCGCCGAAGCCGACCTAAATCCGCAGCAGGAGATCGAAGCGCACCGACAAGCCGGCGAGCTGCTACACCGGCTCCATGCCGCTGCGCCGAGCCGGATGGAGCCGGACATGACCGCCTGGCTCGCCGAACGCGGCGAACACTGGCTCGCCCTGGGCCGAGCGATCATCCCCGCCCACCGTCAGGCCGAGATCCGAGCCCACCTGACCGCACTGAGCGACCTCGGGCCGATCCCCGCCGTCCCGTGCCACCTCGACTACACGCCGCGGAACCTGCTCGCCGAACCATCCGGTCGACTCGCCGTGATCGACTTCGAGCACGCCCGCTATGACCTGGCCGCCCGCGACCTCGTACGACTCGCCACCCGCATTTGGCCGAGCCGCCCTGACCTCGAAGACGCCTTCGTTGTTGGGTACGGCCCGTTGAGTGCGCTCGACCGCCAGGTCATCGAACATTGCACACACCTGGATGCCCTCACGTCGAACGTCCGCGGCGCCGGTCGCGCCGCGCCCACCGTTCTGGTCTTGACCGACGGTGCCTAATCTGTTGGCGACCGGATCGAGCGACCACGCATGGATCAACAGGTGCGAGACCGCACGATTTGGGAGCAGGGCGGCGACCCCCGATCCTGTGGTGGCTCCGGCGGGTTGCCGAAGGAGTCGCGTCATATGCTGGCGTCCTTCTGATTCGCGGATGGCGCAGGTCGTCACGCATCGACAGCGCCAGCGATTGGGGGCGTGATGTCCACATGTCGCACGATGATCCGGAGCACCATGTATCAGATCCATGACCAACCGCGGTCGCTAGCTGGCCGCCGTCGAGCAGTCCAAACGTCTCGTTCGCTGGACGTAGATCATCGACCGAGGACCAAACTCCGTTGATGTCGCTGTGGTTGGCCGCCGGTGCCTTCCGACATTGGCACGTCGCGTCATCTACTACTTACTATCCCGAGTCCTTTCAACCAGCGGAGTTGCACGCTAGCCTGCGTCGGACTAATGCTGCTCGGATAGGCATCTGACGGCGAAATGTCGCGCAGTTCAACATCGGGCGAATCGACAAGCTCCGCTAGCTCTCGGGCGCCTTTGATCCGCTCCAGCACACAGGCGCGCAGCATGCTAATGTCCTACTCTTCGATCAAACGCCGTCCAGTTGATGTAAGAGCGACTTGGCCGGACCTCGCATCGATCAGTCCTTCTGCTAGACCCAGCGCCTCAAGGACTCGGGCTCGGCGGCACGCCTCATCATATCGAGTAATTGTTGGAAATCGGCGCTGGAAGGCGTCAATGAAACTGCCATGGTCCAGTGGTGTCTCCGCCAACCGCGCCATGTCCAGGACCGTGTGAAAGTAGTTGGCCGAGCGGCCCTCGGGAAGCTGTTCGAGCAAAAACCTCGGATCCGTATCAGGCCGCCGATGTTGATCTTCTCCTTCTTGCAGGATGCTAGCGGCCTCCGCGATTGTTCCAGGACTGACTGATGCCCCTACAGCGTTGGGCGCCTGGGTCAAGAACTCAGAGGTCGTAGCTAAAATCAAGCGGCAACCCGCCAATTCTCGCATTTCTCTTACCAAGCGAGGATCGGCGCCGATACGCATGCCTCTCCAATCGTAAGTCCAATCGCCTTTCGCAATATCGTTGCTTACAATCAGGACGGCATCTGTCGTGCCCTTTGCGTACCGAATCACTTCCGCCCACCATAGGTAGTCCCCGGCGGCATCATCCCCTTTGCCCCGATCCTTGAACCCGGGAGGAAGTTTCGCGTTTAAGCGTCTCTCGGCCTCCCTTCGGTCCTTCTCAATCTGGTCGTTGCTCGGTCGCTCCGCCACGCGCCCCGCAAGTATTTCGGTAAGCTCGTCAAGTATTTGATCTGACGAGTCGCTAACAAGGCGATCGGGATCGAGATCATAGCTACTTGATACCTGGTTGATGAAATCCTTGCCCTTCGCGAATGCCTCCTCGAGACAGCTCCATACGCTCGTTGCATCGTCATCCCGCCCATGTGCCCGCTGAGCAACGCGCCGTATTAGAGCTCGTACATCATCGGCAAGTCGTCCGATGGCCTGGATTTGCTCGTGGAACTCGGTCCTACGAGACGCGACTGCATCGATTCGACGACGATGAAACTCGGCGGCTACTTGATGGGGTACGAATAGTCGCGGAGCAAGTGTTCGAAGGAGTGAAATCATCTCCATGCGTGCGGTGGGCGTGAGGCGGTATAGATCCAGTAACGCGTTGGTGTCTAGTACGATCAAGCCGTTCCGAAAGACGTTTTCACGCTCGATTCGTGAGACTCGATAGTAACCTTCGAAGCCGTCTAGAAGCCCAGTTAATGGTTCGAGGGTTACAGAACCCGACGGATCTTTGCGTTCCTCGTCCGGCATGAAGAACATTGTAGACTTCGAACCGGCCTCCACGCGACTACAAATCGCAGTTGATGGGATTGCGCGTTCGTCGGTATCGGGGTGCGCATCCCGCCACTCGGCGATCACGCAGGGCACCTCGGGGATGCGGGCGCCGAGGATGAACGACAGCCCGCGTCCTCGATGGCGCGTTTGTTGGCCTCGGAGACCATCCCGGCGTCGGCCACGACCGTCACGTCGGCCAGCTGGTGGGCGTCGAGGAAGGTTCGCAGGACCGGCAGCATGGTGGTGGTCTCGGCCCGGTTGCCTTCGAACGCATGCACCATCAGCGGGAAGCCTGAGGCGTCGGTGAGCAGACCGACGGTGATCTGCGGCTCCAGCCGCCGTTCCTTGGAGAACCCTGGCTCGCGGAAGCCGTCACCTTCGTCGGTTTCGAAGTACAGCGAGGTCACGTCATACAACAGCAGTGTTGTCGGGTCCAGGCCGACGTGCTCGGCGCAGGCTCGCGCGAGCCGTGCCCGCCACCGCCCACCGTCACCATCGGCAGGGCCGGTCTGCGCTGGCGGGTGGTCAGCGTCGGCGCCGTCCCGGCCAGCCTCGGCGCCGGCGTAGACCCGCAGCCGCCGCTTCACCGTCCGGTACGACGGCGGGTCCCAACCCGCCTCGGCCAGTACCCGCAGCGAGTCCAGCTTGCTGGTCGGCTCGATGATCCTGGCCAGCACCGGCGCTTCGAACACCTCATCACGGCCGGACGCCGCAGCGAATCCCAGCACGGCGTAGCCACGGCCCAGCGCGTCGGGCAGGTGCCCGATCCGCGACGAGGTGATCGGTAACGCCGCGCCCTGGTTGGCCGGACTGTCCGGCAGCCGCAGGTCCAGCTCGCCCCGCCCCGCGGCCAGCCGCTGCCGGGCCACCGCCTTGAGCAACTCCAGGTCCGCATCCGTGTGCGCCGAGCCGATGTGCTCGATGTCCCGCGAGCCCTTCCGCTGGGAGTGCACGATCTGCACCGCCCGCGCCCCGGACGCCGTCTTCACGTCCGCACATACGCCACGGACCGACACGATAGAACCAGCCCGTTTAGTGCGTGCCGACCGACCCAACGCTCCAGGTCACAGCCCCGACAGCTTCAAAATCGGACACCCGTGACCCAAGTCGGGTTTGAGCCACGAGTCGCGAATGAAGCGGATCCCACGTGGGCTGTCCGAGGTTAGTATGGATCATCATCAGCGATGTCATACAATGCCGCCACACCGAGGCGAGACCGGATCTCCATTGCGAGCGCAACAGCATTGCCTCCTCTTGTATTGTCTACAAGGACGCGTTTCGCTCCCGTCGCTTCAATATAGGCAAGGGTCTGTTCAAAATCAGCGTGGTCGCTTAGGCACACCCGATAGCTTACTCCTTCTCTGTAGGTCAAAATTGGGTCTGGGAAAGAACTTCGAAAGCCACTGAGAACCAGTTGTGAACTACCTGTCGGTAGTCGCGTCGGGAATCCTCCGTCTCGGTATCCAAGAATCCGTACATACCGATTGGTGGCCAATGTCTCGTCGGAAATAGGCAACACTTCGATCGGGTAGCCGTGATCCTGGTAGACCCGAATCTGTCGTTCAACGCTACGTGAGACCAGCAATGGAGCGTCTACAGCACCGGTTAGAAGGCAGGCCGCACGGTGCAATGTGCCGAAATGGGCCTTGACAAGAACGGGGCCACGCCGGAGACAACTAATAACGAGTTCGAGGAAGGCAGCTTCCGCTACACCCTGAGTGAAGGTCCGGACTGAACTTGGACTCCCGAACGTCGCGTCCACAACAAGTGCATCCACTTGGACAACCTCATCCAGCGGCCAAGCAAAGTCTCCGGAGTACCCTAGGCGGTCTCCGGATGGTAGGGTAACCTCTACCTGTGCGGCACCCAACATGTGGCCACTATCAAGTAGCCGTATTGTTCCAACGGAAGTTTCAATAGGCTTACCATGGTCAATGACATGAACGTTCTCGCGATAGGCTAGATCTGAGGACCCGTCCGCAATTAGCAGGTCACGGGTACCCCTAAACATCAAGATATCGTGGACGCCCTTGCTTGATTCGAAACGCCTCATGTGGTCATGATGAACATGGGTCTGAACGCGGATTTTCGCATGCCGCCGATAGCCGTCGCAGACAACGCCGCTCCCGAGCGCCACGGCGCCATTGGTATCAACCGTTATTGGCCAGCTGCTCATGCGTCTACATTCCGAGGTTGAGGAGTTCCTTCACGCCTTGATTGACTTCTCGTTCGATTCTCATGGAGGCTTCGTGACTAATGGCCTTGGCCGTAACAACGGAAAACCGGTCAGGGAGTAGCCGTCCGCTAGTCAACGTCGCGCCCGCATCGATGCCGCTAGTTGCCCGCAGCAGCAACTCGTCGCGCTGCTTCTGCGCTAGGTCACCTAATGCCCGTGTTACCTCAGGTTCTGTAATCCCCCCGAGGAGAAGGTGCAGGGTGACCACCTGAGGACGCATGCCCAAGACTTCAGCAACCAAGTCGCGGAGGGGCCGCCCAGACCGGACTCTAAGTTGAACGACCTGGCGCACCTCGTCCCTCGTCATCCGATTTCGGAGCAGACCGTCCCGAACTTCGCGCTGCTCGGCCGGTTTGAGGCGACGAAGCTCTGCCGCCGAGGAGAAAGAAATTGTGCCTGGGCGGTTGTTCCAATCCACGAGGCTTGCCACCGACTCGTCGAGTTCGCGAAGTGTTAGGAACTTCCGTGCCGTGGATTCGGTAAGCGAGATCCGTGATAGGCAGTCTTCCCATCCGAACTCGTTGCTGTAATGGCTGATCGCGTCAGCTACCTCTAGCGGTGACAACGGACGATTGGAACGATGAGTGCCAACCGACAATACCAGGTCACGAAGCGAGTGGTTCACTCTGCCTCACTGAGCCCGTGCGATGAGAGGCCATGTTCAATGAGCGACCTAGCGGCGTCGTCAAGGGTCGTACCCTCCTGTTTGGCGTAGTTCTTAAGCGCCGCGTGGCCTGCGCCGGACATCGTTACTACTATCTGCACGACTTTTGCGCCAGTCTTTGCGGACTCAATCACTTCGTCGACATCAGCATCCGGGTTGTTAAGTCGCTTCTGCACGACGACGTTCTGTTGTGCTCCACTCATGCTGCTCAATTCCATTGCAAGCTTGCGTGATTCGTCCGGGTCTGGTATGCCAGTGCCGGCGCTCGCCGCATCTTGCGCCCTAAGGGCTACCTTGATATCAAGACCATCGTCCTTCACCATGCTCTGTAGCTCTGGTATCAGGCGGGCGACTTTGACGTACTCGCGGACAAGACGTTCCGGAATTCCCGTGCGTTCAGACACTAGCTTCACTGAGCCATACTTCTGAAACAGCTCTGTACAGGCGTCGATTGTGTCCGCGCGCGGAGGTTCGGTTCGAAGCAGGTTTTCCGTCAGGGACAAGGCTTTGCGATCCGTGAGGTCGGCGGGCCGAGGATGAATCATCGCCTTGATGGTTGTGTGGCCAAGATTTTGACATGCCAGGAACCGACGTTGTCCCGCGATTACTTCGTATTTCTCCTCGTTCATCTCCGAAGGGCAAACGACGATTGGTTCAAGTAGCCCTTGAATCTGGATGCTTTTCGCCAGCTCGTCCAGTTCCATCCCGCGATCTACCTTTAGGCGGACTTGGCCCTTTCCGATCACAATGCGGTCCATGGGCAGTTCGCCCTCGTAGCGTTCGGCGGTCATGCTTCCCTCCTCGAATGGCATCGTGGACCAAATCAGGATTCCATGCTCGTAGTAGCGGCGGATCATGATCAGTATTCTGCGCAATTTCTAACTTCATGGTTTCCCGGCGCAGCGAGCGTGGGGACGCGTTGGCCAGGGGCGCGGGGTGTTGCAAGGCTGGATAGGGTCCACTTCAGGGTGACGGCTCCGACCTACGCCGACGCTGGCTGGCGGGCTGGGCCTGTAGTGGTCGTGCGGTGGTGTTGGTGGTCGTCTGGCGGGTGCTGGGCGTGCTCGGTATGTCCGACGGCGGATGCCGGCGAGGTCGAGATCGCGGTTGCGCGAGATCTGCCGGCAGTGTTCCGCCGGCAGGTGGCTCGGCCGC
>Ga0075420_100000943_pt1 | contig 24018 bp, 19 predicted proteins | sample SoiMetdeltSBSDD4_FD_75296 | JGI IMG/M metagenome (GOLD analysis project Ga0075420, IMG submission 75296) | Bulk soil microbial communities from a Populus tree surrounding site in Tennessee, USA - Soil MetaG P. deltoides SBSDD4 | ecosystem: Environmental > Terrestrial > Soil > Tree plantation...
GCCGAGCGGTCGGTGGATCGCCCGTACCGACGACAGGGAGGACCAGCTCGTGCGCTTCAGTGATGCCCGGCTCGAACCGATCTGGGAGAAGGCCCGCGCCGGAGAACGGCTCGATCGGACCGACGGCCTGACGCTCCTCGAGACCGACGACCTGCTCGGGGTCGGCCGCCTCGCCGATCACGTCAAGTCGGCGCGCGAGGGCGACCACGTCTACTTCGTCATCAACCGCCACATCACGCCGACGAACCTCTGCGTGCTCTCGTGCGCCTTCTGCGGCTTCGCCCGCAAGCGGGGCGAGGCCGGCGCCTACGAGCACACCATCGAGGACATGGTCGGCATGGTGAAGGACGACATGCGCGAGGTGCACATCGTCGGCGGCCACCACCCCGACTGGCCGTTCGAGTACTACGAGCGCATGATCGCCGCCATCCGCGCGGCCCGGCCGGAGGTGCAGATCAAGGCCTTCACGGCGGCCGAGATCGACTACTTCTGGCGGCGCTGGAAGCTCGAGCCGCGCGAGGCGCTGACCCGGCTGAAGGCGGCCGGCCTGCAGTCGATGCCCGGGGGCGGCGCCGAGATCTTCTCGCCGCGGCTGGCCAAGCTGCTCAAGTACACGGGCAAGGCCGACCCCGACCGCTGGTGCGAGATCCACGGCATCGCCCACGAGCTCGGCCTCAAGACGAACGCGACGATGCTGTACGGCCACGTCGAGACGCTCGCCGAGCGCGTCGACCATATGCTCCGCCTGCGCGCCCAGCAGGACGCGACGGGCGGCTTCCTGACGTTCGTCCCCCTCGCCTACCAGACGGCCACCACGAAGCTGGTGCCGCGGCAGACGCCGCCGGCCGACAGCCTGCGAACGATCGCCGCCGCGCGCCTGCTCCTCGACAACTTCCCCCACGTCGAGGCGTACTGGGTGACGCTCGGCGAGCAAACGGCGTCGATCGCGCTGCACTTCGGTGCCGACGACGTCAACGGCACGCTGGAGGACGAGCGCATCCAGCACCTCTCGGGGGCCGAGACCCCGGCCGGCCTCGCCCGCGAGCAGCTCTTCCGGATGATCCGCGACGCCGGCAAGATCCCGGTGGAGCGCGACGCGCTCTACAACATCGTGCGGGTTTATTAGATGGGGGGCCCCGATATGGCCCCCCATACCCCCCAGCGCTCGGAGCGTCCCGGCGGAGCCGGGCCGCTCCTCGACCAGCGGCTGGATGACGTCCGCGACAAGGCTCTCAGCGGCAAGCGGCTCGATCGCGAGGACGGACGCTGGCTGCTGACCGAGGCGCCGCTGCTCGAGGTGGGCGCGCTCGCCAACGCGGCGCGCTTCGCCCGCTTCCCCGAGCGCGTCGTCACGTTCGTGATCGACACCAACCCGAACTACACGAATGTCTGCATCACCGACTGCCAGTTCTGCGCCTTCTACCGCAAGCCCGGCGACAAGGAGGCGTGGACGCTGACGGTCGACGAGGTGCTGGCCAAGATCGAGTTCGCCGCCTCCAAGGGCGCCACCACGGTCCTCCTGCAGGGCGGTCACAACCCAGCCCTGCCCCTCGACTACTACCTGACACTCGTGCGCGAGACGCGCCGCCGCTTCCCGCAGATCACGCCGCACTTCTTCACCGCCTCCGAGATCCGCACCATGGCCGACGTGGCCTCCCTCGCGTTCGAGGACGTGCTCGACCAGCTGTGGGAGGCCGGGCAGCGCACCATTCCCGGCGGCGGGGCCGAGGTGCTGTCCGAGCGGGTACGCAAGCGGATCGAGCCGAAGAAGGGTGGACCCGAGGCGTGGCTGTCGGTGCACCGCGCCGCCCACGCGCGCGGCTTCAAGTCGACGGCCACCATGATGTACGGGCACGTCGACCAGACCGACGACCTCCTGGATCACCTCGACGCGATCCGGACCCTCCAGGACGAGCACGGCGGCTTCACCGCGTTCGTGCCGTGGTCCTTCAAGCCCGGCAACACGCTGCTCGAGAAGTGGATCAAGCACTACAAGGGCCCGAACGCTTATCTACGGATGCTGGCGGTCTCCCGCCTCTACCTGGACAACTTCCCTCACGTGCAGGCCTCGTGGTTCTCCGAGGGCAAGCAGGCCGGCCAGGTCGCCCTCCACTTCGGCGCCGACGATTGGGGCGGCACGCTCTTCGAGGAGAACGTCCACAAGGCCGCCGACTACGTGAACACGATCACCGTCGACGAGATCGTCACCCTCATCCGCGAAGCCGGCTTCACCCCCGCCCAACGCACCACCGAGTACGAGATCCTGCAGCGATACTAGCCGGCCGTCCAGACGGCAGGCGTCGGGGACGGCTCGGCGAGCCGATGCCTCGGGGCCTTCCGCATGGCTCGCTGGTGGTCACTGATGTTTCGGCGTGGCTCGCTGCGACGACGCTCACCACGCGCTCCGGGCGAGCGGGGCCGGGGTGGCTCGGGCCGGCCCGGATCTCCTGGCTGCGCTTGCATGGCGAGCCGTTGTCGCCGCGCTCGTTCGGCGTGGGGGCGAGCCAGCCGCCGACGGAGGAATGCTCTCGCGCTGCCCCCACTGGGGGATGGGGGGTCGCAGCGAGCCCCCACGCCGAACGAGCAGCGGCGACCGGCGAGCCATGCGCGCAGTCAAGAGACACGGGCCGGCCCCAGCCGCCCCCGGCGCCCTCGCCCGGCGGTCGCGCGGTTAGACGGGGTCGATGGCAGGTACGGCGGCGATCAGATTCTTGCGGTGGGCGAGGGTGAAGAGCCGCTCGACCGCCGCGCGCCCGTCGACGCCAAGGGCGAGCGTGAAGTCGTTCACGTACATGAGGACGAAGCGCCGGCAGGTTTCCTTGTCGATCCCGCGGCCGTAGCGCATCGCGTACTCCAGCGCCTCGTCGACGTTGGCGTGGGCCCAGGCGATGGAGTCGCGCAGCGCCTGGGACAGGGCCCGGTGCACCGGCTCACCCAGGTCGCGCCGCATGACGTTGACCCCGAGCGGCAGGGGGAGCGCCGACTCACGCTGCCAGGCCTCCCCGAGGTCGAGGACCTTCGTCAGCCCCATCTGCTGGTGCGTGATCTGCCCCTCGTGGATCAGCAGGCCGAGGTCGGCCTGCCCCTCGAGCACGGCCTGGGGGATCTTGTCGAACGCCACCTCGATCTGCGGCGGATCGCCGACGAAGATGCGCAGCAGCAGCGCCGCGGTGGTGTGCTTGCCGGGGATCGCGACGACGTGCTGCTCGATCTCGGCGGGCGGAATTGGCCGTCGGGCGACCAGGATCGGGCCGTAGCCCTTGCCCATCGAGGCCCCCGGATCCATCATCCGGTACTGCTCGGCCACGAGGATGTAGGTCGCGAACGAGACCGCGGTGACGTCGAGCTCGCCCGTTCGCGCCCGCCGGTTGAGGGTCTCGATGTCCTCCAAGACGTGCTCGATGCGGATGCCGGGAATGCTCACCTTGCCCGCGGTGAGCGCATAGAACATGAACGCGTCGTCGGGATCCGGACTGTGGCCGATTCGTATCGTGCGTTCCATCGCGCGCAAGGCTATCACAGGCGTCCGGAGCCTGAGAACTCGCTTACCCCCCGCCCTGCACGTTCATACCCACGTTGAGGAACGGCGCGGCGACAGCACGGGCGCGCCTGCCGCCACGGCGTCCGCTCGTCGGCACCCCCCTTGCACCGCCCGACGTTGTGCGCATGTGCCAACCGACCTGGCCCGCCGAGGAGGTCCCCCGTGCCCGATGAGTCCGTCCCCCGCTCCATCACCGAGCTGATCGCAGAACGAGCGGTCGCCGCACCCGCGTCTTGCGCGGTGGTGGAAGACGGAGCGGACCTCACCTACGGCGCGCTCGATGCGCAGGCGAACCGCCTGGCACACCACCTTCGCGCGCTCGGGGCCGGTCGCGAGCGGATCGTCGCGCTCGTGCTGGCGCGCTCGGCCGACCTCGTCGTCGCCGCGCTCGCCGCGCTCCGCGCGGGCGCCGCCTACGCGCCGTTCGATCCCTCGACGCCCGCCGAGCGACTGGCCACCATGCTCGAGGACGCGGCGCCGAGCGTGGTCGTCACCACCGGAGTCCACGGTGGGGCGCTCCCCGCCGGGACGTGGGCCACCGTGACGCTGGACGGCGACGCGGCCGAGCTGACGGGCCAGGCGGCCACCGCGCCCGACCTCCGCACCGAGCCGTCGGATCTCGCCTACGTGATCTACACCTCCGGCTCGACGGGACGGCCCAAGGGCGTGGAGATCACCCACGCCGGGCTCCTGAACCTCGTGCGTTGGCATCACGCCGAGTTCGTGGTGACGGCGGTCGACCGCGCACCGCTGCTCGCGAGCCCGGGATTCGACGCGTCCGTCTGGGAGATGTGGCCCTATCTGGCCGCCGGCGCCAGCCTGCACGTGGTCCCCGCCCTCACGCGCGTGGACGCCGAGGCGCTCCGGGACTGGCTCGTCACGCGAGAGATCACGCTGGCCTTCGTGGCAACGCCGCTGGCCGAGCGGATGCTGACCCTGCCCTGGCCCGCCACCACGCGGCTGCGGACACTACTGACCGGCGCCGACACGCTGCATCATCGGCCGCCGCTCGGCCTGCCGTTCAGGCTCGTGAACAACTACGGCCCGACCGAGTGCACGGTGGTGGCGACGTCGGGCCTCGTGCCGCCCGATCCGCTCGCCGACGGCCTGCCCTCCATCGGCTGGCCGATCGCCAACGTGCGGGCGTACGTCCTCGACGAGCGGGGCCGGCTCCTGCGTCCCGGCCAGGAGGGCGAGCTCCACGTCGGGGGCGCCGGCGTCGCCCGGGGTTACCGGAACTTGCCCGAGCTGACGGCGGAGCGCTTCGTCCCCGACCCGTTCGGGCCGACCGGGGCGCGGCTCTATCGCACCGGCGATCGGGTCCGCTGGCAGCCCGACGGGAGCCTGGCCTTCCTGGGACGGCTGGACGAGCAGGTCAAGGTGCGCGGCCACCGGATCGAGCCCGACGAGATCGTCGCGACCCTGCACGCGCACCCGGGCGTCGAGGCGGCCGCGGTCACCGCGCCGACCGGCCCCGACGGCGAGCCACGCCTCGTCGCCTACGTCGTGGCCGAGCCCGGCCTCACCCTGACGCCGGCGGCCCTGCGGACGACGCTGCAGGCGCGCCTGCCCGACTACATGGTGCCGGCCGTCTTCGTTCCCCTCGACGCGCTACCCCTCACGGCCAGCGGGAAGATCGACCGCGGACGACTGCCGGCGCCGGAGACGGTCGAGCCGCTGCGCGATCCCGAGTTCGTGGCGCCCCGCACCGCCGTCGAGAAGCAGCTGGCGCCGCTGGTCGCGGGCCTGCTCGGCGTGACGCGCATCGGCGTCTCCGACAACTTCTTCCTGCTCGGGGGCCACTCCCTGCTCGGGACCCAGCTCATCGCGCGGCTACGCGATGCCTTCGGCGTCGACGTCCCGCTGCGGACGATCTTCGACCATCCCACGGTGGCCGACCTCGCCGCCGAGATCGAGCAGGCCTTGCTCTCCGGCGTGGAGGCCGCGTGAGCGCGACGGTCACGGCGCCGCTGAGCCTGTATCACCTGCTCGATCCCGAGGTGCTGGCCGATCCCTACCCGCTCTATCACCGACTGCGGACGGAGAGCCCCGTGCACTGGGATCCGTTCCTGCACGCGTGGGTGGTGACGCGCTACGCCGACGTGGTCACGGTGCTGCACCGCTTCTCGGCTGCGCGGACGCCGACGCCCGAGCAGCTCGCGGCGATCGGGCTAGAATCGCTGACGCCGATCGCGGCCGTGATGGTGCGGCAGATGCTGTTCCTCGACGCCCCGGCCCACACGCGGATTCGCGGCCTGGCCTCGCAGGCGTTCACGCCCCGACGGGTCGAGCGGCTGCGCCAGCACATCCAGGAGATCACGGACTCCCTGCTCGACGGCGTCGTCGAGCGGGGGCGGCTCGAGGTCATGGAGGACGTCGCGGCGCCGCTGCCGGCCATCGTCACCGCCGAGATGCTCGGCGTGCCGACCGCGGATCATCCGCGGCTCAAGGCGTGGTCGGCCGACTTCGCCGAGATGCTGGGCAACTTCCAGCACAACCCCGACCGGGCGGCCGGCGTCCTGCGCAGCACCGAGGACATGATCGACTACTTCCGCGCCGCGATCCGTGAGCAGCAGGCGCATCCGCGCGACGGGCTGGTGGGGGCGCTGCTGCGGGCAGAGGTCGACGGCGACCGCTTCACCGAGGACGAGGTCATCGCCAACTGCATCGTGACGATGGTCGGCGGGCAGGAGACGACCACGAACCTCATCGGCAACGGCGTCCTCACGCTCCTCCGCCACCCCGACCAGCTCGAGCGGCTCCGCCGGGAGCCCGGCCTGATCACCTCCGCGGTCGAGGAGCTGCTGCGCTACGAGAGCCCGAGCCAGCACACCGCCCGGCTGGCGCCCGAGGACACCGTGCTCGGGGACAAGCTCATCCGGAAGCGTCAGGCGGTCATCGCGGTGATGGCCGCCGGCAACCGGGATCCGGAACGCTTCCCCGACCCCGACCGCCTGGACCTCGCGCGGCCGGACAACCGTCACCTCGCCTTCGGCTGGGCCGCGCACTTCTGCTTCGGCGCGCCCCTGGCCCGTCTCGAGGGTCAGATCGTCCTGTCGACGCTCTTGCGGCGGCTGACCGATCTCCGGCTCGAACCGCAGCCGCTCGTCTGGCGCACGAACCTCGGCCTGCGCGGCCTCACCGCGCTCCCGGTCGCCTTCAGGCCGAGCCCAGGCGGCACGCCCGCCGCATGACGCGCGGTCGCCGCGGCCTCTCGCGTGGCCAACCCGGTCCCGTGCGGCCGCGGCGATGCGCGCGGGGCGGCGCCGCGTCGCGCGTCGCGCCGACCGGCGACGGACGATGAGGAGCCCCGCGGTGGCGGTGTCGCCGGAGCGGATCGAGGCCTACCTGCGGCAGCGGCGCGAGCGCCTCGGCGCCGGCGGCATCGTCGCGCGGCCCGACGCCGGCCCCACGGCGCCGGTGTCGTTCCCGCAGCAGCAGCTCTGGCTGCACGCCCATCTCGACCCGGACGCGCCGGTCTACAGCGAGCCCGTCACGATCCACCGCGCGGGCTGCCTCGACGTTCGCGCCCTCGAGCAGAGCCTGACGGAGATCCTCCGCCGTCACGAGGCGTGGCGCACGACGTTCAGCGTCGTGGAAGGCCGGGTCCAGCAGGTGATCCATCCGCCGGCGCCGGTCACGGTCCCCGTCGTGGACCTCCGACCGCTGCCGCCGGCGGCGCGCGAGGAGGAGGCGCTCCGCATCGCCACCGAGGAGGCGCTGCGTCCGTTCGACCTCGAGCGGGGGCCGCTGGTCCGCGCCACCCTCGTCCGGCTGGACGAGGTCGAGCACCGGCTGTTTCTCACGCTGCACCACATCATCTTCGACGGCGTCGCCCTCTATCGCGTGTTCCTCCCCGAGCTGGCCACGCTCTACGAGGCGTTCGCCGCCGGCCGTCCCTCACCACTCGCGGAGCCGCCCATCCAGTACCCCGACTTCGCCCGCTGGCAGCGCGAGACCCAGCCGGGGAGCGAGACGTGGACGCGTCAGCTCGCCTACTGGCGGGAGCGGCTCCACGACGCGCCGGTGCTCGAGCTGCCGGCCGACCGCCCGCGCCCGCCTGGCCAGTCGTTCCGCGGCGCCATGGAGAAGCTGGCGCTGTCGAAGGGCTCGACGGCGGCCCTGAAGGCGCTCGGCGCGCGCGAGCGGGCCAGCCTCTACATGACGATGCTGGCCGTCTTCGCGGTGCTCCTGCATCGCCACTCGGGGCAGGACGACCTCGTGATCGGCAGCGTGACGGCCGGCCGCAAGCGGCCCGAGGTCGAGTCGCTGCTCGGCTACTTCCTGAACCCGCTGGCCCTGCGCCTCGACTGCGCCGACGACCCGACGTTCCAGGAGCTCCTGGCCAGGGTCCGCGACGTCGTCCTCGACGCCCTCGCGAACGACGACGTACCGTTCGAGCTCGTCGTCAACGAGGTGGCGCCGCAGCGCGACCGCACGCAGAACCCGCTGTTCCAGGTGATGTTCTCCCTGGAGCCGCCGCTGCCGACGCTGCCGGCCGAGTGGAAGCTGACACAGCTCGACGTCGAGACGGCCACCGCCAAGTTCGACCTCTATCTCGAGCTCGACGACCGGCCCGAGGGCCTGATCGGGCGCTTCCTGTACCGCACGGATCTGTTCGAGCGCGCGACGATCAGCCGGATGGTCCGTCACCTCCACACACTGGTGGACGCGGTCGTCGCCGACCCGCGCCAGCGGCTCTCGGCGCTGCCCCTCGTGGACGAGGCCGAGCGCCGTCAGCTCCTCGAGTGGAGCGTGGCGCGCGCGCCCTACCCCGAGGGGACGACGATCCAGGGGACGTTCGAGGCGGTGGCGGCGCGGACGCCGGACGCAGTGGCGCTGCTCTGCGACGAGGAGGAGCTGACCTACGGCGCCCTCGATCGCCGGGCCGACCGGCTCGCCGCACGGCTGCGGGCGCTCGGCGTCGGTCCCGACGTCCCCGTCGGCGTCTGTCTCCTGCGCTCCGTCGACTTGGTCGTCGCGCTGCTCGCCACCCTCAAGGCCGGCGGCGCCTACGTCCCGCTCGACCCGACGTATCCGCTCGAGCGCCTGCGGTTCATGCTGCGCGACGCCGGCGCCTCGATCGTGCTGACCCACACCGATCTGCGCGAGCGGCTCGGCCTGCCCGCGACGCACACGCTGCTGCTCGACGCGCCGGCCGACGACGCCCCGCCGGCGGCCGATCCCGCGCCGCGCTGTGCCGTCGGCCCCGACGACCTCGCCTACGTCATGTTCACCTCGGGCTCGACTGGCTCGCCCAAGGGCGTCGCGGTACCGCACCGGGCCGTCCTCCGTCTGGTCTTCGGCCAGCACTACGCGAGGCTCGACGCGACCCGCACGCTGTTGCTCGCCTCGCCGGTCTCGTTCGACGCCTCGACCCTCGAGCTGTGGGGCGCGCTGCTGCACGGCGGCCGCTGCGTGATCGTGCCCGCGGCCGTGCCGACCCCGGCCGTCCTGGACGCGCTGATCCGGCGTCACCGCGTGACAACCGTCTGGCTCACCGCCTCGCTCTTCAACACCGTGATCGACGAGGCCCCCCAGACGCTGGCTGGCGTCGACGAGGTACTCACCGGGGGCGAGGCGCTGTCGCCGGCCCACGTCCGGCGGGCGTACGAGCAGCTGCCCGGCGTCAGCCTCGTGAACGGGTACGGCCCCACCGAGTGCACGACCTTCGCCTGCTGTTACCGGATCCCGAGGGCGCCGGATCCGGCGGCCATGACGGTCCCGATCGGACACCCCATCGCCAACACCGAGGCGTACGTGCTCGACCGCCACGGGCGACTGGCGCCGATCGGCGTCGGCGGCGAGCTCCACCTCGGCGGGCCGGGGCTTGCGCGTGGCTACGTGAACCATCCGGAGCTGACGGCCGAGTGCTTCGTCCCTCACCCCTTCGACCCGAGCCCGGGCGCGAGGCTTTATCGCACCGGCGACCTCGTCCGATGGCGGGCCGACGGGGTGCTGGACTTCCTCGGGCGCACCGACCGCCAGGTGAAGATCCGGGGCTTCCGCATCGAGCCCGGCGAGATCGAGGCGGTGCTCGCCGCCCATCCCGCCGTGCGCGAGGCGGTCGTCGTGAGCCGTGAGCGGGGGTCCGGCGATCGCGAGCTGGTCGCCTGCATCGTGCCCCGCACGTCGGCACCCGACGCGGCGGCGCTGCAGGCGTTCCTCGGCGAGCGTGTCCCGGCCTTCATGATTCCCGCGTACGTCGTGGCGATCCCGGCGGTGCCGCGGACGCCGAGCGGCAAGCTCGATCGCGCGGCGCTGGTCGCGCGCGTCGCGTCGGCCGCCGGCCCGGCGCCCGACGCGCGACGGTTGCCGCCGCGGGACCCGCTAGAGGCGCAGCTCGCGGCCCTCTTCGAGGACATCCTCGACGTGCATCCGGTCGGGGTGAAGGACGACTTCTTCGCGCTGGGAGGCCACTCGCTGGCCGCCGTGCGGCTCGTGCAGCAGGTCGAGCGCCTCTTCGGCCAGCGACTGCCGCTGAGCGCGCTCCACGCCGGCGCGACCGTGGAGGAGCTGGCCCGTGTGCTGATCCGTCGCGAGCTGGACTCGTTCGCGGTGCCCGTGCTGAGGCTGCAGGCCGAGGGCCCGCGCCAGCCGTTCTTCTTCTTCCACGGCGACCTCAACGGCGGTGGCTTCTACTGCCGGGAGCTGGCCCGCCAGCTCGGTCCCGAGCAGCCGGTCTTCGCGATCCATCCGCTCGGACTCGATCATCGCGCCGTCCCCGTCACGATCGAGGCGATGGCCGCCGAGCACCTGGCGCAGATCCGCGCCATCCAGCCGCACGGCCCATACTTCATCGGCGGCTACTGCAACGGCGGCCTCACGGCCTACGAGGTCGCCCGCGCGCTCGCCGTGGCCGGCGAGCGGGTCGAGCCCGTCGTGTTGATCGCGGCCGCCGCCGACACCCGCCTCGCCCGGTTCCGCCCGCTGCTGGATCGCGTCGCGGGCCGGCTGGGCCTCCACGAGAACGAGGCCGCCGACTACTTCGGACGGCTGCGCTACCTGGGCGATCGCTTCGCTGCGTCGGGCTCGCGCGCGAAGCTGCAGCTCGCCCTGGCGAGCGCGGTCACGCTGGTGGCCGAGGTCGTCGGGCGCCTGGGCGGCCGCCCGCCCCGCAAGCGCCCTCCGGTCCCGGCCGAGATGGGCGCCGCGCGGATCGCCGACGGACTGGTGAGCGAGCAGACATACGCGCGGTACTTCGCCGCGGTCATGGCCTACGTGCCGCGGGCCTTTCCGGGGCGGGTGCTGGCGTTCTGGCCCGACGAGGAGACGGGGCGGCGGACGGGCGAGCCGACGCTCGGCTGGGGCCCGCTGGTCGAACAGGTGGAGGTCATCCATGTCCCCGGCAACCACCACACGATCGTGACGCGGCACTCGGGCCTGATCGCGCACACGATCCAGGCCCGGCGTCAGGCCGAGGTGGGCGTCAGCGGTCGCTGAAGCGGATCTGGACGTCGCCGGCGTGGATCGCGCGGATGATCGCGTCGCGGTCGCGCGGCGCGTCCACCTCGATCCAGGCCCGGCCAAAGTGCGGCGGGCGGTGCGCGTCGTCGGTGGCGATCTTCACCAGCGGGATCGCCTCAGTGTCGTAGACCGGCCGGTAGTGGCCGGTGTCGGTGACCTCGATCGCCGCCAGCGGCCAGCCGGCCGCGCGGATCATCTCGACCCGCTCGATCGTCTCGGCCACGCTCAGCTTGTAGCGGGCCGGGTGGTTCAGGACCCACAGCGTCTCGCGGTCGCCGATCACCTTGCCGACGTGCTGCGCGCCGATCGGGTCGAAGTTCACCTCGATGCCCTGGAAGAGGAGCAGGTTCGTGCGGACGCGCGCCAGGGTGTTGCGGTAGCTCGGCTCGATCCAGTTCGCGTGGTCCTCGTGATCGGTGATCGCGAGGAAGTCGTAGCCGCGCGACTCGTACTCGTCGACCAGCGCCTGGGGCGAGCGGACGCCGTCCGAGAAGGTCGTGTGGGCGTGGAGGTTACCGCGCAGCAGCGGCATCAGCCGAGCTCCGTGCGGGCGTGGGCGGCGATCTGATCGAGGCGCGCGAGCCAGAGCTTGGGCGTGCGCCGCGCGTGGTCCACCAGCTCGCGCAGGCACGCGAAGCGCGAGGGTCGCCCGATGATCTGCGGATGGAAGGTGAAGTTGGTGACGCCGCCGACCTCCGTGATGCCGTCGAGCTCGGTCAGCCACCCCTGCAGCACCGGACCGGGCGGCTGGATCGAGCGCTGTCCGGTGAAGAGGAAGAAGGGCGCGTCGTCCAGCACCCACGCGACGGGGATCTCCACCAGCCGCCGGCCGTCCACGGCCGCGTGCAGGTAGGGGCGGAGGCGGTCCATCATGTTCGAGGAGTACTCGAAGCCGTGGCGCGCCAGGAGGCCCAGCGTGTGGGCCGAGAGCTGCCAGGCCGGCGCCCTGTATCCGATCGGGCGGCGACCGGCCACGCGAGTGAGCACCTCCACGCTGCGAACCAGGATCTTCTCTTCCTGCGCGGCGTCGAGGTCGCTGACGCGCTCGTGGACGTCGCCGTGACAGCCGACCTCGTGGCCGCCGGCCACGATCGCCGCCACGGCCTCCGGGTGGTGCTCAGCGACCCACGCCGGCACGAAGAACGAGGCGTGGATCTCGGTCTGGCGCAGCAGGTCGAGGATGCGCGGCAGGGCCTCGCGCACACCGAAGGTGCCCTGGGAGAGCGCGACCGGCTCCGTGACGCCGCGTGCGAGCCACAGGGTCTCGGCGTCGAGGTCGAACGTGAAGGCGCAGGCCGCGCGCGCGCCGTGCGGCCAGCGGGGACCGGTCATCGCGCGACTAGCGTGGGCGGGCAGCCTTGGGGGCGGCGGGCGGACCACCCCAGGTGACCGAGAAGCCCAGTGCGAAATATCCGCTGACGTCTCGCCAGCCGGTGTTGGGCGAGCTGACCGGCTGGTTCGGCGCGGTCCAGCCCGAGATCCCGATGCGACCCGACGTCTGGGTGTTCTCGTAGGTGGAGGCCAGCGGCTGGATGAACGCGGGATCGTGCTCGACCTTGGTGCCCTGCGGGTAGAAGTCGGTGTCGGGCGGCCGGGTGGTCTCGTAGTGCAGCGGGGGCGCCACCACGCGCGGCTCCCGCTCCCTCTCGAGGCGCTTGGCCTCGATCTCGACGTCCTGGGCGGCGGCCGGCCACGCAACGAGCAGCCCCAGTCCCACGATCGCGACACTCATGAGGGCTCGCATGAGTCCATTGTACCGGACCCCCGGTGTCCGAGCCAGCGGACGCTGGGCCGCCGCCCTGTGGGCCTCAGGGCCGGCAGAGGGCGGTCAGCACGCGGACGTCGGCGAGCGTGTCGAGCTCGAGGACGGCCCGCGCGAGCTCGTCGACCTGCGCGGGGCCCAGTGCGCGGCCCGCGTTGTCGCGGAACTTGTCCACGATGGCCTCGGGCGGCAGCGGGCACGCGAGACTGCCCCGCCCATCCGGGACCCGCGCCTCCAGCGTCCGCCCGTCACGCAGGCGCACCCGCACCCAGCCCGGGAAGCCGTGGGGGAAGGTCGAGTCGGGATCGATCGCGTGGACGACCCGCCCGGCCAGGGCCAGGCGCCGGGCCTCGACCAGGCGCTCGGGCGCGTAGGTATCCAGGCCGACCCGACCATCGAGCAGCGCCGAGGCCACGGAGTACGGCAGGCTGAACTGGGCGTCGTACGACGTGCGGGGCCGCACCTTCGCCGCTCGCGGCTCGCACACGATCGGCACCTCGCCGGCCGGCACGCGGCACTCGACCTCCTCCACGTCGTCGACGGCGAGGCCGTGCGCGCGCCGGAGCTCGAGCGCGCAGTCGAGGTAGGCGTGGTTGTAGTGGCAGCACGGGTACGGCTTGAAGCCGATCCCCGGCGTCTCCCACCGCGATCCGAGCGTCGCGAACGGGGCCAGGTCGGGCTCAGTGCCGAGGAACGTGCGATAGAAGCCGAACCGCCCGTCGAGGATCGTCGCCGGCCCGGTGAAGCCGCCGCGCGCGAGCGCCGCCGCCACCGCCCCGGCGTGCCCGGCCCACCCGGCGTGCACGCGCTTGACCCACGAGCCGTCTTCCAGGTACTCGAGCCCGCCGGAGGCGAAGCTGCCCGCGATGCCCAGCGCCGCCGTGAGCCGGTCGACGTCGAGGCCCTCGATCCGGCCCGCCACCAGCGCCGCGGCGAAGGGCCCGCACACCGCCGTCGCGTGCCAGCCGCGCGCGTGGAAGGCCCCTGGGGCGGCCATGCCCAGGCGCGCGATGGCCTCGTAGCCGGCCACCGCGGCGGTGACGACCGCGCGGCCGCCGAGGCCGGCGGCCTCGCCGAGCGCCAGGGCCACCGGCACGACCACCGCGGAGGCGTGGGTGATCGAGCTCGCATGGGTGTCGTCGAAGTCGAGGCTGTGGGCCAGCGCCCCGTTGGCGAGGATGGCCAGGGGCGCCGCCGCCGTGCGCTTGGCGCCGACGACGGTGCACTCGCCCGCGCCGCCCCATCCCTCGAGCGCGCCCATCACCGAGGGCGCCGTCTCGCCGGTGGAGGCCGCCAGCGCGATGCCGAGGATGTCGAGGGTCCGCAGGCGCACGCTTGCGACGACGTCGGACGGCAGGTCGGCGAAGTCGAGCGCCGCCGCGAAGGTGGCCAGGCGGCGGGCCAGGGTCATGACGAGCGGCTCAGGCCGGGCCGGGCAGCGCGACGTTGCCGTTGCGCTCCCGGCTACGCAGCGCGATGACGACGCGACCGTCGGGCCCCGCGACCTCGACCTCCTCGGCCATGCCGGCGTCGATCATCTGCTGGACGAGCTGCTCGCGCTCGTGTCCGGCCGCGGGAAGCAGGTGCGACTTCCAGCGCATGACGAAGTAGCCGCGGCTCACGTGCGGCAGCCGCGCCTCGGCCCGCTGCAGCTCGCCGAGCCCACGCTCGAGCGCGGAGGCCGGGGAGAGTCGCGCCGACGCCGCCGCCGCCATCCGGGGCGCCATGCGCGGCGGCCGGGTCTCCGCGCGGAATGGCCCGCGGTCGCGCGGCAGCCGATCGACCCGGAAGGTCGACACACCGTCGCTCAGATGGATGTGGCCGAAGCAGCGCACGCGCAGGTCGCTCGACAGGTCGTCGGCCAACCACGTCGCCACCCACACCTGCTTGCCCAGCGCGTTGACGGCCTCCACGGCGGGGACGAAGTCGTCGTCTCCGGAGACCAGCACCGCGGCGTCGTAGGCGCCGTGGGCCGCGAAGTGGATGAGGTCGGCGACGAGCCGCGTGTCGACGCGCTTCTCGGTCGTGTACTCGTTCTCAGTGCCGCAGGCGGGACAGCGGACGCTCCGGCGGACGCGGCGGTCGCGCTTGACGAAGTAGCCGGGACGGAGCTCGAGACCCTTCAGGAACGCCTCCACGACGACCGGCGCGTCGGAGGAGACCCCGACGTAGTAGTACGCGCCGCCGAACATCGCACCGGGGCCGCCGACGGCCTGCGTGATCCACGTCGCCAGCCGATCGTAGTCGACCCGCAGCGTCTCGTCGAACCGTTGCAACGAGCGGTAGAAGTTCTGCCCGTCAAAGAAAATGCACACCTTCATCGTCTCTCGCTCCCGGGACAGTGCAGACTCAATACAACGCGGACATGGTAACACGCGCTCCGAGACGGTCACGGCGGGCGGCGGCACGCGAGAGCTGAAGACGCGAAACGCGGGGTCCTTGGCAACCCCGCGTTTGGAGTGGTGGTCGATGCTGGACTTGAACCAGCGACCCCCGGCATGTGAGGCCGGTGCTCTGCCAACTGAGCTAATCGACCGTGACGAGCGATTCTACGTACGCTCGGACGCCGCGTCAACCGAGCGCCGCCCGACCGCGGTGCCGCACGAGCTGGCTCCACTCGGGGCCCGCGTGACACGACGGTGCCGCTCCTGGGCTACAAGGGCACTCGGCGCAGACGTAGCGCGTTGCCGATGACCGAGACGGAGCTGAACGTCATGGCCGCGCTCGCCACGATCGGGCTCAGCAGCACGCCGAAGACCGGGTACAGGACACCCGCGGCGATCGGCACGCCGAGCGCGTTGTAGACGAAGGCGAAGAACAGGTTCTCGCGAATGTTCCGCATCGTCGCCCGGCTCAGACGGCGGGCGCGCACGATACCACGCAGGTCTCCCTTCACGAGCGTGACGGACGCACTCTCCATCGCGACGTCAGTGCCGGTGCCCATGGCGATGCCCACGTCGGCCTGCGCCAGCGCCGGGGCGTCGTTCACCCCATCGCCGGCCATGGCCACCCTCCGCCCCTTGGCCTGAAGATCGCGGACGACCTCGCTTTTCCGCTCCGGCAAGACCTCGGCCTCGACGTGCTCGATGCCGAGCGTGCGCGCGATCGCGTCGGCGGTGCGCCGGCTGTCCCCCGTCAGCATGACAATGCGCAGCCCGCCCGCGCGAAGCCGACTCAACGCCTCCGGTGTCGTGTCCTTGATGGGATCGGCCACGCCGATGAGGCCGGCAGCGCGCCCGTCGGCCGCGACGAACATCACGGTCTGGCCCTCGGCACGCAGCGCCTCGGCGCTCCCCTCCAGGCCTGACACGTCCACGCCGAGCTCCGTCATCATCGGGCGATTGCCGAGCGCGACCGAGCGGCCGTCCACTCGCCCGGCCACACCCTTGCCGGTGATGGAACGGAACTCCTTGGGCGCGGTGAGCCCGATGCCCCGCTGCTCGGCTCCTGACACGATGGCGGCGGCCAGCGGATGCTCACTCGCGGCCTCGAGGCTCGCCGCGAGCCGCAGCAGCTCGGCCTCGGTGAGGCCGGGCTCCGCGACGACCGACGTCAGCCGAGGTCGGCCCTCGGTGAGCGTGCCGGTCTTGTCGACGACGAGGGTGTCCACCGTCTCGAGAACTTCGAGAGCCTCGGCGTTCTTGATCAGCACGCCCGCGAGCGCGCCACGTCCCGTGCCGACCATGATCGACATCGGCGTGGCCAGGCCCAGCGCACACGGGCACGCGATGATCAGGACGGCGACCGCGTTGACCAGCGCGTAGGCCATGCGCGGCTCGGGGCCGACGAGCGCCCAGACCAGCGCGCTGACGACGGCCACGACGACGACCGCCGGGACGAACCAGGCCGACACCTGGTCGGCCAGGCGCTGGATCGGGGCCCGGCTCCGCTGGGCCTCGGAGACCATGCGCACGATCTGCGCGAGCAGCGTCTCGGCGCCAACGCGCTCGGCCCGCATGACGAAGCCCCCGGTCCCGTTGACCGTGCCGCCGGTCACGCGGCTGCCCGCCACCTTCTCTACGGGGATCGGCTCGCCCGTCACCATCGACTCGTCGACCGCACTGGCGCCCTCCACGACGACGCCATCCACCGGAACGCGCTCCCCCGGCCGCACGCGGAGCGTCTCGCCCGGCTGCACGGCGTCCAGCGGAGCGTCCTCCTCACGGCCATCGGGCAGCAGCCGGCGGGCGGTGCGAGGGGCAAGCCCGAGCAGCGCCTTGATGGCGCTGCTGGTCTGGCTTCGCGCGCGCAGCTCGAGGACCTGACCGAGGAGCACCAGGACGGTGATCACCGCCGCCGCCTCGAAGTAGAGCCCGACCTCGCCGCCGTGGGTCCGGAACGACTCCGGGAAGAGGTCGGGCGCGACCGTCGCCACGACGCTGTAGGCCCAGGCCGCGCCGGTCCCCAGCGCGATCAGCGTGAACATGTTGAGGCGGCGGTTCAGGACGGACACCCACGCCCGCTCGAAGAAGGGCCAGCCGCCCCACAGGACGACGGGCGTCGCCAGAACCAGCTGGAACCAGGCGATGGCCCGCGGTGATGCGACGTGCCGCAGCGGATTCGACGGCAGCATGTCGGACATCGCGAACGCGAGGAGCGGCAGGCTCAGCAGCAGACTGATCCAGAATCGCCGGGTCATGTCGCGCAGCTCTGTGTCGTCCTCCTCCGCCTCGGCCGACACCGTGCGTGGCTCCAGCGCCATGCCGCAGATCGGGCAGCTGCCCGGCCCGGGCTTCCTGATCTCCGGATGCATCGGGCACGTGTAGATCGTCTCGGTCCCCGACGTTCTCACCGTGTCCATCGCCATCCTCTACCCGAACGATCGCCGTTGGGATCGTGCGTGGCTGTCCCGGACGGCGCTCCGCCGAGCGCCACCTGACTATCGCGGACGATCCGCCTCACGCACCACCGCGCATATGGCCGGGCCAGCAGCCGCCCCAGCAACCGCCCGACGCCGCGTGCCGGCAGGTCGTACGCCAGCGCCAGGGTGAGATCGGTGCCGCTATCGAGCGCTGCCGTGGCGAACCCCATCTCGAAGTGCCTGATGACCACGAGACGCGGCTCACCCGTCGTGCGCCAGACCTTCTCCCGATCCCTGACCCAGCACACGACGGTCGTCGTGAAGTCGATCCGCAGCCCGAAGACGTGGCCCGAGGATCGGTACGTCGCGCCCTCGCCCGTCGCATCCGTCGAGAGCCGCTCGACGCGAAGGCGCCCGCCCCCCATGGCCAGCGAGGGTCGGTTCATGTGCAGACCGGTATGCTGCGGATCATCGAGCCACGCGAACACACGGTGCGGCGGCGCCGCGATGCCGATGCGCTCCTCGATCCTGCCTACCCAGCTCATATCACCCCCGGCGCGATCAGAAGCCGAAGGAGAAGCCGGTGGTGCCGAAGACCCGCGCACGGTTCGCCGGCCCCGCGAACTCCGTACCGAGGCCGACGTCCCACACCACGCGTGGCGTGAGCTGGAAGCGGAGGCCGACCTCGGTACCCACCGTCGTTGAGTCTCCGCGATGCCCAGCTTGCTCCGCGAACACGTCACCGACAAGCGTCGCCCGCGTGAACCGGGGAGCCCCCACGGGGTAGCTGAAGCCCAGGGCCAGCTCGTAGCGCCCATCCCGCTCATCGCTTCGGGTGTCGGTGAGGAACTCGTAGCCGGCGTTCAGGTGAAGGCTGAGCCGCTCGACGGACTTCGTGACGATGCCCTTCACCTCGACCGCGTACCCGCGAGCGTCCACCCCCGTGGGCAGGCCGAGCCCCAGCTTGATGCCGAAGGCCGGAAGGCTCAGGGTCTCCTGGTTCAGGTTATAGAGGCCGCTGAGGTGCAGGTCGCCCGACTTCGGCCGGTCATCCACCTCGTGTGGGTCGGTGAACAGGGTCGTACCGATGCCGACCTGCAGATTCGGCAGCGCCCCGTAGAGCAGCTCGATGGGGAACACGCCCTGGTCGGCGCCACGTCGCAGCAGCCGGAAGCCGGCCCCGGCCTCGGCGGCGATCTCCCCGGTTGAGATCGCGTAGGCGTCCTCCAGGCGAAGGGGTCGACCCTCGTCGAGATTCTTGTGATCGATGGCCCACGCCGGGCCGGTCGTCAACAGCAGGAGGAGCGCCGCGGTCGTCATCGTGCGCATGGTGGCCTCCCTCAGTGCCGGTGCTGCTGTGCGGGGGCGCTCGGCTTCGTCGGCTGCGGACGGTCGCTCGCCGGAGCCGTCCCGTCGAGCACCTGGTGCACCGACGGCGGCCGCGGTCCCATCCCCATCCCGTGCCCCCCGTGTGCGCCCGCGTCGGGCTCGTGGAAATCGGAGTAGTGGTCGGGATCGCCGTGGTTCCGGTGCAGATAGATCGGGAGAACGCGAAGGATCGCCGCCCGCTTGGCGTCGAAGGTCGGGAACAGGTCGGGTCGAACGAGGATGTCGTCGACGTTGTCGTGCAGCATGTGGAGGTTGTCGAAGATCGCCGCCGCCTCGGGGTACTGCCGGGCGAAGTTCGGAGCCGCCTCGGGCATCATCGGCATGAACCGCCACTCCACCGGCGGTCGGCGCAGGTAGCCGTGGTAGAACGCGATGACCTTCGGCATGAGCTCCTGCTGCCGCCTCACGTCGCCGAGGAGCTGGACGTCGTACGCCGCCGCCTGGAGCCAGTGGTAGGCCCAGATCTGTGTGTTGAACTTCGGGAACGTGTCACGAAAGGCCTTCGACTCGGCGAACTCCCACAGCGCGCGATGGTGATCGAGCCGATGAGGCGTGATCGCCTCGGGCTTCTCGAGGTAGTCGGCCAGCAGCCTCTTGTAGGCGGCCCCTTTGTCCTTAACCTTGTCGCTGGCGAACAGGTCGTACAGGCTGCGGTGGAACACGTGCGCCCAGTCGAAGGTCTTCGCCACCTCCCAGGCGAGGCGGTTGACCGTCGGCGCGACCTGTTCCTCGTCGGGCGGCACCGAGGGCGAGCTGAAGATGAAGCTCAGGACGTCCAGGCGCGCCTGCTCGATCTGCTCGGGCTGTTGCGTCTTGAGCAGCGTCTCCGCGAGATGGGCATGTCCGAAGTCGATGCCGTTGAACTCACGGTAGAGCTGTGCGAGGTCGCGCATGACCGCGTCCTTCCACGGCCCGCGCGGCTGCCAGCGATGGTCGCGCCTCACCCACGTCGATCCCAGCCGCCGGTCGCGCGGCTCGGGGTGCGGCCGCACTCCGCCCTGCATCTGCGGATGCTCCGCCGGTGTGTGCGGGCCCTCGTGGCCGCTCAGCGAGTGCTGGAAGGCGATGACCGCCCACCGGTCGTCCACCGACAGGTCGTTCTTGTAGGCCGGCATCGCGGAGCCCTTGGACTTGTAGGGCTCGACGGCGCCCCCCTCGCTGACACGCCAGAACCAGTAGGCCGGCGACATCTCGGCAACCATCGCCGTGTCGCGGAAGGATGCCGGCTTCATGATCAGCCCGGCCACCGCAGGCCCGTCACCGGCCCCTTCGTTTCCATGGCAGACCGCGCACTTCACGGCATGGATCGCGGCTCCGCGGGCGATGACGGCCTTGTCGGTCCAGATTCCGGCCGCGGGAGCCTGCCGCGCGTACTCGGTGGGCACGGGGGCGTGGAGATGTTCGGCGTCACCGCCGTGACGGTGCTGGTGGTCCGGGGGATGCCGCTTCGGGTCATGTGCCGCCGTCGTGCCGGGCGAAGCCGAGACGACGAGCGCCAGCATCGCAACGCCGATTAGACGTCGTGGTGATCTCCTGGCCATGGTTCTCCCTCCCAGGTGTCGTGTCGTGGGACAGCGCACGAGGCTATCCCCGGGCACCGGCGGCACGTATGGCGCCGGCGAGCCAGACGCGGAGCTACGGGAGGACGATCAGATCAGGAGTGATGCGTGAAGCAGGAACAGGGGCGGCGAGCTCGTGGGCCGCGGTCGGCGAGACAGGGAGGCGCGGGCGATCGGCGCCGGTGCGACATCCGCCATGATCGACACCGCGACCTGCGGGGCACATGGCGACGACGGCGAGACGGGGCGAACGCCTTCGCACGACGCCACGTGGAGACTGTCGCCGCCGTCGTGATGGTGCCCAGCGTTCTCCGGTGGCGAGGCCGCATGGTCGTCGCCGTGGGGCAACGCGCAGATGTGGCCGATCAGGGTGAAGGCCAGCAAGACCAACAGCCCGATCGACAGGAGATGCGTACGACGTCTCATCTGCACGACCGGAGAATACCATCCTCTCGGCCGCTCTGGGAAGGAGCGGCCGTCTCGGCGGCATTGAAGTTGCTCTCGATCTCCCCTATGGACGACGGTGACAGCAGTCCGCGCCGTGAATCCGCGCCACGTTGCGATCACGCGGGCCGACGCGTGATTCGCCTGCGCTGGCCCTATGTCGAGGCGAGCATCGTGCGCGCCCGGCTCGTCGCCGACACGGGGAACCAGTTCGACGTGTCGCCGCTCTACCGAGCGGAAGGGTGCTGGGCCTTCACCATCTGCCGCGAGTGCGCGAAGCGCGGCATCGTGGCGATCGCAGTCTTCCTCCTGATCCTCGCGGTGCCGTAGATCGATCGCTATCGCGCGCGCACCAGGCCCTGGATCGTCGTGCAGAGCGTCTTGCCGTCCATCGGCTTGGGGAGATAGCCGTTCACCCCGGCGTCCGCGATCTGTTGTGGCCTGAGCTCGAGCCCCGTCACGATCAACACGGACACGCCATCGAGGGCGCCTCGGCGTCGCGCTTCACTCAGGAGCGACCATCCATCGCGGCCCGGCATGATGATGTCCAGGACGAGCACGTCGGGCCGCGTGGTCGCCAGCTCGGCGAGCGCGGCCTCAACGTTCGAGATCGGGGTGACGAGGGCGCCGTCGGACTCCAGGATCACCTGCATGACCGCGAGCAGGTCCTCGTCGTCGTCGACGAGCAGAATCCGAATGCCGTCCAGCCCGTCCGGCATGGACAGCGGCTCTAGCAAGGCCGGTGCCGCCGACCTCAGTCTGGCCGGCGCGTCAGGGTTCGCGGTGACGATGATCGAGTAGGCGCCGACCGGGACGCGCGCGGCGCAGGCGATCAGGGTCGGTGTCAGCCGCGCCGGGACGGTCGGGCCGGTGTCCGGGGGCCGAGGTCGGCCAGCTCCACGCGGTCCTCGGTCACGCGGGTGACGTAGATCGCGCCCCGCGCATCGCGGCGGACGATCTTGTCGCCCTTGCGGAGCGTCACCTGCACACCGAATTCCGGCGCGACCCGGTCGGTCGGCGACGGCCGAGCGTTCCGCCTGAATAGCCTCATGGGTGCCCCCCACAGCCGTGGCTTCCTCCAGTCTGCCACGGCGCCCGCCCGGTCGCGACACTTGGCGGCTGCGGCGTGTCGACGTAGGATGGCGCGGTGGCCACCGCGGGCCGGCCGCATCCGACACTCAACGCCATGCTCCTGTGCGACCACACGATCCGCGAGCAGGGGACGGGCAAGGTCAGCCTGATCGGGATCTTCGAGAACATCAGCGCCGCACGCTTCCCGGTCGTGCACCACGCGCTCTCCGTGTACGCCAAGCTCGGCGACGCCGAGGGGGAATACGCCATCCGGCTCGAGCTGGTGCGGCTCGACGACGGGCACACGGTGGCGCAGGGCACCCTGCGGGCGGCCTTCGCCGATCGCCTCGCTCCCGGCGAGCTGATCTTCGCGCTGGAGAACCTCGCCCTCGAGCGGCCGGGGCGCTACGAGTTCCGCTTGTACGCGGACGACCGGTACATCGCGGGCAAGTCCTTCACCGTGGTGCAGACGCCAGCCCAGGCGGCGGCCTCGTGAGCGCCGTCCTCGAGCTGGAGGCGATCCCCTGCCCGCTCTGCGGCGCGCCGAACGCCACCCTGCTCTGCACCGAGCACGACGTGGCGCTCGGGGTGCCCGGCCGCTTCTCACTCGCGCGCTGCGAGGGCTGCGGGCTGCTCTACCAGAACCCACGCGTGCGCCGCGACCAGCTCGATCGCATGTACCCCGCCGACTATCCGCCGCACGCGCGCGACCCCGACCTCGGCCGTGTACTGCGCGATCGCTCACCGGCCGTCCGCTGGCTGCTCGCGCACGAGCTCGGCTACGGCCACGTCGACACGCGCGACGTCCGCGCCGGTGACCGCCTCCGGGCCCGGCTCCGCCGGCGGAAGGTCGTGAAGAACTTCCCTCACTGGGTCGGCCGCGGCCGGCTGCTGGACGTCGGCTGCGCCACCGGACGGTTCTTACAGCAGATGGCCTCGGTCGGCTGGCTCGTGAGCGGGATCGAGCTCGATCCCGAGGCCGCCGCCAAGGCGCGCACGGTCACGGCCGAGGTCGTCGTCGGAGACCCCGCCGAGGTCACCCTGCCGGCGGCGAGCTTTGACCTCGTCACCGCCTTCCACGTCGTCGAGCACCTGCCCGACCCGGCGCGGGCCGTCCGGAACATGCTCGGGTGGCTGGCTCCCGGCGGGCTTCTGGTGATCGAGGTGCCCAATGTCGGCGGCTGGGGTGGCGCGTGGTTCGGGCGCCACTGGTCGGGGCTCGACTTCCCGCGCCATCTCATTCACTTCACGCCGGGCACGATGCGCACGCTCGTCGAGCGGTGCGGCGGCCGCATCGAGGACGAATGGCACTGGTCCAAGCCGCGCTGGATCATCCGCAGCGTGCGGTTCGCGCTCGCCGCCCGCGCGACGACGCCGGCCCGCCTCGCCCTGGCCGGGCTCGACAGCCGGCTCGGCGGCGGGCTCGTCAAGCTCGTCCTGGAGGTCGCGCTCAAGGCGGCCGGCCCCGCGCGGCGCGGCGAGGTCGTGCGCTATTTCATCCGTCACGCGGGCGCGCCCTGATGCGCGCCCTGATCCTCACCGCCAGCTACGGCTCGGGCCACAACGAGGCCGCGCGCAGCCTCGCCGAGGGCTTCATCGCGCGCGGCGCCTCGGTCACCGTCGTCGATCACTTCCGCGAGCTGGTGCACCCGTGGTTCGCGGGCTTCACCCGCGGCCTCTACATGGCCCTGCTGCGCCGAGCCCCGGCGGTGTGGGGCGCCGCCTACGCGCTGGGCGATCGGATGCCGAGCGACTCTCCGCTCGCGTTCGGCGCCACCCGCGTCGGGATGGCCCGCCTGGCGGCGCTGCTCGACACGCTCGAGCCCGACGCGGTCGTCTCGGTGCACGCCACGCCGGCCGCGGCGCTGTCGGCGCTGGCCGCCGAGGGCCGCCGGCTGCCGCCGCACACCACCGTCGTGACGGACTTCGTGGCGCACAGCCAGTGGATCGCGCGCGGCATCGACCGCTATTGCGTGGCCGCCGA
>Ga0075420_100000944_pt1 | contig 23997 bp, 21 predicted proteins | sample SoiMetdeltSBSDD4_FD_75296 | JGI IMG/M metagenome (GOLD analysis project Ga0075420, IMG submission 75296) | Bulk soil microbial communities from a Populus tree surrounding site in Tennessee, USA - Soil MetaG P. deltoides SBSDD4 | ecosystem: Environmental > Terrestrial > Soil > Tree plantation...
AGGCTCCACGCGCCGGGCCGCCGCGTCGCTGCGGCGGCCCGGCCGTCGCTCCGATGGACTCCTCGAACTCACCTCTCCGTGTCGGGCTGATCGGCTACGGGGCCGCGGGCGCGGTGTTCCACGCGCCTCTCATCGCCGCCCTGCCGGGGCTCGAGCTGGCCTCGGTGGTGACCGCGAACGAGGAGCGCGCGGCGGCCGCGCGAGCGACCCACCCGGGCGTGCGGGTGCTGGCCGATGCCGAGGAGCTCTTGGCCGACGCGGCGTCGCACGACCTCGTGGTCGTGGCGGCGCCCAACCGCGTTCACGTGGAGCTCGCGCTCGCCGCGCTGGGGGCGGGCCTGCACGTGGTGGTGGACAAGCCGCTGGCCGCGTCGCTCGCGGACGGCGAGCGGCTGACGGCCGCGGCCGCCGCGTCGGGGCTCGTCGCGGCCGTGTTCCACAACCGCCGCTACGACGGCGACTTCCTGACCCTGCGCCGGCTGCTCGACGAGGGCAGGCTTGGCGAGCCCTGGCGGCTCGAGTCGCGCTTCGAGCGCTGGCGCCCCGAGCTGCGCGCCGGAGCCTGGCGCGAGCGGCCCGACCCGGCGGAGGCCGGCGGCCTGTTGTTCGACCTCGGCTCTCACCTGATCGACCAGGCGCTCGTCCTGCTCGGCCCAGTCGCGCGCGTGTACGGGGAGCTTGACGCCCGGCGTGAGGGCGCGGTCGTGGACGACGACGCCTTCGTGGCCCTCGAGCACCGCTCGGGGGCGCGCTCGCACCTGTGGATGTCGCAAACGGCCGCCGCGCTCGGGCCGCGCTTCAGGGCGCTCGGCTCGCGCGCCGCGTACGTGAAGTGGGGGCTCGACGGCCAGGAGGAGGCACTGCGCTCGGGAGCCGGCCCCGACTCGCCCGGCTTCGGCGTCGAGGAGCGCTCGTCGTGGGGCACGCTCGGCGCCGCGGACTCGCTCGTCCCGGTCGAGACCGAGCGCGGCCGCTATCTCGACTTCTACGCGGGCGTGGAGCGCTCCCTGCGCGAGGGGGCGCCCGTGCCGGTGCCGCCGGCCGCCGGCGTCGAGGTGCTGCGCGTGATCGAGGCGGCGCTCGCGAGCGCGCGCGACGGCACGGCCGTGGCGCTCCCGCCGGGCTAGCGCGCATCCCTGTCCGCTCCTCGGCGTCGAGGATCACCGGGGCCCGAGCCTCCTGCAGAAACTCAACCAGGAGGTGAGTTTCTGCAGGAGCTACCCACTCGGGCGGCGAGCCGCCCGCGGGCATGCCGAGGGCCGCTCCAGCGCCGCTCCAGCGCACGGCCTTGTCGCCGCCCGCGCTCCAGTTTGTGACACGGCGTTACCCACCTGCGCGCAACTCCGCCGTACGGTCGGCGGGTGGCGCGCGAGCAGGGGCAGGCGACGGTCGAATGGGTGGGGCTCCTGCTGCTGCTCGCGCTCGCCCTGGGAGCGCTCCTCGCGCTCGCCCCCAGGGTCGAGGGCAGGGCGCTCGGCGCTCAGCTGCTCGAGCGGGTGACTTGCGCCGTGCGCGACGGCTGCGGCTCGAGGGCGGAGGAGGTCCCCCAGGATCCGGCCCTCGCCGTCGCGTTCCCCCCGCCGGCGCCGTCGCGGGCCGCCGCCCCGCGGGCGGCGCCCGTCTCGCCCGAGCGCGCCGCCCTGGCCTACCGTGCCCTGCGGGGCGTGAAGACGGTCGCCCGCAGGGCCTGGATCCTCTGCCTCGGCTGGGAGCGCTACCGCTACGAGCGCGACCAACCGGAGGCGGTGATCCCCGGTCATCCGATGCCGGTCCGCGAGGCGGCCCGGATCGCCAACGCGTGCCTCAACCCGCTCTACTTCCTCACGCCGGAGCGCGGCCGGTGAGCGGCGAGAGCGGGCAGGCCACCGTCGAGTGGGCCGCCCTCGTGCTGCTCGCCGCCGCGGCGCTCGGCGCGCTGGCGGCTTTCGCGCCGGCGATCGACGGCCGCCCGCTGGGCGCGGCGCTCGCCCACCGCCTCGTCTGCGCCGTACGCGGGAGCTGCCACGACGGCCAGGAGCTCCTCGCGCGTGCGTACGGGGAGCGGGACGCCGCGCTCGTGCGCCGCCACGCGCCCAACCTCGTCTACGAGCCCGGCGAGCGTCAGATCCCGGTCGACTGGCGCCGCTGCCGCCGGCCAAGCTGCGCCGAGGCGCCCGACGACCGCGACCTCGACGTGCACCGCGCCGAGCGCGGCGCGCGCGCCACCGTGTTCACGCGCGTGCTGCGCCGGGGCGGGCGGGTGTACCTCCAGTACTGGCTCTACTACCCGGACTCGAACAGCGCCTTCGCCGGCTCGGACGCGCTCTGGGAGCGTCGCCACCTGGTGCCGCTGGTGGGCGCCGCGCTGCGGGCGCTGGGGGACTATCCCGGCTACCACAGAGACGACTGGGAGAGCTACTTCGTGCGCATCGAGCCGGACGGGCGGGTGTCGGCGCGGGCGAGCTCGCACGGGCACTGGCAGGGCTGCAAGGAGCGCGACTGCGCGGGCGAGTGGACGGCCGCGAGCGGCTGGACGCGAGTCTCGCGCGGCAGCCACGCCGGCCACCTTCCGATGGGCGCCGCGCCGCGCCCGCGCGAGGGACACATGGGCGGGACCAGCCGTCTGCCCGGCTTTGCTCCTGTCGAGATGCGGCGCTTCCCGCTCGTCCCGGGGCTCGACGTGCGCGAGCGCACCACGACTGCGGAGGCCCTGCGGTTGATCCCGCTCGAGACGTACGGTCGGCGCGGCTACCGGCCGCTCGACCCCGGCATCAAGCCGCCGTGGCGCAAGGATGCCTATGACGACCCGGAGAGCGAGGGCTCGTGATGCCGCCGCGCCCGGCACCGATCGGCTTTACATTTGAACGGCGATGGAGTGCTCATGAGGGTCGGCCTTGTGCTCGGCGCCGGCGGCGTGCTCGGCGGCGCGTGGCTGACCGGCGCGCTCGACGCGATCGCCGACGAGACCGGCTGGGACCCGGGGAGCGCCGAGTACGTGGTCGGCACCTCGGCGGGCTCGATGATCGGCGCGCTGCTCGCCGCTGGGGTGCCGCCGTGGTTCATGGTCGCCCACTCGCGGGGCGAGCTGTTCGAGGGCCTGAGCGGCCCCGACGGCCGCCCGGCGGCCGACGCCGACCGCTCGGCGGGCGCGGTCTTCCGCGTCCACCGCGGCCTGCCCTCGATCGGGCCGGGCTCGCTGCGGATGGCGTTCACCTCGCTGTCGAACCCGCTCCGCCACACGCCCCTCCAGCTGCTCGCCGGCTGGCTGCCCGCCGGCCTGATCTCAACCGACGCGCTCAAGGAGATCGTGCGGCGCGCGGTGCCGGGCGACTGGGTCGAGCATCCGGGCTACTGGGCGGTGGCCTGCGACTACGAGAGCGGCCGACGCGTGCCGTTCGGCCGCCTGCGCTCGCCGCGGGCGCAGCTGGCCGACGCCGTGGCGGCGTCGTGCGCGATCCCCGGCTTCTACCGCCCGGTGCGGATCGGCGGGCGCCGCTACGTCGACGGCGGCGTCTGCTCGGTGTCGAACCTCGACCTCGTGGCCGGGCGCGGCCTCGACCTCGTGATCTGCCTCAACCCGCTCACCGGCGCGCGCGACGGTGGCTTCCCGACCGACCCGCTCGAGTGGATCCCGGCGCTCACCCGCGAGCCCGCGCGGCGCCGCCTCGAGCACGAGCGGCGCAAGGTGCGGAGCTTCGGGACGGAGGTCGTGATCATCGAGCCCACGGCCACCGACCAGAGGGCGATGGGGCTCAATTGGATGCGTGCCGAGCGGCGCCAGCAGGTGATCGAGACGGCGCGGGCGAGCGTGGCAGAGCAGCTGCGGCGCCCGGCGCAGCGGGCCGCGCTGGCGGGGCTCCCGCAGGGGGAGGATCACAAGATCCGCAGGCCGGACGGACCGCCGTCGAGCTGGCCCGAGCTGCGACCGGCCGCGGTGCGCCGAGCGGCATGAGCTCCGCCAGCCGGCGGCTGGCCGGCGCCGTGGCGAGGCAGGCGCAGCGGCGCGTGCCCGCCGCGGATCTCGACGAGCGCGATCCGGACTACATCCGCGAGAGCCTGCCGGGCCTGTGGATGCTGGCGAGCCTCTACTTCCGGGCCGAGGTACGCGGGCTCGAGCGCATCCCGGAGCAGGGGCCGGTGCTGCTGGTGGGCAACCACTCGGGCGGCAACCTCACGCCGGACACCCACGTCTTCACGCTCGCGTTCAGCACCTACTTCGGCGTCGAGCGCCGCTTCCACCAGCTGGCGCACAACCTCGTGCTGTCGATGCCGGGCCTCGGCCGGCTGCGCCGCTACGGCACCGTCGCGGCCACCCCCGAGAACGCCGAGCGGGCGCTCGACGAGGGCGCCGCGCTGCTCGTCTACCCGGGCGGCGACTACGAGGTGCACCGCCCGAGCTGGGAGTCGGCGCGGGTGGACTTCGGCGGGCGTCGCGGCTTCATCCGGCTGGCGCAGGGCCGGGCGGTCCCGCTCGTGCCGGTGGTGGCGATCGGCGGCCAGGAGACGGCGCTTTTCCTCTCGCGGGGCGAGCGGCTCGCCGCGCTGCTGGGGCTCGACCGCATGTTCCGCCTCAAGGTGCTCCCGCTCTCGCTCGCCCTGCCCTGGGGGCTGAACGTGGGCGACATGCTCGGTCACATCCCGCTGCCCGCCAAGATCACGATCCAGGTGCTCGACCCGATCGACGTCTCTGCGATGGACGTCGACGAGGCCTACGAGCTCGTGCTCGGGCGCATGCAGCGCGCGCTCACCGGCCTCGCCGAGGAGCGCGCGCTGCCGGTGATCGGCTGATGAGGGTCGAGAGCAGCACGGTCGTGGACGCGCCGCGCGAGCGCGTCTGGCAGCTCGTGTCCGCCCCGGAGGGCTATCCCGGCTTCATGCACGGGCTGAGCCGGCTCGAGCGCGCGGGCGGGGAGCGAGGTATGGGCGCGCGCTTCTCGATGCGCATGCGCGTTGGCTCCGCCGACGTGGGCGGCCTGATCGAGATCGTGGAGTTCGACGAGCCGGCCGACATGGCCTGGACGAGCATCACCGGGATCGACCAGCGCGGCCGCTGGCGGCTGCGCGAGACCGCGGACGGGCGCACGAAGGTCACCTTCCGGCTCTCCTGGGACGCCCCGGGCGGGCTGCTCGGACTGCTCAGCGACCGGCTCGCCGCGCCCATGGTGCGGCAGAACCTCGAGCGCACCCTTCACAATCTGCGCGGGGAGCTTGGTGAGGATGACGAAGGGGGTGGCGTGAGCGACGGAAAGTCGGTGCCCGAGCGCGCGGTGTACGCGGCGGGCAGCGTGAAGGTGCTGGTGGAGGCGGGCGTGGTCAGGCCGATGCGGCCGGACCGGCTGTGGGGCGTGCTGCGAACGCTCCAGCGCTGGGGTCGCAGCCCGGCGGCGGGCACGATCTCGCTGGCGGCTCGCCACCCGGACGAGGCGATGATCGTCGACGAGCTCGGCACCCTCACCTACGCGGAGGTGGACCAGCGCACGAACGCGCTCGCGCATTCGCTCTCCGACGCCGGCATCGTGGAGGGCGACGGCGTGGGGATCATGTGCCGGAACCACCGCGGCTTCATCGAGGCGACCGTCGCGGTGTCGAAGCTCGGCGCCGACGCGCTCTACCTCAACACCGCGTTCGCCGGGCCGCAGCTGGCCGAGGTCGTGGGCCGCGAGAAGCCGCGGGCGCTGATCTACGACGAGGAGTTCACGGACCTGCTCGCGGAGGCCGGCAAGCGCCGCAAGCGCTTCATCGCCTGGCACGACTCGGACTCGGCGAAGGACCCGATGCTCGACGAGCTGATCGCGGGCGGGGACCGCGACGACGTGGTGCCGCCCGACCGCGAGGGCCGGGCCGTGATCCTCACCTCCGGCACGACCGGCACGCCCAAGGGCGCGTCGCGCGGCAACCCGCAGTCGCTCGACCCGGCCGTGGCGCTGCTGTCGCGGATCCCGGTGCGCGCACGGATGGTCAACCACGTGGCGGCGCCGCTCTTCCACTCGTGGGGCTTCGCCCATTTCTCGCTCGGCCTCATCCTCGGCACCACCTACGTGCTGCGGCGCAAGTTCGAGCCCGAGGCGTGCCTGGCCGAGGTGGCGCGCTACCGCTGCGACGTGCTCGCCGTGGTGCCGGTGATGATGCAGCGGATCATGGAGCTGCCCGAGGACGCGCGCGCGAAGTACGACGTGTCCTCGCTGAAGGTCGTGGCGGCGAGCGGCTCGGCGCTGCCCGGCGACCTCGCCACGCATTGGATGGACGCGTTCGGCGACACGCTCTACAACCTCTACGGCTCGACCGAGGTGGCCTGGGCGTCGATCGCCACGCCCGCCGACATGCGCGCCGCCCCGGGGACCGCCGGCCGCCCGCCGCGCGGCACGGTGGTGAAGCTGCTCGACGAGCAGGGTGTGGAGGTCCCGCAGGGCGAGACCGGTCGGATCTTCGTTGGCAACGAGATGCTGTTCGAGGGCTACACGGGCGGTGGCTCGAAGGACGTTGTGGGCGATCTCATGGGCACGGGCGACGTCGGGCGCTTCGACGAGGGAGGCCGCCTGTTCGTGGAGGGCCGCGACGACGAGATGATCGTCTCCGGCGGCGAGAACGTCTTCCCCAAGGAGGTCGAGGACACCCTTGCGCGCCACCCGGCGGTGTCCGAGGTCGCGGCGATCGGGGTGGAGGACAAGGGCTTCGGTCAGCGCCTGCGCGCCTTCGTGGTGCTCGAGGACGGCAAGGAGGCCGGCGAGGACGACCTGAAGGCGCACGTGAAGGCGAACCTCGCGCGCTACAAGGTGCCGCGCGAGATCGTGTTCCTCGACGAGCTGCCGCGCAACGCCACGGGAAAGGTGCTCAAGCGCGAGCTGACGGAGCTCGACCCGGCCGGCACGTCCTAGGACGCCTCCCGGGTTCCCAGGGGTAGGCGATCACACGGGCGGGTAAGAGAGCCCCGCACGTCACCGAGAGAGGAGTTGGCAATGGATACCGGAGTGATCGTCGCAATCGTAATCGCCGTCGTGATCGTTCTGGCGCTGGTCATGCTGATCGGGAGGCGCGGCCGCGAGCGGCGCCACGAGACCAGGCGCACCGAGGCCCACGAGATCCGGCGCGAGGCGGAGGTCGACCGGGCGGAGGCCGACCGCGTGCGGGCCGAGGCCGACGTCCAGGCCGCCGAGGCGCGCCGCCAGGAGGCGCTCGCTCGCGAGCGCAGCCATCAGGCCGACGAGCAGCACCGCGAGGCGCGCGAGCGGCACCTCGAGGCCGCCCGGAGAGATCCCGACGCGGACGAGCGCGAGGCGGCGGAGGAGTGGGATCGCGAGCACGCGGCCCGGCACGGCGAGGGCGAGCCCGGGACTGCTCCCGCCACGGCGGCGGGCACGGAGCACGGGGCGGACCGCGGCGCCGTGCGCGAGGAAGAGCGCGGGGTCGAGCGCGACGACCAGGGCCAGGTCGTGCGCGACGAGCGGCGCGACGCCCCTCGCTAGGCGGAGACGCGGCGGGGCCCGCCGGCGCATCTGACGCCGGCGGACCCGCTCACGTGAGGAGTGCCTAGCCGCAGACCGGCCAGTGGCCGGCGCCGTGGCGGCTCAGGAGCAGCCACGCGCGCCAGGTCTGCTCGGACTTCGGCGCGGCCGCGGGGTCGCCGGTACCTCCGACGACGCCCCAGGTGCTGAAGCTGAACTGGTACATGCCGCGGTAGGCGCCACCGCCGCCGATGGCGCGCGGGTTGTTCTTCGACTCGCACCAGGCGATCGAGCGCAGGTGCTGGCGGCCCCAGTCGGGAATCCGCTCCACCTTGAAGCTGAAGAGCGCCGCGCGGCCCTCGGGCGTGCGCAGGAAGCTCTGGAAGCGCTTCTGCATGCGGTGGATCGAGCGTCGCAGCTCGAACGTGGTCGCCGGGCGCTCCTGCACGCGGGCGGCCACCACGAGATTGCGGCCCCGCCAGACGCCGAAGCGCTCGAGCTTTCGTCGCCAGCGCTGGTAGGCGCGATGGAGTCGATCGCTCGCGGCCACCGCCTCCGAGGGGTCGGGCTGGCTTGTGGTTGTCGTATCAAGCGGCTGCGGCTCTTCCTGAGCCAACGCCGTCGCCACTGCCGCCGCGGGCACGAGCGCGCACGCGAGCGCCAGCAGGATCGTCACCTGCGTCTTCAACGGAGAAACCTCCGGGTCACTGCCCGGCAGAGGGCGCTACTGGGCGCCCGCCAGGGCTTGCCGAGGGCGCGCGATCTCTCCAGCACGCGCACAGGGCCGGGTTCCGACGTACCCGGTCACCGTAACCAGTTGACTGAATAGTCAAACCGAAGTGTGATTGATGTCACACAACGTGAAAGCTCGTGAAACAGGCGGGCGTCACCCGCGCGCGCTCGCTCAGCCGGCCACGCGGCGCGACAGCTCTATCAGGGCGCGCGTGCCGAAGCCGGTGGCGCCCTTGCCGGTGTAGTTGCGGCTCATGCCCCACGCGGTGCCGGCGATGTCCATGTGGACCCAGGGCCGCCCGTCCACGAACTGGCGCAGGAACTCGGCGGCATAGCTCGACATCGCCACGCGCTGGTCGGCGGCGTTCGAGAGGTCCGCGTACTGGCCCTTGGTGAGCTCGAAGAACTCCGGGTGGAGCGGCAGGCGCCAGCCGATCTCGCCGGTGGCCGCGCAGGCCTGCTCGACCTCGGCGCACCAACCGTCGTCGTTCGAGAACAGCCCGGCGTAGGTGTGGCCGAGCGCGACCAGGACGGCGCCGGTGAGCGTGGCCAGGTCGACGATCCGCTCGGCGCCCTGCTCGACCACGTAGCTGAGAGCGTCGGCGAGGATCAGGCGCCCCTCGGCGTCGGTGTTGTTGACCTCGATGGTCGTGCCGTTCATCGCGGTCACGATGTCGCCGGGCTTGACCGAGCGGCCGCTCGGCATGTTCTCGGTGGACGGCACCACCGCGGTGATCGTGGCCGGCACCCCGAGCTCGGCGATCGCGGCCATCGCCTCGATCACGGCCGCGCCCCCGGACATGTCGAACTTCATCTCCTGCATCTTCGCCGAGGGCTTGATCGAGATCCCGCCGGTGTCGAAGGTCACGGCCTTGCCCACGAAGGCCAGGTGCGGCCCGCGCGCGGCGGCGGGGCGCCAGCGCATGACGATCATGCGCGGCTCCTCGTAGGTCCCCTGCGCCACCGCCGCGAACGCGCCCATGCCGCGAGCCAGGATGCCGTCGCGGTCGAGCAGCTCGAGCTCGAGCTCCTCGTACTGGTCGGCAATCTCCCCCGCCCGCTCGGCGAGGAAGCCGGGGGTCGCGAAGTTCGCCGGCAGGTTCTGGAGGTCGCGCGCGGCGTTCGCCGCGAACGAAGCGACTCGCGCGCGCTCCACCTCGCCGGGATCCACGCCCTCGCCCGCGATCTCGAGCGCCTCGAGGCCGTCGTCGCCGCCGCCATTTGTCTTCGTCTTGAATCGATCGAACGAGTAGAGCTTCAGCAGCGTGCCCTCGACGAGCGCGCCGGCTACGCCGTCGCCGCCCGGGAGCGCCCAGGAAAGCGAAACGGCGCCCAGCTCCTTGGCCCGCCCGGCGGCCGCCGCGGCGGCCACGCGGGCGCGCTCGGCGTCGAACTCGTCGCGCGCGCCGAGACCTGCGATGAGCACCCGGCGCTGCCCGCCGCCTGGCGCTTCCTCGTGCGCGACGGCGACCTTCTTCAGGCCGGGCTTGGCCTCGCCCAGGTCGACCAGCCGCTGCAGCGCGGGATCGGCGAGCGAATCGCCCTCGAAGAGCCCGATCACGCGGGTGTCGGCGGCGGTCTCCTCGGGGGCGCCGCTGCGGGCGCTGACGGTGGTGGCGGACATCGGCGCGCCAGTCTACCCGCGGCGTGACCTCCGGCCGGGGGCGTAGCCGGCGATATCGTTGCCTGCCCCCGGAACCCGCAAGGAGACCCACCACCGATGCCCAAGACCGTGATCCTCGGCGCCGCGCGCACCCCGTTCGGAAAGATGGGCGGCGCGCTCGCGTCGCTCGACGCCACCGAGCTCGGCGGCACCGCCATCACGGCCGCGCTCGAGCGTGCCGAGGTCGGTCCCGAGCAGGTCCAGCACGTGGTCTACGGCCAGGTGCTGCAGGCGGGCCAGGGCCAGATCCCGAGCCGCCAGGCGCAGATCAAGGCCGGCATCCCGAAGGAGGTGTCGAGCGAGACCGTGAACAAGGTCTGCGCCTCCGGGTTGCGCTCGGCGGGGATCGTGGACCAGGCGGTGAGGGCGGGGGACCTCGACGTGGCCGTGGCCGGCGGCATGGAGTCGATGTCGAACGCGCCCTACCTGCTCCCGAAGGCCCGCTTCGGCTATCGCATGGGCGACGCCAAGGCGCTCGACGCGATGATGCACGACGGCCTCACCAACCCGTTCACCGGTAAGGGCATGGGCGAGGAGGCCGACGAGGTGGGCGAGGAGCTCGAGCTCACCCGCGCCGACATGGACAGCTTCGCGCTGCGCTCCCACGAGCTGGCGATCGAGGCCACCGACGCCGGGCGGCTGCCGGAGGAGATCGTGCCGGTCACGATCAGCTCGAGGAAGGGCGACACCACGGTCGAGGTCGACGAGGCGCCGCGGCGCGACAGCTCGCTCGAGACGCTCTCCAAGCTGCGCGGCGCCTTCCACAAGGACGGCGCGCACACGGCCGGCAACGCCCCCGGCGTGAACGACGGCGCCGGCGCGCTCGTGCTGGCGAGCGAGGAGTGGGCGTCCGCCAACGGCCGCAGCGTTCTGGCGACGATCGTCGCCCAGGCCGCCGTGGCCGACGAGTTCGCCTACCTGGCCCGCACCCCGGCGAACGCCGCGAAGAAGGCGCTCGAGGCCGCAGGCCTGACCGCCGACCAGATCGATCTCTGGGAGATCAACGAGGCGTTCGCCTCGGTGGCGCTCAACTCGATGCGGATGCTCGGGCTGGACGACGCGAAGGTGAACGTGAACGGCGGCGCGATCGCGCTCGGCCACCCGATCGGCGCGAGCGGCGCGCGCATCCTGACGACGCTCGTGCACGAGCTGCGGCGGCGCGGCGGCGGGCTCGGCTGCGCGGCGATCTGCTCCGGCGGCGGCCAGGGCGACGCCATGATCGTCGAGGTGCGGTAGTCACACGCGGCGCCGCCTTCTTCGACCTCGACAAGACGCTGATCGAGGGCTCGAGCGCGCTCCACTTCGCGCGCGCCGCCTACCGGCAGGGGCTGCTGTCGCGGCGCCAGCTCGCAGGCGACGCCTGGGCCAACCTCAGGTTCCGGCTGAGCGGCTCAACCGACGCGCTCACCGACGAGCTGCGCGGGCGGATCCTCGACGCGATCGCGGGCCAGCGGACGGTCGACCTGGCCCGGCTCGGCCCGCACGTGCTGGCCGGCATCCTGCCGCTCGTCTACCACGAGGTGCTCGACGAGGCCTACGCCCATCAGGACGCCGGGCGGCCGGTGTTCATCGTCACGGCGGCCTCGCAGGAGCTGGCAGACGTGCTCGCCCACGTGCTGGTGCTCGACGGCGGCATCGGGATGCGCAGCGAGGTCAAGGACGGCGTGTACACCGGCGAGGCGGACGGGCCGTTCACCTATCGCGAGGGCAAGGCGGTCGCGATCCGCGAGCTGGCGGCGAGGGACGGCATCGAGCTGGCCGAGTCATACGCCTACTCGGACTCGGAGTCCGACCTGCCGATGCTGCGCGCAGTGGGGTACCCGGTGGCGGTGAACCCCGACCGCGAGCTCGAGCGCGTGGCGCGCGCCGAGGGCTGGCGGATCATGCGCTTCGACAAGCTCGGCCGGCGCCTCAGGGTGGGAGGCGCCGTGGGCGGCGTGCTGCTGGTGGCCGGAGCCGGGGGCTACGCCGCCGCTCGCGTGCGTCGCCCCCGCCCCCGGCGCCTACGTCTCAGCCGACGTTGAGCCGGCGCCGCGGGCTCGGCCCTGCGGCGTGGTCGGCGTCGCCGCCGAAGTTGGACCGGTACACGCCGTCGCGGCGCACCCGCAGCCGCCGCGAGTAGGTCGAGCACGTGCTCGCGTCGGCCTGCAGGGTCATCGACCTGACCGTGCGCCAGCTGCCGTCGGCGCGGCGCCGCTGGAGCGCCAGCGTGGCGCCGTCGTGCTCCGGGCAAAGCCTGCCCGAGAAGCGCACGCGCTGACCCGCGCTCGGCGTGGAGTCGCTCACGCGCAGGCTGATTGCGGGGCGCACGTTCACGGTCTCGATCTGGCTCTCGTTGCCGCCCTGCCGCGCGCGGTAGCGCGTGTTGACGGGCGGCTGATGCGAGAGAGTCCAGTCGCCCTGGGCGTTCGTCGTGACCGAGCCCAGGTTCGTGAAGTCGCCGACCGGGAACGGGTCCTCCTGGACCTGCACCGTCTTGCCGTCCGAGTTGGGGCCGGTGAGCTTGCCCGACAGCGTGATGACCGCCCCGAACTTGACGAGGTCGGCCGATGCGCGAAGGGTGAGGCTGCCCGGCTGGTTCTTCTGTGCGGAGGCCGCGGGCGCGGCGACGAGCACGAGCCCCGCGGCGATGAGCGCGATCATGGTCTTCATATGGAGCTTCAACGCGCTACTGGGGCCGAGGTTGCGGGGTCCGCCCCCGCGCGCCTCGCGCGCCTCGCGCGCCGCGCGGCCGCCGTGCTGCGCGCGAACGACGCGGACGGCTACACCGTGCCGGCGCGCTCGACCTACCCGCACCAGTGGAACTGGGACTCGGCGCTGGCGTCGCTCGGCTGGGCCGAGCTCGACCCGGGCCGCGCCTACACCGAGCTGGAGCGCCTGGCCGGCGCCCGCGACCCCCAGGGAATGGTCCCGCACATCGCGTTCGCCCCGCGCGCCGAGGGGCGCCGCTACGAGCCCGGTCCAGACCGGTGGGGCGCTCGCCGGGGGGCCGACGGGCGCCGGATCTCGGGCATCACGCAGCCGCCGCTGGCGGCCACCTGCCTGCGCCTGCTGTTCGAGCGCCACCCGGACGAGCCGCGGGCCCGCGCGCTTCTCGCCCCGCTGCACGCCTGGCAGCGCTTCCTGCTCCGCGAGCGCGACCCGCACGGGCTGGGCGAGCCGGTGCTCATCCATCCCTGGGAGAGCGGCCGCGACAACGCGGTGGAGTGGGACCTCGCGCTCGCGCGGGTGCCGGCCGAGCCGCGGCGCCGGCCGCCTCGCCGCGACACCGACCACGTGCACGCGGACGAGCGCCCGAGCGACGAGCACTATCGCCGCTTCCTGGCGCTCGTGCGGGCCGGCACGGCGGCGGGCTGGCCGCAGGAGCGCCTGGCCCGCGACGGCGCCTTCCGAGCGCTCGACCCGGGCTTCAGCGCGATCCTCGCGCGCGCCGCGCTCGACCTCGCCTGGCTGGGCGGGCGGCTCGGGGAGGCACGGATCGCCGCGGAGAGCGGCGAGGCCGGCGAGCGGGTGGCCGAGGCACTGCGCGTCCGAGCGGACGCGGACGGCCTGATCGGCGCCGTCGACCTGATCGCGGACGCGCCGCTGCCGGTGACCGGCGCCGGGTCGGCGCTCGCGCTGGTGGCGCCGGAGCTCGGCGCGGGAGGCGTCGAGGCGGCGCGCCGGCTCGTGTGCGAGGGCGCGCTCTCCTCCCCGTACGGCGTGCGCTCGCTCGATCGCGACCACCCGGAGCGCTCCGAGCGGAACTACTGGCGCGGGCCGGTCTGGGCGAACGTCACCTGGCTCGCCGCCCTCGGGCTCGAGGGCCACGGTGAGCGGGCGGCCGCGTCCGAGCTGCGCCGGCGGATGCTGGCGGCCGTCGGGCGCGCCGGCATGCGCGAGTACTTCGCGCCCGGCTCGGGACGCGGCCTCGGCAGCCGCGACTTCGCCTGGACCGCCGCCCTCTGTCTCCGCGAGGCGACCTAGACTGTTCGGTGGGATGGCCACGCGAGAGCGACCGATGACCGACGCCGAGCGCTGGTTCCACGAGCGCTATTCGGCGCTGCCGGAGCGCGACGCGCTGTTCACCACGCTGAGCGGCGAGCAGGTGGAGCCGCTCTACGGGCCGGAGCACCTGGGCGAGTTCGGCGAGCGGATCGGCTTCCCGGGCGAGTTCCCCTACACGCGTGGGGTCTACCCGTCGATGTATCGCGGCCGCCTCTGGACGATGCGCCAGTTCGCCGGCTTCGGTACGGCGGAGGAGACGGGCGCGCGCTTCCGCTACCTGCTCGAGCACGGCCAGACGGGACTCTCCACGGCCTTCGACATGCCGTCGCTGATGGGCCACGACTCGGACCATCCGCGCTCGGAGGGCGAGGTCGGTCGCGAGGGGGTGGCGGTCGACACGCTCGACGACATGGAGACGCTGTTCACGGGCATCCCGCTGGGCGAGGTCTCCACCTCGATGACGATCAACGCCCCGGCCGCCGTGATGCTGGCCTTCTACGTGGTGGCGGGCGAGCGCCAGGGAGTGCCGCCCGAGCAGCTCGCGGGCACGATCCAGACGGACATCCTCAAGGAGTACATCGCGCAGAAGGAGTGGTGCTTCCCGATCGACCCGGCCATGCGCCTGGTCACGGACATGGTCGAGTTCTGCGCCGAGCGGATGCCGCGGTGGCACCCGATCTCGATCTCCGGCTACCACATCCGCGAGGCCGGCTCGACCGCCGCGCAGGAGCTCGCGTTCACGCTCAAGGACGGCTTCACCTACGTCGAGCACGCTGTCGAGCGCGGCCTCGACGTGGACAGCTTCGCGCCACGCCTGTCGTTCTTCTTCAACGCCCACATCGACTTCTTCGAGGAGATCGCGAAGTACCGCGCCGCGCGGCGGATCTGGGCGCGCGAGCTGCGCGACACCTTCGGCGCGCGCGACGAGCGCTCGCTCCTGATGCGCTTCCACAGCCAGACCGCGGGTGTGTCGCTCACGGCTCAGCAGCCGCTCAACAACATCGTGCGCACGGCCACCGAGGCGCTCTCCGCGGTGCTCGGCGGCACGCAGTCGCTCCACACGAACAGCTTCGACGAGGCGCTCGCGCTCCCCACCGAGGGGGCGGCGCGGGTGGCGCTCCGCACCCAGCAGGTGCTCGCGCACGAGACGGGGGTCACGAACACGATCGACCCGCTCGGCGGGTCGTACTTCGTCGAGACGCTCACCGACCGCATGGAGGAGGCCGCCTACGCCTACTTCCGCCGGATCGACGAGCTGGGCGGCATGGTCGACGCGATCAAGCAGAACTACCCGCAGCGCGAGATCGCCGACGCGTCGTTCCAGCTCCAGCAGGAGATCGAGTCGGGCGAGCGCGTGATCGTGGGAGTGAACCGCTTCGAGCACGCCGACGAGCACGAGCTCGAGATCCTGAAGATCCCGGTCGAGGTGGAGCGAAAGCAGATCGGCCGGCTCCAAGCGGTCCGCGCGAGCCGCGACGGCGCCGAGGTGGAGCGGACCCTGGCCGAGCTGCGCGAGGCCGCGGCGGCCGGCCGCAACCTGATGGATCCACTGCTCGAGGCGGCCCGCGCTCACGCCAGCGAGGGCGAGATCGTGCAGTCGCTCCAGCGGGTGTTCGGCACCTACACCGAGACGCCGGTCTTCTAGACCCATTCGCGCCCTGGACGTTCGTTCGTGTACGGACGTCCACGCTCTGCACGACCCCCTAACGGGGGATAGGACGCGCGTCGATCTCGAAGGGCACCGTGGCAGGGAGGCTGATCACGATCCTGGTCCTTCTCGGGGCCCTGGGCGCGGCTGCGCCGAGCGCGAACGCGGCCACCGAGGTCGGCGATGCCGGCCAGCTGAGCGCGAGCGCGCAGGACGTGACGCTCGAGCCCGTGAGCACCATCACGGGCAACCTCGAGTCGCCCTCGGACGTCGATCTCTACAAGCTGTGCCTGACGGGCACCGGGAGCTTCTCGGCGAGCACGGTTGGGGGTGCGACGCTCGACACCCAGCTCTTCCTGTTCGACGAGAGCGGGCGCGGCGTGTACGGCAACGACGACGCGGGCCCCGGAGTACGCCAGTCGCTGCTGCCGGCGGGCGACCCGCTCACGCCGGGCGCGAGCGGCATCCACTACCTGGGCGTCAGCCAGTTCGACCTCGACCCGCAGAGCTCGCTGGGCCCGATCTTTCCCTCGACGCTCGGCCTGGTCGGGCCGACCGGGCGCGGCGGCGGCGAGCCGCTGTCGGGCTGGGCCGGGTCCGAGGGCAGCGGGGGCGCATACACCGTGACCCTCACCGGCACGGAGGCGTGCGGCGTGGCGCCGGACACCACGGGCCCGGTGGTCACGATCGCGAGCCCCGCCGACGGGTCCGTGTACCGGCTGGGCGAGCGGGTGAGCGTGACGTACTCGTGCAGCGACGAGGGCAGCGGGGTCGAGAGCTGCGTGGGCGACGTCGCCTCCGGGGAGCTCCTCGACACCTCGACTCCCGGGATGCGGACCTTCACGGTCACGGCCGTCGACAAGGCCGGCAACGAGACCACGGCGAAGGTCGGCTATCGGGTGGGCTACGCGTCCGGAGGCTTCCTCCGGCCGCTCGTGAACCTGCCCGAGCTGAACGACTGGAAGGCGGGGCAACGCGTGCCGGTGCGCCTCTCGCTCGGCGGCGGCCGCGGGCTCGGCGCGGTGGCGGCGGTCCAGGTGGCCGAGGTCGAGTGCGGGGCCGGCGAGGAGCCGGCGACCGGCGCGCCGGCCCGGCTCGACAGGCGGGTCACGTACCGGGAGCGCACCGGCGTCTACCGCTTCGGCTGGCGAACCGAGCGCTCGTGGGCGGGCAGCTGCCGCCAGCTGCTCGTGAAGCTCGACGACGACAGCGTGCGGCGGGTCGAGTTCAGGTTCCTGCGGCGCTGAGGCGGGCCAGCTAGGCTGACCCGCTGATGAGGCACCTGGCACTGCTTGCGGCCGCGTACCTCCTGATCGTCGCGCTCGTGCTGCCCACCTCGCTGTCGGCGTCGGAGGAGCAGCCGCCGCCGGAGCCGGCCGAGGCGGTCGAGCCCGCCCCGGAGGCGACACCCCCGCCGGAGGCCGCACCCGTGCCCGCACCGGCTCCCGCCCCGGCCCCCGAGCCCGCTGCTCCCGCACCGCAGCCGGAGGACCTCGGCGTGGACAACGGCCCCGAGCAGCTTGCCAGCGCCGCCGCCTCGACCACGGTCACGATCAAGGACTTCGAGTTCTCGCCGGCACAGATCACCGTGAACGTCGGCGACACCGTGACCTGGAACAACGCCGGGCCCACCGCTCACTCGGCCACCGCCAGCGGCGGCTCGTTCGACACCGGCATCTTCGGCAAGGGCCAGAGCCGCTCGCACACGTTCAACGACGCCGGCACCTTCGCCTACATCTGCACGCCGCACCCGTTCATGAAAGGCACCGTGACCGTGGAGGCGGCGGGCACGGGCGGCGGCGGGGGCGGGGGTGACGCCGACGGCAGCGGCACGAACGCCCGCGGCGGCTCGAGCGGCGGCTCGGGCTCGACCACGACCTCGACCGGCTCGGACACCGGCTCCGGCAGCTCGCTGCCGGCCACCGGCAGCGAGACGGCGCGCCTGCTGGCCTTCGGGCTGCTCATGCTCGCGCTCGGCGTCGCGGTCCGGCGGCGCGCAAGCGCCGGGTAACCTCTCCGCGCCATGTCGAGCAGGAAGATCCGCGTCGTCGTCGCCAAGCCCGGTTTGGACGGGCACGACAGGGGCGCCAAGATCATCGCCCGCGCGCTTCGCGACGCCGGCATGGAGGTGATCTACACGGGCCTCCACCAGACCCCGGAGCAGATCGTGGAGACCGCGCTCCAGGAGGACGCCGACGCGGTGGGACTCTCGATCCTGTCGGGCGCCCACATGACGCTCGTGCCGCGGATCGCCTCGCTGCTGAAGGACGAGGGCGCCGAGGATGTGGTGCTCGTGGTCGGGGGCACGATCCCGAACGACGACATCCCGGAGCTGAAGGAGCTGGGCGTGGCCGAGGTGTTCACGCCCGGGGCGCCGGTCCAGGGGATCATCGACTTCATCAAGCAGGCCGTTCCCGCCTGAGCCGCCTCAGGCGGCGGCCCGGCGAAGCGGCTCGGTCGCCGGGCGCGAGAGCGCGTACAGCTCCGCCAGCGTGGCCCTGAAGGCGTCGTAGCGCTCCGGGCCGACCGACTCGGCGAAGCGGCGCTCGATGTCGGCGAAGATCTCGGCCGCGGCGGCGAGCGCCTCGGCGCCGTGGGGCGTCAGGCGGATGATCTTGGCCCGCCCGTCGGCTGGGTCGGGCACGCGCTCGACGAAGCCCAGCCGCTCGAGATCGGCCACCGCCTCGCCCACCGACTGCTTGGTGAATCCCGAGCGCTCCGCCAGCTCCGTGAGCCGCGAGCCCTCGCCGTCGATGTTGCCGAACACGCAGCCGTGCGCCGGGCGGATCTCGGGGAAGCCGAGCGCCACGAGCCGCGCATGGAGCTCCGCTCCCACGGCGTCCTTGACGGTGGCGAGCAGAGGCATCAGGGCGATGTTCGGATCTGTGTTGTTGGTCACAGTTGGTAAGGCGACCTGATCATTATGGTACGGTCGCCTGACAAGACTACCTGACTAACTCGGATTTGGAGTCGGAGGACCTAGAAATGCAACGCAAATGGTGGACATTGCTCGTGGTCAGCGTGGCCACGTTCATGCTGCTGCTCGACATCACGGTGGTCAACACCGCGCTTCCCGCCATCGAGGAGGACCTGAACGCCTCCTTCACCGAGCTGCAGTGGGTGATCGACGCCTACACGCTCGCCCTGGCGGCGCTGGTGCTCACCGCCGGGTCGCTCGCCGACCGGCTCGGCCGGCGGCGCGTGTTCGCGATCGGACTCGGGATCTTCTCGCTGTCTTCGCTCGCCGCCGGCCTCGCACCCGATCCAACGTTCCTGAACGTGGCTCGCGCGATCCAGGGAATCGGCGGGGCGATCCTGTTCGCCGTGTCGCTGGCGCTCGTGGCGCAGGAGTTCCCGGCCGGACGGGAGCGCGGCACCGCGATGGGGATCTACGGCGCCACCATCGGCGTGTCGGTGGCGGTCGGGCCGCTCGTGGGCGGCGCGCTCGTGGACTCGCTCGGATGGGAGTGGGTCTTCTTCATCAACGTCCCGGTGGGGATCGCGGCGATCGCGGTGACCTACGCGAAGCTGCGCGAGAGCCGGGACCCGAACGCCACGCGGATCGACTGGGGCGGCCTCGCGACGTTCAGCTCGGCGCTGTTCCTGCTCGTGCTCGGCCTGCTGCGCGGCAACGAAGAGGGTTGGGGCAGCCCCCTGATCGTCTCGCTGCTCGCTGCGTCCGCGGCGCTGCTCGCGATCTTCCTCGTGATCGAGACGCGGGTGAAGGAGCCGATGCTGCCGTTGCGGCTGTTCCGCAAGCCGGCCTTCACCGGCGTGCAGCTGGCGGCGCTCGGCGTGTCGGCGTCGATGTTCTCGCTGTTCCTCTACATCACGTTCTACCTGCAGAATCAGCTCGGGCACTCGCCGCTCGAGGCCGGGCTGATCTACCTGCCCTTCACGGTGATCAACTTCGTGGTCGCCGCGGCGGGCGGCGCGCTCCTGGCCAGGCTCCCGGCGCGCGTGATGATGTCCGCCGGCCTCGCGATGACCGGCGTCGGGCTGCTCCTGATGGGCGGGCTCGATCCCGCCGACGAGTGGACCGCGCTGCTGGGCGGCTTCCTCGTCGCCGGCGCGGGCGTGGGGTTGCTCAACCCCGTGATCGCCGACGTGGCGCTGAGCGTGGTGCCCAAGGAGCAGAGCGGCATGGCCGCGGGGATCAACGACACGTTCCGGCAGGTCGGCATCGCGGTGGGGATCGCGGCCTGGGGTGCGATCTTCCTGAGCCGCGGCGCCTCCGAGGTGAAGGAGCTGGCGGCCGGCACGCCCGCCGCCAGCGGCTCGCGGCCGCGCGAGCTGATCGAGGCCACCTCGTCGGGCAACCTCGACGGTGCGCTCGCCTCGGTGCCCCCGGGTGCCCGGGAGACGGTCTCGGACGCCGCCGGCCAAGGGCTCATCGCCGGGCTGAACGAGATCTTCATGCTCGGCGGGATCCTGTCGCTCGCGGCGGCGCTCGTGGCCCTGTGGCTCGTCCGCGAGCGCGACATCGAGCGCGAGGAGCCGATCGAGCTCCCGGAGGCCCGTCCGCTCGCCGAGCGCGAGCCGCTTCCGGAGCCGGTCGCGGCGTGACCGAGGCTGGCGCCCGCTCCCTCTGAGCCTGGCGCGCGGGGCGATTGACTCGTCAGTCAATCGGGTAACATGGCGGTCGCCGCGGCGGCCGCCGCCCCGCGCGCCAAGCATCTTCCGCACCCGCCCGGCCGCCCGGGCGCGCGCGGACCCAACAGAAGGAGACAGCTTCCGTGAAGATCTGCGTCCTCGTCAAAGAGGTGCCCGACGCGGCGGTCGAGAAGCGCATGGACCAGGGCTCCAAGCGCCTCGATCGTTCGGGTGAGACCACGCTGAACCAGTTCGACACCCACGCCATCGAGGCCGCCATGCAGATCCGCGAGGGCGGCAAGGCGGACGTCGAGGAGATCGTGGCCGTGACGATGGCCCCCGCCGACGCCGGCCGCACGCTCAACAAGGCCGTGGCGCTCGGCGCGGACCGCTCGGTCCACCTGACCGACGAGTCGCTGGCCGGCTCCGACGTGTGCGCCACGGGCTACGCGCTTGCCAAGGTGCTCGAGTCGGAGTCCCCGGATCTCGTGCTGCTCGGCCAGCAGTCGGCCGACGGCGAGTGCTACACGATCGGCGCCGTGGTGGCGGACCACCTGAAGATGCCGTCGCTGACCCAGGTGATCAAGCTCGACGTGGAGGGCGCCGGGCTGCGCTGCGAGCGCCAGGCCGAGTACGGCTACGACACCGTCGACGTGGAGCTGCCCGCCGTGATCTCCGTGGGCGACGCGATCAACGAGCCGCGCTACCCGTCGCTCAAGGCGATCATGGGCGCCAAGAAGAAGCAGCGCGACACCAAGGGCACCGGCGACGTGGGGATCGAGGCCGACCGGGTCGGGGCCGAGGGCTCGCGCACGCAGGTCCTGGCGATCAACCCGCCCGCCGAGAAGGCGGCCGGCGAGATCATCGAGGACGAGGACACCAACGAGACGGTCGAGCGGATCCTCGCCTGGCTCGATGAAAGGAAGCTGATCGGCTGATGAGCATCCTCGTATACGCCCTCCATTACGAGGGCGAGTTCAACAAGAACTCCCTGGGCGCGGTGTCCGAGGGCGCGAAGCTCGCCAAGGAGCTGGGCGGCGAGGCCGCCGCGGTCGTCGTGGGCGGCGACGACCTGACCGACGAGCTGTGCGCGTCGCTCGGCGGCTACGGTGCGTCGAAGGTCTACCGCGTCAAGGGGCCGGAGGGCCTCGCGCAGCCGGTCGTGGACGCGATGGCCAAGGTGATCGCCGACGAGGGCTTCAAGTACGCGCTCTTCGGCGGCGGACTGCTCGGCTTCGAGATCGGCGCCGGGCTCACCGCTCGGCTGAACGCCGGCGTGACCATGGAGGTCACCGCGGTCAAGGTCCAGGACGGTGGGCTCGTGGCGGAGCGGCCGATCCTGCAGGACTCGGCGATCGTGGACGTCGGCTACGTGGGCGAGCCCGGCATCATCATCGGCCGGCTGAATGCCTTCGACGCCACCGAGTCAGGCGACGGCGCGGCCGAGGTGGTCGACGTCGACGTCCAGCTCGAGGACCACTCGACCAAGGCCGTGATGGTCACGCGCGGCGAACAGCGCGGCGCGGACGTGAACATCGAGGACGCCGACATCCTCGTGGCCGGCGGCCGTGGCCTCGGCAAGGCGGAGGGCTTCGATCTCTGCGAGTCGCTCGCCGAGGCGCTGGGCGGCGCCGTGGCCGCCACGCGCGCCGTTGTCGACGCCGGCTGGTACCCGTACGCCGCCCAGATCGGCCAGACCGGCAAGACGGTGGCGCCCAAGCTCTACCTGGCGGCCGGCATCTCGGGCGCGATCCAGCACAAGGTGGGGATGCAGTCCGCTGAGAACATCGTCGCGATCAACAAGGACGCGAACGCGCCGATCTTCGAGTTCTCCGACCTCGGCATCGTGGGCGACCTGAACAAGATCCTCCCCAAGCTCACCGACGCGGTGAAGGCGAAGAAGGGCTGACGCGGTGTCCACCGCTCCCGTCGAGTTCCCGCCGCCGGTGGACTCCGCCAAGGAGTTCGTGGCGGCTCCGGAGGACCCTGAGGACGAGCGCATCGAGGTGGGCGTGGCGATCGTGGGCGGCGGCCCCGCCGGCCTCGCCTGCGCGATCCGCTTGACCCAGCTTCTGGCGGAGGACGAGTCGCTCATGGAGTCGCTCGGCGAGGTGCCGGTGGCGCTGGTGGAGAAGGGCAAGTCGCCCGGCTCGCACCTGCTCTCGGGCGCGATGATGCACCCGTCGGCGATGAAGAAGCTCTTCCCCGACGTCGCGGAGGGGGACTGGCCGACCTACGGCACCGTCGACACCGACGCCGTCTACCTGCTGCCGAACGCGAAGCGCGCGGTCCCGCTCAAGCCCACCCCGCCGCCGTTCCGCAACCACGGCAACCACGTGACCTCCGTGGCGCAGCTCGGCCGCTGGCTCAGCGGACACGCCGAGGAGGCCGGCGTGTACATCCTCGGCGAGACCGCCGCGGCCAAGCTGCTCGTGGACGGCGGGCGCGTGGTGGGCGTGCGCTCAGGTGACAAGGGCCGCGGGCGCGAGGGCGAGGAGCTCTCCAACTTCGAGCCCGGTTCGGAGTTGATCGCGCAGGCCACCGTGCTCTGCGAGGGCACCCAGGGCCATCTCACCGGCGCCGCGATCCGCCGCTTCGGGATCGGCTCCGAGGACCCGCAGCAGTGGGAGCTCGGCGTGAAGGAGATCTGGGAGGTCGAGCAGCCGCTCGACCGGGTGATCCACACGATGGGCTGGCCGCTTCGCTTCGGCGCCCGCTACCGCGAGTTCGGCGGCTCCTTCATCTACCCGATGGGGGAGGACCGGATCTCGATGGGGCTGGTGGCGGGGCTCGACTACCGCGACGCCCGCTTCTCGGTCCACGACACGCTCCAGCTCCTGAAGGGCCATCCGCTGGTGGCGGAGCTCATCGAGGGCGGCAAGCGCGTGGGCTGGGGCGCGAAGACGATCCCGTCCGGCGGCTACTGGGCGCGCCCGCGGCAGCTCTGGGCGCCCGGGGTGGCGATCTGCGGGGACGGCGCCGGCATGGTCAACGTGCCCACGCTCAAGGGCGTGCACTACGCGATGCACGCGGGCATGTTCGCCGCCGAGGCGATCGTGGAGCGCCTCAAGGCCGGCGCGGGCTGCCAGGACCTCTCGAACTACGCGCGCAAGGTCGAGGGCTCGGAGATCGAGAAGGACACCTACCGCTCGCGCAACATGCGCCAGCCGTTCACCAAGGGCTTCTTCGTGGGCGGCGCGATCGCGAACATGATGGAGATCTCCGGCGGCCGCCTCCCGGGAGGGCGCTGGGCCACCCACGACGACGCCACGGTCGACGTCTTCATCGGGCCCGAGCGCGACTACCCGAAGCCCGACGGCAAGACGACCTTCGACAAGCTCTCCTCGGTGTTCGCCACCGGCAACGCCACTCGCGACGACGCCCCCAACCACATCCGCATCCAGGACCGCGTGCCGCTCGAGGTCGCGCTCATGTGGCAGAACATGTGCCCGGCCGCCGTCTACGAGGTGCCCGAGGAGGAGCTCGACGCCGCCCGCGCGAATGGCAACGGCAAGCTCGACGGCAAGCACGAGGTCACGATGCAGATCACCCCCTCGAACTGCATCCAGTGCGGGGCGATCACCGCCAAGGGCGGACGCCTGACGCCGCCGGAGGGCGGCGACGGCCCGAACTACCAGGCCACCTGAGGCCCGCTAGGCCTCAGCGGCGCCACGCAACTCGCGGTATTCGGCGCGCTCGGTGAAGGTCGCGCGCATGTCGTCGGTCAGCTCCTCGAGGAACTCCTGCCGGTAGGTGGTGTCGGTCAGGACCGCGATGGCGTAGTACAGGCCCGCGAAGGCGGCGATCCCGCCCGACACGCGCACCAGGGCCTCCGTGATCTGGATGCGCTCGCCGAAGAGCGTGAACGTGAGGATCGACGTGCCGTCGTCCACCTCCCAGGCCTCACGCACCACCGTGCCGATCGCCAGCGCGCCGAACAGCACGAAGAAGGC
>Ga0075420_100000946_pt1 | contig 23976 bp, 31 predicted proteins | sample SoiMetdeltSBSDD4_FD_75296 | JGI IMG/M metagenome (GOLD analysis project Ga0075420, IMG submission 75296) | Bulk soil microbial communities from a Populus tree surrounding site in Tennessee, USA - Soil MetaG P. deltoides SBSDD4 | ecosystem: Environmental > Terrestrial > Soil > Tree plantation...
AGCTACACTTCCCTGATGCGAAGAGAGTGCTAGACTGCACATATGGAGCTGGGAGGTTCTGGAAATGGGACCACCAGCTCCAGGTGACGGGGGTGGATGTTGATCCTCCTGGGGAAGTTACGGTTAGAGGAGACTATCGGAATCTACCGTTTCAGGATGGGCAGTTTGATGTGATGTGCTTTGACCCACCGTTTATCTTTAGTAAGGGATTGAGGAGGGTAATTGGAACTAAGCGATTCTTCATGGGCGCTGAGGCAGCAGAGATTAAACCGGAGGACCGGACTCATGCAAATAACCCAATTATGCTACCCAAGGGTCCTGAAGACCTACTGGCCCACTATCGCAGAATCTTCGAACAGCGTAACATTGCAACCAGTGGCCTCATCCTCAAGGGACAGGATCTCATTGTCAACAAACCAGACTGGTGGAGTTACAATGTAATGAAGCTGGCTGAGGAGATGGGGATGGGGATGCCTAAGGATATCCTGATTCAGCACTCTCCGGCTGCGAGGATGAGGGATCCTAGGTGGAAGAATCAGTATCACTTTCGTAGGGCGCATTGTCTTTACATTATCTATAAGTGGGGCTAATATGGTATTAACAGGTCTAGGTGAGATCGCAATCATCCTTACCAAGATTCTAGAGGAACTGAAGGAACTTAATCGAAAGACTGGGTATCCTATATGGGCAAACAATGACCCTCGCAATTGACTTCGACTACACCATCCACGACAATGCCCACCCTGTGCCTGGGAGGAAGATGGGACCACCTATGCCTGGGGCGAAGGAAGCTCTAGAGCTATTCAAGAGGCATGGGCATGAGATTATTATCCACTCCTGTAACAATCCTAGGGTAATTAGGGATTGGATGCTTTACTGGCAGGTTCCATTTGACTCAATTTGGACGGAACCTGGGAAGCCGATTGCAGACTTCTACATCGACGACAGAGCTTTCCGCTTCACATCGTGGAGCCAGACCTTAGAGGACATCATTGCTAATCAAGCCGGACAGTTGTAAGTCATGTATCCTAGGCTGCGCGCCATTCGGCACACAGTATGGCTACGTTCCAGCGCATGGAACCGGGGACAATGGGGTTCTAATTGTCCTCGAGGCAGCCGGAGCCGACGAGGCGGAGGCTGGTATTCCAGTTGTTGGTAAGGCTGGACACTTTCTGTTTCAACAGTTGAAGAGGGTAGGAATTGAGCGTGATGGGTTTAGGATTCACAACGTCCTAAGCTGTCAGCCGCCTGGGAACAAGCTTGCCAAGATGCCATATGAGGCTGAGGCGATTAAGCAGTGTGCTCCGCTGCTGGATGCTACCATTCGGGACCACAAGTTCCACTGTGAGCTGATGGGTAAGACGCCTGTCATCCTCACTCTAGGTAGAATTGCGTTCAAGCGCATCATGGGAACCCACGATAGGGATGCCATCATGCGAGCAGACTATCAGTGCTACCCACACTGGCATAAGGATTACAAGTGCTGGGTAATTGCTGCTGACCACCCAAGCTTTCTGATGAGGGGCAACAACCACCTAGTGCCTGTACTGCAGTTTGCAGTGCAGCGAGCGGTGGAGATTGCTCTGAACGGGTTGGTGATGGATGAGGAACGCTACATGTGTGATCCTGATCCAGCTACGTTCCAAAGATGGGTGGAGGACTATCTACGGGAGCTACAGAAGAACCCATCTGAGACATTCTTGGCGTATGACATTGAAACCCCTATGAAGCAGGGCAGTGATGAGGAGAAGGTAGCGAAGGAAGACGATGACGACTACACGATTCTGCGTTGCAGCTTCGCTTACCGAAGAGGAGAGGCTGTTAGCGTCCCCTGGACTGCATCGTATATACCATCATTGGAGGCACTGTTTGCAAGCCCGTCCACACTCATTGGATGGAACCTTGCTTACGACTCTCCAAGAGTCCGGGCACAAATGCCCATCATTGGAAGAGAGGTCGATGCCATGCTGGCCTGGCATGTCCTCAATTCATCGCTCCCAAAGGGTCTGGGGTTTGTAACACCATTCTACAACCAGAAGTCCGCAATGTGGAAGCATCTGAACGAGGCTCAGCCTGCGTTCTATAATGCTAAGGACTCTGCTATGACCTTCAATAACTTCCTAGGAATTAGGAAGGATTTGAAGGAAAACAATCTGGATCAGGTCTTTGAGAGACATGTTATTCAGTTGAACGAGGCACTAGCCTATATGAGTTCGACTGGTGTGCTTCTGGACCAGGAGATGCGTGCTGATGCGGAGAATCAGCTACAGACTATCCTAGATGGGATCGAGGCAGAGATGGAATCTGCTGTGCCACAGGATGCACGGCAGCTGAAGGTCTATAAGAAGGAACCTAAGAATACTGAAGGGATGGTTCAGGTAGATGGCGAGCGAAATACTAGAGAGTGTAGCATCTGCGGAAATCTTGATGTTACAGCAGCTCATTTCAAGCCTAAGTCTAAAAAGGCTCTCGCCGGGGGAGCAGAACAAAATCCATGCTGTGAAGGAAAGTCTAACAAAGTTACTGTTAGAACAAAGCTTTGGGCAAAGCCGCTAGAGTTCAAGATTAGCAAAACATCCCTAATCAGGTATCAGAAGCTAACTCGCCACTCAGCCGTAACTGACCGTAAGGAAGGTAAGGTTACGTATGACGAGGCAGCACTGAAGACGCTGATTAACAAGTATCCTGACGACCCGCTGTACCCACTGATTGGTAAGCATAGGCAGGTTCAAAAGCTCCTTTCTACTTATATTGGTGTAACTCAATATAAGGAAGTAGATGTCCCGGATGATTATGTGCTTCAGCCAGGAGAGAAGTGGGTAGATGCCTTATAAAGAGAAGCAGAAGCGTTACGATGCTATCAGAAGATCGGTTGCAAAGAATCCAGAATTGTATAAGGCACTTGGTAAAGAAAGTCAATATAGGCGGAGTCTTCGTGGATACAACATGAAACGTTTATACGGAGTGTCTATAGAGCAATTTAATGAGATGCTAGCCAATCAGAATGGAGTTTGTAAGATTTGCGGCGATACTCCTAAGATGAAAACACGTCAATCCAGTAGGCTTCACATTGATCACTGCCATAAAACAGGTAAAGTGCGTGGTCTATTATGTGTCAGATGTAATCACATGATTGGTTATTTGGAATTGGGTGATTTAACTACAAAGGGAATGGCATACCTTGAAGAAAATTCTTAGACCAGTTATTAAAGGTGGTATGCCAGTGGATAAGCGAGGGAGAGTTTGCACATCTTTTACTCACAATCCAAGCACCTTGAGGCTGGCTAGCCAGAATCCTAACTTGCAGAACCTTCCTCGTCCAACGAAGAACAAGGAAGATTTGCAGAACATCATTCGGAACCTAATCGTTCCCGCTCCTGGGAACGTGTTGCTTGCGAGGGACTATAGTGGTATTGAAGCCGTTCTCGTCGGGTATGAAGCCAAAGCACCAGGGTATCTCAGACTTGCCCGTAGAGATGTTCATAGTTTCTATACCGCCTATGCACTCCATGGCCTTGACAGTGGAAGAATTCTGGCCAATGACCTACCACTCCTATCTTGGGATGACGAGAAGTTGTTCAAGAGGCTTGGAGAAATCAAGAAAGAGTTTGGAGCTGAACGAAACAGTCTCTACAAGCACCTAGTCCACGCAATTAACTTCGGACAGGGTGCGAAGGGTGCTCAGGCGAAGATTTATCTGGAAACAGATACCATGTTCGATGTTAAGCTCATTTCGAGGGTGATGGACATCTACAAGGAACTGTTCCCTGAAATCCCCAAGTGGCACAACGAAGTGCGTTTGCAGGCAGATAGGGATGGATACCTGAGAAATGCTTTCGGGTATGTTCTACGATTCAGCCGTGTGTTCTCGTGGAAGCGAGAGCATGGGGTGTGGATCAAGTATCCGGGTGATGATGCTGAGGCGGTGTTGGCGTTTAGGCCACAGTCTACAGCGGCTGGTATCATCAAGGAAGCCATCCTGAAGTTCTACTTTGAACGGTTCATAGAGGCAGGACAGTATCTGAGACTTCAGGTGCATGACGAGTGCTTCTTCGAGTGCCCTGAGGAGTATGCAGATACTTTGGATGCAATCACTCAGGAAGTGATGGAGATGCCCATTAAGCAGCTACCGCTACCTGCTAGTTATGGTATGGGTGAGCATTTGGTGGTTCTAACCGAGAGCAAAAGAGGGCCTAGATGGGGAATGATGAAGTAGATCAGGTAACTGTAAAGGATGACCCATGCCCGACATGCAATGGTAGGGGTTATTTGACAGAGATTACAGGCTACTCAAGCAAGAGGCTGCTAGATGTCTTGACAGATGAGCAAATTGAACAGATGTTGGATCTGCTTACTAACAAGAAACGCTATTGTGAGTGTGGGCATCCTCCTGACAAGCACAAGAAGGTTGGCTCCAAGGTGTGTATGGATGTTGACTGTCTATGTGCAGCTTATGTAGTAGCTGGACCAAAATGGAGGAGTCGGTAATGGCAATCTACGAAGGTATGCTATGGTGTGACCTAGAGGCTACAGGAACTAAGCTACCGGAGAGTGAGATCATCCAGATCGGGTGCATCCTCACTGACAACAAGCTGAACGAGCAGGGCCATGTTGAGTTTACAATCAGGCCGAAGGCGCAGCCGGAGGACTGGGGCGATGTGGCTAGGAAGATGCACACTGAGAATGGTCTGCTTGAGAAGGCTATGGCTTCCCCGATTGGGCTAGGGACAGCGGAGTTGGAAGTCCTCCACTGGTTGGGGATGCTCGTTCCTGACCGGAAGACAATCTTCCACCTAGCCGGTTCAGGGGTTGCTGCTTACGATAGGCCGTTCCTGAATCACTACATGCCAGCATTGGCGAAGCGGCTTGCCTACAGTGCGTATGACGTTGGGCATATCCGCAGGTTAGCGAAACTGGTCGGTGTGGATCCTCAGATCAACGAGAAGAAAGATCATACCAGCCTTGGGGACCTGCGGTGCCATATTGCGGAGGCGAAGTTTTGGCTCGAACTAATCAAACTAGGTGCAGAAAACATCCTGACTACAGACCAGTTAGTGTCCCAGTAGTGGATTGCCTCTACTGCTGGGCAATCTGGCACCTAACACATCAAGGAGAGGAAACATGGCAAGGAAGCTAAAGGTATATATTGCAGCGCCTTGGAGAGAGCGAAAGTATGCTCAAAAGACTGCACAGCGGTTCCGTGATGCAGGATTTGAAGTTACGTCTAGGTGGCTATCAGAGCATCTGGATAAGGCTGACAGTGTGGATGCAGCGGCTCCAGAAGTTATGCGGGCTGAAGCATTGCATGACATCGAGGATGTCGTGAATGCAGACCTGTTTGTGCTCCTGAATACCCAAGCGCGTGGGGAGGAAACTTCAGGTAAGGCTGTGGAAACTGGTGTGGCTATCATGACGTTTAAGGGGATTATCCTGGTTGGTGAGAGGACGAATGTGTTCCACTGGCTGGAGTTCCCTGTTGTTGGAACGGTTGAGGAAGCTATTGAGACTGCAAAGGATTACCCTTGGCAGCCCGATCAGGCTCCGAATCTTGAGGAGACTATTCATTAATGTATGGACGATTTCGCACTGGTGATAATAAGGTTGACACAGATGCTATTGAGACTGCTAAGGTTCTAGCGTTGGAACAGATTGCTAGGATGCTGGAGCGACTGGTTAAGGTTGCGGAGGAGAATAAGTGACAATTACGGAATATCAGAACTTCGTGGACGAGAACTGTCGGGAGTATACCGATAAGGCGTATTCAGTGATTGCACTGAACGGTGAGGCAGGGGAAGTTGCGGAGTGGTATAAGAAAGCAGTCCTAAGAGGGAATCCAGATGGTAAGCTGTCGAAGCAGGACCTGAAGGAGGAACTTGGGGATGTGTTGTTCTATCTGGTGAGGCTGGCTGCACTGTATAAGTGGAGCCTCGAGGAAGTCATGGATGCCAATGTAGCCAAGCTGGAGAAGCGTAAGGCTAAGAACGGGATCATCGGATGAGGAAACGATGTCCACATTGGGACTCCATGTTCTATGGGTGTGAAGAACTGAGGTGTGATCTTTGTAACGGAACTGGCTGGCTACCCGATCCCAAAGACATTCCACCCCACGATGGAGCCTGCAAGTGCCCAGACTGTAAGAAACTAGAGGAGATCATCAAACGTGAAGGTGCTTGATCATGGGTATGTGAGTCTGGTTGAAACTTGGGGGAGTGACGAGAGGATCATCGAAGCTGCCCGGATGTCTACGAGTGGGAGCTTTAAGGGATGGGGTAAACACTGTAAGAAATGTAACGAGCCACTAGAACCCAAGGGTATTATCATGTATGGCTGCGGTTACCAGCTTCTGACAGATCGCTGTAATCATGAGTGGGTTGAAGGGGATGAAAAGCTCCTCAGGTTTCTGTATACCAACAAGCACATGTCCCCATTCGAGATGGCTGGGATGGTTATCGAGGTCCAGGCTCCGATCTTCGTGTTCCGAGAATGGCACAGACATCGGACTATGAGCTACAACGAGCTATCAGGTAGGTATACAGAACTTCCAGACCTGTTCTACATTCCTTCAGAGGAGCGTATTATGGCTGGAAAGCAGTCTACCAAGAACAAGCAGGGTTCGGAGGATTCCGATTGGGAAGCTCTCCAAGCTTGGGCACTGACGGAGGACATCGACGCTGCCTGCCATGAGTCTCGAAAGGTGTATGAGTATCTGCTTAAGATTGGGTTGTCGAGAGAATTGGCTAGGTTGGTGATTCCGGTCAATCAGTATAGCAGGATGAGGGCATCGGCGAATCTCCGTAACTGGTTGCAATTCCTGGAGTTACGGCTACCTGAGGGTGCTCAGTGGGAGATTAGACAGTATGCTAAGGCTGTTGCTGAGATAGTGGCTGAGAAGTTTCCACGGACCTTTGAGCTTTTTAAGGAGGATAAGACATGGAAGTAACTGGTGATTTCGGCAATGGGTTCGTAGTCAAGGATAGCGGCAAGCGGGAGCAGTTTAGCGGAGGGATGGTGCGAGACACCACGGAGGGAAAGACCGACTATTCGCTAATTCTAGATGGTCCTATGTTTGACCGCTGGGCGGTGCATCTTACGAAGGGTGCTGTGAAGTATGAGAAGCGGAACTGGATGAAGGCTCAGGGTCATGTTGAGCTTGATCGGTTCAAGGAATCAGCTCTGCGCCATTTCATTCAGTGGTATCGTGGGCACATTGATGAGGACCACGCAGCTGCGGTGATGTTCAATATCAATGGTGCAGAATATGTCAAGGGAGCATTGAGCAGTGGAGTGCCTTATTTGCCAACAGGAACTGGAACTGCCGCCAGCGGACTCACAGGTTCTGACTTGCTCAAAATGCTCGGCAAGGTATAAGTTCTGGCAGGACTTCGGTTGGTTCGACTACACAGCTGAAGTCTACTTGCTGGAGGATAAAGATGACTCTACAGGCACTATGCAGCCACTGCGATAGGAAGTTCTACGTAGACGAATTCGACCCGTTCAAGTATGCAAAGGTTTGCTTGGAGTGTGATGAAGAGGGCTGCACGGAATGTATGCCCGATGATGTCTGTAAGTGGTGCGAGGGGGAATGGGATGACGTTAATTGAGATTGCTCAGGTCGTGTATATCTTCTTCGCAATAGGCGGGTTGAGATACGTGTATAACATGTTGTGGCTGGGGACTGAACCATGGTATTGAGTGATTATGAGTATCTGGAGCTTGTAGATAAGACGGCTGCGCTTAGTAAGGATCTGTCAGTAGGTATTGGCGCAGTTCTAGTAGGTCCTGGTGGACATCTTACGAACGCTTGCAACGAACTTCCCCGTGGCGTGGAAGATAGACCGGAGCGGAGGGAACGTCCGGCTAAGTATCTGTTCACGGAGCATGCTGAGAGAGCTGCAATTTATGATGCTGCTAGAAATGGCATCAGCACAAGTGGAACGATCCTCTATACGACAGGCATTCCATGTGCTGACTGTGCGAGGGCTGTGATTTGTGCCGGTATCGCTACCGTGGTGGTCTGGAAGCGAGGCAGCGGGTTGGAAAAGACTGATAGATGGTATGAATCTATCAAGGCCGGGGAGGCCATGCTGCGAGAGGCTGGAGTGCAGATCGTGGAGGTTGAGCGGTGACTTGCTTTAAGTGTGGCACTAAGATCGACTGGCAATATGATTTCGAGATCCAGTGTCCATCTTGTAAGCAATGGTGGGAAGTTGACTGGGATGAGGACTACTACGAAGGAGCCTACATCAATGGGATCGAACCTATAGAGAGGCCAAGTGAATGATCTATCTAATCGGTTCCCTACGGAACCCAAAGGTGCCGGAGATTGCAAATGTACTTCGAGAAGCTGGGCATGATGTTTTCGATGACTGGTATGCAGCCGGTCCAGAAGCCGACGATAGATGGCGTGACTACGAGCGAGGAAGAGGTCATGGCTTTCAGGGAGCACTTCAAGGGTTTGCTGCCAGAAACGTATTTGAATTCGATCGTCGCCATTTGGAACGCGCAGATGCCGTTGTCCTTGTCCTACCCGCTGGAAAGTCGGGCCATCTCGAACTTGGATGGGCACTCGGACAAGGGAAAAGAGGATACATCCTCCTAGATGACGACCCTGATAGGTTTGACGTGATGTATCAATTCGCTACGAGGGTTGTTAGTAACATAGACGACCTTATTAAAATCTTGCGCTAAATAAAAAAGGCCACCCTAATCGGTGGCCTTTGTTGTTTCTACTACCTTTTTCTGTTTCGGCTTGGTCAACCTGAATGGCGTCACTGAGCGAACCATCCCATGCGGGATGAATGACCTTCCACGGTAGGAACCATCCCCACAGCGTTCACACGCAATAGAGATTCCCTTCTCGTCCTGCTTCAGCAACCACCCGATGGTTACGATGACTTCAGCATGGTGGGTTTCCCCAACATCCTTCTCTGTGACTGTAGCCACAGCATCGGCCCACGCATCATCCCATTCAACGACTACTAACGGTAGTGTTGGTAGCATTCCTACTCCCAATATTTTCCAAGCTTTTCCTTAAGGTCGCCCAACGTGGCTCCTCCACCGCCGAAGGGTGGATTTGTCACTTGGATAATACTGATTAATTTCCCTTCCTTATTCACCACCGGCCCGCCTGACATTCCCTCTACGAAGTTCGTGCTGAACCAGCCGAATGAACGTTCCCACTTGTCGGCGTAAATGTTAGCGTAGACTGTGCATCCCATCATAGCTGTTGGGATCGTGTTTCCGTTAGCGAACCCGCCTCCACCCATCTCAGAGCACCAGTCCAACGTCTGGTCTGGCTTCCAAGTGCTTTCCTCGATTGTGTCTGCAAGTGGGATAGCCGGAGCATCTCCGCCATACACCCTCACAACGGCTAGGTCGTACTTCTTGTCAATCACCAAGATGACGGCTTCCTTGCCACCTACCTTGAGATCAAAACTATCATCAACACAGTGGGCTACGGTAGCGTAAAAGCGTTCCTTCTGGTTGATACTGAATGCTGTGCAGCGGTTCTCGTGGAACTCTCCATCGAACCCATGATGGACATTCTGGAGTAGAGCCACGGACGGACGGATCCTATTGAGCGTATCCATCCACTCTGCTGAAATTGTATTGTTTTGTGCTACGGAAATTGGTGCGGGGACTAGAATTAGTGCGGGGAGCAGGAGGGCAACTACCAGCTTTTTCATGGTAGCCTCCTTTCAGATGGAGGAGTGAGGGGCCGAAGCCCCTCTTTCACTTTGGTTTTGGTCTACTAGGACACATATCGGGTGCATGTGGAACACGCCCATAGTAAAGGGATTGACCACAGTGTGGACACGGAATGGCTAGCATTAGATTGGTCTTGGATCGTGTCTTGAAGTCTTACGTTCAGGAACACCTGAGCGGGACCAACGACCACAATCCATACACTGGAATCTGCGATACTTGTTACCTTCAGTCCAGTGGAATCCACGGGATTGAAGCTTGCTGCTACCACAGACCTTACAGTCACCGTGCTCACGGCGGGGGTGCTGGATGATAAGAGGACGGAGTTTGTTGTAAACTTCCTCTAGTGCCAGAACATCCTTACGGCAGTGGTTGATGACATACTGCAAGGCTTTCTTGTCACCCGAAATAGCCTTAATCCAGATTGGACCCTTCACAGAATCCTTCGCGGTATCTGTTTCAAAGAACTCCTGAATTGTGACCAGTCGGTTGTTACGTAGCTTCAGACGGTTACGCGATGTTCTCCAAGTATCAATGTGTGCATGTGTTGGAGGAACAGGGGGTAGACCGTGGTAGAGCAGTCGGGTGTTCAGGAATGGGATGTCGAAGAACGTCCCATAGTGAGTTAGCCAACAGTCTGCCTTTAGAAGCCTTTCAGAGATGTCCTTACACAGTTGCTTGTCGTCTGTGCAGTCTTTCTCATAGCGAGGGTAGTCAGCAATACTGATAACCTCGGGCTTTCCCTTCCCGACAATCTTGAATCCGGCACAAAGGATGATACCGTAGTCCGCATTCAACGACGATGTTTCCAAGTCCCAAGAGAGAATTTCCACTCAGCCTCCTAGCTAGTTGTTTTCCGGGATGTGCTACGATACTACCACAATTTGGCCGAATTGTCAACGAGGGAGTTCAATATCCTGAGGATTTCGGAGCTTGTAGAGCTTGTTTTCTACGTCGAATGCCTCGGATTCTAGTAGACCCTGCCCGTAGGGGCTGAATTGCTCCTTAGCAGTAGCTAGGAGGCCTCCTAGAGGTCCTCTAGCCTTGCTCTGGCGGGCATGCTGGTATTCATGTGCTAGGAGGGTGTGAGGATCCATGCCTTGCATATTGGATGGTTCGTAGCGGATACCCCCTGTGAGAGGGTTGAAACCACCTACAGCATCCCTACCCTTGTAAATCATTGACTGGAGCCAGTTTGTGGGCTTTACAGGCACATCAGAGATGGAAGGATCCATGATCTGATGGAACGCTACTGCCTGTTGGACCTTTGGATTCCCCTCATTAGGGTCCCCTGGTTGGAAGATATTACGAAGGTAGTCGAGTGGCCCCGGCATCCTTGACCTTCTTACCTAGGAGGTATGTTTGAATAGCGGATTTGGCTACGGAGAAGATTGATTTCCAGTTCATTTGGCCTCCATGATATGGCACTGGTAGATGTATCGGTGTTCGTCGTGCTTCGGTGCTCCGTGGAGAGCATTGGGAGTGTTCACGAACGCGACGAAGGTGTTGGGAGCTGTTGGGATGGTGTTGGTGAGCACACAATCACTCTCCCTAAAGTAGATTGTGGAAGATTCGGCATCCTGCAAACTGGGTCTGTGGGTCTTGTAGAGGCAGAGTTGTCCACCGCCTCCGATGTAGTAGAGGCACGTAATTGCAAAATGTGCTGAATCAAGATGGGGTTGCAGCTCATAGCCTGGATATCTTACCATTAAGCGACCATCCGTGACCTTGTAGGACTTGGATTGGTCGATGTAGGTTCCAAAGCGTTCCACCAATGCCAGCATGTCTTTACGGTATTGATCAAACTGGATGTTTGTCTTCAGGTTCTTCGCATCAAGGAAGTTTGGGATGATGATGTGAGGAAACGGAAGGAGGTGGATTGGTGCTTCTAGGATCTTATTTGAGGAACTCTGTGGCATTGAGGTAAGCCTTGAATTTGTCAAGCATGTGTTCATTCTTTTCGTAGTGACCAAGAAACAGATTACACCTTGAGCACAATAAACCTCTAAGATATCCTGTTTGATGACTATGATCTACACATGTTGGTGGAACGTTGCCACAGATTGCACACAGTCCATTTTGATGATCGTAGATCATCTGGTATCCGTCTGGTGTAAGTCCGTATGCCTGCTTAAGTTTCCAAGCCCTTGCTTTATCTTTATTATTGGAATACCACTGCTTACCGTATGCCCGCTTCTTATCTGGATTTCTAGCATACGCTCTGCGTTCTTTGGCAAGTCGTCTAGCCCTAAAATCAGGGTCATTGTGCCACTTGTCTTTATTGTAGCAGGACTTGCACATACCTTTAGCAAAGTGGCTGCGTTCTGGATGACAGTCGGAATTACGTTTTGGCATCATTTCAAAAACTCAGTGGCACGATTGATCCATCCAGCGATGAAAGCGGCTTGGGATTTGTTACGGGCTACGATTCGACCGAACATACGGAGACGCTCAACCATGAGGAGGTTGTTAACCTCACGAGGATCACGAGCAGCCAAAGCTGCGAGGGTCTGAGGACCTAGTTCACCATCTACATTGACTTTTAACACTCTCTGAAGTGCCTGGATGGCAATTGCGGGACCAGAATTGACACCGTAGTCCACGAGCTGTGACATGAGGGGGTAGTCAGTAACCTGATGAAACCCTGGACCATTGACATACTTCTTCAAGTAGATGTCTCTGGCTTCCTCCTCGGTAACTTTGTTGTCTTTCCATGCTTCAGGGTGATCACGTTCTGTGATTCCCTTGTCGGTGCGACCACCTTTGTCAGCAGGGTGGTTGACATAACCACCCTCCTTCTTCAAGATGTCATCGATTAGCTTATCTGTGTCTGCCATGGCTAGGTTCTCTCATGTAGCCGTTGAGTGCTGTTTCGATACGTCCGAGGCGCTGATCTAGGAACTCGAATTTAGTCTCGAATAGCTCTTTGATTGAGTCGAGACGTTCATCCTTGACTTTTTCTAGTCCCTGAACGCGCTGGTTAAGTTTTCCTCCCCAGTAGATGCCACCTACGATTGAAGTGGCAACTACGGGGATAAGAGCGGCGACGATTGCTTCAAGCATTATTCTTCCCTTTGACGACGACGAGCCTTAGCCCGACGACGAGGGCTTTGTTGTGCTCTTGGCTGGTTAATTGCGTTGGCTTCTTCCATTCCTAGAAGATCACGTAGCGAATCCATCTGCAAGAATCCGCGTCCTGGGATCATACCAGCGGGTAGACTTGGATTACCGCGTAGGAGGTTCTCAGTTGCGTTCAGATACTGACTTGGAAGGCCCACGCTTGGCATAGGCATCTCTGTTAGAGGTGTCTGAAGCATCTTGAACCCAACGTCAATTGCATCATCTCCACGCTGTGCAGCTTGACCACCTACGAATCCAGCACCCGCTAGGAGCGCAGTAGGACCGGATAGGTTTGTCACACCACCAGCTAGGAGGCGATTCCAGAATGGATCATCAGGCGCTGCATAACCGGCTCCGAAACCAATGGCTCCGGCACCAGCACCCATAGCCTGTTGGAGGATCTGGGTTTTGATTGGATCGATCTTATCAGCTGGACGGAGCATCTGAGCGATGCTTCCGATTCCTGGGATTCTACGGATACCCTGTTCGTTAACGTTGACCAGGGTTTTTAGGAACGGAGCGAGGAAGTTTCCAACAGGAGCTGGCATACCTCTCTTTACGTTAACGATAGCCCTTCCTGTTGCTGTTTCAGGCTCGTTAGTGAACGTAAAGTTACGCATCTCGTCATTAGAGAAGCCTGCACGCTTACCGAGGTTACGAATAGCAACGTCGGAAGCCGTTAGAGCAGTTCCAGGCGCAGCAGCGTATGTTTCGATAGGGCCACCGGCATGACCAAGCATCTTACCACCTGAACGCTCAGCTTCACCAATAAGCATCTTCGCTTCAGACCATGCGTTTGGTAGCTCATCGAGATAGTTCTTTGGGTTGCTTAGAAGCTCCATAAGAATCTTTCCACGAGGATCACCTGTTAGGTGAGCTTCAACGGCACGGATGTAAGCGCTTGAGTAAGGAGCTAGGAAGTTGGCTGCGAAGTTTGGGTTGATCAGCATGTTGGAACGCATGATCTCTGGTGCAGTATTTACAGCCTGTGTGATGATGTTACGGACACCTTCGGGAGATCCGAGATGCTGCAACACAGAGTCTGCTGTAACGGATACCGATGCATCTTGAGTAGCAATGGGTCCAAGTTCTCCGAGCTTCTTGATTAGGGTAGGAGCAAACGCTCCCGCAGCCCCGCCCGCGAGCACGGACATGAAAGGATCCCCGAGCGGGTCGGTTGCGCCTCCAATTGCAGCACCGATACCACCCATACCGATACGTGCGAGAGGCATAATTGCAGCCTGACCACGTTCGGATGATAGGTTGTTCCAGATTGAACCACCTGGACGACCCTTTGCAGCGTCGGCCTTAGCTAGTTCTTCCTCGAGGTTGAATGGCTTAGCAGGAGCGGCAGGCGCAGTTGGAGGAGCAGGTTGTCCTGCCTCGAATGCAGCCTTGGCTTCTGGAGACTGTTCCGCACCTTCACGTCGAAGTGCCTGTCCAGCTGTCTTATAGCCTTCCTTAACAGCACCAGCTTGGGTAGGAGGAACATCACCTGTCTTTAGGAGGTTCTTTAGATTACGGTAGTGTTCACCTGAGACATCTGCACGGGTGCGAGTTAGGGATTCTGGGGAGATCAGCGGTTCTGTAGGTTGCTTTGGCTGACCCATCGTAGCGAAGATGGCGTCAATCTTTTCTCTAAAGCCTGGAGGAGATTGAGCACCTTCACGTAGGGCCTCAACTTCAGGCGCACCTGTCCCTACACCAGCCCCAACTGGGCGGTTCATAACCTGCTCAGTGTGGAACTCGTCTAGGATGTCGTCAGCTAGGGTTGCTGGAGGCGGTCCTGGGAGTCCTGCTGTGCCCATTTCACGGGTTACGGCATCGGCTGCTTCCTGGAAGGGGTTAATTGCCCCCTGTGGAGCCACTGTAGCCCCTGTAGCGACATCTGATGCAGCGGCTAGGGGTTGGGTAGCCGTCTGGGCCGCACCACGCGTAGAAAGGCGCTGAGCCATCTCCTGAGCCATGTCGGCTGGGATGCCCTGAGCGACCAGTTCTTCGGGGGTAATGTGCCCTGTTGGACCTAGGACCTTGGCAAGGGCTTCTACACCCTCATCAATCTCGCTAGCACGGGCTGTTCTGGCTAGACCACTTACGAGGTTTCCACCACCTTCGGCAGCATCATCGGCCTCTGCTGGTAGCCAACGACGTGTTAGTGTTTCAGTTCCACCGGCTACTGGAGCACGGTAGGTTTCTGTGATGCTGTCCTTTGGAACGTATTCGCCACTTTCACGAGCAGCTGTAAGATGTTCTGAGGCAATTGCGTCCTTTTCAGCCTGAGCAGCAATCTTAGCCTGACGCTCAGCTTCACGGGCAGCTGATGCTTCTGTTCTAGCTGCCTTTTCGGTAGCTCTAGTTTCGTTTGTGATAGAACGCTGAACGCTTGGGGATGTTAGACCTGATGCGGCATCTTCATGCTGTGGATAGGCTACAGCACCACGAGTGTCCTGACCTGGGTGAACACCTTCATCAACTAGGCCAGCAACGCCGCCCTTAGCTTTGATGGGTGCTACAGATCCTACACCGATTGTGCTCTTGCCATCAGGTGCAAACGTTGTTCCACCCTTACGGGCAGTTGGGATAACTTCAAATGTCTCATCAACAGCCTTCGGAGCCTTACCAAGTCCAGGTGCTCCTAGGAATTGTCCTAGCTTACCAGCAAGGGCACCAGTTCCGATACCTACGGCAGCCTTGGTTGCTACACCAAGTGGGTCGTCGATGTCAATACCGTCACCTTCTGGATCACGGAGGACACTTTCAGCAAGAGGTTGTGCAACAGCCCATGGAGCGGCTGCAACGGCACCCTTAGACAGGCTACCGCCACCGCCGAGAGACTTTGCAATACTCCCGGCCATACCACCGCCAAGTCCACCAAGGATACCAGCTGTTCCGATCTCTGAGAGATCGAAGCCATCTCGGTTTCCATAGGCTTGTTCAACACCCTGAGCAATACCTTCTGTAACCGCGCTAGCACCGGCACCACGGAGTGGTGTTAGTCCTAGGAGGACTCCGAGCGCACGAATACCTGTAGGACCATATTTTTCAAATAGTCCATCCTGTTCTGGCTGCTCGATGGGTTCCAACTCAGGGAGTGGAGCCACATTACGCTGGCGTCGTCTACTTCCGGCACCCATAGGTGCTGGAGTTGGGTTATAGGTTGGTTCCCAGTATTGGTTTGGCATTAACGAACTCCGTTGAGTCCTCTAAGAGCGGGTGAATTTGTAATGGACTGTTCCATTCCACCACCGCCTCGCTGTCTAAGCTGCTGTAGGTAGTCGAGCAATAGTTGCTGACGCTGCATAGCTTCTGGTGAGTCTGGATCTTCGTTCTCGAATGGTTGTGATAGACCAGGGATTTCCTGAAGGAGACGGTTAAGGACTTCACGATCCAAATTTGTCTCAGCTTCATCCACATCAGCTTGATCCATACCCTGCTGACGCTGTAGAGCGTAGAGAGCCTGTTGGGTCATAGCTGTTCCCTGTGCTACAGATGGATAAGCAGCACGACGGGCTGTTTGCTCTAGACCACCCTGCACTGCTGGGTGCTGGGCTGTCAGAGCCTTGGAGATTGTTTCCTGGTTGGCGTTACCTAGGATGCGGTTGAAGTCTGAGTCGGCTTCGATATCCTGTAGGGAACTTAGTGCAGCCTTTGACTGCCAGTTACCTCCGGTGTGAGCCTGTCGGAACATTTCCTCACGGCTACCGAATCCGGCACGCTGGTATTGATCCATCTGAGGTGCTTGACGCCCCTGTAGACCTTGTAGAACAGCATCACGATTACCAGCAGATACTCTCTGGCTACCTGGTCCTGCCATCCAGCCTGGAGCCTCAGCATTGGCGTTGAAGCCACTCTGGTAGTTTCCAAACTTCAGACCTTCAGGCGGCTGTGTGCTCATACCTGATGGTGTGCGTGGTGGTAGGTTAATAGGAACAGGAAGTGTTCTGCTCTGGTCTGGATAGATACCACCAGGTCCTTGAGGGAGTTCAGGAGGTGTGATACCTTCTAGCTCCTCAGGAGTGACCGTGTTAAGCGATCTACCTACTCCTGGACGGGGGTCAAGAATTCCGACTGTTCTACCATTTACAATTCTTGCGCCTGATGTTGGATATGGCATTGTTATCTCTGTGGCGGTAGGAGGGCACGAAGTCCCCCTAGTGGTGAACCAATTTGGTTAGAAGGGTTTCTTTCAGCTACGTTCAAGCCAACTGGCTTGCCGCCTTTGAAAGCTACAGATGTGTTGTAGCGCCAATCATTTGCTTGACGCTCGCCTGTATCATAAGGATTGAAAGTAGGTTGGAAAGGTGCTGGACCTGACCACATACCCTTAGCTGCTCCTACAGAGGAATCAGCCATCTTGTCAACGCCTTGGTCTGCAAGGGACTGGAACCACGCTGCCATGTTGGGATTGCTCATATGCATTGGCAGCATATTGATTGGCTTGTGGGAATCGTAGTATGGATCCTTCTCACGCATGGAAATCTCATAATTATCGTGAGTTTCCCTAGCACGATTTAGAAGATCACCAAACTGTGGGAGTCCACCAGGTTGGATAATTCCTGAATATGGAGGTGTTCGTCCGTATGCTGGCATTAGTAAGCTCTCACTTGCAGTAGTCCTGCTAGGGATGGCGGCATTCGCTGTCCAAGGTTAGATCGAGGTTGCTGAAACATTGTTCCAACACCCTGTGGAGCACCTTGTGTGGGTTGCTGAACTGGTCCACCAGACATGAGGCCGGATAGGGCTGCATTGCTGGTTCCAGATGGGCCTTGGTAGGTTGCAATTTGTCCGAGTGGAGCACCGGAACCGGATGCTCCTGAGCCTGTGCCGCCAGTATCTACTGGACCTGCTGGACTTGCTGGCTGTGATGATGAAGCAGCTGCTAGGCTGGCATTATATGCGGCTGTATCGCGAGCGCTATCAGCACGCTGTCTTGCCATCAATTCTTCGTCATGCCCAGCCCAGATTCCAGTCTTCTGTGGCGGACCTACATATTGAATAGGTTGGGGCTGTTGTGGTTGCGGTTGCTGCTTAAAGGAAGACGTTGGAGGCGCATTGATAGGAACAGGCTTTATATAGCTCTCGCCTGGATTCGTACGTGCAGGTACCCAAGCCATATTAGTATCTCAACCCAGCAATGATTGCATTCTTAAGCGAAGTCTGGGCATTGAGAGTCTGATCACGCTGAGCAATACGACCAGAGTAGATAGTGTTAGCTCTATCCTGGATTGCCTGTGCATCATTGATGGCCTGACCTCTAACCACATCCTGTAGGCCACCGGCGGCTCCACCGATGATGTCACCAATGGCTCCGCGTTCGATAGATGAACCTTGTGTGCCACGGCCGGATGATGTGGATAGAGTATTTCTCAGTGCTGCGGTAGCGAGTCTTCCAGCCTGTTGCTTGGCGTTGGTAAAGGCTGCTGCTCGTGCGGCATCTGCGGATGCTGCGTCGTATTGAACTTCTGGCGCAGATCCTCCACCACTGCTCATGCTTCCAAGTAGTCCTTGGAGTGCAGCATTATTAGCCTTAGAGCGATCAGTTGCATACTGATTCTGTAGAGCTAGGAGACGTTCCTGCTCATACTGATTTTGGCTGATAGATGGTCCATAAGGATTGAGGGCTGCATTGTTGCCTCCGTAGTTTGGACCTGGAACCGTAGCGTTTGGAGCACGCTGATTTCCTGGGTCTGGAACGTTTGGAGGTGCAGTCTGTCCGTATGCATTTGGCTTAGGCTTGGATTTGTAGGATACGATTTGGCCGAAGGAGTCGTAAACTGGATCCATTCCAGGAGGTGCAGCTCCAACCCATCCTGATGATACTCCTGCTGCTGGCATGTTTATTCCTTAAGGTAGTGTAGAGTTGATTACGTAGTAGATGAAAGTAATGACTGCCGTGCATGTTGATGCACTGGCATCGCCCTGGTCGTAGACGTTAATAGCAACAGCCTTGTTACGTGGGTCACGGCTAGAGTAGCCTGTGTAACCACCGCTAAGGTCAGCGAGATTCCAGGTAATCTTCGTTCTGACGTTATTGTCGTCAGATAGGATTGAAGGCAGCAACGTGAATCCGCCGAAGTCTGCGTGGTCGTAGTGCAGGGCAATCTCTGTTGATGGCAGAGGACCCGCAATTGTAGTATTAATCTCAGCACTCCACTGGAGTGGAACGATAATCTTATCGGCTCCAGGAGCAGCAACTAACTCAATCGGAGTAGTCCCGAACTGTCCAGCACCTGCTGGAGCACCAAGACTCTGCCACTCTGCTATAGACAAGCTTCTAGTTACGATATGAACTACTCCAACATCACCAGGGGCGAAACTTCCACTTTGCTCATCAGCACTGAGAATACCGTTTTGATCAAGTGTTAGGTTATCGCCAATTCTGATGGATTGAGATGGTCCTCTAGAGTTAGCAAACCTGCCTAGGAGGCGTTGACCGGCTAGAGTGATAGCAGTTCCCTTATCAAGTCTATTGTAGATGTCCTTGAACATCTCGTTCATTTGGGCAACCATCTCGGCGTTGATTTCACCGCCCAGCTCATAAGGCTGAACAATACCATCACCGACAGTGCCCTCTTTATAGGTTTGATATGGATTAACTGTTGGCATTAACGTCTTCCAACTTCATGGAACGGAATTTCGTAGCCGTAGATGCTGACACCTTGGTTGACGGTAGCTTCTTGGAAACGAAGTCTAACCATTGGGCCTACACCGAGTCGGCGTAGACGTTCACGACCTGATGTAAGAGCGTGTGAGATTGCGGAACCAGCAGAACTGGTAAATCTACCTACCGTTGGAGTGACTGTAAGAGTTCCGCTTGCTTCTACTCGACTGAACATGCTCAGCATACCCCAGAAGTGTTCGATGTCTGGGTTGTTGGCGTGGTGGAACGGTCCGATTACATCCATATCGATAAGTGTAGATGTACCATCTCGGAACGTAGTTTGGTTGCCGATGTAGAGGACTCCGTTTGTTCCACCTAGAATAGTAGCTGGAAGTCCTGAGCTATCGTCGCAAGTCATTCCAGCACTTGGAGTGAATAGGTCCGTCTTGTGAGGGCCATACCAAGTCTTGGCTGTGAGGTTGTATGCTACCCAGCGATCTTCGTTGCTCGATCCAGCCGCAGCCAAGTGAAGCTCATATTGGTTACGAGATTCGTTATACTTAGCAAAGGCATTAGCAAATCGGGTGCGGTTGAAGTAGGTTCCAGTGTTGAACCACGGCTTTGTAGAATCTTCTGAGATGGATGTTACTGTGTTGGCCTTTAGTTGATAGACACCATCTGTGCTTAGGAAGTAGACTGCATCGTCGATAGTTACAATGCTATCAGGGGATACACAGCCCTGCTCACTTACCTGAGTGATAGATACATTCTCAGTTGATGAACCAAGAGAGATCAACCATGTTCCATTGTCACGGAACACAGCTAGTTGATTCTTCATTGGACCGAAGCCCACAACTCCTGTAGCTGACTGGCCTACAGGATTGATGTTAAGGCGATGAGGCCATTGGTAAGTTGAGCCATCCTCGGTGAAGAAAATGACATCTTGTAGTCCGTGACCTTCAGTAGCACCCCAGAGACGATTACGCCATGCTACGATATTCTTCAGGCGTGGAACACCTTCGATGGTAGCGGGAGGGGATGCGAAAGATGAGGCTAGAAGGGTTAGAAGTTCCAGGCTTTCATCAGCGAGGTTATTAGTAACTGTAACACCTGCTGTATTTCCAGGGATGTCGATTAGGCGGAAGAAGTCTGATCCTCCAGCCGCTGTTCGGTAGATGCGGCGGGCATCGATCTCATCCTCAGATACTGGAAGTGGTCCAATTGAGAGGTCGTCGTCCGCTAGGCCAACTGTTACGCTAGTTGGGGATAGTGGTGATTCAGCTAGAACCTGTCCATCATCGTCTAGGACTAGGAAGCTTACTCGAACCATATAGTCGCCAGTTAGACCAGTTGATGAGCCAGCTGCTAGAGCTGGAGGTTCTACAGGTGCTCTTGGAACGAGAACTCTTACGTTAGCTTCTGCGTCAATAGCGATATTACGTGATGGGGAATTTACCATCACTACCTGTTCATCTAGGATGGCAAATCGAGGCTTACGAGTTGCTGAGAGCGTAACTCCAGTTGGAAGTGTGAGTTGGGTCCCAACACCTGTAGATGGATCTACCTTATATAGATTTGTGCCAGATTGTGCTAGGTAAAATGCCATTAAGTTCGCTCAACGACCTGAACTAGTCGTCCGTTGATATTATCTGTGGCAACCTTGGTCCAAGTGCCACCGCTCTTACGTAGGATGAAGCCATCGGCTGCACCGGGTGTGCTTGAACGGAAAGTGTAGAAGAGAGCACCACCAAAGACACATGGTTGACCTGGGTGGATTGCAAGGCCACCATTGTCTGATGTGGCAACGTTGCGGTCTGTAGTCCAGCTAGAACCATCGAACTTTCGGATTAGTGTAGTTCCACCAGAGTCGTCATCGGAGTAGACTACAGCATAAAGTTCATCGTTGTAGACAATGAGTGAGCTATAGTAGTCTTCAGTTACAGTTACAACAGTATCACTAGATGCGTAAGCACCGCCTGCTGATGCTCGCTTGAAGACAGCAGCATCGTTGGAAGTTGTGCCGCGTAGGCCGAGGTAGAGATCCCCACGGAAGTCTACGATAGATGAAGCATAGCCTTGGAGGTCGTTCTTGTCGGCTGTCCAGACTGAATCGACTCCAGGGTAGCAACGCATGATGCGTGCAGCACCATTTGTGGCTACGCCTTGATCAAGTCCAACCCATAGTTGTCCTTGGAACCAGTGGAGACAAACCGGAGCACCTCCACCTTCGTCTGGGTCTACGGCGCTGAATGCCTCAGCTACTTGGTGCAGAACACCAGTAACGAGGTCTAGACTCAACACGCGGCCACGGAGAGTTCCTGCTGAGTTCGCAGGGTCGTGAACAGCTAGGTAGAGGATGCCGTCAGCAACTAGCATGTCTGTTACGCTAAATGCATAATGCTGGCTTGTTGCTCGTGATGATCTTGGGATGTCCAAGATGTTGGTATCCGTAGTCCCATCGAACGTGTGGATGGGCATAGCAGTATTGTTAGCCGGGGTAGAAAGGTCTGATGTGTAGTTGTCGCTGATGTAAATTAGACGATTGACCAGAGCGGCAGCTCTGCGGACCCCAACGTGGGAGAATGAACCCACTGTTCTGTAGTTGGCAGTATCAGGAGCAGCGTAGTCTAGAGCAGATGTAGCTACCCAGCTTGTGCCGTTAGTGCTTGTTAGCCAAGTGTCAGTATCAGAGTCTGCATCACCGAGTGAGGCGTAGAGCCTACGGACAATGTTTGAAAGTAGAGGGACGTGATGAAGTCCGGTGATGGCGGCTCCACCGTTAAGAGGAGTGCCATTAACGATTGCTAGACCCCCTCGCTTAGAGAGTGCTCCTAGACCACCAGTGTTGGAGTCTAGGACATACTCAGCATTCTGAAGTTGTGTAGCTTCGTTGTCTTCGAGCTGTAGTGGGTCCTTAGTAAGCTGGACTCCTCCCGCTCCGACATCGTGAACGCTAACTTTTCCTTCTTCAGACATTATCTTCTCTTATGACCAATATGCGTCAAATGGGCCATCTACGTAGGTAGGTTCCTGTAGTTGGCGTAGACCTAGGGACTGGAGTAGGTGCTGCTTTTCGGTAGCGTAAACGGTAAGCCAGTTTGGGTCTGGAGAACGGTCATCACGCTCCTTAGCGCGAGCGTAGGCTACGGTCCAAGCGATTAGGGCTTGGTCTGCCTCACCAGGGATTGGAACTGTTCCACCAGCGGCGAGGTCGGCTAGGACTGGAACGTAGACGAATGATAGTAGAACAGCCGAACGCACCTGGGGAGCTACGTAGATTACTGTAGACCCGCTTCCAGTTGGCGCTCCGGCACCTGTAATAGCGTAGTTGACTACGTTATAATTAGGTTCCATGGGGTCAACCGCACGAGCTGACTGGAAGATTGGGTGGTTGTAGTCACGAGGAGCGAAAATTAGCTCACGGTTGGGGCTGTCTCCGCTTACATCTCGTGGTTCGATTAGGTAGACCTTGTGAACATCAGCTGGAACGCCAGTGAGGGTTGAGCTGTTAGCAGCCATCGAGACGTTGGTGTTATCCACCGTCATGAAGTGTTCTGCTTTCAGGTCAACGATGTCTCGCCAGCAATCCTTGATACCACGGTTGATGATATCAATTAGCTCGGCAGATGACCAGAACGAGGCTGATGATTCGATCAGGTGTCTGCGGGATTGTGTTTCGATAGATGATAGGAGTGTTGCCATTATTTGCTCTAAGGTTACTCAATAAGAAGATCAACACCTACAGCCAGATTTGTGTTATTTGTCCCTGTAGTCCAATTGCCACCAGCTAGCTTGTCGAACCCTAGCTTCGTATTGGTATCTGGATTAGTTCCGCCTGTTCCGGTGTTGAACGCTAGAGCAGTTGTCCGTGTGCCAGCATCATCTGAATAAACACCACCCTGTGTCACTGTCTGTTCAAATGTAAACGGTGCTGGAATATTGAAGCGTAGAGTTGTATTGGGTGTGCCGCCAACACTGCCACCAAACATGCCGAAGTGCAGCGTTAGAGTCTTACCTCGCTGCCTATACCATTCCCATGCCACATCTCCGCTTTCTACTGTTAGCGTCATCGAACCATTTGCCGTCCAGTCTCCTGCTGCAAATGTGATAGGAATAACAGCTCCAGGTTCAATACACTGGACCCGCCATCTATCTGTGGTGTCATCATATACACCAATCATGCGTCCACCGGCTCCAACAATTTGGCCGTGGATGGATGGCGTGATAATACGATATGCAGCGGTAGAGTTATTATCCTGATACGCAACTTTAACAGTAGACGATCCAACGTTATCAATGATAACGTAGTCACCAGCCTGTGGAGCAGTACTAGCTACTTGGAATCCACGAATCACTAGGGCAGTGGCGTTGTTGCAACGTAGATAGGTTCTACGTGCTGACAGATTCAGGTCGTCCTGGTTTCCTGTAGCAGTAGTAGTTTGTTGAGTAGTACTTGGATTTGGAACAGCTGACCAAGATGGATCTGCACCTACACCATTATCAGTAAGCACATTACCAGCTGTGCTCGGCACTAGGGCTGTATAACCGCC
>Ga0075420_100000947_pt1 | contig 23968 bp, 15 predicted proteins | sample SoiMetdeltSBSDD4_FD_75296 | JGI IMG/M metagenome (GOLD analysis project Ga0075420, IMG submission 75296) | Bulk soil microbial communities from a Populus tree surrounding site in Tennessee, USA - Soil MetaG P. deltoides SBSDD4 | ecosystem: Environmental > Terrestrial > Soil > Tree plantation...
TGGTGTTCGTGCTCGTCGCCAGCGCGCTCTGGCAGTGCATGCTGTTCCTGCGCACCGACCTGTACGGGGTCCTGGTCACCGCCACCGGCTGCCGGGACCTGTGGCGGGTCAAGTCGCTGCTGGTGCGGCGTGCCTTTGGCCGGCTCGACCAGCGGCAGCGCGACGAGCTGGCGCAGGCCGACCCGCGCGACATCCAGGTCGGGACGTGGTTCCGCTGGGTATGGCTGGCCGGGTACCCCATCGCCGGCGCCTACTTCGCGCTGTTCTACCTGCCGCTGCTGGCGTACGTCGCCCGGTGGGCGGGCGACGGTCTCACTGCGGGGGCGGACAGCGTCCGGTTCTGGTGGGGGCTGCTCGTCGCCGTCCTGGTCTACGCCCCGGTCGCGGTGACCCTGTGGATCGGGCTCACCGCCCTGCGTACGCGCCGGTCCACCCCTGCCGGTACCAAGGCGCCGTCGTGAGCAGTAAGCAGCAACCAGGGGTACGTCTGTTGAGACCTACTGCTCTGCACCATCTGCTCGGGCAGAGTGCCCGGCGTTGATCCTCCTGCCGGCAGCTCCTGCCGGCAGCCAGCGGCAGGTCATCGGGCTGGGCTCTGCCCGTCCAGACTCTGCTCGCGGCGATGGAGCAGAGCAATAGGTTGGAGGACGTCAGTACGGGCTTGGCGTGCCGAAGGGGTAGGGCTGCGGCGGTGCTGTCGCGTGGTGGCCCGCGCAGTAGAGGTCCCGTGGCCAGGTCGTCGTGAACGGCGGCACGTACGCGTTGAGCGTCCGCAGTGACAGGGCCTCGGCTGCCGCGGCGCTTTCGATATCGGCGGTGACCGCCGCGCGGGCGTCGTCGTCCGTGGCCGCTACCAACCGCTGCGCGTTCTGCCAGGCCCGCTCCCGCCACTGCACGAGCACCGAGAACATCACGCTGGATCCGAGGCTGACGAACGAGAACGGGTCGAAGCGCACCGCCTCCTCCGCCAGGAGCGGGTCCCCGACCAGCCGCAGGAAGTCGTTCACCCTGTCGTGGTCGGGCTTGCGGCTGGACCCGTCGGGCCGGGTCAACCCGATGGAGGCCAGCACGAACGGCAGGTCGCGGCTGATATGGGCGTTCATGCCGAGCATGACGTCACCGGCACCGGTCACCCGGCGGTCGCGGGCGGCGTCCAGCGCGATGAGCCAGGCCTGCGGCACCGCCGCGCGCCGGCCGGCTGCCCAGTCGTCGTACGCGGTGAGGTAGTAGGCCGCGAAGACGGCGTCCTCATGGTTGACCCACGCCGGGTCGGCGAAGAAGCCGGCCTGGTCGCGGGCCCACCTGTAGGTCTGCGTGGTACGCAGGTAGGCCAGCGCGAAGACCGCGTTGTGGTGGCAGCTACGGCCGAGCGGCTCGAAGCGCTGCCGCATCTCGGCGATCGTGGCGTCGACGCAGGACGCCTGCCCGTCGGGGCAGTAGCTGTCAGGTGGCAGTACGGCTGCCCGGGCGGTCGCGGGCAACAGCGCCATCGTTGTCACGCTGGCCAACAGCGCGCTCAGGGCCGCGCGCCGGATACGTCCCGTCATGACGGCACCTCCCGCGGTGACCGTACCGCTCCCGCGCCCTGGTACGCATCACTGGCTGTGACGAGCTGTCAGCTGATGATCAGCGTGAGGTCGGGCCGTCTTGGTGGGGTCGGCGCGGGGGTGCCGTTGACGGCGGTCGGGACGAGGGCGAAGACGTGGCGGTTGAGCTCGCTGGTCGTGACGTGCAGCTCGCGCGCGATCCGGGCGGGGCTGGTGCCCTCGGCCCGTACGGCGTGGAAGACGGCCTCGAGCAGGGGTGAGGTCTCGCGGGGGATGCCGCCGGGCTCGCCGGTGCGGTAGCCGCGGCGGGACAGGTCGACGCAGGCGGTGCGGTAGCCCCACTCGGTGAGCAGGCCGAGCTCGTGCAGGCGGTGGGTGAGGGCCATGGCCGACACGCGCCAGGTCTGCTTTGCGGTGAGGATGTGGTCGATGGTGGCGCCGGCAAGACCGTGCGCCAGGACGCTGGCGCGGGGCATGAGGAACGCGGCGGCGAAGCGGTTGGCGTCCTGTTCGGCGTCGGGGCCGTGCGGCAGCCGGTGCTCACTGTGCAGGACGAGGTGGCCGAGCTCGTGAGCGGCGTCGAACCTGCCGCGCTCGCCCGACTTGGCGGTGTTGAGCAGGACGTACGGGGTCTGGTGCCAGACGAAGGAGAAGGCGTCGACGGCGGCGCAGTCGGCGGCGAGGGAGAAGACCCGGACCCCGTGCGCCTCCAGGAGCCGGACGAGATGCCCGAGCGGCGCCACGCCGAGCCCCCACCGGGCCCGGACCACCTCGGCAGCGGTCTCCGGGTCCAGCCTGGGCAGGGATGGCACGTCCGGCCCGGGAAGGTGGAAGCGGTGCTCGATCCACTCGGCCAGCATCAGGGCGATCCGGGCTGCGCTGCGGGCGGTGTCGCGCTGCCCGGCGGTGAGCTTGCTCAGCGCCCGGAAGCTGATCGCGTCGACGGGGATCTCGTCGACGTCACCGGCCGTGAGGAAACTGAACGGCACGTCAAGCGCTGCCGCAAGCCGGCTCAGCGTGTCCGGGCTGGGCTCCTGCCGGCCGTTCTCGTACGCGGACAGGCTGCGGGCGCTGACCTCGACCGCGGCGGCCAGCTGGACGAGAGTCAGGCCGCGGCGCTTGCGGGCGAGCGTGAGCCGGCTCGGCGTCAACGTGCCCAACGCGGCTGCGACGCCGGTCATCTGGGTGCCCGGCGGGGTTGCGATGCTGGTCATCCGGTGCGGCGCGCGACAAGGACGTCGGGCTCGGCCGCGGCCCCGGCCGAGAAGGCAGGGGCCGGCTGGAGCGGGACGGGCGCCAGGATGATCCGTTCGAGCCAGGTGTCGATGTAGCCGTCGACCATCGAGTCGGGCAGCGACAGCTCCGCCCGGATCTCCGACTCGGTCACGTTGTAGAGCAGGACCCAGGTGACGATGCCGTCGGCGTCAGCGTCGACCGGCTCGTCCTCGCCGAGGTCTAGTGGCAGGGCCAGCTGGAGGAAGTTACGGCTGACCGCCTCGACCGTGGCCACGCCCTTCTCGTACCGGGTGGACGGCCGCACGTGCGGCACGCCGGTGGCCGCGTCGCCGAGCGTGGCGATGACCGCCACCCGGTGGTCCGGGCTGACCGTGCGCGCCAGGTTACGGGGGTTGTCGTACGACCAGCCCAGCGGCACCAGCTGCTCGCGCAGCAGCCGCACCGTGCGCGCGTACCGCGCCATGCCCTGCATGTTGGGCGGGTCCAGCTGGGTGTAGGTGCGGGCCTCGGCGTCCGCGCCACGCAGGGCGAACTCCAGGATCTCCGCCTTGAGCCCCAGCTCCGCCAGCCGGTCGGCGACCTCTTCGCCCTGGACCACCGGGCACTGCTGCTGCACCAACGCCTCCTCCAGCCGGTCCGGCTGCTTCGCGAAATTCTCCCTCATCCGAGGACGGAAATCGCGAAGGACCTGCGGCGTGTCGCATCCCGGCGGCCGCGGTGCGGGCTCCGCGGGCCGCCGGCTCCGGGCGTCTAACCGACCAGGAACTCGTCCACGACGAGCCAGTACGTCTGGCTGGCGGTGCTGCGTACCCGCAGGTAGCGGGCTGTCGTGCCGGCCGGCGGCGCGACCGTGACCTCGTTGTGCCCGGCGAAGCTCGCCAGCACGGTCCAGGCCGTGCCGTCCAACGAGGACTCCAGCACCCCGCGGTGGATGAAGTCGTTCGGGCTGTTGCCGTTGGCCATCAGCACGTCGACGATGCTGATCGGGCGTGCCGTGCCGAGGTCGACCCGGACGTAGCCGCCCACCGGAGGCGCGCCGTTGCTCCAGAACCAGGTGGTGGTGTTGCCGTCGACCATGAGCCCCGGCGGGTACGTCGAGTAGATGGGCAGGTTCGTCGAGGCGGTGGCCGATGGCCGCACGGTGACGGTGAGCTCCGTGGCGACCAGCCAGTACGTCTGGCTGGCGGTGCTGCGCAGCCGCACGTACCGGGCGGTCGTGCCGCTGGGCGGGGTGGCCCGGACGGCGGCGGTGGTGAAGGTCCCCAGCGACGTCCACGTCACCGCGTCCCGCGAGTGCTCCAGGACCGCGTTGTGCAGGTAGTCGTTGGGCCGGTCGCTCTTGCCCATGAGGATCTCGACGCCGCTGATGGGGCGTGCGGTCCCCAGGTCGACGCCGATGTAGTCACCGACCACGGGCACACCGTTGCCCCAGAAGAAGGTGCTGGTCGTGCCGTCGACCATGTTGGACGGCAGGTAGGTGGAGTAGGTGGGCAGGCTGGTCATCGGGGTGGGTGGGGGCGAGCCCTCCCGGCCGGGTGGCTGCCCGACGGCGGTGGTGACGGCCTGGAACCCGGTGTAGTCCGCGGCCGGTTTGGGCGAGCCCCACATCACCTGGGCCAGGGCCTGCAACGAGGGCAGGACGGCGGCACCGACCCGTACCTCGGACTCGCTGTTGGGCAGGTCGGCCCAGATCGACAGGGACGTGCCCAGCAGCTTCGGGTCGCTGACCGGGACGGTCGAGCCGTCCTGGAACAGGTTGGCCAGGAAGCTGTTGTAGATCCGCGCCGGGTCCGGCTTCCAGCTCTTGCCCAGCACGTAGTAGAGGTAGCTGGAGTTGGAGTTCATCAGCTGGTGGCCGGCCGCGGTGAACTGTGCCGGGCTGACCCCGTTGGCCTGCCAGTAGTCGATCTGGATGCCGGGGCTGAGCGTGACGTTACGGCCGCCGAAGACGCCGTCGTTCCAGATCCGCAGCGTCTTGCCCTGGGCCCGGACGATCCCGTCGACCCAGTTGACGAACCCGAGGAACGCGTCCGGGCCGGTGGCGCCCGCGCCGTAGGTGGCCTGCGCGTACGCCAGCAGCTGCGGGTAGCTGGCGTACTGCGACGCGGAGAGGTACTCATCGGCCCCCATGTGCCAGACCGCGCCCGGGAACAGCGGCAGGTACTCGGTGACCAGGTCGGCGGCGAGCTGCCGGGCGGCGGCCTTGGACAGGTCCAGCTTGCCCGCGCTGACCGCGCCGGTCGAGGAGACCAGGCGCAGCTCCGGGTGGCTGGCCAGGACCGCGGTCATGTGCGAGGGCATGTCGATCTCGGGTACGACCGTGATGTGGTACCGCGCCGCGAACGCGACCAGGTCCGCGATCTGTGCCTTCGTGTAGTGCTGCGGGGAGACGACCTCCGGGTGCACGCTGCTCTCCAGCCGGAAGCCCTGGTCGTCCGAGATGTGCAGGTGCAGCACGTTGTACTTCAGGTATGCCAGCTGGCGGACGTGGTTGCGCAGCCAGATCAGCGAGTAGTACTTCCGGCCGTTGTCGACCATGAGGCCGCGCTGCCGGGTCACCGGCCAGTCCCGGGCCGTGCCGCCGGGGACCGTCGTCGAGCGCGACAGCAGCTGGAGCACCGTACGGGTGCCGTTGAAGGCTCCCGCGTCGGCGCGTGCCTGGATCGTCAGTGACGCGCCGACGCTCATCCGGTAGCCCTGCGGCCCGAGGGCCGTGTCGGTGGAGCCGAGGGTGAGGAAGATGTCGCCGGTGTTCACGTCGGCCGGGCCGCCGACCAGCGTGGCCACCGTACGGCCGTGAAGCGCCCCGAGGTCGGTGGCGAACACCGAGGCGGTGCCGGCCAGCTGGCCGGCGTAGGCGCTGTCGGTCACCACCCGGCTGGTGGCGGTGAAGCTGTAGCTGCCGGTCCCGGCGGTCCACTGCTGCAGCGCCGGCACCACCTGGGGGATGGCCGCCACCTGCGCCGCCTGCGCAGGACCGTTGGTGGCCATGGCCGGCGCGCTGGACAGCAACGCCACGGCGACGGCGCACCGCGCCCACCGTGCCCACAGACCTCGCATCATGGCCTCCCCGCGGCTGACTTATAGATCGATATAAGTCACTATAGCTTGAGCTGTGGTGCGGGGTGGCTGCCTGCCTCGATGCGATGGCCTCCTGGTCACGAGTAGAAGTAGAACCCGTCGTTGCGGGCCCAGTTCACGCTGGTCGGGTGCTGGTGGTCGTCCCGGTTGCACGGGTACGGCGCCGACGACGACGGGCAGCTCGTGTCGGCCGCGTACCAGTTGCCGCCGCCCCGGCGAGAGCCCACGGTGGACCCGAACGGGTTGTTGCCCCGGTAGTAGTTGGTCGTGCTGGCGCTCCACCCGCGGGCGGCGTTGTAACCGGTGTTGCGGGTGGCGAAGTAGCCGGTGCCCACGCACGGGCTCGCGCAGCTGCCGATGAACGTGTTGCTCTCGATGGTGTTGTGCATCGACGGCGTGCCGGTGCGCCAGCTCGCCAGCACGAACGCGACCAGGCCGTAGCCGCCGCCCGGCAGGTCGGAGTAGCGCGGCGCGCCGTCGGCGTTGAAGAACCGGTTCGGGTCGCCACTGCGCTGCAACATGGTGCGCGTGTTGGTGTTCCGCACGTCGTTGCGCAGGATCTGGAAGTCCCGGACGTTGACCAGCGCCGCCGAGGCGGTGGCCGTGCAGTAGTAGACGGCGCCGGGCACCGGGTAGCCCGGGGTGTGGATGCTGTTGCCCTCGATGTGGAAGTTAGCCGAGTCGACCAGGTCCAGGTTGTTGCCGCAGTTCTCGTAGAGCTGGGAGCTGGTGATCCGCGCCCCGGCCAGGTTGCCCGCGGTGTACACGGCGGCGCCCGGGATGCCGTTCTCGCAGTCGCGGCCGTTGCGGTAGAGCGCGCTGTTGTCGATCACGCCGTAGCCGCCGGGCCGGCCGGCGGCCAGGTCGGTGCCCATGAACGTCACCCCGTCGCAGCGGTTGTCGTGCACCTGCGAGCCCACCAGCGTGTTCGCATAAGCCGCCGAGTTGAACGGTCCGAAGATGACCCCGTAGAAGTTGCCGTAGATGTTCACCCGCAGCATCTGGTTGCCCCGGCAGGAGCTGCATAGCAGGTAGACACCGGTGTACTCCGGCGCGCCGGTGATGAACGCGTCGTCGAGCAGGTTGTCGTTGCTGCCAGCCCCCTCGAACATCACCACCGCCGTGCAGCAGCCGCCGGTGAGCAGGTTGTTCGCGTCCAGCCGGAGGAAGCCGACCCGGCCGCCGGACCCGACGAGGCGCACCAGGCGCGCCGCGCCAACCGGGTTGCTCACCAGCCGGATCGTCGGGTACGTGGTGTCCCCCAGCAGCCGCGCGCCGGACCGCACCACGATCTCGCCATTGACCGGGTACGTGCCCGGGGTCAGGACCGCCTGGTGCTCGGCACCGTCCAGGCAGGACTGGATCGCCACCCGGTTCGCCGCCGCGTCCGCCGTCGGCGCCAGCGCCGCGCAGCTGGCCGCCGCCTGTGCGGGAGCCGGCACGGCCAGGGTGAGGCCGAGCACCAGCGCGCCGACCGACGGCCCGACCCACGTACGACTCATGTTTGCGCCCCCTGTCACCAATGGACGGTGCCCAGCCGGATGTGGCCGCCGTCGGTCTGCCGGTCGCCTGGCGAGAACCAGGAGAAGACGTACGAGCCAGCGGTGCTCAGCTCCGGATGCCCGACAAAGGAGTAGCATCCGAACCCGCCACCCCGGCAGTGGTCGGGCACCCGGCCCGACGGGCCGGCCGTCCACGGCCCCAGCGGCGAGTCGGCCCGGTAGATCCGGAAGTGCGGGCTGTCGAAGAAGCTGTCCTTGACCAGCATCGCCAGCCTCTTCCCGCCGCCGGCCCCGCTGAAGTCCGCCACGTGGACGCCCCATGGCTCCACCCCGGTCACCACCGACACGACCGAGCTGTCATCGGTCGTCCACTGTGCCGCCGCCCCGCCCGGCCTTCCCCACCAGTGGTAGTTGGCCGGGTTTCCCCAGGCCGCCGGGTTGGCGCTCACCCGCGCCACGAAGACCGTGCTCGGCCCTTGCCTGGAGCCGAACAGGTACAGGTAGCCATCGCCGCCAAAGACCGGGTTGGACACCGTCCTGGTGGGCGGCAGCCCGGCCGACATCGGGTTGGCGACGAACGGGGTGGCGAACCGCAGGAACTGGTTGGTCGCCGGGTCGTACTCGGCCATCCGCAGGCGCTCCACCGGCCAGCCACGGCCTTCGCCGATGGCGACGCAGATCTCGGCCCAGATCAGCAGGACCCGGTTGGTGCCTGGGATGCGGGCTCCGCCGGACTCCCAGGCGGCGGCGTAGCTGTTGCTGCCCGAGCTGCCGCACGGGACCGGGGGGTCATCCGGGGTGAGCAGCCCCTCCGCGGCCGGGAAGAAGTTCGCCGGTGAGGTGAGGCCGGGCTGGGGCGGGGCCGGCGGCCGGGGCAGCTCGTTGAGCGCGGTGGGCGCGACCCCTACTGTAAACGGTCCGGCCGCGGCAGAGCCGAGCGCCAGGAAGGCCGGCCCGTTGCGTTGGGCGGTGTCACCGAAGAGCCACAGCGCCTGCGTCGCGGAGTAGGCGATGCTGTGCCCGCCGTCCCGCCCGATCGGCCGGTCCGCGGTGTCCGCCGTGGACAGCACCCGTCCGATGTCGACAGTGGCCGTGGTGGTCGCCGATGCGGTGCGGAAGTTCTGCGTGGCGCTGAAGTCCGCCGGGTCCGGCCGCACCCCGGGCTGCGTGACGCCGCTGCCGGAGGGACCCACGCAGAGTCCCGGCTGGGCGATGTCGCGGTCGCCGTAGCCGCAGAACTGCGCGTGGTAGAGGGTGTCGGGGGACAGCCCGGTGGCGGTCTGGTTGAAGTCGACCATTCCGTTGGTGTTGACATTCGCGGTCACCCGGGGCGTGGTCAGGATGGTCGTGCTGCCGTCCGCCCAGTACTGGAACCAGCCGGTGCACGGGTTGCTCGTGGTCTCGGCCCGGCATGAGGTCTGGGCATGCAGCACCGCCGCGGTGTCGGTGACACCGGTCGGCACGGTGGCCCGCCCGTCGCAGCCGGCGACCAGCCCGGCCAGCGCGGTCATCGCGACAACGGCTGCGAGCCGGCGCCTCGGTCGTGAGTCGTTCCTGCCCAGCACCTCGGCCTCCCCTAGATTAATAGAAGTATATCTATTAACTGCGCTGCGGGTGAAACGCTGGCGGTCGGCTGTCCGGCTCACTCAGCTCCGGCCGGCCAGCCACGGCTCGCGGGCCTGGCGGTGCGCCACACGCAGGTACGCCAGCTCGGCCAGGACGTGCAGGTAGGCGCCTGGCCGCAGCTTCGACCCGGCCGCGTGCGACCACCGTACGGGCACCTCCGCCACCTGCCAGCCCAGCCGCGCGCACAGGTGCAGGATCTCCACGTCGATGGCCCAGCCGTTCAGCCTCGCCATGCCGAACAGCACCCGCGCCTGCGGCCCGGAGAACAGCTTGAAACCGCACTGGGTGTCGGAGATGCCGCGCACGGCAACCGCCCGGATCGCCAGGTTGCCCAGCCGGCCCAGCGTCTCGCGCAGGCGGCTCTGGCGTACCCCGATGGTGGCGCGGTGGAAGCGCGAGCCGATCGCCGCCACGGCGCCGTTGCGGGCCGCCCGCAGCCGCTCGATCTCGCTGATCGGGGTGGACAGGTCGGCGTCTGACACGAGCACCTCGGCGCCCCGCGAGGCGAGGACACCGGTACGCAGGGCGTGCCCCTTACCGGCGTTGCGGGGCGACCGGATCAGCCGGATCCCCGGCTCTCTGGCGGCGATGGTGGTGGCGATGGCGGCGGTCCGGTCGGTCGAGCCGTCATCGACAATGATCAGCTCCCAGCTCCGCCCGGACCGGCGCAGGTACCGGCACACTGACTCAACCGAGGCGCCGATGCGATCCTGCTCGTTGAAGGCGGGGATCACCACGGACAGGTCGACCACGACCCGCTCCCGAACCGACGGATGGTCTCGTGCGAGCGGCTGGTCTCGTGCCAGCTGCCGTCCTCGTGCGAGCTGCCGTGGAGCACCAGTGCCCTTCGGCAGCGCCCGCGGGACCACGACACGGCGCGAGCGCCTAGCCGGCGGCGTGCTTCGGCAGCTGGTCCGTCAGCGGCCCGCTCCGCCAGTCATCGGGGTCGGGCTCGCGGCGGCCGGTGTCGCCCGGAGCCGCCGGCCCGCGGTCGCGGTCGCGGGCCCAGAGCACCACGCCGAGGATGAGCACCACCAGGCCCAGGACCAGCGCTGCCAGCGGCACCCAGACGCCGATCAGGGCGACCGCGCCGGAGTCGTCCTCGGCCTGCTTGGACTGCTTGGCCACGGCGGCGTCGTCGTACGCGATGGTCAGGTCGGCGATCTGCATCTCGGTGCCGTCCGGTCGGGTCACCCACTGCTGCTGCTCTTCCTGGCCCTTGACGATGATGCCGGTGTCCGGCTCGACCCACAGCGTGCGGAGGTTCTGGTACGCGCCGTCCACCAGCGCCGCGGGGTTGTTCAGCAGGTTCAGCTTGGCCGGGCTCTTCGGCACCTTCTGGACGAACCGGTAGACCTCAAGCCCACCGATTTCCTCCACGCCATCGAACGTGGCCGGGTAGGCCTTGTTGAGCCGGCCGTCGTAGAAGTCGTAGCTCTTGCGCTCGGTGTGGAACGGGAACTTCAGCACCAGGCCGGTGATGTCCGCCGACGCGCCGTCAACGGTGTCGTACGGGACGCTGACCGCCTGCCCGGTGTGCCGGTCCAGCGCGACCCGCATGGCGGTCTCGGAGACTTTGGTGCCGGTGGACGCGTCCTGCACGGTCACGTACGAGTCGTAGACGGTGACGTCCACGCTGGACACCTTCTCGCGGGCGTACACCGACCGCGTGCCGACGAGCGTGACCGGCGCCAGCGCACCGGTGGTGCGGTCGAGGCGCTGGCCAGACCCGGCCAGCTTGAACTCGGTGACCGAGTCGTTCGGGGTCTTCTCCAGCTCTGGCGCGACATACCACATAACGAGGGGTGCTGCTGCTACGAGGAAGACGCCGATCACGAACAACACGAACCCGAGCCGACGCATCGTAGTCCTCCCGACTGACGATCGTGAGGGCGTAAGTTACCAGTCGGTTTGAGTTTTGGAAAGAGATGTGCCCCGCCCCTTCGCCGCCGGCCGAGACAGGTGCCGACAAGGTGGCCGGAAAGTCCTAAGGTGCGGGGATGCCGCCAACCCACGTAATGTTCCTGAACTGGCGCGACACCAGCCACCCGGAAGCTGGCGGGTCTGAGCGCTATGTAGAGCAGTTGGCGAGCGGGCTGGCCGCCCAGGGGTACCAGGTCTCAGTGCACTGCGCCGACCATAGTGGAGCCAGGCCGGTGGAAGAGCGGGACGGAGTCCGTTTCGTCCGCCGGGGCGGCCGGCTCACGGTCTATGCGCATGGGCTGGCCGCAGTCGCGCGCCAGCGCCCCGACATCGTCATTGACGTGCAGAACCACGTGCCGTTCTTCAGCGTGCTGGCGCATCGCCGGGTGGTCGTGGTGGTGCACCACGTCAGCCGTGACCAGTGGACGGTCACCTTCGGCAAGGCTGTCAGCCGCATCGGCTGGTGGGTAGAGGCGTGGCTGACGCCCCGGCTCTACCGCCGTGCCCGCTACGTGGTCGTCTCGGGAGCTACCCACGACGACCTGGTCGCACTCGGTGTTGGTGCGGAGCGGATCGACATCGTGCACAACGTCGCCGACCCGCCCCCGGTCGGCTTGGGGCCGGTCGCCCGGACGGCCTGGCCGACGATCTGCGTGCTGGCCCGGCTGATGCCGCACAAGCAGGTGGACCACGCCATCGAGGTGCTGGCCCGGCTGGTCCCGGACCATCCGGGCCTGCGGCTGCGCATCGTCGGCGAGGGACCGGTGCGCGCCGCGCTCGCTGCCCGGGCCGCCGACCTGGGGCTGGCCGATCGTATCGACTTTTCTGGCTGGCTCGATGAGCGGGCAAAGCACCGAGTGCTCGCCGAGGCCTGGCTGCTGCTGTGCCCGTCACTGAAGGAGGGCTGGGGCCGGGTCGTGATGGAGGCGGCGGTCCACGGCGTGCCCACGGTCGCGTACCGGCACGCGGGTGGCCTCGCCGAGTCGGTGCGCGACGGGGTGACCGGCCTACTCGCGAACGACCTGGAGGAGCTGGTCAAACACTGCGGCTGGCTGCTCGACCACGAGGCTGAGCGGGCGGCCCTCGGGCGGGCGGCCCGCGCGCACGCCGCGACGTTCAGCCTGGAACGGGCCCTTGCCGAGCTCGGTGCCGTGCTGGATCGGGTGTCGACGGGGCAGCCGGCTGGCCGCTGACGCGGTCAGCGGCTGGCAGCGCGGGGGCGGTCAGCGGCCGTAGTTCGGCGGCGGCTTGGCGTCGCCGAGCTTGCTGCTGAGCTCAACCTCGCTCTTCGGGAGGTCGCTCGGCTGCGACCCGTTGACCACCGCGACCACGCCGAACGCGAACGCCACGGCCAGCAGGACCCCCACCAGTACGCCCACCAGGAAGCTGAAGCCGTTTCGCATTGTCACTCCCTTCGATGACGGGGACACTAACACCCGGTCCGCCCCACCACCTCATTCGATCCGTCAGCGATCTCCGGCGGGTCAGTGGCGCGAGCAGGGCACCAGCCAGGACGAGCAGGGCCGCGAGGTCCGCGACCAGCACCGCGGCGGCCGCGGGCGCCGGCGCGTCCACCTGCGACACCGGCCCGGGTACGCGGTAGAGCGACAGGTGCGCTCCAGTGTGGACGGGTACCAGCCGGTCTAGCAGCCCGTCCGGCAGCGGGCCGCCGACACCGTGCTGGACCGCCACCCAGCCCACCCCGACCGTACCGAGATCGGCTGCGGCGCCCCGGCCAAGCTGGGCGGCCACCGCGGCGGCCCGCGGGTCCTCGCCGGCCAGTGGCTCGCCGGCCACCCACAGCTGGTCGCCGAGGACCACCTCACCGGGGAAGTACCGGGGAGCCGGGTCGAGCACGGTCCGGCCGCCGTTCCAGGGAAAGTCGCGGTACGGCGTGAACGGCAGGACGGCCACCGCCCCGTGGCCGCCTCCGGTGGCGAGGATGTGGCGTACGGCCGCCCAGTCGGCCGGGTACGCCACCGGCCGCAGCCGACCGGCCCCACCCAGGGCCAGGTCAGGCACCACGGCCACGGGCAGGACCACGGCCAGCAGGCCAAAGGCCGCCAGCACCCCGCGGTCCACGCTGCGGCGCTCCAGCGCCCCGGCGATCCGCGCCACCCCCGAGCCGAACGCCAGCGCGCAGGCCAGCACCCACGGCGCGAGCCACTTCTGGGCATCACGCAGCAGCCCGGCACCGGTCAGCTCGGCCACCGCCCACCGGAGCAGGCCGGCCCCGCCGGGCAGCGCGGCGACCAGCGAGAGGACCAGTGACAGGGCCGCCAGGACGGCCAGCGACGCGGCGACCCGGCCGCCCCAGGCGCGTACCAGGCCGGCCACCCCGGCCGCGGCACCGGCCAGGACCAGCACGCCGAGCAGCGTCGCGAGGACCGTGGCGCGGCTGGCCGGCATCACCTCGCGGTTCCAGAAGCCACCGAAGGTGACCACCGCCCCGACCACCCCGGACCAGTTCTCCGCCCGGGCGGCGAACGCGGCCACGCCGGCGGGGTCCGTGCCGCTGGCGCCCGGATGCAGCATGCCGGGCATCCACCACGGGGCGTTCAGCGCAGCGCCGTAGGTGGCGAGCAGGGCCAGCCGCCGCGCTCCGGCGGTCGCCACCGGCGCGAGCGCGACCAGTAGGGCGAGCAGCCCGCCGGTAGGGGTGACGGCGGCAACGGCCATCGGGACCAGCAGCCTGGGCCAGCCGCCCGGGACACCCCGCCGCACGCGCAGCGCACCCGCCAGCACCCAGGGCAGGCAGGCGTACGCGACAAGTAGCGACCAGTGGCCCATGAAGAGCCGCTCGGCCACGTACGGGTTCCAGGCGTACAGCACTCCTGCCGCGGCTCGGGCTGGGCGCTGGTCGACCGGGCACACAGCCGCCGCCCCGAGGAAGGACATGGCGAAGATGGCGACCAGCACCAGCTTCTGCACGACCGCCCCGTCAACCAGCAGGGTGGCCAGCGAGACCACGGCGTCGACGGGAACCGCCCGGGGCAGGGCCGGTCCGAGGCCGACGCTGGCCGGCGAGAGCGGCTGCCGGGGAGTGAACACCATGTCGTAGGCGAGCACGTACCCGGGTGCCAGCAGCGGACCGACCGCCAGCACCGCCAGGCCGACACCGGCCGCGGGCAACGCCGCCACGGCCATGCGCGCTACGGTCACGCCCGTCCGCCCCGTTCTGCCGTCCCCCTCCCCTCAAGATCGCGATCAGGGCGGCAGATGTTTAGTGCGACTGCACGTCTGGTGCCTGCGATCGCGATCTTGATGGTGATGCAGCTGGGGTGGCGGGTGACATATTCCGAAATGCACCCATGCGGCCGTGGGTAGAGCCGCCGGTCTCGGCGGCCTCCGGGCCCGGGTACGGGTGTAGGGCGCGCTGCGGTACCAGGCCCGTTACCTGGTCGACGCGCTAGGTGCGCTGCGGAACGGGCGGCCACGGGCCTGGCCGGCGTGCGCAGGTGGCTTCGGGCACTGGTCTGCGACACTCGGTGCTCTCGACTCTCGGCAGGCAGGAACGGTGGGGCGAACTGTATCGGGCGGACCAGCGGCGCCGAGCCCGGCTGACACGGACCGCCGCGCCGGTGTTGTCTCGCACAGCCTGCTGCTGACCGTAACGATGGCGCTCGCGACAGGCGTGTCGTACCTGCTCAGCCTGGGCGCCGTCCGCCTGCTCCCGCCGGCGGAGTTCGGCGGCGTCGGTGCTCTGATAGCCGTGCTGCTGGTCGCGTCGGTGCCGGCTACGGCGATCCAGACGGTCACCGCGCTGAACGCCGCGCGACCGGCCGGACCGGACGTGGTCGCCGTGCTGTCCGTGACACTGCGCACGGCCGCCGCTGTGGGAGCTGCCGTAGCGGCGGCGGCCGTCGTCCTCGCCCCGGTCCTGACCCTGCCCATCGCAGCGCTGCTGTGGGTGGCCGCCGCCACCGTCCCGCTCACCCTGCTGGGCATGGTTCAGGGCCTGCTTCAGGGCCGCCATCTGTTCGGCCGCCTGGGCGGTGTGCTCATCGCCAGCGCCGCACTGCGTTCGGCGGGCGGCCTGGTCGGGGCAGCCTTGACAGACACCGCCACCGGTACCGCAGCCGGGATCGCAGCCGGGTCAGCCACTGCGGCGGCGCTCTGCTGGCCGCTGGCCGGCCGCCTCTGGCGGCACGCACAACCGGCCTGGCGGGACCTGGACCGCTCGGATCGCGCGGACCGCCCGGACCACCTGGACCGCGCGGACCGCCCGGGTCACCTGGGGGCCCCGGACCACCTGGGGCGTGCCCTGGCGAGCACGCTGCCCAGCCTGCTCGCCCTGTACGCGTTTACGAACATCGACATCCTGGCGGCCCGGGCCGTGCTCGCCCCGGCGGAGTCGGGGGCGTACGCGGTCGGCTCACTCGCCACGAAGGTGGCGTTCTGGCTGCCGCAGTCCGTACCCGTCGTCGTCCTCGCTCGCATCGGCGCCGGCGCCGGGCGGCTGCGGACCGTCCTCATCGGCACCAGCCTGGTCGGCTGCTGCGGGCTGGTCCTCACGCTGGGTGGGGCGCTCCTCGGTGGCCTGGTGATGCGGGTGCTCGGCGGTGAGGCGTTCGTCGGCTACGCCCCGCAGGTCTGGCGGTTCGCCGCCCTCGGCAGCGGGTTCGCGGTCGTCTCGGTCCTCCTCGCCGCCCGCCTCGCCAGCGGGGACCCGGGCAGCTGGGTGCTCCCAACCGGAGCCGCAGTAGGGCAGGTCGTGGTCATCCTCGCCGGCCCCGCGACGGTCGAGGGCGTCGTCAGCAGGGCGCTGCTCGTCACCGCCGGGGCCGTCCTCGCCGCCGCCCTGGTGGAGGTCTGGGCCAGCCGGCGCGGCGCCGGTCAAGGCCAGCCGGGTGGGCCCTACCTCGGCAAGCGCACGGCCGGTAAGCGCGCGCCGGGCCGGCACCGCCGCCGGGGCGGGTACTCGTTCGAGGACGGGCTCATCCAGGCGTTGCTGTGGCAGCGCGAGCGGCCGCCGGCGGTCCCGGGGCTCGGCGACCCCGCTGACCGCCAGCCCAGCCACGGCGATGACGGACAGCAGCTGGACCCGGTCACTGGTCGGGCTGTCGACGGTGACGGCCAGGATGCCTGCAGCGAGGAGGCAGCCCAGGGCCGGTAGGGCCACCGACATGGTGGGCCGCAACGGGCGCAGCACGCGCAGCAGGAGCGTGCCGACGAGCACGGTCACGGCCGCCACCGCGAGCGCGCCCACCCCGGCGGAGCCGCCGATGAGCAGGACCGCCGCGGGCAGGACCCAGCGCAGCCACGGTGCGTCGGCCGGGTGGTCCGGCCGGCGTGGTGCCTCGTGCCGGCCTCCCAGCGGACGAGGCTGCGGCATCAGCGGGTCGCGCCGGATGCGCGGGTCACTCGGGTCGCGCTGGTCGCGCTGGTCGCGCCCGTTACGCTCGCCGCCGCGGCGCGCGCGCAGGGCGGCCAGCAGGTAGCCGAGGCCCACCAGGAACAGGACGAGTACGCCCGCCCCGCCGGCCAGCAGCCCGATGCGGTACGTGCGGTCCGGCGGGAAGGTGAGACGGATCTCACCGCCGAGCCCCTCAGGCACGACCCAGCCCTGCAACCACCCGTCCATCCGTACGGGCTGCAGCCGCTGGCCATTGAGGGTCGCCTCCCAGCCGGGGCTGAAGTTCTGCCGTACCGCCAGGATCGAGCGCGAGCCTGGGCGCACCTCCACCACGCGGTCGACCGGTCCCCAGGATCTCACCTGCACCGCACCGGGCCGGTCGGCGCTGGCCGGGGTCGGGCCATCGGTCCGGCGCAGGGTGGCGGCCACGGGCACCAGCGCTGCGGTCGGCAGCACCTGGATCCGGTGCTCCCCCGGGGGGACCTGGACCGGGCCGGTGCAGGCCACCACCTTGACCGGCCGGTGGCGGACGAGGTCGCCCACGGTGCCGGCTACCCGGGTCGGTACCGACCGACCGTCGATGGACAGCTCCGGCCCAGAGCCGCAGCGCAGGTCCAGCGGGTCGGCCTCGCTGCGGGCCCCGGCCCGGCCAGCCAGCGCCGGGAAGGCCAGCTCGGCCACGCCGACCGGCAGCGGGTTGCGTACGCCGGTGACCGGGTCCGTGCTCGCCACGCCGCTCACCGCTCCGAGCTCGACCGTGACCTGGTCGGTGACGAGCGCCGGGAACGGGTACGTTCCCGAGCCGCGCAGGGTCAGCTGGCGCGTGCCGGCCGGCGAGACGAGGGTCGCCGAGAGCGGGGCCGCGGCGACTGGGTAGCCGGCCACCTGCAGCTCCAGCTTGTCGATCTTTGTCTTGCCCCGCCACCGGTAACGCAGGGTGGGGTGCTCGTCGAAGCCCTCCGTCACCCAGGCGGTCTGCGGGTCCCCGTCGACCGCGTTGCTGGCCGCCACGGCCGGGTCCCCGCTGAAGGTGGAGCTGCCCACCACGGTCAGCGCCCCAGCGCCCGGTGCTGGCAGTAGCAGAGCCGCCGCGCCGGGCCGGGGCAGCGCCGCCGCCTCGACCGTGAAGCGGGCGGGCGCGCGTACCGTCAGGGTCCGGTCCAGCGTGGTCGAGTCCATGCCGGCGGCGAGCGCCGGGTCGCAGCGGGCGCCGCCCGCGACGTCGACGCACGCGTACCGGGGTGGTTCCTGGCGGAGGCTGACGCCGTCGAGCACGTCGTCCGGCAGGCTGGCCGGAGGGTCGTCCGGCAGGCGGAGCGTACGCCGCACGGTGACCCCGGGCACGGTCAGCTCCCTGACCGCCACCTGGGCGTATCCGGGGTCGACCATGGCCACGACGGTGAGCCGGACCCGGCCGGTCCGCCCGGCCTTGGTCGCAAGCCGCTGCGGCTGCCCGGGGTCGGTCAGGGTGTGGATCGAGGTGCCCGCGTCGGTGGTCACCACGACCTGCCGTACCGCGTGGCCGAGGAGCGGGTCGGCGGCCAGGTGCACGGTGACGTGGTCGACCGGGGCCGGGCGGTCCAGCTGGATCTCCAGCCACTCGCCGACCGGGGAGCCGAAGACCGAGCTCTTCCAGTACGTGTCCGGGTCGCCGTCGAACGCGGCGTACGGCTGGTGCTCGTTGCGGGTCGGCCCGAAGCTGTCGGCGTACCCCTCGGACGAGGACGCGAGAATCGCCGTCGCCGCGTCGTAGCCGGTCACCGTCTGGTGCCTGGCCGGGAACAGCTCGTACGGCTGCACCGGCCGGACCAGCCGGTACGGCTCGGTGGCGGTCATCGTGGCGCTCTGCGCGTCGTGCACCCGCCCAATGTTCACCTCGCGCCGCTGCAGCCCGTCCGTGCTGAGCCACCGGGTGGCCGGCGGCCCCTGGCCGTCACCTGCGAGCACCACCGGCGTGTCGACACCGACCAGGCCGTCCTCGAGCAGCGGCAGCAGCGACTCCGGCCCGCCCGTCACGGCGGTCACGGCGGCCGCGTCGACCAGCGAGACGAGGCCCTGGGACGGGGTGACGGCGAAGATCTCGACCGCCGGGTAGCCGGGGTCGACGTCGTAGCCGACCAGCTCGACCGGGTCCCGGGGCGCACGGCCCGACTCCGGCCCGAACGAGGCCACCCGGTGCAGGCCGGTCGAGCGCGCCAGCGACTGGTGCACCACCGCCGGACGGGCCGTGCCCGTCCGCCACCACTCCAGGTCGTTGCGGACCACCAGGTGGCTGACGCCGGCGCGGGCGAGGAACTCGCCGAGCGCCGGGGAGCCCTGGCCCGAGGCGAGCACCCGCTCCACCTCGTCCATCCACCGCACGCCGCCGGCCTGCCCCATCGGCACCTGGCTGCGCACCGCCCAGGGCGCCTTGGCCAGCGGTTGCAGCGGATCGTCGTACGCCCGTCCCCAGGTGTACTCGCCGAAGCCCGCGCCTGGCGCCAGGTAGGCCGTGCCCCGCGCCTGTCCGGCCTGCGCCTGTCCGGCCTGCGCCTGTCCGGCCTGCGCGGCCAGCCAGGTGGCGGCCTCGCGCCAGTATTCGGGGATGGCCGGAAAGCCCGGACCGGTCCGCAGCTGGCCGGTGAACGCGGGACCGGCGGCGACGAGGACGGCGGCGAGCCCGAGCAGGGCGGTGCTCTGGGCCAGCCCGCGCGCGACGCCGAGGCCGGATCCGGCGGACAGCCCGCGGCTGCGCAGCCGGCGGTACCCCGCGAGGGTGGCGCGGACCAGCGCCGCCCGCGCCACGGTCAGCAGATGGGCCAGGCCCAGCACGATCGGCAGCCGCAGCAGCGGGTCGAACTTGTGCACGTTCCGGAACGCGGCCAGCGGCCCGTCGAGCAGCTCCCGCCACTGTGTGTCGTACCAGGCGCCGTACCGGCCGGCGTACCCGATGGTGAGGGCGGCCAGGCCCAGCCCGGCCAGCGCCAGCCAGACCGGCCGCCGCGGCAGGTCCCGCCGCAGCAGGCCGGCGAAGCCGAGCAGGGCCACGGCCGCGGTCGCCACGACGCCGGCCTGGTTGCCGAGGACATACCAGGCGGCCGGCCACCAGGGCGCGTCGTGCGTGAAGATGCCGCCCACCCAGTGGTCGGCGCCGCGCAGCGCCTGCCACACCGAGACCCGGCTGCTGGTGACCCAGGCGGGCTCGCTGCGCTCCAGGAACGGGGCCACGTAGCGGGAGGAGGCCAGCAACGGGATGAACCACCACGCGATGGCGAGCGCGACGAAGCCGAGCCACCAGCCGAGCAGGCGCCTGCCCCAACGGTCCCGGGCGCCGGCGAGCAGCCACAGCAGCGGCGCGACGAGCACCGCCAGCACCACCGACCCGTTCGCGCCGCCCATGGCGAACACCACGAGCGCCGAGACCGCCGCCGGTCGCCACGGCGGGGTTTCTGCACGCCCCCCGGACGTGCGGTCGTTGGGCGCGCGGCGCGGGGAGACCAGCGGGAGCAGGCACCAGGGCAGCAGCGCCATCGACAGCGACTCGAACGAGATCGGGCCGATCGTGGTGATGATGCGCGGGGACAGCGCCCAGGCCAGCCCGGCCACGTGGCGCGAGGCCTCGTCGCTGATGCCCAGCGCCCGGGTCAGCGCCCGCATGCCCAGGTACGCGAGGACGAGCACCAGCGTGGTCCACAGCCGCTGGACGACCCAGGACGGCACGCCGAGCTCGTGGCCGGCCAGGAAGAACGGCCCCATCGGGAAGAAGTAGCCGTAGGCCTGGTTCTCCACCTGGCCGAAGCCGGCCTGGTCGTTCCACAGGTGAGCGGCGCGGGTGAGCCAGCCCAGCGGGTTCTCGGTCAGGTCCAGCTTGGTGTCGACCGTGACCAGCCCGGGCGACTGGACGAACGCGAGCACCCCGAGGCCGAGGCAGATCAGGGCGGACACCGACCGGTTACGCCACACAGCCATAGCTTCGGGATGGTAGGCGCATCGGCCAGGCGCGGCTACCTTCTGGTAGCCGGGGGTCGTATCGTGCAGTTCCATGACCCTGCGGGCGGATCTCGCCGTGACGGCTCGCCGCGCCGCGATATCCGTGGTGCCGCTGCGCGTCGTCGGCGCCGCCGTCCGCACGCTCTACCCCCGTATCGAGCCAGAGCTGGCCCGGCTCGGCGAGATCATGCCGCGCGGGGGCACCGCCCTGGACGTCGGCGCCTGGTTCGGGCCCTGGTCGACCAGGATGACCAGGTACGCCGACCGTGTGGTGGCCCTGGAGGCGCACCCTGACCTGGCCGGGCTGCTGCGCCGGTCGCTCCCTCGGGTGAGCGTGGTCCACGCTGCCGCCTCAGACGGGCCGGGCGAGATCGACCTGTTGGTGCCCGCCGGCGGCCCGGCCGTCGGGGTCTGCTGCGTCGAGGGGAGCACACGTGTCGAGGCCGGCGCGGCCCAGGCTGCCGACCCGGTCGGGGCTGCCGACCCGGTACGGGCTGCCGAGCCGGTCTGGGGGCGGCCGGTGGCCGTACCTCGGCTCACCATTGACAGCCTCGGCCTGACCGACGTGCGCTTCGTCAAGATGGACATCGAGGGGCACGAGCTGGCCGCGCTGCGCGGGGCGGAGCGGACCATCCGCCGCGACCTGCCGCCGGTCCTGCTCGAGCTGGAGGAGCGCCTGCAGCCGGTGTCCCGGGTGGTCGAGCTGCTCGCGTCCTGGGGCTACACCGGGGAGGTGCTCCTCGGCCCGAGCTGGCGACCGCTGGCCCAGTTCGACCTCGTGGCGCACCAGCGGGAGACGCTGCGCCGCGTCCACCAGAGCTTCGTACGGCGGCTGGTGTGGCCCCGGCCGCGCTACGTGAACATGGTGCTGTTCCGTGCCCGGTAGCGGCGTCTGGATGCCCGGCAGCGGTGTCCCTGTTGACCTGGACCAGACGCGCCGCGACTGGACCACGCTCGGCGCGGCGGACCCGCTGTGGGCGGTGCTCGTGGCGCCCGGCAAGCGCGGCGGCCGTTGGGATGTGGAGGAGTTCCTCGCCACCGGCCGGGCCGAGGTCGGCGAGACCGTCCAGTGGCTGGCCGGGCTGGGCCTGCCCACCCGCTGGCGGCGGGCGCTCGACTTCGGCTGCGGCGTGGGCCGGCTGTCCCAGGCCCTCACGGCGTACGCCGACGAGGTGGTCGGAGTGGATATCTCGCCCCCGATGCTCGCGGCAGCCCGGGAGCTGGACCGGGGAGAGGGCGCACTGCGGTTCGTCCTCAACGAGGTGGCCGACCTTGGGCAGTTCCCGGACGCGTCGTTCGACCTCGTGTACAGCTCGCTCGTGCTGCAGCACCTGCCCCGGCCGGCAGTGGACCGCTACCTGGCCGAGTTCCTGCGCCTCCTGCGCCCGGACGGGACAGTCGTGGTGCAGGTGCCGACCCGCGTCCGGCGTACCCCCAAGGGCCTCATCTGGCGGTACGCCCCGTACCCGTGGATCAGGTGGGTCCAGCGCCGGGTGCTGGGCTACCCAGCGCCGATGCGGATGACCACGGTTCCCGCCCGCGAGCTGGACCGGCTGGTGGCCGCGCACGGTGGCGTCGTGGTCGGGCGGACCGCCGACCACAGGCACGCCAACTGGCAGCTGGCCTGGTTCGCGCTGCGCCACGCCTGAGGGCGAGGGGCACCGGGTGAACGCGTACGACGAGCCCACAACGCTGCCGCGCCCGGATCGGATAGAGGCAACCACGAGGTTCGCACAATGGGGCGGTCGGTAGGTGGAGGACGTACGACCCGTCGTAGTTGTACAATTTTTTGTACGTCAGCCCAGGAGGCATCATGCGCACCGTCACCTACTCTGAGGTCCGGCAGAACCTGGCCAAGATGCTCGACCATGTCGTGGACGATGCCGAGGAAGTCGTGGTGACCCGTTCCGGCCGTGAGGCCGCGGTCATCATCTCTCTGCGTGAGTACGAGTCGCTGAAGGAGACGGCGTACCTGATGGCAAGCCCTGCCAATGCGCGTCGACTGAACGAAGCCGTTGAGGAGCTGCGCAACGGCGGTGGGGAGATGCACGACTTGATCGGCCCCGACGGCAGCCCGGACGAGGTGGCGGCCGCGTGAAGGTCCAGTTCGCCAGCCGGGGCTGGGAGGATTACCTGACCTGGGAGCGAGACCGCCAGATGCTCAAGCGCGTGAACGCGCTGATCGAGGACATCCGACGCAACGGTCACCAGGGCATCGGCAAACCTGAGCAGCTCCGTGGCAACTGGTCGGGGTTCTGGTCGAGACGCATCGACCAGGAACACCGCCTGGTGTACCGGATCATCGATGACACTGTGCAGATAGCGCAGTGCCGCTACCACTACGAGTGAGGTAGCTCAGCTGCTCCCACCCGCCGCCGTCCGTGGCCGGAGGCGGTGAAAAAGGGTGTCTGCCTTCCAGGGTCCGGCACTGGTTCGCATGAAAGATCATCGTAGGCCCAACGCCACGGCCCCGGCGTTGTTCCGATTTGATGGTGTACATCCGTCTTGCCTGAGTGGTATCGAGGCGAGGTGACAAGCGAGCGCGGCTTCTGGTGATCTTTCAGGTACCAGCCGAAGGACCACCGTGGGAGCCGCGCTCGTGTCCACATCTTCCCTGATCGACCACAACCTTGACTACCTCGCCGACCTGGCCCTGTGGGAGGCCGAGCTGGCGCTGGACCCGGCCGCAGCCGAGCTGGCCTCGGACTCGGTAGAGATCGAGTCCGCGCTGGTCAAGCGGCTGGGCCAGGTGCCGGACCGGCGTAGCAGGCGGGGACGTCGCCACCCTTTGGTGGTGGTCCTCGCGCTGGCCGCGTGTGCGACGCTGGTCGTGGGCAGTGACTGCGTCACAGCGATCTGGCAGTGGGCCGCCCGGTCCTCACAGGACAAGCTTCGCCGCCTCGGAGCCCGCCGTGACCCCCTGGCCAACCGTTTCCTGGTGCCCAGCGAGCGCACCTTCCGGCGGGTGCTGTCAGATCTGGACGCCGAGGCCCTCGACGCGGCGACGTGCCGGTGGGTCAGCGACGTCGTCGCCAACCACGCCCCGAGCCCCCAGGTCACGCCCACACCCGGGCCAGCCGAACGCGAACAACGACGCGCCACCCAGCACGCGGTCGCCCACCCCGCGCCGGCGGGCACACTGCCCGGCGCAGCCATCGACGGCAAGGCGCTCAAGGGCGCCCGTACCGAGGGTGGGCGGGTGTTCCTGGTCGGTGCCATCACCCACGACCGCGGGGTCGTGCTGGGCCAACGGCAGGTCCCCGACAGACGCGGTGAAGGTGCCGCGGCCCGCGACCTGCTGGGCGGGCTGAACCTGCCCGGGATGGTGTGGACCCTGGACGCACTGCACACGACCAGAAAGACCGCCCGCCTGGTCACCGGGAAGCTGCAGGGCCACTACGTGCTGGTCCTCAAGGGCAACCAGCCCCTCGCGCTGGCCGCCGCCCAACAGCTGCTGGCCGGACCGAACAGTGAGTGGTCGGCGACCACCGCGGTCTACGACGAGCGGGGGCATGGGCGCACCGAACGCCGCACCATCCGCACCGCCCCCACCGACGACAGCCTCTTCCCCGGCGCCCGTCAGGTCTTCCGCCTACGCCGCGACGTCGGTGACCTCGACGGCGCCTGGACCAGCAAACAGGTCGTCTTCGGTGTTGTCAGCATGCCCCCGGACCTCGCCGGCCCGGAACACATCAACTACTACGAACGTGCACATTGGGTGGTGGAGA
>Ga0075420_100000952_pt1 | contig 23946 bp, 14 predicted proteins | sample SoiMetdeltSBSDD4_FD_75296 | JGI IMG/M metagenome (GOLD analysis project Ga0075420, IMG submission 75296) | Bulk soil microbial communities from a Populus tree surrounding site in Tennessee, USA - Soil MetaG P. deltoides SBSDD4 | ecosystem: Environmental > Terrestrial > Soil > Tree plantation...
GAACGCTCCGCCGCAGCCGCGAGCGACACCGACTCGAAGGCTTCCCGCAACCCGAAGATCGTGCCGAGGAGGCCGAGGAGTGTCGCGACGTTCGCGAGCATCGGGAGGTACTGCAGCCGTCGCGTGAGGCGCGGCATCACCGCGAGCGCGGCGGCGTCAGCGACGTTCTGCAGATCGGATTCGTCCCGACTGCGGCTGCGCAATATGAGCAGCCCCATGTCCGGCAACGCGGCCTTCGACTGTGCGCAGAGCTTGATCGCGTCTTCGACCTTGCCCGCGCGAACGAGCTGAATCACACGCTCGATGAACGCTCGGCCGTTGATCTTGGAGCGAATCACGATCGTGTAAAAGCGCTCCAGAAAGACGGCGAGGCCAATGATCGCGACCAGGAGAATCGCGTTCATTACCGGACCGCCGTTGCGGTACCACTCGAGCATGCTATTCATCTCGGAGTTCTCCGGGGGAACCAGGGTTCGGAAAGGCGCAGCGTTCAGGCGACCTGATCACCGCGGAGGAGCAGGAGGTATGCCCGTCGCCGGTCGTGGGGGCGTCGCGGGCGAGCGTGACGCTGTATCCGCAGGCGCACGCGATACGGAGTCTGCGCGCAGCGGTGCCGTCGGCGTCACGATATGCAGCGGCGGGAGGATCGACGGCCAGAAGTCGCGATCGAAGAAGGCCGGGACGAGTATGCGACGACTGTACGCCGGCGCCTCCCGCGGTCGGACGGTCACGACCTGCGGCGTCGGCACCTGGCCGCGAATCTCGATCGTCTCCTGGCGACGCGGTGGCCGGCGCTGCTCCGGCTGACCCGCCTGCGCGAGCGCGCTGCTCGAGCCGACGGCAACCAACGCAGCAGCGATGAAGAAGCGGGTCATGGTCACTGGGCTCACCGAGCTCATTGTGGCGCGCCTCCCGGCGGCGGAGGCGTCGTCGGTACGTTGCCCGCCACCGCGTCGCGCGCTCGCGTCACCCATTCGTTGTCGATCTTCTCCTTCTGTGCCTTGTCGAGCAGCGCCTGCCACGTCTTCTTCGCTGCGTCGTAGTACTGCGTCGCCTGACGCTCCGCGCCGGCGGTCGCCTGCGCGCGCTCTTCGTCGCTCAGATCGGACGGCAGCTGCACGTTCTTCACGAAGTTGCCGTACTCCCACTGCGCGAGCCCGACGTAGAACGTGGCCGCCGAGAGATGCAGCGGCGATCCCGTTTCGATGGCTCGCGTGAAGTAGGCCGTCATCTGCCGCAGGAGCTCCTGCTTGCGTACCGACGCGCGCTGCACGCCGGCGGCGTTGAGCTGCGCTCTCGACCGAATCACGAGTCGCTCGGCCTGATAGGCGGCGAACATTGCCGCGCCTAACCGGAGCTCGCGATCGCCGATGCGCGCCGCGCAAGTCGCCCGTATCTCCGGGCTCACGTTCGCGGACGAGCACATGGCGCCGAGCTCACGTTCGGCGCCGACCGAGTCGCCCGTGGCTCGCAGCAGCGCGAGTCGGGTGGTGCGCGCCTGGCCCGCGCGAGCGTCCTTCGGGAACCGCGTCATGAACGTGCCGTACGCGCGCGAAGCCGCCGCGCTGTCAGGCACCTCGAGGAACGTCAGCGCGGCGTTGTACTGGGCGTCCGCCGCTCGGCGATCGGACGGATACGCCGTCACGAATGCCTCGTACGCGGCGGCCGCGTCACGTTTTTTCCCGAGCGAGTCCAGCGTGGCCGCCAGGCGTACCATCGCGTCGGCGCGACCGCTCCACGTCGGGTTCTCGGCAATGGCCGCCTGCAGCGCGGCGATCGACTCATCCTGCTTTCCACTCTCGGCGAGGAGTCGCGCGCGAAGTGTCTGGTACTGCGCGCGGTACTGATACCGCGGGTAGTCCTTCGCCAGGCGCTCGGACAGCGCAATCGCCCTGGCTCGCGCCTTTTCGGACGCAGCCGTATCGCCCCGACGGCGCGCCGCGCTGTCGGCGAGCATGTACGTCTCGATCGCGTCTCGAAGCGCATCCGCGCCCCTGTCCGAGGCCCGATTGCTGTCGGCAAACGCGACGTAGACCTCCTCGGCCGCGCGCTCGTAGTTGCCGCCGCGAATCAGCGTATCGGCAAAGCTCGCCGCGGCCGCGGTGCGCACCGTTCCGATCGAGTCCGCGAGCGCTGACCGACCGCCCTGCCGCGCGAGCGCCTGCGCCCGCTCCCATTGGCGCTGGGCGTCGGCGTACTTGCCTTCGCGGTACAGTGCGTCGCCGATGAGCTTCTGCGCGTTAGGCGTGAAGGCGTCTGCCGGGTATTTCTCCGCGTAGGTGCGGAAGGTCGCCGCCATGACGTCCCATCGCTGTGCCTCCGACGCCCGACGCCCCTTCTGCATGAGCGCCGTGCGTGCGACGTCGCTGCGCGGGAAGCGCGCGACGAACCGGTCGACGGTGGAGAAGAGCGAATCCTGGGCAGCCGCATCGCGGGCGTTCCGCGCGAGCGCCGAATCGAACGCCACGATCGCGTTGCGCGCGGCCTGCTCCGCGAACGTGCTCGTGGAGTCGCCACCGCGCGCGTATGCCGTGCGGGAATATTCCGCGCCGGCGCGCATGTAGTCGCCAGTGCTGAAGAGTGCCTCGGCGAGGTACGAGTTCACGACCTGCGCGCTGTCCGACTCCGGGAACTCCTCGAGATATCGCTCGTACAGCGTCGCCGCCGTCGTGTACCGCTGGCGATCCCCACGCTGCTGGGCGTCGGCCATCGAGTATTGCGCGGCCTGGCGCAGGGCGAGCTCGCGGATCGCCGTCGCGCTGTCGCCCGGCGTCGGATTCGCCTGCGCCCAGGCGGTGCCCGGGCCGAACTTCGTCACGAGCTCGATACGCGCGTCCTGAGCCCGCGCCGGCTCGAGCATGCGATTCTGGTAGATGTCCACGATCGCGCGCTGGGCCGCGAGCGCGCTCGTGTCCGTCGGTGCCTGAGCGATCAACGTGCGGTATGCCTCGACCGCACGGGTGAAATCGCCTTGCTCCTCGAGGCTCTGCGCGACGCGGCGCATGACGGGAAGCTTGTACCCCGTTCGGCCTCGGGTCGCGAAGTATCGGTTTGCTGCCTCGGAGCCGCCGACCTGCGTGAAGGCGATCGCCATGTACTCGATCGTCTCGGTGCGAAGGCCGAGTCGCGCCTGCTGCTCGGGAGCCAGCTTGTCGTAGGCCTCGATGAGCCGCCCGAAGACGTCCACGGCCTTGCTGTACTCCGCCTGCGCCGTCTGCGTGGCCTGGTTGTAGTACGACCACCCGAGCTTGTAGAGTGACAGGAAGTAGATGTCGCCATCGCGAGGAGCAGCAGCATTCGCCCGCTCGTACGCCCCCGCGGCACGCGCGAAGCCGGCGCGCCGAGCGTCACCCCGCTCGGCGGACGCAACCTCGAAGTAGGCGTCACCGAGGCGGAACAACGCTTCGCTCTTGAGCGTCGAGCTGTCCGCGGCCGTCACGCTTTCGAACGCGCGTACCGCGTCCGCATACCGCTGCTGCTGCGCGTAGAGCGTGCCCAACGTGTACGCGGCGACGTCATGACGCTCGAACTTCGGATACGCGGAGACGAGCTCCTCGTACCGAGCCGTCGCCTCGCGGTAATCCGGCCGCGCCGCCGTATCGCTCGAGACGCCCGAGCGCTGGCTTTCAGCGAACCGCTCATCAGCCCGGCGAACCAGCAACTCCCCGAGCTGGAACAGCGCGCGAGGACGAAGTGCGCTTTGCGGGTACTGGGCGAGGAACCGCTCGAGCCGGGTGATCGCGGTATCGCCGAGCGGCGCGTTGTACGTCGCGATGGCGACATCACCACCGGACGTGACCGTGGTCACGCGCCGCGCTCGAGTCGTGTCCTGCGCGACGAGCGGCGCCGCACTCGCAACGCATATCGCCGTGATCCTGACGAGCCGCCTGAAAGCACGCATCGGATGCACCTAACGCCTCTGCTGCGGAGCCGGGTTGCTCACCGGGCCGGCGCTCGCCGCGCCGGCTGCTCCGACCGCTCGAGTCCCGTCGATCGCTCGGAAGAACGCGGCGCTCGCCAGACCAAACTGCGCCGCCTCGACGTCCTTCTGGAGTGCGGCCACGAGCTCGCCGGCACGCGCGGACAGCTCGGCGTTCACGGCGGCGATGGCCTCCGCCTCGACGGACGTGCGGCGTGCTTCGGCGTCCGTCAGGGCGCGCCGCGCGGCGCTCACCGCCGGTCCGTCGCCGGCTCGCAACGCGGCCAGTGTGGATGCGATGTTGCTGCGTGATGAGCCGTACGAGCCGCGAAGCTCCGCGAGTACGGCCTGAGCGCGCGCGTTATGCGCCCGAACCGAATCCCTGGCGATGAATGCCGGGTGGTGGGCGATCGCGTTGTTCAACCCGCTCGCCGCCATGTCCGCGATCTTCGAGTACGCCGCGGCCGTCGCGACCTCCGCTTCCAGCGCCTCACGATCCTCGGGAGCAACACCCGCGGCCAACGCGGTGCGAAGGCTATCGGCCGTGCGCGCGTTCTCAGCGGCGAGCGAGCGCGTTCCCTCGATCTCGCGGCCGAGCAGTTCGCGCAGGCGCGCCTCGGCAGCAGCCATCATCACGTCGAGACGCGCCAACGAGTCGGCCACCGTCTGATACTCCGCCGCCAGCGCCGAGACCGCGGCACTGTCAGCGTCGAGGACGGTCGCAAGCCGAGCCAGCAAAGCGACCTCGCGCTGCTGGGCCTCGAGCTGCTCGCCAAGCCGGTATCGTGCGACGGCCACCGATGCGTCTGCAGCAACGAGCGACTGAGACTTCGCCGCCAACTCGAGCGGCTGTCGTGTCGCCGACGCGGGCGCGAACACGACACGCGCGACCGCGGCGGGCGTACGGGCCATCAGCGAATCGAGACGGCCTGACGCCGTCGGCGGCGTGACCCTCGCCGCGCTATCGATGAGCGATGGCTGCGCAGGCGTGCCTGTAACGGCGGCCATCGCGGCGACAACCGACGTGGAATCGCTGACCGCAAGCGTCTTCGCGCTCACCGGGTCGCCGACAACGAGCAGGTCGGCGACGCGACCGGTGACCAGCGCACGCGAGACCTCCGCGAGCGCGGTGTTCGTCTGTGCCTGCAACATCGCCGCGTCAGCAGCCGATGAATCGGCAACGCCCTGGAAGACACGCTCGGCGTCAGCGGCGCGGCCCAGCTCGAGCTGCGCCTGCGCAGCCATCAGCCGTGCCTCGTCCCGCTCCGGACGACCGGGGAACTTCGTCGCGAAACCGGTGAACGCGCGCTCGGCGTCGCTGACTTCATTCAGCTTGTACAGTGCCCACGCGCGCGTGAGCAGCGCCGGCGCGGCGAGACGGCCGCCGCTATCGACCGAGGCGGCAATGCGAACCGCGTCAGCGAACCGCTCTCCCTCGTACGCCACCTGCGCGGCGGTCAACCGCACCTGATCGGCGAACTCGCCAGTGGCGCCACGCGCCGCGTCCTCGAGAGAGCTGACGGCAGCGGCAGCCTGGGTGGTGTCGGACCTCAGCGCCGTGAGCGCGTTCATGTACTGCGCGTAGCGCGCGTAGTCGCCGCCGGCCGACACGGCGCGTTGGAATCCAGCGCGCGCAGCGACCAGATCACCGGCGCGGTACGACGCGAGGCCGGCAACGAGTCCGGCGAGGCCGCTCATCTCGTTCGCGGGCGCTTCGCGGGCGAGCGTCGCGGCACGGGCGTAGTCTCCCGATCGGTACGCCTCGACGATCAGCTGCGGCCGCAGCACGGATGCATAACGAGTCCCGCCGGCCGCGAGCGACGCATCCGCCGACCGCCGAAACGCACCCAGCATCCCGAGCCGGTAGTAGCTCTCGGCCAGCAGGAAATGCAGCGCCGCGCGCTCGGCGGGCGCGGCCCCGGACGAATCGGCGTTCAGAACCGCTGCCACACGCTCGAGCCGACTCAGCGCGGGCACGTCACGCCCGGCGAGGAGCTCGAACATCGCGACACGAACTTCGGCGTCGAGCGTTCGTGCGAGATCGGGCGCGACCGCGCGCGTCTGCGCGCGCACCGTTGGCGGCGACGCGGCACCCACCGCAGCGACGACCAGCGCCACGACACCGCGGCGAAACACGCCCCGCCAGCGCGACATCAGAACGGTCCGGTCCCGCGACTGGTCCATGTGGACGACGTCACCTGCCCGTTGCGCACCGCGAACTGCACGTACGTGACCGATTGTCGTGCCGCAGGCACCGTGAGGTTCCCGGTCAACGTGCGACCATCGACGGTGACCTGAATCGCGACGGAGTGTTCGGTGGGAACGACGGGCGCACGAAAGAGCTGATCGACGGCGCCGCGCGTGAGCGCTCCACTCGCCTGCGCCGAATACGTGCGCGGTTCGCTGCCAACGCTGTCGACGGTGACGACCGCCGACTGAATCGTTTGTGCCTGTGACGAATCGGCGCGCAGCAGAACGACGAGCGTCGCACCGGCGCGCGAGCCGACCGCGTCGGAGAGCGCCGTGAACCGCTCTCGCTGCGCGAGGAGATTGCTCTGCGACGTCGCGAGCAGGGCATCGAGCTGCTGGAGCGCGGTCTGCTCGTTGCTGAGGAGCAGGGCCTGTGCACGCTCCTGCATCGCCTGCGCGATGAGCCCCTCGAGACGCGCCTGCAGTTGCGCACGCTGGCCCTTCGCGTCGGTGAGCGCCTTCTGCGTCTCCTCGAGCTCCTTGGTCAGCTGATCGCGCTTCGCCTTGTACGTCGCGTCGGTCGATTGCGCGATGGCGACGCGCGGAACGGCGAGCGGCAGTGAGAGCATCGCCAGAGCGGCGAGCAACATGCCTCTGGTCATGAGCATCATTCCGCCGTGTGAGAAAGATGACGTCGGCATCGGCTATGGGCGCGTGGAGGGCGGCGTACCACGCTGCTGTTCCACGCGCTTCAGCCGATCCTCGAGACGGCGCAGGGCTTCCCTCTCGTTCCGCAGCTGCACTTCGGCGGCCGCTCGGCGCTGCTCCAGCTCGAGCAGATTCTGTGCCTCGTACCGGTCGAGCTCCAGCTCCAGTGCAGCAACGCGCCGCTGTCGAGCACCGATGTCAGCGAGCAGCTGATCGCGCTCGCGCGCGAGTCGATCGGCCCGCTTTTGCAGGAAGTCGCCGCGCAGCAGGGCGAGGACGTTGCTCTGCCATCCGAGCGTGAACGCGACCTTGCGGTAGTTGTAGAAGCCGGCCGGGTTCGTCGCAGCCGATGAGCTGGAATTGGCACCGAGCTCCGTGAGGTAAACCCCAGCCCGAATGCCACGGTACTCCGCAGCCGCGCCGACGTTGAAATCCCAGGCGTTGTTCTCCGCGAGCAGCGTGACGCGGAATTCCGGCGTGGGTGCGAAGTCCATCGTCGCGCCGTAGAACAATCCGCCGGTCGAGTGACTCGCGTACGCGCTGCCCAGCCCCCCGTCATCACTGAAGAGTCCGTTGCCCGCGCCGAGTGTGAAGCTGAGTCCGATATCGGGCCAGCCAGACCGCAGCTCGTTCAGCGTGACACTCTTCGTCGCGACGGCGTACAGCGTGGGCGCCGTGTCGAAACCCGTATGCAGCGAATCCGGCTCGTGACGCGCGTCGGGGTCATCGGGCGTCGGCGGGAGCAGTTGGTAGCCGACACCGAAGCGATCGATGTGGCTGTACTTCCCGAGGTTTCGCGCCCCCACGGCGATTGCCGGAAGCCATGCCAGCGCCCCGCCGCGAGCGGCGAGGTCTTCCTCGCGGACAAGGACGCCCTTGACGAAGAAGCCGTACTCGGGGTTGCTCGAGAAGAACGCCACCCCGCCTTCCAGACGCCCGAACAGCGCCGTCGAAAGCGTGAGCTGCGAGTTCAGGCGGTCGTTGTAATTGAGCTTCGTGGTGACGGGGTCGGCCCGGAAGCGCTTCGCTGAATAGCCGATGGAGAAGTCGCCGGAAAGCGGCGGGGCCCACGCCACCGGAATGTCGATGAGCCCGGAGCCCCAATAGAGCGTGTGCGGGAACTCCTGTTGCGCACCCAGCACGGACGGCGCGGTGCCTAACGAGGCGCCGCACGCGGCCGCAACGGCCAACACCGTCCTGGCCGACGCCAACCCACGCCTCGCAGACACCCGCATGCCTCAGCGCTCCATTGGCGGCTTCGTTGCCGGCGGTTGCGTCGGCGTCACCGGCTTGGCGGCTCCGCCCCGCTCGAGCTCGCGCAGACGCTCGCTCGCCCGGCGAATCGCCTCGCGCTCCGCTTGCACCTCCGTCTCGAGCTGCTGGCGCCGACGCTCGAGCTGAGCGATCTCACCCTCCCGCGCATCGGCCAGCTCGCCCTCGAGGCGCCTGATGCGTCGCTCACGCGACACAATCTCGGCGCGGAGCCGACCCTGCTCTCTCGTCAGCTCCGTGATCCGCGACCGAAGCACAACGCCGCGCGAGATGTCGCGCACGTTGCCCGTGTATCCGATCGCGACGTTCAATTTCGTGTAGTTGTAAACATTGAAGCCCTCGACCTCGCCGTTTCGTCGGCCGGCCTCGAGCTCCGTGCCATAGATGCCGATGGTCACGCCGCGCCAGTCGGCCACGACGCCGGCGTTCCAGTCCCACCCGTCGTTCTCGGCCAACAGAGTGACCGCGCTGTTCGCCGACGGGTGCATAACGAGACGCCCCGCCATGAACAGCCCGCGAGCGATGGTGCCGCTGTTGTTGTACTGATCGCCGAGTCCGCCGTCCTCACGGAACAGCCCATTGCCGTACCCGACGCTCAGCGACATCGACGTTCGGCCGCGATCGGAATACGCCGAGAGCGGGATTTCCTTCGTGGCCACCGCGTACAACGTGGGCGACGTGTCGAAGTTCTCGTAGCGCTCGACGACGATGTCGTCGTACGTGCCCGAGCTGTCGAGGACCACGTCGTGGCCAATGAGAAACCGGTCTTCGTGGTCATGGCGCCCGATGTTGCGCGCGCCGACCGCGAGCGCCGGCATGAAGCCCAAGTCTCCATCGCGGATCAGGAGTGCCTGCCCGAACGCGCCCCACTCGGGGTTCTGGCTATACAGCGATGCGCCGATCGAGATACGGCCGGCCCAATGTGTGTCGAGCGAGAGGTTCGAGTTGAGACGACTCGCCAGGCTGTTCTTCGACGGATCGCCGAAGGACGGAAGATCTTTCGCCGACAGGGTGAGCCACGAATCGGCGGACCGCCGCGAGACCCACGCCGCCGGGACGTTGATGTACCCGGCGCCGAATTGGAGTGTCTGAGGATACCGATCGACTTCCTGCGCCGATGTCGGCGACGGGATAGCCGCGACGGTCGATGCGATAGCGCCCGTGAACGCGAATCGTACCCACGCCCTCCTCGGCGGCGCCATGCGCATGAGTCCTCCGGAACTAGTGATGCGACACCGGCATAGTTCGCGAAGCGCGCGCACTCGACACGAACCGTGAAATACCACTGCACGACTGCGGAAACGATCGTGGTGGACGTCGCGTCGCCGGTAACGCGTGCGCGAATTCCAGCGAGCGGGGGTGCAAGAGGTATGCCCTATACCGAGTGCGTGACGTGCCGCACACATGGACCCCGAGCGCCGTCGCACGGTATCTTTCCCGACGCGCCAGACCGGGCGGTCCGATCGTCTACGAGGCGGCCCACGTCGCGACATCACTACTCAACGAGGCGCTCCCGCGCCTACAACCTCCGCCCATCCATGCACGCTCGCGCGTTTGCTCTGGTGCTGTTCTCGATCGCTTCTACGGCTTGCAGCGGCGCCGAAGGCGCACGCGCGAAGGAGTCAGATGGGAGCGGTAAGGCCGCGTCCGCTTCGGCCGCGCCGACGCCGATGAATCCGGCGAACGATCCGCTGGTCGCTCGCGCTGACAGCGGGCGGATTCGCGGAAATCCGTCGGCCAAGGTCTGGATGATCATCACCAGCGATTTCCAGTGCCCGTACTGCAAGATGTGGCACGACCAGACCGACCTGGCCATTAGACAGGAGTATGTGGACAACGGAAAGGTCCGGCTTGCTTTCGTGAACTTCCCACTTGGCAACCATCCGCACGCCATCCCGGCCTCGGAGTACGCGATGTGTGCAAGCGCCCAGGGGAAGTTCTGGGAGATGCACGACCAGATCTTCGCGGCGCAGGAGCGCTGGACGCCCATGGCGGACGCAACCGCAGTATTCGACGAGCTTGCTGGAAAGGTTGCCGGGCTCGACATGACTGCGCTCCGCGCCTGCCTCGCGAGCGACAAGATGCTCCCGCTCATCCAGGCGGATCGAGAGAAGGGCGTGACCGGAGGGGTCCGCGCCACACCTTCGTTCTTCATCGGCAATCAGCTTCTCGAAGGCGTGCAATCCGCGGCCGACCTGCGGCGGGTCCTCGACACCGCGCTCGCCAACGCGCGCTAGCCGTTTCGGATAGCGCAATCCTGACGAGGGCGCGGCTGTGAGCGCCGTGCTCGAGCTCGGGTACGATGCCGCGGGCCAAATCGCCCGTGCGCTTGCCGCCGTCGTACCCGAAGGCGACGGGAAATGGCTGCGCGCGCTGAGAGCTCGTCGCGGTATCCGAGCCCGGTACGCCGCGTGGGCGACGATCCATCGCAGCCTGCCTCGTCCGTTGCTGTGGATGCACGCGCCCTCCGTGGGCGAAGGGCTTCAGGCGCGCCCGGTGCTCCAGCTCGCCCGGCGGTCGATGCCGGAGCTTCAGCTCGCATACACGTTCTTCTCGCCGAGCGCGGCCTCGTTTGCACGCGGGCTCGATGTCGACTTCTCCGATTACCTCCCGTTCGATACGGACGGTGAAGCGAACGCCGCTCTGAACGCGCTGCGACCCACCGCCCTCGTGTTCAGCAAGCTCGACGTGTGGCCAAGGCTCGCCCGTGCCGCCGCAGCTCGTCGAGTCGCGCTCGGTCTCACGAGCGCGACGCTGGCGGAAGGCTCGTCGCGCCGCGGCGGCGTCGCGAGCCGACTCCTGCGGGACGCGTACGCGCGGCTGGATGCGGTCGGCGCCATCGACGAGCGCGACGCCGAGCGACTCGTGGAGCTCGGCGTGGGACGCGATCGCATCACGGTCACGGGTGACACCCGGTACGACCAGGTCTGGGCTCGCGTGCAGGCGGTCGATCGCGCTGGCGGCGTCGTGGCGCCCCTCGTGACCGAGCGACCGACGCTCGTCGCCGGGTCGACGTGGCCGGCCGACGAACGCCCTCTGCTCGCGGCGTGGACGCAGCTTAGGGGGATCGTGCCGGACGCCCGCCTCATCATCGCGCCCCACGAACCGACCGAATCACACCTGGCGCCGATCGAGCGGTGGGCGAGCGAATCTCGCCTTTCAGTGGCGCGTCTGTCCGCTCCGACGGCGCCCCACGCCGACGTCGTGGTCGTCGACCGGGTCGGTGTGCTGGGCGAACTCTATGCGCTCGCCGATGCCGCGTACGTAGGCGGCGGGTTCCACGCGGCCGGACTTCATTCCGTGCTCGAGCCGGCGGCGTTCGGCGCGCCGGTGCTGTTCGGCCCGCGGTTCGCGAACAGCCGCGATGCCGCACTGCTCATTGCCGCCGGCGGCGGTCGGTCGGCCGCTGATGAGAGGGCGATCGGTTTGTCGCTCCGGGAATGGCTCACGAATGCGGCCACGCGGTCGGATGCCGGGTCTCGCGCTCGGGAGCTGGTGCGAGTCGGCCTTGGCGCGGCCGATCGTTCCTGGCGCCTCGTGGCGCGATTGCTCGGGCACTAGGGGGTCGTCCTTCAGCCTCCGCTCGCCACGCGGGCAACGTCAGGCGGCCGCACCACCGGCGTTTCGCCCGTGCGCTGCACCGCGTGCTCGGAAGGCCGATGCAGGAAGAAGCCCTGCACGAGATGAACACCGAGCGCCTTCACCGTCTCGTACTCCTCCGCCCGCTCGACGCCCTCGGCGATGACCTGCGCGCCCTGGTCGTTCGCGAACCGCACCATCGTCTCCACCAGATTCTGCTTGATGAAGTTCGTGTCGATGCAGTTGATGAGGGAGATGTCCAGCTTGATGAAGTCCGGCTCCAGGTTCGCGATGGACCCGAGCCCCGCATAGCCGCTCCCCGCGTCATCGACGGCGAAGCGGTAGCCGCGCTCCCGGAGCGCCTTCAGCCGCTCCCGAAACTTCGGGTAGTCCTTGATGGCCGTTCGCTCGGTGATCTCGATAACCACGCGCTCCGGCGACGCGACCTCGCGATCCAGCTGACTGAACTCCGGGTCGGCGAAGTCGTGCGGGTCGACGTTGAGAAAGAGCAGCTCGCCTCGGGTGAGACGGGCGTGCATCGACTCGATCGCCTTGCTGCGACACAGGCGGCCGAGCTCCCAGAGGAGATCAGCTTCCGCGGCGACGTCGAACATGATCTCCGGGCTGCGGAGCGTGCGGAGCGTTCCACGTGCGAGTGCCTCGTAGCCATAGACCTGCCGGGTGTCAGCGACCAGGATGGGGTGCAGGTCGATGTACACGGCGCGCTCGCGAAGGCTGCGACGGAGATCGTCGACCCGGCGCGCACGCTCCCGCTCTTCCACACTCTTCGCGGCGTTCGCGGCCTCGCGAATGCCGCGATAGATGAGCCGCTGCAGCCGAATCTTCGGGCTGTAGTAGACGTGTGCGCGGCCGACGTAGATCTCGAAGAGCGACGCGATCTCCTCGCCGTGCGTCGTCTCGATGCGGCCGGCGACGTGATCCTGGAGCTTCGGCACGAGCTCCGTGATCTCGGCATCGGTGACGGCGGCGACGCCCGGCGCAGGAACGTGGAAGAAGACGAAGTCGTCGTCGTTCGTGAAGCTCACCATCACGTGCGACGACCGCAGCACGCTCGCGTCGAGGAACTCGCGCACGGCCTGCGCCGTGGTCTCGAGCACCGCGTCGAGCTTCTCCCAGCCATAGATCTCCTCGATCTTCGAGTAGCGCACGAAGTTGAAGTACAGCACGATCAACTCGCCGCGCTCCTTGATCAGCGCCCGTGACCGCTCGATCATCACCGGCAGCGTCGGCAGCCCGGTGAGATAGTCGTAGAGCATCTGCTCGTACTCGACTCGCTCGATGCGATCGGCGAGCGCAGCGGCGGCGGGCGCCATGCGGGCGAGCGCGGACCTAACGCGACCCGCGATCTCCTCCCCACTGGCCGGGAGCAGGAACCACTCGTCGACGCGCAGCTCGATCGCGCGGCGGCGCGCCATGTCGCTCCCGCAACCGACGATCACTGGAAGCGACCGAGCGCGCGCGCGATCGACGATATCGCGGAGCGCGTTCGGGTTTTCGGTTGTCGTGACGATGACCCGGAGATCGGTCAGCTCCTCGATCGCGGCCGCGAGTGCTCGGTCGTCGCGGAGCTCGACCGTCCAACTGTCGAGCATCGCGGCCGCATCGCGGATCGACGCATCGTCGCTGTCAGTGAGGAGGACCGGTGAATTCACGCCATCATGCCATGGGCCAACCGCTGGTCAGGCCGCTCCCTGCAGCGCGGCCGCATTGCGCTCGACCGTCCGCACGAGCTTCGGGAGATCGATGGGTTTGGTAACGTAGTCGTCGGCGCCCGTCTCCAGAGCCTGACGTTTGTCGTCCCACTGATCGAGGGCGGTGACCATGATGACGCGCACTCCGCGACCGTGCGCCGGATGCTGCTTCATCAGCCGGCATACCTCCCACCCGTCTCGGCCAGGCATCATCACGTCCAGGAGGACGATCGATGGGCGCAACGTCTCGAACAGCGAGAGCGCTTCCTCTCCACTGTGCGCCACGGACACCGGGTATCCCCGCGCCTCGAGATACTGCCGGATGATGTCGGCGTTGTCGTGGTTGTCGTCGACGACGAGAACGGTGGGGAGTGATGCCGGAGCCATTGATCCGCGATCGGGTATGGTGGCCGAGGGGGCAAGTTACAAGCCACACTCGGCCGCCCGATGTTACCGCCCGATGAACCTGGACAAGGCAGCAGGCGCCCACGCGAGCGAGATCCCGAACCCGTCCGAGTCGCCGAACGTGTCCGAGCCGCCGAAGAGGGCGCTCACACGGAACGACAGCGAGCGCGACACCTCGAAGTTCACGCCAAGGTCGAAATCGATGCCAAGATCGGTCTCGTTGTTGTCGTCGTCCGGCCCGCCGCAGTCCGTGCAGATGTCGAACGAGATGCGCGGGTGCACGTAGGGCGTGATCGCAAACCCTTCGTCGAGCGGAAACCGGTGACCGATGGACACGCCAAAGGGGATGCGAAGCAGGTCGCTGCCGTCCCCGACGGCGAGATTGATGCCGCCGGTCGCGAGAAAGTCGAGCGGCATGTCCGCGGTCGCCGAGTTCAACATGCCGGCGAATTGGCCGCCGAGAAGGAGCTTGCCGTTGCCTTCGCCGTCCGGATCGGCGAACCCCACGTCGAGCGAGAGCTGCGTGCGCTGCGTGAGCCCTTCACGCCACTGGAATATCAAGCTCGTACCGGCGTTTCCCGCATCCGCGACACCAAAGTTGAATTCGCGGTTCATTACGCGCGGTGGCTGGAACGACGGGTACGCCCAGGCCTGAGCCCGGGCCGTCGCGGACATTGCGGGCAAAGCGATAGCCGCGGCGACGAACGCCACACGGACACTCTTACGCATTCACTCTCTCCGATCGATCTGGTGGTGCGCCTCGCCTAGCGAAACGCGTAGGACACGGCGGCGCCGAACACCCCTTTGGCACTGCCGGGTGCAGAACCCGCCCCGGCACTGCCGAACTCGTAACCTACCGTCAGACCCACATTCCGGGTGATCACGATGTCGCCAGCGACCGAGCCGCGCATTTCATTTTCACCCTCGCCACGCGCGCCTTTCTCGCTGACACGCGACCAGACGAAAAATGGCGAGGCATAGGCCGCAATGCTACGCGTCTCGCCGATCGGAAAGCGATAGCCCGCACCGACGCCCAGGGGCACGCGGACGACGGACGTCGTGTCGCGCCGGGCTCCGCCGACACCTGCAAACAGTGCGACACCGAACCGGTCGCCCATGGCCGACACGAGCGGAAGCGACGCGCGGAGTCCGTATCCGGCCCAGGTCGAGCCGGTGTCGGGGCGCACGCCGCCAATGGCGCCGCTCACCTGGAATCGCGCCGATGCCGGCCCCCAGCTCGCCGCAAGGGCGTAGGCAGAGCTCCCCTGACCGGACCCGTAGTTGACCGCGAGCGTCATCCCGCTCGCCGCGAATCCGTTCTGGAGCACGGGGACCGCGGGCATTTGCGATGCGCCAGCGGAGAACGGCAACGCACTCGCGACCAGCGCGGGGACGACGTGTTTTCGTAGTTGCCAGCCGGGGCGTAACGTAGCCATGTGGGTTCCCTCCGTGCCCCGTCGCAGGGTGCAAGCCTCGTGCACGGGCAGAGGCATCCGTTAGGCCTTCGAGCCGGAAGCGGAATTTACGATCCGGCGTCGACACCCGGACACCGCCGGTTGCCTCGCAACCGCAATCTCGTTAGGCATGCGCGCTGCCGGAGACGGCCTCGGCCACAAAGACAACGCCGCCCAGGTCGCAGCTGCGACCCGGGCGGCGTTGTGTCGGCTCGACTAACGTGCGACTACGCCTGCGTGGCCACGCATCCGGCGCGGTCGAAGTTTGGATTGTTGTCCTCCGCCTGCGGGATCGGCGAGTTCACATCCGTTCCGTAGGTGCCGGACTTGTGGTACGAGCCGCTCGGGAACACCGACTCGGCCGACCGACTGTACTGGCGAACCAGCCGCCGCAGATCACCGAGCCGGTGGCTCGTCAGGTACAGCCAGTATGCCCGCTCCTTGAACAGCTGATCGGCCTGCGCCGCCGGCGTGCCTGCAAGCGTGAGCGGCGCCAGCGTGCCCGTATAGCCACGCAGCGTCAGCAACGCGCTGTTCGAGCGGAGCGCATTGAGGATCGTGAGCGCGCTCGCGGCGTTCCCGGCACGAAGCGCTGCTTCGGCCTCGATGAGGCGCGCTTCTACGCCGTCGGCAATCGTTACGACCGACGCACGGGCCGGGTACTTCAGCTGGATGAACTGGGTGGTGGTGTTGTCGAACCCGCGCCCATTGCCGCTCCGAACAGCATTCGCCACACGGGGGTCCTTCACGGTGCCGGCGGTATTGCCCTCGCTCTGGAACGGCAGGCCGTTCACGCCCTCACGGTCCGGCACGCCGAACCGCCCCACGCTGGCCGTGACGCCCCATGTGCCATTGTTCTGGCGCCCGGTCGTCTCGGAGTGCGTGTAGTTGTACTGGAACGTGGTGGGCACACCCGTCTCGCCGCCGATCGCAGTCGCGGCGTCTGCAGGCCGATTCAGGTTGAGCAGCGCGCGGGCCTTGACGATCCGTGCGAGCCGACCCTGTTCCGTGCGCTTCGCCGCAGCGCCCACGCCACCCGTCGCCGTCGCGTTCGCGAGCGCCGAATCGGCCTTTCGCACCGCGGCGTCGAGCAACTCCGTCGTCGTCAGTGCCTCGCCGAACACGAAATTTCCGCTCGCGTCCAGCGTGCTGATCGGCACCGCGTTGCAGTAGTTCTCGGCGAGCAGGATGTACGTCAGAGCACTCAGGTTGAGCGCCTCCGCGAGCCCGATATTGGTCTCGCTCTCGAGTCGAACGTAGCTCTCCGCCGCGCGATCGGCCGATGCGCGCGCCTGCATCGTCGAGTAGAAAAGGCCTTGCAGCGAGCCGTTGCTCTGATATTGCTGCCTGCGCTGGTCGTTCTCGATCCGTGTCGGAAACGTCTCGGTGTTGTAAAGCTCGTCGGATAACTGGCCAGCGAGCGTGATTTGGTTGAAGTCACCGCCGCCGTTATACGCGTTACCAAAATCGCCGATGGCGCCGGCGAGGACGGCAGGCAACGCGGCCGGGTCGCTCACCGACTCGGGACTCGCGACGTCGATGTCTTCGACCTCGAGGATCTGGTCGGCGTCGCACGCCACGGTAAACGACAACGCGGCAGCGACGCCGAGGGCGGCGAAACGGTGCGCCCTGCGATTCGTGCCAATGCGGAATCTATTCGTCATTGATGGTCTCACAGTTGGGTTTCAGTTGGCGCCGTTCGATCAGAAGCCGACCGACACGCGTGCGGTCCAGATGCGAAGTGGCGGCTGCGTCAGGAAGTCATCGGTGCCGAAATTCGAGCCCGGCTGCCGATTCACTTCGGGATCGAAACCCTTGTAGTCTGTCCACGTTGCCAGGTTGCGGCCCGCGAGAGTCAACGTGAGTGCCTCCCCACGCACGCGTCTCGCCCACCGCTGCGGCGCCGTGAATGTCGCCGAGACTTCGCGCAGCTTCGTGAACGACCCGTCGGTGACGTAGCCGGCGTCGCTCGCCATGAGGTGTGCGAGATTGGCCGCCTGGTCCTCGAGCGACGCCGTCGCGTCGTGCGCCTCGCGACAGTTGCCGAAGTTGCAGCGGAATCGCCCGGTGAAATTGAACGCCTCGTGCCCGCCCTTGTGATCGACGAGTGCCGAGAACTGGAGCCAATCGAACAGCTGGAGCCGCGGGCTGAACGAGATTTCCCGCGTCGGAAGCGGCTGGCCGAGGTAGCTCAGCGCGCCCATCTCGACCTCGCACTCGGGACCACCGGCCACCTGGGTCTGCCCCGGGCAGTTCACGCGCGAGATAATGCCGTCGCCGTTCTTGTCAGAGTACGTGTAGGCCTCGTCCCAGTACCCGCCGAGCTGGTATCCCTCGACGTGGCGCTGAATGCCGAACACGATAGGCGGAATCGGGTCCCCGCTCGGGAGATTTCCGATGTCCGTGAGCTTGGTCTTGTTGCCCGCGTAGGTCGCCGTGAAATCGAGCTTGACTTTCGGCAGGTCCAGGACCTGGCCGCGGAGTAACACTTCCCAGCCTTTGTTGGTGGTTTCGCCGAGGTTGTCGAACTGCGTGGTCGTGAGACCTAACGACGGCGGGAGCGGCCTCGCGATCAGGAGATCCTGCGACCGCTTGCTGTAATACGTGAGCTCGAGCCCGACACGTGACCCGAAGAACCCTGCCTCGAAGCCGCCTTCGAGCTCGCGCGAGACTTCCGGCTTGAGATCGAGGTTTCCGGTGCCACCCACTGTGATGCCGGGTTGATCCGTGCCTCCAACCACGACCGTCTGTGTGTTGAAGAAGGTGATGGCATCGCGGAAGTTCGGTTGCTTGCCCGACTCGCCGTATGCCGTCCGCAGACGGAGCGAGCTGAGGAAGTTCGTCTTCGGGAAGAAATCCTCATCGCTGATCACGTACGAGAGGCTCGCCGCGGGGTACGTAACAAACCCGAAGTCCTCGCCGAAGGCGCTGTTGCGATCGGTGCGCAACGCTGCGGTCACGAAGAGCCGGTCGCGCCAGGCGAGTTGCTGGGAGATGAGACCGCCGTACGTACGGTTATCCGTGTTCGTCTCGCCGACGACGAAGCGCGCCGACGCGCCCTGCAGCGACCCGGTGCCGCCGAGGAGCTTCGCGCCCTGGGCGCGGACGCCCTCGATGTACTCGCGTGTGTACTGGATGCCGCCAGTCGTGGTCGACCGGAGCGTTGACGTGAGGTTGAACGCGGCCGTCAGCGAGCTGTTCGCCGTGTAGTTCCAGATGTTCGCCGAGTTCGCGTTCCGCTGCCCTTCGGGCAAGGCACCGAAGACGATCGTGTTGGGCGGTATGGTCTGCTTGTTACGCCGATTGAAGAAATCGACGCCTCCCGTCGCATTCGCGGTCAGCCACGGCGTCACCTGCCACACGATCGGCGCGGAACCGACGAATCGCTCGACGTTCTCGCGAACATCCAACGCGAACATGTCCTGCGGAGTTTGACCCGAAGCGAAGCCTCGGCTGACAGGATCGTCGAATGCCGAGCCGAGAAGGCCGCTGCCGAGAATCCCGAGGATGTTGTTGTCATTCTGTTGCAGGCCGAGCCGGCTGCCGACGTACGCCATCGAGAGCTGCGCCGACATCGTCTCCAGGAATTGCCCCGTGACGTTCACCCGCGTGCTCCAGCGCTGGAACGCGTTCGGCTTGACGACGCCGTTATCGTCGTCGTAGTCCCCGGACACGAAGTAGGACGCGACGTCGCCGCCGCCGGAAACGCTCGCCCCGACGCTCGACGTCGTGCCCGTCTCGAACGGGTTCGAGACCGCGAGTGGGTTGTGACTCACGAGCGAGTCGGGCTTCGGCGTGCACACCCTGCGGGTCTGCGCGTCGAGCGTGCATCCGATGGTACGCGTGCCGTTCGTGGCAAGACCAACTGTTGCGAAATTCGCCGGATAGTCCTGGACGTCGCGCTGCTGCCCACCTTCCGCGTACACCGTCCAACGTGCCTTGCCCGACCGGCCTCGCTTCGTGCGGATCTGAATGACTCCGTTGGCGCCGGCCGTTCCGTAAAGGGCCGCCGCGGCCGGACCCTTGATGACCTCGATGGCCTCGATGTCATCCGGGTTGATGTCGTTGAGCCGCGTCGTCGTCTGGCCGCCGACGCCGATGGTGCCTGTGCCGCCAATCTCATTGCTGGCTCGTACGCCGTCGACGATGAGGAGCGGCTCGTTCGACAACGACAGCGAGCTGGCGCCACGGATGCGTATGCGGGCTGCGCTGCCCTGCGTCCCGCCGGGTGAGTTGACGTACACGCCCGGAGCGGACGCCTGGAGCACGTCCGCGATGTTCGTCGTCGTCGCGAGTCGCTCCGCCGACGGCGTGATCGTGGCGACCGTGTTGCCCGTTTCACGCTTGCGCTGCGACTCACCAGTCGCCGTGATGACGACCTCGTCGATCTGAATGGCAGTCGCCGTCAGGACGAAGTTCGCCGTTGCCGGCGAGGCCGTTCCAACCACGACCGACTGGGTGGACGGCGCGAAGCCGATGCGCTGTGCGCGGACGGTTACCGCGCCTGGCGTGATCCCGACGATGCGAAAGTCACCCTGCTCGTTCGTGATCGCGCCGCGCTGCGTTCCGACGACGCTGACCTGGACATCGGGCAGCGGGCGCTGCGTGGCCGCGTCGATGACGCGACCTGTCACCGTTCCCTGTGCTGGCTGTTGCGCGGCGAGTGCCCAGGGAACGGCGCTCGCGATTAGTGAGGCGTGCAGGAGATGACGAAACATTCCTCGCATGAGTCCTCCTCGACGTGGTGGGACAACACGCCGCCATCACGCGCGCGTTCACGCGCGTGACCGTCGGCGCCTAACGGGGCGAGCGCGACGTGGCTCGCCCATCAACAGAACGCCCGCCCATGCGGGAGTTGCTCCGGGTCCTGACCGCAACTCACGGCGCGACGGCGGCGCACCGTATTCCTCGGCGGGCAATGGAAACAAGCCAAGGGGACCGGCTGGAAGCAAGTCGACCGGGACGGTTGGCGATAGTCAGATCGCGGTTCGCGGCTGATTATCAGCGATTCATACCTACCCTTTTCGAGCTGCCCCTAGTAGTCCGGGACGAGGCGTTCTATTGCGGGGCAGACTGCGAGAAATGCACGGTGACGTCTCGCGCGTCAGGAGGGATGGCCGCGCGGGTGACGGTCCCGCCCGGCCAACGGACCACAACGGCGACCGGCCGGCCGGCCGCGCCGAATACCTGCCTGGTGCCGTTCTGAGACCAGTATCCGGATCCGACCTGCACCTCGCGAACCGGGCTCGACCGTTCCGTGTATACGAGTCGCAGCTGCGCGCCGACGCCGTCGGGGTTTGCCGCGGGACCTCGCAACCGAACGCGGATGCCGGGCTTCGCGCTCCTGTTGCGCAGCAATCGCGTCGGTGCGGCGTTCTGCGAGACGACCAAATCGAGCCGTGCGTCGCCGTCGAAGTCGGCGTACGCGGCACCACGTTGATCTCCATAGACGAGAACGCCCGACTCACGCCCGTCGAGTGCGGCAAGCCCTCCCTTCCCATCGCCGAGCATAACGAGTCCGCGGCCGCCGTCGAAGCGCGGAATCCCGACCGCCGTGGCAAAGAAGTTCTGGCTCAGGAACACGTCCTCGAAGCCATCGCCATTGAAGTCCGCGACACCGGCGTAGAACGCCGGGGCCAGCTGCGCTTCGACAGGCAGCGGGCGGGCCTCGAACCGGTCACCACGATTGAGGAATACCATGTGATCGAGCGTCACGATCGACCGCTCGACGAGCTTCGACTTGTGCGCGCCCAACACCTGGTCGACGCTGGCGTCCGCATAAGCCGCGAACGTGCTGAGCCGGCTCGGCAAGTCGGGCACGACCATCCGCACGCGCGGATAACTATTGAGCGGCGCGAGGGCGCCGATGCGCGCGTCGTTGCGCGCAATGAGCATCTCGTTCGCCCCCTGGGGCGCGAACCGTCCGCTGAACATCACGAGCGGCCTCAGCGTGTCGGCGCCTAACGTCGTGTTGCGCCCCCAACTCGTGGCGACGATGTCGAGTCGCCCGTCTCCATCGAGATCGCCCGTGGCGAGCCCGTTCCAGCGACTCGTCCATCGATCGAGCCCGAACGACGCCGGCGCTGCCGAGAACCGCCCACGGTCGTTCACCAGCAGCTGGATCGAGTCCCACTCGCGCGCGAGCAACAGATCCGCATCACCGTCGGCATCGATGTCCGCGAACGAGGCGGCCGAGACGAGCCCGGCGGCCCGAAGCGTCGCCGCGTTTGTCGAATCGGTCGTGTAGCGTCCGGCATCGTTGATGAACAACCGGGACGGTGCGGGATCCGGATACCGCCCGGGGATTGCCCGGCCACCGACGAAGAGGTCGAGGTCTCCATCACCGTCGTAGTCCCCGGCCGCGAGAGGTCCCGTCGCGGCGCCGTCGTCCGCCGCAACGGTCGTGGCGGTGCCCCCGACCCCACTGCCGGTAACGGGCACGCTCACGGCGGCGGACACCGGCTGCCCCTCCCAGCTCGACACGCCGGCGACGATTCGAGCCGGGCCGTCGCCAGCCAATCCGAGCACGGTCGTGAGATCGGCCGCCGCTACGAATCCCTCGTTAGGCCTCGGCGTCAGTCGGCCGCGATCGTTTCGGAATACGCCCAGCCGCCCGCCACGACCCGTACCGACCAGAAGGTCCTCGTCGCCGTCACGGTCGTAGTCGAACCACGCGACGCCGGGCCCGAGGTGCGCGAGCGAGTTCGGCAGCAGGAACTGGCGCTCCCAGTCGTCGAACGGTGGGTCGACGTGGGCGTGTCCGCCGAGCTGCGGCGTCACGTCCTCGAATAACGCCGAGTCGGTCGACCCCTCGGTCGCGATCGTGGGTGCTGCCGTAGCCGAAGACTGATCGACCTCGTAGAGTCGGTTCGGGCGAACGCCGCTGATGGTCGTGCGCCTGCCGTCGCGCCAGTCCACGAGGAGCGTCGCCGTATCGGACGCACCCATGGCGAAGGCCGTCTGGTAGTCGCTGTGCGACATGTACAGGCCGCCGGCGACGACCTCGTACTGCTGAACCGGCACCGCACCGCCGAGGAGCTGAATGCGCGCCCCGACCGCGCGCGTGTTAGGCGCCGCACCGACCAGGCGCACGGCAACCCGCGGCGCCTGCGCATCGTTTCGCAGAACGAGCGCGGGGGCACCGAGCCGGCTCACGACCGCATCGAGGTCACCATCGCCGTCCAGGTCGCCCGCGGCGATCGTGTGCGAGATGTCGTCCTCGACGCCGAACCGCCACCGCGCACTCGCGTCTTCGAACGTCATGTCGCCACGATTGCGATAGGCGACGTTCTTCAGCTTGAGCGGCGGGAATTCCCAGCGCAGACGCTGCCACGGGATGTCGCGCAACCGGTTCTGCAGCGCCTCCTGCACGTCGGCATCCATGATGTCCCACAGGTGGCCGTTCGTGACGAGGATGTCCTGCCAGCCATCGAGGTCCACGTCCATGAACATCGTCGACCACGACCAGCCGCTCGCCTGGACCCCGGCGTACAGCGATGCTTCTGCGAACGTGCGGTCGCCGCGATTGATGAAGAGGGCGTTTCGCTGCTGCTGGAGCTGCGTCTCGATGTCGCCGGGCCGCTTCGGCAGCGCCGTGTGCGTCGGCATCTGCGTCTTCAGCCGGCGCGAGTCGTTGCTCAGCATGTCGACCTCGAAGAGGTCCGGCCGGCCGTCACCGTTCACGTCGGCGACGTCCACGCCCATCGTCGAGTTGCTGACCTGGCGCTGCGCAGTCCAGTCCGCGAGCCGGAATGACCCCCGTCCGTCGTTGAACCAGAGCTGGTCGGTATCCTCGAAATCGTTCGCGAGGTACAGGTCCGGGGCGCGATCGCCGTCGAGGTCCACGAACTTCGCACCTAACGTGAACGACTCCGGTTCCTCGGTGAGCGGGTTGCCGTGTGGGTCGCGGAACCGGTCCGACGCCATCGACACGCGGGAGAATTTGCCGCCGCTGTTCAGGTAGAAGTCGTCGGTGGCACCGCGCGCGCTCATGCGCAGCCCGCCCATGTCGGGCCGGAGGACGAGCTTGTATTCCCCGCGGTGCTCGGGCACGACCTCGTAAAGGTTCGGCCCCGTCTGACGGACCAACTGGCTGAACGACCGCCGCTGCGGTGGCAGGATGTCGTCGATGTTGTACGGCTTGTTATTCGCGACGAACATGTCGAGCGAGCCGTTGCCGTCGACGTCGGCCAGCGTGACCGTCGTCCCACCCTTCCCCGTCGAATCGATACCGAGGTCGCGCCGCTCGGTGAATCGGCCAGCGCCGTCGTTGACGAAGATCGCGTTCGGTCCGCGCGTGGCGAGCAGCGTCAGGTCCAGGTCGCCGTCGCCTTCGATGTCGGCGAGCGCGGCACCGGTCGAAAACCGGTCGCACGCGCCGACCCCGGCCGCCGTCGTGACATCCTCGAACTTCCAGGCGCCGCGATTGCGGTAGAGCGCGTTGCACCCCTCGGTGCGGGCGAGGAAGACGTCCACGAGCCCATCGCCGTCGACGTCACCTAACGCGATGCCGGCCCCCTGGCCGACGACGCGGTTCGTGAGGAGCGCGGAGTCGCTGACAGTGTTCTGGAACCGGATGCCCGTGGACCGGCCGTCGAGGCTCGTGAACCCCGGCCCCGTCGCGCCGGTGCCGACGGTGAGCTCACGCCAGCGGTAGCCCGGCTCGTCATGCCAGGTGGGCGCGGAATCCGATCGGCCGCACGCGAGC
>Ga0075420_100000955_pt1 | contig 23925 bp, 22 predicted proteins | sample SoiMetdeltSBSDD4_FD_75296 | JGI IMG/M metagenome (GOLD analysis project Ga0075420, IMG submission 75296) | Bulk soil microbial communities from a Populus tree surrounding site in Tennessee, USA - Soil MetaG P. deltoides SBSDD4 | ecosystem: Environmental > Terrestrial > Soil > Tree plantation...
GCGGTGCACGCCGCGATCCGCGACGCGGTTCGCGCGCGAGACCTCTCGTCGTGTCACGACATCGCCGAGGGCGGTCTGCTCGTCGCCGTCGCCGAGGCGGCGCTGGCCGGCGCGATCGGTGTGCGGCTGACGCTCGATGATCTCGACGAGGCGCGACTGTTCGGCGAGCTGCCGGGCGGCTTCGTCGTCTCGGGCGACGCTGCCGCGATCGATCGCCTCGAGCAGCGCGTCGCGCTACAGCGGATCGGCAGCGTCGGCGGTGACGCGCTCGTGCTCGGCGACGAGACGTGGTCGCTCGGCGAGCTCCGTGCCGCGCACGGCGCGCTCGCCACGCTGTTTCCGTAGCCGGCCTGGCCCGCGCGCGAAGGTATCGTCGAGGGATGCCCGCGCTCGGCGATCTCGACGTGTTCGGCCTCTGCCTCGGCGGCAACACCTTCGGCTGGACCAGCGACGAGGCAGAGTCGTTCGCCGTGCTCGACGCCTACGTCGCGGCGGGTGGCAACTTCATCGACACGGCCGACGGCTACTCGTTCTGGGTGCCGGGCCACGGCGGCGGCGAGTCCGAGACGGTGCTCGGCAACTGGATGGCCGCCCGCGGCAACCGCGACGAGCTGGTCATCGCGACGAAGGTCGGCCAGTACCCGGGCCTCGAGGGCACCGGGGCGGCCACGGTCCGCGCTGCCGCCGAGGCGTCGTTGCGGCGCCTGCAGACCGATCGCATCGACCTCTACTACGCGCACATCGACGACGAGAAGACGCCGATCGCCGAGACGCTCGGCGCCTTTGACGCGCTCGTCCGCGAGGGCAAGGTGCGCGAGATCGCCGCGTCGAACTTCTCGGCGGCGCGGCTGGGCGAGGCGCTTGCGACATCCGACCGCGAGGGCTTCGCCCGCTACGTCGGCCTGCAGACGCACTACAACCTCGTCTTCCGCGACGAGTACGAGGGCGCGTTGCGCGACCTCTGCGCGGCGGAGGGCGTCGCGTGCCTGCCGTTCTGGGCGCTCGGCAGCGGCTTCCTCACGGGCAAGTACCGCCGCGACGGCAGCGGCGGCGAAGGCTTTCGCGCGCAGATGGCCGGACGCTACGCGGAGGGCACGGGCTTCGACGTCGTCGACGCCGTCGAGCGGATCGCCGCCGACCGTGGCGTGCCGATGGCCGCCGTCGCGCTCGCGTGGCTTTCGGCGCAGCCGACGGTCGCGACGCCGCTGGCCAGCGCGCGGACGGTGCAGCAGCTCGGTGAGCTGCTGCCGTTCCTCGGGCTCGAGCTGAGCGGCGACGAGCTCGCGCGGCTCGACACCGCCCACGCCGGGTAGCGATCGCCGATGGCTCGCGTAGGCCGCCTCGAGGTCTCGGCGCTGTGTCTCGGAGGCAACGTCTTCGGCTGGACGCTCGACGAGTCGGAAGGGTTCGCGATTCTCGACGCGTATCTCGACGCCGGCGAGAACTTCATCGACACCGCCGATTCGTATCCGCCACGCGCTTCAGGGCTGCCGCCCGGTGCGTCGGAGGCGATCATCGGCTCCTGGATGGCCGCGCGCGGCGTTCGCGACGACATCGTGGTCGCGACGAAGGTCGGTAACCGCGAAGGGCTGTCGCCGGCGCGAGTCCGCGCGGGGGCCGAGGCTTCGCTCCGGCGTCTGCGGACCGATCACATCGACCTCTACTACGCGCACAGGGACGATCCGGACACGCCGCTCGAGGAGACGCTCGGCGCGTTCGACGCGCTGGTCCGCGACGGGCTCGTGCGCGAGGTCGGGCTGTCGAACTACAGCGCCGAGCGGCTCGAGCAGGCGCTTGCGATCGTCGAGCGTGAGGGATACGCGCCGATCGCCGCGCTGCAGCCGCACTACAACCTCGTCGAGCGTGCCTACGAGCACGAGCAAGGCCCGATCTGCCTGCGCGAGGGAATCGCGTGCGTGCCGTACGCCGGGCTCGCCAGTGGATTCCTCAGCGGCAAGTATCGCGCCGGGCACACGGTCGACAGCGTCCGCGCGAGCCGTGCGTCGGCGTACCTGGAGCACGCCCGTGCGTTGCGTGCACTGGAGGCGCTCGACGTGATCGCGCGCCCACCCGACGCGACGGTGGCGGCGGTGGCCCTGACCTGGCTCGCGGAGCAGCCGAGCGTCGTCGCTCCGATCGCGAGCGCGCGAACATTGGAGCAACTGGAGGAGCTGCTGCGGTTCAAGGAGCTGACGCTCACCGCGGTGCAGCTCGACCTGCTCGACTCCGCGTCCTAGCGCCGCGGTGCCCAGGGAACGGGCCACCGGGCCTCGACGCTAGACTCGCAGGCGTCGCCGCCATGCAGTCATCGACTCCCCTCGATCAGCGCGACGGACCTCGCGATGAGTGCGGCGTCTTCGGGATCTACGCCCCGGAGCACGACGTCTCGCGGCTGACGTACTTCGCCCTGTTCGCGCTCCAGCATCGCGGCCAGGAGTCGGCGGGGATCGCCGCCAGCGACGTCGGCGGCCACATCATGACCCTGCGCAACCAGGGCCTCGTCAGCCAGGTCTTCACCGAGCACGACCTGCGGACGCTCGCCGGTGACTTCGCGATCGGCCACGTGCGCTACTCGACGACCGGGTCGAGCGCGTGGGAGAACTCGCAGCCGGTTCATCGCTCGGCGGGCGAGGGCGGCAACCACCGCGAGATCGCGCTCGCGCACAACGGCAACCTCGTCAACGCCGTCGAGCTGCACGCGGAGCTGCGCGCCGCCGGCGTCACGTTCCGCTCGACCTCGGACTCGGAGATCATCGCGGCGCTTCTGGCGACGCATCAGGGCGACTCGGTCGAGGACGCCGTCGCCGAGATGATGCCACGGCTGCAGGGCGCCTACTCGACGGTGATCATGACCCGCGACCGCGTCGTCGCCTTCCGCGATCCGCACGGCCTGCGCCCGCTCGTGATCGGCCAGATCGGCGACCGCTACTGCGTCGCCAGCGAGACCTGCGCGCTCGACATCATCGGCGCCAAGCCGCTGCGCGAGGTCGAGCCCGGCGAGATCGTCTCCCTGACCGACAAGGGGATCAAGACGCGGATGGGCGTCGCCGGCGCCCGCAAGGCGTTCTGCGTCTTCGAGTACATCTACTTCGCTCGCCCCGACTCGGTGATGGCGGGGCATTCGCTGCAGCGGGCGCGTGGCCGGATGGGCGAGATCCTCGCCCGCGAGGCACCGGCGCCGAGCGCCGAGCTCGTGATCGCCGTGCCTGACTCCGGCAACCCCGCGGCACGCGGCTTCGCCCGCGCCAGCGGCCTGCCGACCGACGACGGCTTCGTCAAGAACCGCTACGTCGCGCGGACGTTCATCCAGCCCGGCCAGGAGCTGCGCAAGCACGGCCTGCGGATGAAGTTCAACCCGCTGCCGGAGATCGTCGGTGGCAAGAAACTGGTCGTCGTCGACGATTCGATCGTGCGCGGCAACACGACGCGTCAGATCGTGCAGATGCTGCGCGATGCCGGCGCGCTCGAGGTCCACATGCGGATCAGCGCGCCGCCGATCCAGCACCCGTGCCACTACGGCATCGACATGTCGACGCGCGAGGAGATGATCGCCCACGGCCGCTCCGTCGACGAGATCGCCGCCGAGCTCGGCTGCGACTCGCTCGCCTACATCTCGCTCGCGGGCGTCTACGAGGCCGTCGGCGTCACGCGTGACGAGCACTGCGACGCCTGCTTCTCGGGCGAGTACCCACTCGCCAGCGGCAGCGGCGACGACAAGTACGCGTTTGAGCTGCCCCTCAGTAACGTCGTCTGAAGGTCGTCGCTTGCGACGACCGTAAGACGAATTGTTGTTTCGTTCTCCGATCACCGCTACGCGGCGACTGCGAACGACGGTAGGGCGAACCGTCATCTGTAGGACGAAACCCAATCTCGTTCGGGCGCGAACCGCGGCCGTTTGACCGCCGGGGCCGTCGCTAAGGTCGCCCCCGATGGACCTGCACGCAGCACTCTCCGAGCACTTCGGATTCGAAGCCTTCCGCCCCGGCCAGGAGGAGGCCGTTCGCGCCGCCGTCGACGACCGCGACGCGCTCGTCGTCATGCCGACGGGCGCCGGCAAGTCGCTCTGCTACCAGCTACCCGCGCTGATCCGCGACGATCTGACGCTCGTCGTCTCGCCGCTGGTGTCGCTGATGAAGGACCAGGTCGACGCGCTGGAGCGGATCGCTCCCGGGCGGGTCGGCCTCGTCAACGCGCAACAGGACGCGGCGACGAACGCACGCGCGCTCGAGCTGGCGCGCGACGGCTCGCTGCGGCTGCTCTACGTCGCTCCCGAGCGCTTCGGCGCGCCGGGCTTCCTCGAGGCCGTCGAGGGCCGCGTCGGGCTGTTCGTCGTCGACGAGGCCCACTGCGTGTCGCAGTGGGGCCACGACTTCCGGCCCGACTACTTTCGTCTCGCCGACGCCGCGCGCTACCTCGGCGCGCGCTGCATCCTCGCCTCGACCGCGACGGCGACTCCGGTCGTCGCCAAGGACATCGAGACGCGGCTCGGCCTGCGCGAACCGGTCCGCGTCGCGACCGGCTTCGATCGCCCGAACCTGTCGTTCGCGGTCGCCCGCTGCACGACGACGAAGGTCAAGCACCGCCGCATCGCCGAGGCGCTGGCACGTCCCGGAGCGACGCCGGCGATCGTCTACGCAGGCACGCGGGCCGGCGTCGAGCGCCTCGCCGCCAAGCTCAGCGATGAGCTCGGCCAGGAGGTCGTCGGCTACCACGCGGGCCTTCCGCGCGAGGCTCGTGCCACGGCGCAGCGGCGGTTCATGGACGGCGAGGTCGACGTCGTCGTCGCGACCAACGCGTTCGGCATGGGCATCGACAAGGCGAACGTGCGGACGGTCGTACACGAGAGCGTGCCGAGCTCGCTCGAGGCCTACTACCAGGAGGCCGGCCGCGCCGGCCGCGACGGCCTGCCGGCGACGGCGCTGCTGTTCGCCGAGGGCCGCGACAAGGGCCTGCACGTGTTCTTCATCGAGCGCGGCGAGGTCGCCGACGCGCAGATCGACCGCGTCGCCGAGGCGCTCCAGCTGCGCGGCGCCGACGGCCGCTACGACCTCGGCCTGTCGGAGCTCGCCGCCGACCAGGACGAGCTCGAAGCCGTCAAGGCGGTCGTCGGGCACCTTGCCCAGGCGGGCGTGATCCGCCCCTCGCCGTCACCGCCCGACCGGCTTCGCGGTCGCCTTACGGCGCCGTTCGACGGTCGTGCGCGGGCGCTCTGCCGCACGCTCGCCGCCGAGGGCACGCGCGTGCGCTGGCGCCAATACCGCGCGATCTGGGCCTACGTCGAGGGCGACGGTTGTCGCCGCGACACGATCCTGCGCCATTTCGGCGATCCGGTCGCGGGCGCGCCGACGGTCCCGTGCTGCGACGTCTGTGCGCCCGAGCTGGCGCCGGCGGCCGCACCCGCTCGCAGTAGGAACGGCGCGCCCGTCGGTGACCTCGACGACGCGATCGTCGAGGTCGTCCGCAGCGCCGAGCCGGCGTGTGGGCGCACGCGCGTGGTCGAGATCCTCCGCGGTGGCCGTTCGCGGAAGCTGCTCGAGCACAGCTACGACGGCCTGCCCGCCTACGGCGCCTTCGATCACCTGACCGGCCCGGAGCTGCTCGACCGCGTCGACGGGCTGATCGCCGCCGGCCGCCTGCAGTCGACCGGCGGCGCGTACCCGAAGCTGATGCTGGCCGGAGGGTGAGCGGCGCCGGCGCGATGCGCGTCGCGGTCCTCGTCTCCGGCTCGGGCACGAACCTGCAGGCGCTGCTCGACAGCGTCCACGGGAACGAGGTCGAGATCGTCGCCGTCGCGTCCGACCGGCCGGACGCGCTCGCCCTCGTGCGGGCACGGGAGCGCGGCGTCGTCACGCGGACGTTCCCGCGTGACGCCTACGCCGATCGCGACGCGCGCGACGCCGCGATGGCCGCGTGGCTCGAGACGCTCGGCACCGAGCTCGTCGTCCTCGCCGGCTACATGCAGCTGCTGACGCCGGCGTTCCTCACGCACTTCCCGAACCGGGTGATCAACGTCCATCCGTCGTTGCTGCCGGCGTTTCCCGGCGTGCGCCCGATCGAGGACACCGTCGCCGCCGGCGCGACGGTCAGCGGCGTCACGGTGCACCTCGTCGACGAAGGCGTCGACACGGGCCCGATCCTGGCACAGGAGCAGGTCGAGATCGCGGGGCTGGGAACGCGCGACGAGGTCCACCAGAAGTTGCGGCCGATCGAGCACCGGCTGCTGCCCGAGGTCGTGCGCCGCTTCGCGCGCGGCGAGCTCGGCTAGCTCGACGAGTCTGGCGCCGCCCGCTCGTCGCCGATCGCACCGTCCTCGGCCTCGCCGAGGTGACGCGCCTCCGCGGCGCGGTCGGCGAGCAGCTCACGCGCCTCCTCGAGCTGGTCGTCGAGGCGCTGCTTGCGCTCCTCGAGCTCGTCGCCGAGGCGCTCGAGCGCGCGGTCGGGATCGTCGTCGGTGCGCATGGCCCGAGGGTTCCCGGCCACCCCGGTGTTTATGCTCGCGGGCGATGCCCGAAGAGACCGAGCCGCTTCCCGTCGACCCGGTCGAGCCGGGTGGAACCCCGATCCGCCGCGCGCTGCTGTCCGTCTCGGACAAACGCGGGATCGTCGACTTCGCGCGCGGGCTGGCCGAGCTCGGCGTCGACCTCGTCTCGACGGGCGGCACGGCGAAGGAGCTCCGCGAGGCCGGGCTCACGGTCGAGGCGATCGAGGACTTCACCGGCTTCCCCGAGATCATGGACGGGCGCGTCAAGACGCTGCACCCGAAGCTCTACGCCGGCCTACTCGCCGTGCGCTCCGACGCCGGCCACCTCGACGCCGCGCGTGAGCACGACGTCCGCTTCGTCGACCTCGTCTGCGTCAACCTCTACCCGTTCGAGCGAACGGCCGGGACCCGCGGCGTCAGCGAGGCCGAGATCATCGAGAACATCGACATCGGCGGCCCGACGATGATCCGCGCCGCGGCGAAGAACCACGCCTACGCCGTTCCCGTCGTTCGACCCGAGTCCTACGACGCGATCCTCGAGGAGCTGCGCTCGTCGGGGGCGATGTTGTCGATGCCGACGCGCGAGAACCTCGCCGCCGAGGCGTTCGCGCTGACCGCCCGCTACGACACCGCGATCTCGCGCTGGTTCGCCGAGAAGTCCGAGGACTTCCCGGCGTTGCTGACGCGCGCGTACGAGAAGGTCATCGACCTGCCGTACGGCGAGAACCCGCACCAGCGCGCCGCGTACTACCGCCAGATCGGCCAGCGCGTGCACGTGCTCTCGCTCGTACGCCAGCACCAGGGCAAGCAGCTCTCCTACAACAACCTGCTCGACCTCGACTCGGCACGCGGGCTGGTCGGGGAGTTCGAAGTCCCGGCGTGCGTGATCGTCAAGCACAACAACCCTTGTGGCGTCGCGCTGGGCGCGACCCCGTTGGAGGCGTACAGCCGCGCCTTCGCCTGCGATCCGATCAGCGCCTTCGGCGGCATCATCGCGCTCAACCGGCCGGTCGACGGCGAGCTCGCGGAGTTGATCTCGAAGCAGTTCCTCGAGGTCCTGTTCGCGCCCGGCTACGACGACGCGGCGCTCGCGGTGCTGGCGGAGAAGCCCAACGTCCGCGTGCTGCAGGACGACGAGCGGCGGGCGCAGGTCGGCGGCGAGCCCGAGATCAAGCAGGTCACCGGCGGGCTGCTCGTGCAGGATCGCGACAGCGGCGCGCAGGAGCGGTCCGAGATGGAGGTCGTCAGCGCACGCCAGCCGACCGACCAGGAGTGGAGCGACATGCTCTTCAGCTGGCGCGTCTGCAAGCACGTGCGCTCGAACGCGATCGTGCTCGCGCACGAGCTGACGACCGTCGGCGTCGGTGCCGGCCAGATGAGCCGTGTCGACTCGGTCCGCCTCGCGGTCGAGAAGGCGCAGGATCCCGGCGCGCTGCGCGGCGCCTCGCTCGCCTCCGACGCGTTCTTCCCGTTCGCCGACGGACCCGAGCTGGCGATCGCCGCCGGCATCACCGCGGTCATCCAGCCGGGCGGCTCGGTGCGTGACGGTGAGGTCATCGCCGCCGCCGACGCGGCCGGCGTCGCGATGGTGCTGACGCGCCGCCGCCACTTCCGCCACTGACGACGGCGATTCCCCTGCACAGCGCGCATCCGTCCGGCGCCGCGCCGACACTGCCCGGCTTCGTGACCGTTCCGCACCTCGCCTTCGCCGCTTCGTGACCGCCCTTCGCGGCTGGCAGCAGCGCGCGCTCGAGCGCTTGACGAGCTGGGACGAGGGCTCGTTCCTGCTCAACGCCGCACCGGGGGCGGGCAAGACGCGGCCGTCGATCGAGCTCGCGCTCGGGCTGCTGCGCGGCGGCGCCATCGACCGCGTCGCGATCGTCTGCCCGACGGGCCCGCTGACCCGTCAGTGGGCCCGTGCGGCCGGGCAGCTCGGGCTGCACCTCGCGCCCGACGCGCCGAACCTCCGCCCGCCCGGCGACTTCCAGGGGGTCGCCGTCACCTACGCCCGCGTCGCGAGCTCGCCGGCCGCGTTCGCGCGCAGCTGCACGGCGGGGACGCTGGTCGTCGCCGACGAGGTCCATCACCTCGGTGACGAGCTCGCGTGGGGGCAGGGCTTCGGTGAGGCGTTCGCCCAGGCCGGCCGCAAGCTGCTGCTGTCGGGAACGCCGTTTCGCTCCGACGCCACGCCGATCCCCGGGGTCGCCTACGGCGCCGACGGCGTCGCCCGGCCGGACTTCAGCTACGGCTACGACGACGCCGTGCGCGACGCGATCTGCCGCCCGGTCACGTTCATCCCCTTCGACGGCACGCTGCAGTGGCGCAGCGGCGACACCGTCGTCGAGTCGGGCTTCGACGACGTGTTGACGGGGCGCGAGGCGTCACGCCGCTACCGGACGGCGATCTCGACCGAGTTGGAGAACGGCCTGCCGCGGATCCTCGCCGAAGCACACGCGCGGCTGCAGCAGGTCCGCGCCGCGGGCCACCGCGACGCCGGCGGTCTGGTCGTCGCGGCCGACGGCGAGCACGCGGCGCGGGTGGCGAAGGTGCTGCGCGAGATCAGCGGCGAGGCGCCGACGGTCGTCGTCCACACCGATGCCCGCGCACACGACAAGCTCGACACGTTCCGCCGCTCGTCGGCGCGCTGGATCGTCGCCGTCAACATGGTCAGCGAGGGCGTCGACATCCCGCGGCTGCGCGTCGGCGTCTACGCGACGGCCGCGAAGACGGCGCTCGTGTTCCGCCAGATCGTCGGCCGCTTCGTGCGTGTCATCCCGGGTCGTCCGCTGGAGCCGAGCTGGCTGTACCTGCCGGCCGACCCGGTGCTGCGCGGCCACGCCGCCGACGTCGAGCGCGAGCTGCTGCACGTCCTGCGGCCGCCGGGGGAGAACGACGGGCTGCTCGAGGAGCCACCCGAGCGCCGTGAGACGGAGCGCTCCGAGGCTCCCGACTTCGTGCCGCTGGCGGCCGATGTCGCGCCGCAGATGGCGCTGTTCGGCGGTGGCCCGGCGCCGCCGCCGGCCGCTGCCGCGCCAACGGCACCTGTCGCCGCGTCCGCCGAGGCGCAGGCTCCGCAGGTCTCCGCGTTCGAGCGCCGCAAGCGCCTGCGCGAGGATCGCCGGCGCCTCGTCGCCGACCTCGGACGGCGGGACGGCCGCCCGCACGCCGAGATCAACGCCTGGCTGAATCGCGAGACAGGGGTCGCGCGCGTCGGCGAGGCGACGATCGAGCAGCTCGAGCGCTCCGTCGACCTGCTGTTCGGGGCACTGCGCTCGGCGCAGTCAGGCCGGCGGCGCGCGGCACGCTGACGGCGGGCGCCGTTTGTTGAGTTATCTCGTCATCCAGGTTTAGGTATGCCATAATCTGAACTTGTGCAGAAGCTGACACGGCGCAGGCTGATCGCCGCCGGTGTGCCACTCGTCGGCGCGGCCACCGCGGGACTCCATGCGGTGATCCCTCATTCGCACCCGTGGGACAGCGACGCGCATGCCGCCGAAGCCCCTGGCTCCCACGCCGGCCACGACGCGACCACGGACGGAGGCCACGCGAGCTTCCGTGACGGCGCGACCGTCGACCACCGCGCCAACGGCTTCGACCCGCACGAGGTCTTGCGCGACTTCGACTGGGGCAAGACGCGCCGTCTCGCGTCCGGCCGTGTGCTGCGCGAGTGGACGCTCGCGGCCTACGACAAGGAGATCGAGGTCGCGCCCGGCGTCAGCTTCGCCGCGTGGACCTACAACGGGCGGATCCCCGGGCCGACGCTGCGCTGCCGCGAGGGCGAGCGGCTGCGGATCACGTTCGCCAACGCCTCGGCGCATCCGCACACGATCCACTTCCACGGCGTCCACCCCGCCGAGATGGACGGCGTGCCGGGCATCGGCGCCGGCCAGATCGCGCCGGGCGGCAGCACGGTCTACGAGTTCGACGCGCTTCCCGCGGGGCTGCACCTCTACCACTGCCACGTGCGGCCGCTGGCCGAGCACATCGCCAAGGGCCTCTACGGCGCCTTCATCGTCGACCCCAAGGACGGCCGTGAGGACGCCGACGAGATGGTGATGGTGATGAACGGCTTCGACACCAACTTCGATCGCGCGAACGAGATCTACGCGGCGAACACGATCGGCTTCGCCTACATGGACAAGCCGATCGCGGTCAAGCAGGGGGAGTTGATCCGCCTCTACATCGTCAACGTGCTCGAGTACGACCTGATCAACTCGTTCCACCTGCACGGCAACCTGTTCGACTACTTCCCGACGGGGACCGGGAAGCAGCCGTCCGAGCTGACCGACACGGTGATGCTCTGCCAGGGCCAGCGCGGGATCGCCGAGTGGCGCTTCGCCCACCCGGGGAAGTACATGTTCCACGCGCACCAGTCGGAGTTCACCGAGCTCGGCTGGCAGGGCTTCTTCGAGGCCGCGTGATGGACGCGCACGCCGCCGCCGATCGCGATCTCAGGGAGGGGCCGTTCGGCCGAGTGCCGGCGTGGCTGCTGGGCCTGGTCCCGCTGCTCCTGATCGCCCTCGCCGTCGGAGCGTTCGCCGCACTCGACGGTCCAGGTCTCGGCGAGCGCCGCGGCCCGCCGGTCGAACAGCTCGTCGTCGAGAAGACGAAACTCGAGCCGGGCGTGATCGAGCTGACCGTCCGCAACGACGGCGCCGACGCGGTGTCGATCGCGCAGGCGCAGGTCAACGACGCCTACGTGCAGTTCTCCGGCGCCACCGAGGCCGTCGGCCGGCTGGCGACGACGACGGTGCGGATCGCCCATCCGTGGGTCGAGGGCGAGGCCTACGAGGTCGTGCTGCTGACGTCCTCCGGAGGCACGATCGCGCACGAGATCGCGGCCGCCGTCGAGACGCCGTCGGCCGACCTGTCGTTCTTCGGGCTGATGGCACTGCTCGGCATCTACGTCGGTGTGATCCCGGTCGCCCTCGGGATGCTCTGGCTCCCCTGGGTGCGGCGGGTCCCGCCGGCCTGGCTGCGCGGGCTGATGGCGGTGACCGTCGGGCTGCTGGTCTTTCTCGCGATCGACGCGATGCTCGAAGGCTTCGAGCTCGCGGGAGAGGGCTCGCAGGCGTTCGGCGGCGCCTCGCTGGTGCTGATCGGCGCTGTGGCCTCGTTCCTGCTGCTGACCGGCGTCACGCGTTGGCTGACGGATCGCCAGCGGACCGCCGCGAAGGCGGGCGCCTCCGGCACGACGCTGGCGACGATGGTCGCGATCGGCATCGGCCTGCACAACCTCGGCGAGGGCGTGGCGATCGGCGCGGCCTACTCCGCCGGAGCACTGGCGCTGGGAGCGTTCCTGGTCGTCGGCTTCGCGCTGCACAACACGACCGAGGGGCTGGCGATCGTGGCTCCGATCGCGCGCCTGCGGCCGTCGCTGGGCCGGCTGGCGCTGCTCGGCCTGATCGCGGGCGCGCCCGCCGTGCTCGGCGCCTGGATCGGCGCGGCGGCGTTCAACTCGTCGCTCGCGGCGTTCCTGTTCGGCTTCGGCGCCGGCGCGATCGTCCAGGTCATCGTGCAGCTCGCGCCGTCGCTGCGCGACCGGCAGCAGCGGACGCTGCATCCCGGCTCCGTCGCCGGGTTGCTGGCCGGCCTCGCGCTGATGTTCGCGACGGGCCTGCTCGTCAGCGTCTGATCGCGGCCGGCGCCGCGATGCCCCCGCCAGGGCTCGAACCTGGGACCGTCGGATTAAAAGTCCGCTGCTCTACCAACTGAGCTACAGGGGCTGGGTGCGCCGTACGGTAACGGCGGTCGGGCCTAGAATGGGCGACCCCGCCCCCATGGTGTAGCGGTTAGCACGGCAGCCTTTCACGCTGTTAGCGGGGGTTCGATTCCCCCTGGGGGTACTGGCGCCCCGGCGTCGCGGGCGGTTAGCTCAGCTGGTCAGAGCGCCTGCCTTACAAGCAGGAGGTCCCCGGTTCGAGCCCGGGACCGCCCATTCGCGGCCATCGTGCAGACGGGCCTGCTGTTTAGTGGGCCGCGGTTGATCGTTTGGCGCTCATGATTCGGGGAACTCTGGATGAATGGCGCATGAGGTTCGATGCGAGATGTGTGGAACGGTCGTCGATCCCGACGGCCGTGGGGTTGTCCGTGCCGTCGAACAGGTCGCGCTCAGCCCGTCGCGCGTCGTCGACGGGTCCGAGGTGGTCTTTCACGCGGCCTGCTATCCGGTCAGGCACCCCGGCTATCGCCGCATCGACACAGCCCCGGCGATGGCGCAGCACAGCCGAGGGCGCTGACTCCGGGCCTCAGCGCCGGCGCTTGAGCTGGATGCCCTCGAGTACGTGGGCGACTCGCTCGCAGGCGTCGACCGCCGCCTCGAGCGACTCGAAGATGTCCTTCCAGCGGATCACGACCATCGGGTCGATGCCGTTGACGAACAGCGACGCGATGCCGTCGCGGCTGATCCGGTCGCCCTCGTTCTCGAGCCGGTGGATCTCGACCAGATGTGGCGACATGTCGGCGCCGGTGCGGAGCGCCCGCAGCGCCGTGGCGACCTGCTCGGCAGCGCCGACGAGGACCTCCGCGAGCGCGTCGGCCTGCTCCATCGGCGCCTCGACGCCGTACACGCCGAGCGTGTCGCCGGTCTGCTCGGCGAAGTCGACGATGTCGTCGAGCGCCGTCGCCAGCAGATAGCCGTCGGTCGTGTCGAACGGCCGGCTCGGGCGGCGTGAGAAGCGCGGCCAGGGACGGTTGAGCCGGTAGATGACATCGTGCGTGACCCGGTCGCACTCCTGCTCGCAGAGCACAAGGTCGTGCACGAGGTGGGCACGCTCGGGGTAGTCGGCGAGCAGGTCGCGCAGCAGCAGGCTCGCGCGCTGGACGTTGCGGCCGGACTCCTCGACGAGGTCGCCGAGCTCGCGGTCCTGGCCGCGACCGAAGAGTCCCATCGCGCCGACCCTAGCCCGCGCCGTCGGCCGGGGCGGTGCCCGAGAGCTCCGGCTCGAGGCGATAGCCGAAGCCGACGTGGGTGTGGATGAAGCGCCACTCCGGCAACGCGGTCTCGAGCTTGACGCGCAGCTTGTGCACGTAGACGTCGATCGAGCGATCGCCCTCGCGCAGCGGGCCGCCCCAGACGAGCTGGAAGAGGTCCGCGCGCCGGACGATACGGCTCGGGCGCCGCGCCAGCGCGACGAGCAGGCCGAATTCGCGCACCGACAGCGTCACGGTGTGCCCGCCGGCGACGACGAGCCCGTCGTCGGCCCGGATCTCGAGCTCGCCGACGCGCAGCACCTCGCCCTCGCTGGTCATTTCGGCGGCTTCCATCGCGCTCAAACCATCGTCTCCGCGGACGCGCGAGCAGTTACCGGTCTGTGAAGCCGTCGTGAAGAAGCAGTAAACCGGCGCGCCGCCGCTCGGCGGCCGATGTCGTTCACAAGAAATTCTCAGGCCGTTCACGTGCGGAAAACACGGCCGGTCGTGTCCGGCTTCAAGCTCGCTTCCTCGTCATGGATAACAAGGAGCAGCTGTGAAAACACGTTCATTGATGGTCACGCTCGCCGGCGCCCTCGCGCTGGTGTTCGCCGTGACCGGAGCCGCCTTTGCGGCCTCTTCGATCCGCGGGGGCGGAGCGACGTTCTCAGCTCCGTTCTGGCAGCAGGTCGGGGCCGACTACCAGAAGAAGAGCGGCGACACGATCAACTACGCGGGCGTCGGCTCGGGCGCCGGCATCGCCGGCTTCACCGCAGGCACGTACGACTTCGGCGGCAGCGACGTGCCGATGACGAAGGCCGAGCAGGGCAAGGCCCAGGCCAAGGGCATCGACGTGCTGCACTTCCCGGCGATCCTGGGCGCGATCACGGTCTCGTACAACGTCCCGGGGCTGAAGACCGGCCTCCAGCTTGACGGCCGGACGATCGCGAACATCTTCCTCGGCAACGTCACCAACTGGAACGACGCCGCGATCAAGAAGCTGAACCCGAAGGTCTCGCTCCCGAACCAGGCGATCACCGTGATTCGCCGCTCGGATTCGTCCGGCACCTCGTACAACTTCACCAGCTTCCTCGCGCAGACCAGCGGGGCTTGGCGGAGCGGCCCCGGCGTCGGCAAGACCGTCGTCTGGCCGAAGGGCGTCGGCGCCAACGGCAACCCTGGTGTCGCCGCGGCGATCAAGCAGACGAAGGGCGCGATCGGCTACGTCGAGCTCGCCTTCGCCGTCCAGAACCAGTTCACCTACGCGAGCGTCAAGAACCAGGCGGGCAAGTACATCCCGCCGACGCGCGCGGCGACGGCTGCTGCGGCGACGGGCATCAAGATCCCGCCGACGCTGAAGGTCGCCGTCGTCAACTCGCCGAACAAGGACGCCTACCCGATCTCGGCGGCCTCGTTCGCGATGGTCTACAAGGACCCGTGCAAGGCTGGTCTCGACAGCGGCAAGGCGAAGGCGCTGAAGGCCTTCCTCGAGTACGCGGTCGGCGCAGACGGGCAGAAGACGGCCAAGAAGCTGCTCTACGCCCCGCTGCCCGCCGGTCTGCAGAAGAAGACGCAGACTGCGATCGACACGCTCAAGTGCAACGGAGCCGCGCTCTAGCGCCATCCGTAGGCATAGACGCTGCAACGCGACGGCCGCCTCCGGGCGGCCGTCGCGCGTTGCGGGCGCCTTCACAGTCATTTCACATCGTCGCCACTGATCGGCAACAGCCTTCACGTCACCGAACCGGACACTTCTTTCACCTCATGAACTCTCCCCACACGACCACGAACGCGACGCGCTGATGGCAGCACAGGCCTCGACCGCGGCGCCCCGCAGAGGACTCGATCAGCGCTCACGCTTCGCGCAGATCGCCGATCCGGCGTTTCGCAACACGCTGACGGTGGTCGCGGCGCTGATCCTCGTGATCATCGCCTTCTTCTTCATCTTCCTGATCGCGAAGGCGCGTCCTGCGCTCGCCCACCAGGGCGTGCTCAGCTTCATCTTCACCAACGACTGGAACCCGGGCGCGCAGATCTACGGCGCCTGGCCGCTCGTCGCGGGCTCGCTGATCACCGCCGCGACGGCGCTCGTCATCGGCGTGCCGATCGCGCTCGCCGCCGCGCTGTACATCGGCGAGCTCGCCCCGCGCCGCGTCGCGGCGCCACTGGCGATGCTGGTCGATCTGCTCGCCGCCGTCCCATCGGTCGTCTACGGCCTCTGGGGCATCTTCGTCCTGATCCCCGCGCTGAGGCCGATCGAGCAATGGTTCTCGGACACGTTCTCGTTCCTGCCCTTCGTCGGCGGCAACGTCGCGGGGCCGAACTACTTCATCGCCGGCCTGATCCTCGCGATCATGATCATGCCGATCGTCAGCGCCATCTCGCGCGACGTCATCGCGACGGTGCCTCGCGACCACAAGGAGGCCGCGCTGGCGCTCGGGGCGACCCGCTGGGAGATGCTGCGGATCGCCGTCCTGCCCTATTCGCGCGCCGGGATCGTCGGCGCTTCGATGCTCGGGCTCGGCCGCGCGATCGGCGAGACGATCGCCGTGACGCTGGTCATCGGCAATGCCAGCGTCGTCGGCAGCTCGATCTTCGACCAGGGCTACACGCTGGCGGCCGTCGTCGCCAACGAGTTCGGCGAAGCCGCAGCCGACGACCTGCATACGGGGGCGCTGATCGCGGCCGGTCTCGTCCTGTTCGTGCTCACGCTCGTCATCAACGGAGCGGCGCGCGCGCTCGTCAACCGCGCCGAACGCAAGCAGCTCACCGTCTCGGCGCCTGAGCCGGCTGCGGCCGCGAGCGCAGCGGTGGGCGCATGAGCATCGAGACGCTTCCCCGGATCGCCGCTCGCCGGCGCCGCACAGATCAGATCATGCGGGGGCTGGTCGGCCTCGGCACGCTGATCGCGCTCGTACCGCTGGTGCTCGTCATCTACTACCTGCTCAAGCGCGGGCTCGGCGCCTGGAGCGCGGACTTCTTCACGACCGACCCGACGGGCAACTTCATCGGCGACCAGGGCGGCATCAAGAGCGCGTTGCTCGGGACGATCGAGATCGTCCTGCTCGCCTCGGCGCTGGCGATCCCGATCGGCGTCTCGGTCGCCCTCTACCTCGTCGAGTTCGGCAAGCGGTCGAGGTTCGCCGCCACCGTTCGCTACTTCGTCGACGTGATGACGGGGGTTCCGTCGATCGTCTTCGGTCTCTTCATCTACGTCACGCTGGTGCTCAACGGCTGGCTCGGCTCGTCGTTCGCCGGCTGGAAGGGCGCCGTCGCGCTCGGCCTGCTGATGCTGCCGGTCGTCACCCGCGCCGCGGAGGTCGCGCTCGTCCTCGTGCCGCAGTCGCTGCGCGAGGCGGCGCTCGCCCTCGGCGTACCGCGCTATCGCGTCGTGCTCCGCGTCGTGCTGCCGACGGCACTGCCCGGGATTCTCACCGGAGCACTGCTGGCGGTCGCTCGCGCCGCCGGCGAGACGGCGCCGCTGCTGTTCACGGCGACGATCGTCAAGGACACGTCGTTCAACCTCAACGGCCCGATGAACTCGCTGCCGGTGCAGATCTTCAACGACCTCCAGCAGCCGAGCGACGCGCTCGTGAACCGTGCTTGGGGGGCAGCCCTGACGCTCGTCGCAATGATCCTGATTACCAGCTTGCTCGCTCGCCTCGTGGCGAAAAGGAGTGCCATCCGATGAACCCGGAGACAGAGAACGTGACCGAGATCCCCGAATCGACCGACAGCTCGTCCTCGCCGTCGCCGATTCGTTCGACGCTGGGCGGCGCGACGCAGGACGGAGCTACGGCCACGGTGGCCGGCGAGACGCCCGCATCGCACGCGAAGGGCATCACGATCACCGGCCTCAACGCGTGGTACGGAAGCCAGCACAGCGTCCGCGACTTCACCCTGCCGGTCGCGCGCGGGCAGGTGACGGCGCTGATCGGGCCGTCCGGCTCAGGCAAGTCGACCGTCGTGCGCTGCATCAACCGCATGCACGAGGAGATCCCCGGCGCCCGCGCCGAGGGCAGCGTCATGCTCGACGACGTCGACCTCTACGGTTCCAGCGTCGACGTCGTCGCGGTCCGGCGCGCGATCGGGATGGTGTTCCAGAAGCCGAACCCGTTCCCGACGTTCTCGATCTTCGACAACGTCGCCGCGGGGATCAAGCTCGCCGGCGGCAAGGGCGAAGGCAACATGCGCGACCGGGTCGAGAAGTCGCTGCGCGGCGCGGCGCTCTGGGACGAGGTCAAGGACCGGCTCGGCGAGCCGGGCATCGGACTGTCAGGCGGCCAGCAGCAGCGGCTCTGCATCGCCCGCGCGATCGCGGTCGAGCCCGACGTGATCCTGATGGACGAGCCCTGCTCGGCGCTCGACCCCGGCGCGACGCTCAAGATCGAGGACCTCGTGCACGAACTGAAGAAGGACTACACGATCGCGATCGTCACCCACAACATGCAGCAGGCGGCGCGCGTCGCCGACACGACCTGCTTCATGCTCGACGGCCAGCTCGTCGAGCACGCGCCGACGGAGAAGATCTTCAGCAACCCTGATGACTCTCGCACCGAGGAGTACGTCACCGGGAAGTTCGGCTGATGGCTGAGGGCCGGCCTTCCTTCCAGCTGCAGCTCGCCGAGCTCGAGACGGCGACGCTCGGCGGTCTCGACATGGTCGTCGAGCAGATCGACCGCACGCTCGAGGCGCTCGCGCACCACGACGTCGAGCTGGCGTCGTTCGTGATCGCCGACGACGACCGCATCGACGGCCGCTACCTCGAGGTGCACCAGGGGATCCTCTCGCTGCTCGCGCTGCAGGCGCCCGTCGCGGGCGACCTGCGGCTCGTCGCGGCGCTGCTGCACGTGATCCGCCACGTCGAGCGGATGGGCGATCAGTGCGTGACGATCGCCAAGACGCTGCCGCTGACGGGCAACGAGCCGCCGGTGCGCGAGGAGGTGCTGTCGCGGGTGCTGCGCATGGGCCGCTGCGCGCGCGACGAGGCGCACCAGGCGCGCCGCGCGTTCGCCGATCGCGACGTCGAGCTCGCGATCGACCTCGTCCGCCAGGACCGCGAGATCAACCTCCTCAACCGTGAGATCTTCCGCCTCGCGATCGAGGTCGGCGACGACGCCGACACGCGTGAGTGGGCGATGCACATGACGCTCGTGGCGCGTGCGCTCGAGCGCGTCGGCGACAACGCGGTCGACATCGGCGAGCAGACGGCGTTCGTCGTCACCGGGCTGTTCCGTGAGTTCTCGGACTCGTCGCATCCGTTCGCCGGCACGTCGCTGGGCTGACCGCCCGCAGCGCCCGCCGGTGCGCGGCGATGCTGCTTTACTGTCCTCTGCGCCCGGGGGCGTAGCTCAGTCGGTTAGAGCGCCGGCCTGTCACGTCGGAGGTCGCGGGTTCGAGTCCCGTCGCTCCCGTTGCGGACCTCGCCGCCCGTATGGGCGGCGTTGGTCGTTGTGGGGGCTCGCGAGGTCTCCGGAACCTAATCTGGAGTCGTTCCACACTTTGTGGCACACTCTCCACGTGTCGCCGATCGCCGAGCTCGAGGACCTGTTGCGTGGGGCATCCCTGCGCGTCACGCGGCCTCGGCTGGCGGTGTTGGGGGCGGTGCACGAGCACCCGCATGCCGACACGAATGCCTTGATCGGCCTCGCTCGCGATGAGCTCGGAGCGGTTTCGCAGCAGGCCGTCTACGACGTCCTGCAGGCGCTGACCGAGGCGGGCCTCGTACGGCGCATTCATCCCCCCGGCTCCGTCGCGCGGTACGAGTCGCGCGTCGGCGACAACCACCACCACGTCGTCTGCCGCTCGTGCGGCGCGATCGAAGACGTCGACTGCGCCGTCGGCGACGCGCCGTGCCTGGTCGCCGACGACCATCACGGCTACGCGATCGAAGAGGCCGAAGTCGTCTACTGGGGCGTGTGCCCCGGCTGCTCGGCCGCCCGCAGTTCCTCACCCACGAATGCCTGACCTTGGAAAGGGTTCCCTTGTCTGACAGTCCTGACGCCGTCGTCGGCGAGATGAATGAAGACACGAACGAGGCCGAGGGCCGCTGCCCCGTCGTCCACGGCCGTGCTCCGCATCCGACCCAGGGCGGTGGAAACCGCGGCTGGTGGCCGGACCGCTTGAACCTCAAGATCCTCGCGAAGAACCCCGTGGTGGCGAACCCGCTCGGTGAGGAGTTCGACTACGCCGAGGCGTTCAAGAGCCTTGACCTCGCAGCGGTCAAGAAGGACATCGAGGACCTGCTCACGACCTCGCAGGACTGGTGGCCCGCGGACTACGGCCACTACGGCCCGTTCATGATCCGGATGGCCTGGCACAGCGCCGGCACCTACCGCATCAGCGACGGCCGCGGCGGCGGCGGCACCGGCCAGCAGCGCTTCGCGCCGCTCAACAGCTGGCCCGACAACGCGAACCTCGACAAGGCACGCCGGCTGCTGTGGCCGGTCAAGCAGAAGTACGGCCAGAGCCTGTCGTGGGCTGATCTGATGATCCTCGCCGGCAACGTCGCGCTGGAGTCGATGGGCTTCAAGACGTTCGGCTACGCCGGCGGCCGCGAGGACGTCTGGGAGCCTGACGAGGACGTCTACTGGGGCCCCGAGACGACCTGGCTCGGCGACGAGCGCTACAGCGGCGACCGCGAGCTCGAAGAGCCGCTCGGCGCCGTGCAGATGGGGCTGATCTACGTCAATCCGGAGGGCCCGAACGGCAACCCGGACCCGCTTGCGTCGGCCAAGGACATCCGCGAGACGTTCCGCCGGATGGCGATGAACGACGAGGAGACCGTCGCGCTGATCGTCGGCGGGCACACGTTCGGCAAGACCCACGGCGCCGCCGACCCCGACGAGTACGTCGGCCCCGAGCCCGAGGCCGCCCCGCTCGAGATGCAGGGCCTCGGCTGGAAGAACAGCTTTGGCAGCGGCAACGGCACCGCCACGGTCACCGGCGGCCCCGAGGGCGCCTGGACGGCGACGCCGATCGCGTGGGACAACAGCTTTCTCGAGACCCTCTTCGGCTTCGAGTGGGAGCTCACGCACAGCCCCGCCGGCGCAGCGCAGTGGAAGCCCAAGGACGGCGCCGGCGCCGGCACGGTGCCCGACGCACAGGACGCGTCCGTGACACACCAGCCGACGATGCTGACGACGGATCTGGCGCTGCGCTTCGACCCGATCTACGAGCCGATCTCGCGCCGCTTCCACGAGAACCCGGCAGAGCTCGCCGACGCGTTCGCGCGGGCCTGGTTCAAGCTCACCCACCGCGACATGGGCCCGATCGATCGCTACCTGGGGCCGGAGGTGCCGTCCGAGGAGCTGCTCTGGCAGGACCCGGTCCCGGCGGCGACGTCCGAGCCGATCGGCGACGCCGAGATCGCCGTGCTCAAGGGGCAGATCCTGGCCTCGGGGCTGACGGTGCAGCAACTGGTCTCGACCGCGTGGGCGTCGGCCTCGACCTTCCGCGGCAGCGACAAACGCGGCGGGGCCAATGGTGCCCGCATCCGCCTCGTGCCGCAGAACGGCTGGGAGGCCAACGACCCCAACGAGCTCGGGACCGTGCTGCGGACGCTCGAGGGGATCCAGGAGGCGTTCAACGGCTCACAGAGCAAGCAGGTATCGCTCGCCGACCTGATCGTGCTGGCCGGGTCGGTCGCCGTCGAGCAGGCGGCGAGAGCTGCCGGCCACGACGTCGAGGTGCCGTTCACGCCCGGGCGCACGGACGCGTCGCAGGAGCAGACCGACATCGAGTCGTTCGCTCCGCTCGAGCCGACGGCTGACGGGTTCCGCAACTACCTGCGCAGCGGGCATCAGCTGTCGGCGGAGTACCTGCTGGTCGACCGCGCGAACCTGCTGACGCTGAGCGCGCCCGAGATGACTGTGCTCGTCGGCGGTCTGCGGGTGCTCGGCGCCAACCACAAGCAGTCGCCGGTCGGGGTCCTCACCTCGGCGCCGGGGACGCTGACGAACGACTTCTTCGTCAACCTGCTCGACATCGACACGACGTGGTCCTCGACCGGGGACCCGAACGCATTCGAGGCGCGTGACGCGAAGACGGGCGACCTGAAGTGGACCGGCAGCCGCGCGGACCTCGTCTTCGGCTCGAACTCCGAGCTGCGGGCGCTCGCCGAGGTCTACGCGAGCAGCGACGCGAGCGAGCGTTTCGTGGGCGACTTCGTCGACGCCTGGGTCAAGGTCATGGACCTCGGTCGGTTCGACCTGGTCTGACTCCGATGGCGTGCGCGGGAGCGGCTGCGGTCGCTCCCGCGCGTGTCGCCGGACCGGCCAACACGACCGCCCGAGCTGCGATACCCTACGTAGGGTGAAGAAGACCAGCATCTACCTCGAGCCCTCGCTCGACGAGGCGCTGGCCAAGCTCGCGGCCGACGAGGGGCTGACCAAGGCCGAACTGATCCGCCGCCGGCTCGCCGCGAACGTCTCGCGGCCGAAACGGCCAAAGCTCTCCGTTGCGGTGTTCGCCGGCGACGGTCGCTCCGCCGCCGACGCGGCCACGGCCTTCGAGCAGCCCGGAGCCGTCGCGTGAGCGTCGTCCTCGACACGTCGCTGCTGGTCGGCGCCTACGACTCGGCCGCCCCGGAACACGAAGCGTCGGCGCGCTGGTTGCGCGACCTCGACGAGGAGCTCGTCACGACGCCGCTGGCGATCGCCGAGATGGAGTCGATCGTGCGCCGCCGCGGCGGGCTCGACGCGCAGCGCGCGCTGTGGAGCAACCTCGACGCCGGCGCCGTGACCGTGCGCTGGTGGGCAGACGCGATGGACGAGACTGTCGCGATCGCCCGACGCCGCCCGGAGATCAGCCTCGTCGACGCCTCGCTCGTCGCTCTTGCACACCGCGTCCGCACCGACCGCGTCGCGACCTTCGATCACACACACTTCCGCACACTCAAGACCCGCGACGGGAAGCCGTTTCAGATCCTTCCCGCCGATGCCTGACAGACAAAGGACCTCCACCATGGCCGAGCACCCCAACTCCTTCGATGCGCGCGACACGCTCAAGGTCGGCGATCGCGAGCTGACGATCTACCGCCTCGATGCGCTGCAGGCGAAGTACGACGTCGCGCGGCTCCCGTTCTCGCTCAAGATCCTGCTCGAGAACCTGCTGCGGACCGAGGGCAACGGCTCGGTCGAGGCGGCCGACATCGAGGCGCTGGCGACGTGGAACGCGAAGGCCGAGCCGGACGTCGAGATCGCGTTCACCCCGGCCCGCGTCGTGATGCAGGACTTCACCGGTGTGCCCGCGGTCGTCGATCTCGCCGCGATGCGCGACGCGATGGCGGCGCTCGGCGGCGACCCGTCGAAGATCAACCCGCTGGTGCCCGCCGAGCTCGTGATCGACCACTCGGTCCAGGTCGATGTCTTCGGCACCCACGACGCCTTCCGGATCAACGCCGAGAAGGAGTTCGAGCGCAACGAGGAGCGCTACCAGTTCCTGCGCTGGGGCCAGACCGCGTTCGACGGCTTCGCCGTCGTCCCGCCCGACACCGGGATCGTCCACCAGGTCAACCTCGAGTACCTGTCGCGCGTCGTCTTCGTCGACGAAAAGACCGGGGCGGCGTATCCGGACACGCTCGTCGGCACCGACTCGCACACGACGATGATCAACGGCCTCGGCATCCTCGGCTGGGGTGTCGGCGGGATCGAGGCCGAGGCGGCGATGCTCGGCCAGCCGATGTCGATGCTGATCCCGCAGGTGATCGGCTTCAAGCTGCACGGCCAGCTGCCTGAGGGCGCGACCGCGACCGACCTCGTGCTGACCGTCACGGAGCTGCTGCGCAAGAAGGGCGTCGTCGGCCGCTTCGTCGAGTTCTACGGGCCCGGCGTCTCGGCGCTGCCGCTCGCCGACCGCGCGACGATCGGCAACATGAGCCCGGAGTTCGGCTCGACCTGCGCGATCTTCCCGATCGACCGCGAGACGCTGCGCTACCTCGAGTTCTCGGGCCGGCCCGCCGAGCAGCTCGCGCTCGTCGAGGCCTACGCAAAGGCGCAGGGCCTGTGGCACGACGAGCACGCCGAGGAACCGACCTTCTCCGACACGGTCGAGCTCGACCTGTCGACCGTCGTCCCGTCGATCGCCGGGCCGAAGCGGCCGCAGGACCGCGTCGCGCTCAGCGACGCGCAGAGCGGATTCCGCGAGGCGCTGACGGGCTACGTCGAGACGAACGGCCACGACAGCCACGATGACGGCGTCGAGGAGAGCTTCCCGGCAAGCGATCCGCCGGCGGATTCCGTTCCCGGCCACGAGGCTCCGGTCGAGCACGCGCCGCACATCGACTCGGCGCCGGTCGCCGCGCGCACCGGCGCGCCGGTGACGATGGACGGCGAGGACTTCCAGCTCGAGCACGGCGACGTCGTCATCGCCGCGATCACGTCCTGCACGAACACTTCGAACCCGTCGGTGATGCTCGCCGCCGGCCTCGTCGCGCAGAAGGCGCTCGAGCACGGCCTCGAGAGCAAGCCGTGGGTCAAGACCTCACTGGCGCCGGGGTCGAAGGTCGTCACGCACTACCTCGACCGCGCCGG
>Ga0075420_100000956_pt1 | contig 23904 bp, 27 predicted proteins | sample SoiMetdeltSBSDD4_FD_75296 | JGI IMG/M metagenome (GOLD analysis project Ga0075420, IMG submission 75296) | Bulk soil microbial communities from a Populus tree surrounding site in Tennessee, USA - Soil MetaG P. deltoides SBSDD4 | ecosystem: Environmental > Terrestrial > Soil > Tree plantation...
CTTCTCCTTCATCAGCTGCTTCTCCTTCATCAGCTGCTTCTCCTTCATCAGCTGCTTCTCCTTCATCAGCTGCTTCTCCTTCATCAGCTGCTTCTCCTTCATCAGCTGCTTCTCCTTCATTCATTAACGCAGTCTCTGCTGCATCTCCGGAACCTACTATCTCTCTTATCGATAACTTTTTGAATTCAAATTGTGAATCGTCTACTCTAAATCCGCCCCGGGTGCCTTCATCAATTGTCTCATCACCGTCTCTATCACAGTCGCTACCAGCGACTTCCCAGTTGCCATCGTCTACATACTCTGTTGCTTTCTGCCAGTCGTTCGTCTCATCTCCATCATCCACCCATAGCTCAAGTTTGACGTCTCCGCCGTCCAGATTGTATGCCATCATCTTGATGCCTACCCATCTATCATTGAGATCTCCTACTACACCCTGTCGTACTGCAGTTCTATCAGTATAACCGCCATGATGAAATAATTTTTTCTTAAAATAAGCATCACCGTTAGCACTAAGCATACCATAATAACCGTAGGCACCACAGCCTCCGTCATCATTGTACGTCGGTCCCTGTCTTGCAATTAAGGTAAACTGATCGTTTCCCTCATGAAGCTTAAAGTAACCTGTCATCTCTACATTCTTCCATTCGCCGTCTGGAGAGTCTGCATGGAGTCTTACTCCATGTTTTTCGGTACCTGTCTCTGCATCCAGCGCAAATGAATCTGAATCTTCTTCTTCTAATTCGATATTATTAGCCGATGTGATTAAGAAATTGTCGTCTGCTTCTGGCTTTTCGTCGTTTAAGAACCACACTGGGCCCCCATCTGTAGTAGGGTAAAGTTCTTCTATTCCGAATTTGTCTGGATCTGCAAACACATCTTGTGTAAACGCGGTTAGCAATGGAATGGACACCAACACTGAAGCCATTCCTGCCAGAAGAAGCTTGTTAGAGAAATCTGAGGGAAATACCGATGATCGCATCGCAGCGCAAGCATGAGACAGACATCCTATTTTATGTCTTGCGGAGGCTTTTTCAGAACTGTATAATGCAAGTTGTAGACAAATGATCCTACGGTAATTGATTTCAGAAGTTCCACTCTGTATTATCTGAGGCTAATCACCCCAATATGATATTTTTTCAAAGGGATAATAGGGTCTTTACTATTAGCATTTGCCTTTAGATGACACTAACATTCTGGCCTGGAAAGTGAGAAGGATTCTCCTATACATAGTAGTGAGCGCACTGATAGTACGTTACTCTTCAGTACCGTCTCTCAACATATCTTTCCAACACTAACGCATTTATGGGATACGAGAGTAACAACGAGGAGCAAAATAGTAAATGAACTATTCCATATTATTGGATGTTGTCGGGCTCGAACAAAAGCACCTAGACTCTGGCCTGTTGCCAAACATCTCCAAGGTTACTGAAAACGGGGAGGTAGCAAAACTTGAACCTACGTTTCCTGCCGTGACATCGACTGTTCAGTCCAGTATACTCTCCGGGAAATATCCTAGAGAGCACGGAGTAATCGCAAATGGACTGTATGACCGGAGCACTTTTAACATCTCGTTCTGGGAGCAATCCAGTTCACTTGTCCAGGCTCAAAGAGTATGGGATAGGGTCAAGCAAAAAAGTACAAAGAAAACTGCTGTGCTCTTTTGGCAAAACACTATGTATGCCAATTCAGACATTGTGGTGACACCACGGCCAATACACCTAGACGATAAAATGGTTATGTGGTGTTATTCTAAGCCGGTTGGCTATTATGAAAAACTGAAGGAGAAGTTTGGTGAATTCAACCTTGCAAGCTACTGGGGACCGCTTGCATCACCCAAGTCAAGCGAATGGATAGCAAATGCTGCTGAGTATACTTTAGAAAGCGAGAGACCTAATTTTCTTTTTGTATACATTCCGCACGTAGATTACTCTGCTCAGAGGTTTGGGAGAGGAGGGGTACAAGTCCGAGATGATCTGAAAAAAGCGGATGACATAGTTGGCAGACTTGTGCAAAAGGTAACGACTCTGGGAATACGGGACGAAACACAATTTGTTATTTTATCCGAGTATGCATTTAATGATGTCAACGGTGCTGTACCTCTCAATCTTGTTCTTCGAGACGCCGGATTGCTCTCCATTCGTACTATTCAGGAAAAAGAGTATCTTGATTTTGAATATAGCAAGGCGTTTGCGATGGTTGACCACCAGGTAGCTCACATATACATTAAGAACGGCTATGAAAAAGAGACGAGGTCGCTGTTGGAGACAACTGCTGGAGTAGACATGATCTTGGACAGCAACGGGAAGAAGGATTTAGCAGTAGATCATGAACGTACTGGCGAGCTGATCGCCGTTGCAGCAAAAGACAAATGGTTCAGTTACTATTGGTGGTATGATGAAGCAAAGGCACCGGAATTTGCCCGCAAGGTGGATATACACAGAAAGCCAGGATATGACCCTGTCGAATTGTTTATTGATCCAAAAACAAAGTCTATTCCATTTGATACAAGCTTGGTCAAAGGATCTCACGGAAGACCCGTTGACTCGCAAACAGGTGAAGGACTTGCATTCTATGCTTCAAGCAAAAGGCATGGTATTGTAGCTGAGTCAGGTTCTGCAAGATGCGTCGACATAATTAAATGCCTAATTGATGCGCAATGAGATACGCCATAACGCTTGCGTCTTTTAGAAATATAGAGCCTATAGAAGATACATTAGCTACTTTGGCAAGACGGGGTTATGATGCAATGGAAATGTTTGGAGAGCCTGGCGACGTAGATGCAAAGAAATTGCTTGATTCCCTACAATCCTACGGATTGCCTGTCTGTGGCGTGACTGGTATGTGGGGCTCGATAAGTAAGAATGGTTGGAAGCGTAGACTTCTGAGCAGTGATCCTGCGATAGTACAATCTTCTGAACAATATGTCATTGATTGTCTTCAGTTGTGCAACATTATTGGAGGCCACGAGATGAACATTTGTCTCTTTGCAGACGATACACGAGGCGTTGACAAGACTCATAGGATTATTACTGCAAATGAAAAGGAAATATTTGCAGCAAAGGCTATTCCGTTAATGAGGCGTCTTACTAGAAGAGCTGCAGATTATGGAATCGAACTACTGCTTGAGCCTCTTAACCGCTACAGTACTCCATATTGCGCTACTTCAAAAGATGCTCTTGCGATAGCGAACCAAGTGGAATCCCTTGGCGTGTTGCTCGACACATTCCACATGAATATTGAAGAAGATTCTTTTAAAGACGCAATAGAAAGCTCAAGCAAGATTTTGCGGCACCTGCATTTTGCTGATAACAATCGAAAAATGCCAGGGTATGCTCATATTGATTTTTCTTCGATAGTGGAGAGCCTAAATGAAATTGGCTACGACAACTATATCAGCTTTGAGCCCAACATTGCTGATAAGAATTATGAACATGTGATTAAACACGGACTTGATTTTATTAAAGAAATAGTAGATTACAAAACAAAAAGGCATCCTAATTAGCCGGAACTTCTTTCCTATATTGAATTTTAACCATCCGACAGTCCCCTGACGCGGTTTTTGATCTCATCTTTTTCTGACTTCATATGCTCCCTTAGGGAATCCACTCTGTCAAACGACTGCCCGCATTCCTTGCACCTAATCAATTCACTTGAAGGCACAGAGTACCATAGGCTAAAAGATTTAAAAAACCCTGCAGTCGGAGGGCACAGGATAAAGATATATTTTACCAGCACGTTGAATATCTCCCTCCCTCCCTAGGTGCAGATATTACGGACATCGAACACACTATTATAAACCCTCTTTTTGATTGGGAGCTCTTAAATTTCGACGCGTCACAGTAGCAGCATTGCTTCAGCAATACTTACTTCAAAGTGGGACTGAAATAGCAGTAATAGCGGCTTCAGTGATAATTGGTCTACTCGTACTTTGGGTAATTCTTTCAATACCCGTATGGATGTCGGCCAAGATCCTTACAGCTGGAAGAGTTAAATTTACTCGAGCCATGTTGGTGACCGCACTTGGTCCCCTTATTTACGCTATTGTATTCTTCGTGTCTGCCACTTTACTGGCAGCGATAGTTGGAGACCCGACTGTGCCTGTCATAATAGGATTCATTGTAGCGTTCATTGCTTGGATAGGCGTTTTCAAAAAGGGATTTGATACTGGATGGCTAAGAGCGTTTGGAATAGCTATCCTTGCAATCATAGTGTTTGCAGTAATTGGGTTAATAATCACTTTCTTGATCCAGTTAGTAGTTCCTGAGGCTCCTCCCATAACACCAATACCGCCGATCCCGCTCCAACAGGTCTAGACCTCCATGCGGTAATTGAATTCTCGTTCAGCCCATTCGACAAGGGCGAGCAGATCCTTGGCCACATAGTCTGAACTCTCTTGTGCAACAGGCTGTATTTCATCAGTAGCGATTACAGCAATGCGCAGCTCTCCCTTAATTTTTCCCCTCAACTGCTTTGCAGTAGACGAGAGGAACCTAAGTGAACCCTCGCCAGACGAAAAAATACAGACAAGCATTAGACCATGCCTACTACTCCATAAACGCAATAAATAGCGCTGAAAATCTATATCAAAAAAGGGGTCAATTTGTTTGCCCACGTCGCCGATATATATTGAATCCCAACCGCGAGCCAAGAGTGCTACAGACGCAGTTTTAGCCATATGGATTTTGTCTTCCGAGCCTGCTACACATACGACATGAGCGTGCGCTTTTTGTTCTGCTGGTCTGACATTGAACTTGATAAGATCAATGAGCTCCATCATCAAATTTAACAGAAATACCCTTTCTGTCTTATTGAGTCTGCCTCTACTGTAGAGCTCGCCTATAGTGTTTACTGCAGGCACTATAACATCTATCAGGACCCTTACTTGGTCGACACTTGAGCTCATGACGCTTAGCAAAATTCTTCGAGCATGATCCTCGTCACCAGCCAGAATTGAGCTAATCAGCTTTTGTTGGATCTGAATGTAGTCAATAGGAAATTCGATATCGGCAACTCCTATTTGTGCAAACCAGATGTTTACATTGCCTATCTTTTTCTTTTTGAGAAGACCCATTGCATGCATGACATCAAGATATTTCGTAACTGTCATTCTGTTGATACCAATTCTGTCTGCTAGTTCTACGCCTGATAGCCCCGTGCCTCCAGCGCTTTGCAAAACATCAATTATCTTACGCTTAATCTCGTCAAGTGTATAGCGCCGGTACATAACTTATCTGATCTTATGCAAAATAAAATCCTTTTTACCGATGCCTTTTCTTAGCCATCCTCCTCGAATTTGATATCAAATCAGCGAGAGCATTGAATGCTTTTCCAACTTGCTCCATCTTCACAAGAACTATCGTATCAGTGTAACAACTAACGGTATCTTCGATGTTTATATGCCTCCTAGCAAGTTGGTTATAGAAAGCAATTGCGCATCCTGGAGTCTTGATAATATCTTCTGGGCTATGCACAATGATAGCTGCTAGACTATTTTCGATTTCAAGGATATCGTCGTGGGCAAACATCCCTTTGACATCTTGAAGCAAAAGATCATCAAAGACAAGTGTAATTGACATTATGCTCTCTGATATGCTGATAAAATTACCCGTACTCTGGATCATGGCTTTAGCAACCTTTTCGATTGTTTTTTTGCTCTTCTTGGCTGAGACCTTTGCTACATCCGTGTTGACAGTTATGGTGCTAGCCGCTAATATTGCTGCAATAGGCTTTTGCTGTACATTATAATCATGCTTTGACCGCTTTAATGCGGTGATGATGCTTTCTAGACTGGTATCTCTTCCTAGCATATGGTCTATTTGCGGCCTGATGATGCGCGCAAGAGCACTGATATTACAGTAATCACGCTGGAGGGAGTCCTGAAATGACAGATCGTTACTGATCGTCTCTCTAACTGCCTCAGTAATTGATTTTTGATTGCTGGCCAGCATGGGTCAATAACACCTTAATTTAGGTCGTTCCTGACCAAAAAATATAAATGTAATGGTCGAAACGCAGACCCATGTAATTGGTCAACAATGGCAAAGTTGTTTTGGCTTACTCGGGCGGACTAGACACTTCTGTTTGTATACGATATCTTCAGACACTTCACAAGTTGGAAGTCATAACGGTTACTGTTGACTGCGGTCAGCACGACAACTTCGATGAAATAGAAAGAAAGGCGCAAGCAATAGGCGCGATAAAACATGTTCACATCGATGCTCGCGAAGAGTTTGCTAGCAATTTTGTGGTTCCAAGTATAAAGGCTAACGGCCTGTATCAAGGCAAATATCCGCTCGCAACTGCTCTTGCTCGTCCACTGATTGCTACAAAAGCAGTCGAAGTTGCAAACAAAGAAGGTGCAGCTGCAGTAGCCCATGGATGCACAGGTAAAGGTAACGACCAGATTAGGTTCGACGTTACAATGCGTGCGCTCAACCCAAACCTTAGAATCATCGCTCCAATACGTGACCTCAATCTGACAAGAGACGTTGAAATATCCTTTGCAAGAGAGCAAAACATACCAATAAGCTCAGAGGCAAAGAAATACAGCATTGACATCAACCTTTGGGGAAGAGCTGTAGAAGGCGGTAAAATAGAGGATGCCGACTTTGAACCGCCTGAAGAGGCTTTTGAATTTATTAATTTTCAGAACGAAAGGGCTGGTTATATGGAAATAGAATTTGATAAAGGCGTGCCAATTGCCGTAGACGGTGTAGATATGGCTATCGCTGACCTAATCGGATACATTAATGATAAGGCTGGAGGGCATGGCGTTGGAATTGTCGACCACATTGAAGACCGCGTAGTAGGAATTAAGTCTCGAGAAGTATATGAGGCCCCAGCAGCTGTGGCAATAATTGAGGCTCACAAAGACCTAGAAAAAATGGTACTCACCAGACACGAGCTTGCATTCAAGCAGATAGTTGACACTCAGTGGAGCTGGCTTGCGTACTCTGGTCTATGGCAGGATCCTCTACGAGCAGACTTGGATAGATTTATAGATGCGACACAAAATCGTGTTTCAGGAAAAGTTAGACTAAAAATGGAAAAGGGATCGCTTAGGGTGGTTGGCAGAGAATCAAAATATTCTTTATATAGAAACGATCTGGCAACATATGCCACAGGTTCAACCTTTGATCAGAGTCTTGCTACGGGGTTCGTGGAGCTGTGGGGATTGCAGTCAGTTATTGCAAACTCCTTGATTGCAGGGGTATCTACGGATAGAAAAAACAAAAAGGAGGTAGAAAATGAAATCAAAAGTTGAATGCCAAGAATGCGGGGCCGAAATTAGCGTTCCAGAGGATGCAGTCGTGGGCGAAATTATAACCTGCCCCGATTGTGGTGGGGAGTATGAGATAACCTCAAAGATAGACAACAACCTGGAGCTGAAGCCCGCTGAAAGAGTAGGCGAAGACTGGGGACAATAATGGTTGAGGTGAGCATCCTATGCGACAAAGTTCGCTTTGAGGAGAAGTCGCTCTATGAGAAAGCACAGAATAAAGGTATTAAATCTGAAATAGTAGACGCAAAGACAATTAGCGTTGGCACATATAGTAAGAAAAAGGATTTCCATCTAGGAGATGTAATACTTCAGAGATGCGTAAGCTATTACCGCGGTCTTTACGTTACTGCTTGCCTAGAGTTTCTTGGCTTTAAAGTAATAAATAGATTTGATGTGGGCCAGATTTGCGGAAATAAGCTCATTACATCAATTAAGCTTGAACAGAATAAAATTCCAACCCCAAAGACACAGTTTGCATTTAGTGCTGAATCTGGGCTTGAAAGCATCAAGAAGACCGGGTTTCCTCAAGTTTTGAAACCAATTGTTGGATCCTGGGGACGCGGTATTTATCCACTCAGAGACCTTGAGACAGCTAGCATGATAATAGAAATGAGAGAGGAGGATGACAGCCCTCTTTCGCGCATTTATTACATCCAAGAGATGGTTGACAGGCCGACACGCGATATTCGCTGCATTGTGATCGGCGACCAAGCCATCACTGCAATCTATCGCCATTCCTCAGAATCAGAATGGCGAACAAATGTTGCTCGCGGCGGAATAGTAGAGCTTGCACATATAACAAAAGAGATGGAGGATCTGGCCCTAAAAGCGGCAAAAGCTGTAGGAGGTGGCATCTTAGGCGTGGACATGATGGAAGACAAGAACCGGGGATTGGTTGTTCATGAAGTAAATAATACAGTAGAGTTTCGCGGCGCTGCCAGTGTCTCAAAGGTGGATATCCCCGGTGAAATTATAAACTACGGAATCAAGGTGGCAAGGCGCTAATGACCAAATCTGGTCACGCCTGACCTTATCATGGTTAGTGCAGACCAAAAAATATAAATGAGGATTTTTAAAGCGAACAATTAAAAGAAATGCGTTTTAGGAAAGGAGTATCTCAGAAATGAAAGTAGGAGTTGTTGGCGCTTCCGGGTATGTGGGAGGAGAACTGCTGCGGCTCCTTGTCGCTCATCCAAAGATAGAGCTTAGTATGGTCACATCAAGGCAGAAGGCAGGAGAATACGTCCATCGTGTTCACCCAAATTTGAAGGGTTTTGTTGACATTACATTCTCTCCAATGGACATGGAAAAGCTGGTGAATAATTGCGATGTTGTATTTACATCGGTTCCTCATGGCAAGGCAAACAAGATAGTCAAGGAGCTCTATGATAGAGGAATGAGAACAATAGACCTCTCAGCTGACTTTAGGCTCAAAAATCCCAAGGATTATGTGAAGTGGTATGGTTGGGAACATCCTTTCCCCGAAATGCTGAGCAAGTCAGTATATGGAGTTCCGGAGCTTCACAGGGAAGAAATTAAGAAGGCACAGCTGGTCTCCTGCCCCGGTTGCATGGCTGTAACATCGCTTCTTGCACTTACACCACTCATTCAAAATAACCTAATTGATACTGACCACGTTGTAGTAGACAGCAAAATTGGATCCTCTGGAGCAGGCCAGAAGGCAAATGCAGGAACACATCATGCGATGCGCTATGGTGTAGTCAGACCCTACAAGCCTGCAAAACACAGACACACCGGTGAGATCGAGCAAGAGCTTTCGGTCATTGCAAAAAAGCAAATTAAAGTCAGTATGAGTCCCCATGCAGTAAATATTGTCAGAGGTATACTGACTACAAACCACACATTCCTAAAGAGACCTGTGGAAGAGCTTGAGCTATGGAAAATGTATCGTAATGCCTACAAACAGGAGCCCTTTGTAAGGTTGATTCGTGACAAGAAGGGCCTCTACAAGTTTCCAGATCCTAAATTTGTTGTTGGCTCAAACTTTTGCGACGTAGGTTTCGATATAGATGAATACAATCAGAGAATAGTGGCGCTTTCTGCCTCTGACAATTTAATGAAAGGTGCCGCTGGCTCTGCAATACAGAATATGAATGTGATGTTTGGATATAATGAAAACGAAGGACTGATGTATACTCCATTGACACCAGTATGATAGTCATTAAAATAGGTGGAAGTGTGGTAGATGGGCTTCATTCCTCTGCCCTTGCAGATATAAAGTCTATAGCGAAAAAATACAAGCTAGTTTTTGTACATGGTGGAGGTAAAGAAGTTACCTCCACTGCAACTAAGCTTGGAAAGGAACAAAAGTTCATTATGTCGCCTGGTGGTGTACGGAGCCGTTATACTGACAAAGAGACTGCTGAGATTTATACGATGGTCATGTCTGGAAAACTGAACAAGGCAATAGTCCAGATGTTGCTGCGTAACGGTATCAAAGCTGTAGGAATTGCTGGAATAGATGCAGGCATATTAAAAGCGGAGAGAAAGAAGAAGCTTATTATCATTAATGAAAAAGGAAGGAAAATGGTAATTGAAGGCGGATACACTGGCAAGATTACATCAGTTGATGCAAGTCTTATAGGTAACCTGGTCAGAAGTGGATATACGCCTGTTATTTCTCCGATCGCATTAAGCGAAGACTTTGACTTTCTCAATGTAGACGGCGATAGAGCAGCGGCAAACGTTGCAGGGGGCATCAAGGCTGAGAGAGTTATCTTTGTCACAGATGTAAATGGCCTGATGCTAGATGGAAAACTTGTCAATTCGATGACTCTGAATGAAGCAAAAAGCGCCCTGCCGAAGATAGGTTCAGGTATGGACAAGAAAGTGCTTGCATGTATCGAAGCACTTGAAATGGGGGTCAAAGAGGCCATCATATCTTCTGGCCAAGTTGAAAACCCATTGTCTAGAGCAGTGGCTCACAGAGAGTGTACGGTGATTGGTTTACATTGAATGACGAAGACCGATACTTGGCTACTCTTTACCAGAGATTTCCCATAAACATCGCTAGGGGTAAGGGTGCAACGGTGTGGGATATTGCGGGAAAAGAATACATCGACTGTATGGGAGGTTATGGGGTTGCTCTGGTTGGGCATTGCAACGACAGAGTGGTAGATGCAATCAAAAGGCAGGCAGAACTACTCATCACGGCCCATATGTCAACATACAATGATACTCGATTAAGGTTCATGGAAAAGATAGCATCGGTGGCGCCCACTTCTTTGAACAAAATATTCTTCGCAAACAGCGGTGCCGAATCTGTCGAAGCCGCACTTAAATTTGCAAGGAAATATAGCGGCAAGCATGGTGTGATAGGAATGAACGGTGCATATCATGGCAAAACGTTTGGCGCACTTTCTGTGACATACAACGAAAAATATAGAAAGTCTTTCGTGCCTCTGCTGGATGGTGTTAAGTTTGTTCCTTATAGCGATCCGTCATTGATGGAAGAAGCGATAGATGATACAATTGGAACTGTGATTCTTGAACCCATTCAGGGTGAGACGGGCATTATTGTTCCCCCAGATAACCTTCTTCCAAAAATAAGAGAGATCTGCGATCGGCGTAACCTTGTACTTGTATTTGACGAAATTCAATCTGGGCTTGGGAGGACTGGAAAGATGTGGGCAGGTCAAAACTGGAACACGACTCCTGATATTATGTGTCTTGCAAAGGGCATAGCAGGTGGAATACCTATGGGCCTTGTTCTAGCTAAGCAAGAGATAATGGATTCAATGAAGCTTGGGGAGCATTCTTCTACATTTGGCGGAAGCCCTATAGCATGTGCAGCAGGCATAGCCACGATGGAAGCATTAATCGACGATAAACTGGTTGAAAACGCTGCACAGATGGGTTTGCGATTCAGGGAAGGACTCAGCCGATTGAAGGAGAAACACAAGATAATTCGAGAGGTAAGAGGTATAGGCATGATGATAGGAGTCGAACTTCGCTTTGACGTCAAGGATATACTCTTTGACGGAATCCGCCGTGGATTGTTGTTACTCTACTCTGGTAGAAATATTTTACGACTGCTTCCGCCGCTTGTTATGAACGAAGTGACGATTTCCCGCGTAGTTGATATAATGGATATTATATTAACTGAGGAGGAAAAGAGAAGAAATGTCAGCAAATACGGATGAGATTGATGAAAAGATCCTACGCATTTTACAGGCGGACGCGCGCAGGGCATTTGTAGATATAGCCAATGAGATTGGTCTTTCTGAATCCGCAGTTCGACGAAGGGTAAAGAACCTTGTCGATGGAGAAATCATTAAACGATTTACTATTGAACTTGGGGCAAGGGACAAGACAAGCGCTATAACCTTAATTTCTGTGGCTTCTACAGCAGACACTTCGGCTGTGTCTACCAGGCTGATGGAACTTAATGGTGTCAAAGTAGTCTACGAAATAACTGGACAATATGATATAGCCGCTATCATTGCAGCGCCAGCGATAGTCGATATCAACAGATGTATTGATGATATTCGCAAGATAGATGGCGTGTCTGACACAGACACAGTCATAATATTAAAAACCATGCGGTAACACCTCTTGGGTAAGCATCGTATGATTTAGGCTTGTTTTACTCTTTTGAACAGAGAATCGTATCTTAATGTCAGGATTCACCTGACCGAGTAGCTCATATATGACTCTCCTTTGAAAATAGCCAAATGAGCAGACCACAAGCCGATCCAGATACCCAATTATACAAACAGGAGTGCCATAAGATTCTCGCCATCTCGCCACGCATACGGTATGCAGGAATAATGAACAAGTTTGGCCGAACGCTTGCAGGAGGCCTTCGCAAAGGCGTCGTGCCGCTGCTAAAACCGGACGAAGCAAGAAATGAACATTTTGTCGAAGCTACAAGAAATCAGTTTAGGAGAAACTTTGAGAATTCCATAGGCCGAGAAGAGTACACGCTGACTGAGAACGAGAAAGTCAAGATATTAACACTATCTAGCGAGGACCATTTTTACTATGTCACGCTTGATAAGGAGACACCGATAAATGAAGTTATGAAAATTATCGATGAGACAAAGGCGCTGATCAGGAAGTAAAGAAATTTCACCACATGAAGGCCTAGTATTTGCTTATGCCAAACACTATTGTATAGAAGAACTTCTTGATGGTTATTGAATTGTTCCAGGAATAGGTATAACCAGATGTTCCGAGACTTGGTTTGATTCTATCAAAATTTTGATTGTCCTCTTTTGCCATACTCAATATCGATCCATGTCCTCCAGCTATTATATCACTATTCTAAGGTTCTTATACCTGGTTAGTTCTGGTTAGGCGAACCTGTGTAGGCTCGAAGATGAGTTTTCCATTGAATAGAATATTTGTGATATAACTAGATTTTAGTAAAAACAGCTTTTTGGTTTCAAAGTGTTGGTGTGTGCATAATGGTGTCTCCCCATGTCAAGAGCAGGATCCTTTTCTCATATTGAGGCATGGCATTAGAACCAAGCATAGGCTAAATCATTATAAGACTATCTCAACCATGATCCGCTGTGTTTGCCAAAAAACAGCCCTGGCAGAAGCGAGATACCGGACTTACTGTGAGGATGATTATCAGCTTCGCTGTTTTAAGCGTTCTTTATATTGTATTTCTTAGTGTACTTGCTTACGTCGGCGTCGGCGCGATCGCGATAGCCGTTATTGCAGGCATCTTGATACTTGCTCAGTGGTACTTCTCTGACAAGATAGTGCTATGGAGCACTGGCGCAAAAATAGTGAGTAGGGAGCAATTTCCAGAACTCCATGATTTGGTAGAGCGTATAGTGGCGAGGAATAACCTTCCAAAGCCTAGGATAGCAGTCATTAACATGAGAATGCCTAACGCATTCGCCACAGGCAAGACACCCAGAAGCTCCATCGTGGCAGTGACCCTAGGACTAATGGACCAGCTAGACCAAGAGGAGTTAGAAGGAGTCATTGCACATGAGCTTGCGCATATAAAGAACCGAGACGTGCTTGTTCTCACACTTGCAAGCTTGTTTTCAATGATAGCATGGTATATGATGAGGTTTGGAATGTACGGCGGAATGTTTGGAGGTCATGGAAGACGAGATAATCAAGGGGGCGCAGCAATGCTACTAGTACTTCTGATCGCAATTGTCACTTGGATTGCCAGCTTCTTAATAATCCGAGCGATTTCCCGATACCGAGAGTATGTTGCCGATAGAGATGGCGCCCTTATCACTGGCAAGCCAAGCAAGCTGGCAAGCGCACTACTCAAGATAAGTGGTACCATGAAGCGTATCCCCACACGTGATTTGAGGGAAGTAGAGGGTATGAATGCATTCTTCATCATCCCAGCTATTTCTGGAGATGCATTAACTAACTTGTTCTCGACCCATCCTCCTGTCGCGCAGAGGGTAAAAAAGCTCATGGAAATGGAGGCTGCCATGAGCTGAACTTTTTTAAAAGGATTCGTAACAATATAGACCGCAATCGCATCCCAAAAGCTGACTCTGAAGTATTGTTCTCTCTTTCTTCAGCATATGTGACACTTGATGTCAAGCTTGGGCTCAAAGTAACCGGCAGAGGTGCACTCACATTCAAGCGAGTCAGCGGTACATTCTTCTACGAAATGGAACAGGATATTAGACAGTTCCTTGGCAACCTTCAGCCGGAGTTTGATCTAGCATGGCGCATTACCACCGATTCATATGGTTACATGTGGATCATATTCGAAGGAAAAAGGATAGAAGATGTTCTTGCAGGTCTAACCACTATCAGTGATATTATTGAAGAGAAAGGATTTTCTGATAAACTGCTAGCAGCTGTCTTTGAATTTTCAAGCGTCAGAGAAGAGGGAAGAGGAGGAGGAGGAGCCAGTCAGCAATATCTAATCTATAATTATAAACGCAACAACTTTTATCCTTTTGTTCCACTCGGGCAAAAAACAACTGATGCTGAGCAGCAGATGAAAATAATGGCAACTGTTGCCGAAGAAATACCCTTCGAGAGAGACATGACGTTATGGTACCCCCTCTGGGATCTTCCACTCAGATCTCTGGTATAACGCCTTCTCCCTGGAAAAGCTTCTTTGCTTCGTCTACTGAAAGGTCCGCACTAGGTAATATGATATCAGACTTGATTATCTCATGAGGGTCAAGCGGTTTACCATTCTCAACAACCATATTGCTCAATTCTGTCAACCTCTTCTTGAATTCTGTGTTATCAGATCTCTCTGACTTTACGAGCTCGACTATTGCTTTATCAATGTCATTTAGCTTCTTGAGAGTCCTGCTATCAACGGTAAACTGTCCGTGACCCATAATACGAACGATTTTCGTAACAGAAGGCGTAGGACTGGTCCTCTTAGCTTTGGCAATTGTTGTCTTTTTACGGCTCTTGACTTTAGCTTTCCGTGTAGACAAAGCCTTCTTTTGGTGGGATTTGCCCTTTGAGGTCCGCCTCGATTTAAGCTTGGTTGCTGCCGACCTGCCCTTGCTTTTCACTCGACGACTCATTGTTGCACTTCATGCTCCAATTGTTGCTTTTTCTTACGTTGCTTCTCTGACTTTAACTTTGCTAATTCTTCCTCTACTGAATTTTGTACCGTAATTTTTTCTAATTCTTTTTCAATTTCATCTTTATTTGATGTATAATCCGTGAGGACACCTGAATTTATCATTTCATCTAGTGCTTGAGACTTTGCCCTCAATCGCTCTGTCTTTTCCTCAGCTCTGTTCATTGACATCCCTACATCTGTCATTTCCTCAGATATTCCTGTCACACTTTCCTTTATCTTAACCTGGGCTTCCGCTGCAGAGTATTGTGCTTTTATTATTTCTTTTCTAGCCTTGAACTCCTCTACTTTAATTGACATGCGTTTTTCTGCTTCCTGCATATTGTCTTCTTCCTGCTTCATCTCGGCTATCTGCTTGTCAAGGTTTTGCATCTGCATCAAGTTCGCATTCTTACGCTCAAGTGCAAGTCGTGCGAGGTCTTCTCTATCTGCCTCCAGAGCTCTTGCTGCCTGAGCGTCAAGCAATCGTATATTCTCCCACAGTCTAGACTTTTGCATCTCAAGCCGCTTGCGAGAAGTAGTAATCTCAGCAAGACTTCTCCTAAGCTTGTTTAGCATCTCTACCTGTTTGACATAGGAATAATCGAGAGCTTCCTGAGGTTTTTCAAACCTGTCAAGAAGCTTGTTTGTTTTCTGCGAAATTACAGTCGAAATACGATTCATCAATCCCAATTCTCATTCACTCTACCATCATCAGTGACAGTTGAATATTAAAGGATGATGATGGTGGTGGTAGCGGAATGGTGGTAGTGGTGGAGATGAGGATGAAATCGAGAGCGAATATGTACTATCTGTTGAACCTGCGCCATTCATGTTCATCAGGCGGGCCATAGTCTTCTTTTTTCTTAAAGTATCCCCAATAAATCAAAAAGCCACCGGCCGCGATCATCGCAATCGCAAACTTTTCATTTGTGACTTGGGCATTCACAAAGTTATCCAGAAATCGCTGCGTCCCATCTTCGATCAAGCCTGCAGCGTGTTCTACATTAAAGAGGACAAGGTTGCGCACCATGATAATTGCGGCGGTAACAATGAATAGAATCCCCATTGCAGACATCCAATTTCTACCGCGCCTGCTTCCTATCTCTTCCTTCCATCTCATTTTGATATGAATCTCAATACGTCATTACTCATAATATTTGTGTTTAAACGAGTTTTACCCCCGGATTTTTCATTTTGTTTTGTTTGGCAGCGTTTAGGCACATAGGGGTTAGGATCTCTGCTTGGTAAGCAAGTGCAAGAGGCCCAAGATATACTGGCCTTAAGCCTGAGATTTCATGTATAAGCTCGTTCAGTTTCGCTACTGTGTTCTGATCATCACCGCAGATGAACGTGTCAGCATCAAGACTCTGGTTAAGTTTTTTAAGTTTTGATTCAGATATTGTGTGGAAAGCTGATACTATTCTTGCTCTGGGGGGGAGCTTGTCGGCAACCATTTCTGCAGCTTGCTTCTTCCCTTGTTCTAGTGGAATATACACAAAACCAGCTTCAGTTCTTGCCATAGGAACAATGGGTGACACGACGATGCAGTCCTCTCTAAGCTTACCCGCAAGCTTACCACAGGTGTCATCTATGAACTCATAGGGAATCGAAAGTATCAGAACATCAATATCATCAGCAAATGAGATGTTGTCAGTGCCACTTATGGAACCGCCGATATTGCCATAGGTCTCTTTGACAGTCCTAGTGTAATTCTCTGCTGCTTCTCTAGCCTTCTGAGCCTCTCTTGAGCCGACGATAACATCATGCTTTTGACCCCATCTGAGTGCAAAGCCTTCCCCCATCCCTCCAGTACCGCCAGCTATTCCTATCTTCATCGAGTCGTCATTGGATAACCAAGGTATTAATGTGCATCGGCTTTAAGGTGTTTGTTTATATCCCGCAGTAAACTTGCTGGACTCTTAGTGGATCATAAATCGTAGTCGCACATGGAAATATCAAAAAATCTTGCGAACTGTAAGGCAATGGCCCATGGACGCTTCTAGTACAAAAACCGTTCTGATAGGCCATTACATGAAAATGACGCTCCTACCGCAGTTGTTCTTAGAACAAGACCCAAAAGCAATTCGTATTACCCGCATAAACTTTCTGAAAAGGAAAACCGCTGAAAATGGCATAAAAATGGAGCTCAGTTATCTTTGCCACTAGCAATTTTAACGGACCATGGTCAGGCTTCGACAAGTTCTTACCATAAATTAAACGAAACTCGCATTACTAATTACTAGTGACAGTACTACCACCACTAGCGTGCCCACCACCACCTAGACGCTGACTTCCACTTGTGTTGCTGCTCCTTCCATCAATACCGTTGACTGGCAGCAATTGTATCAATTCATTTTGCAGCGAATGAATGCAATAACTGCAGGCGAGACGCTCATGCGAGGAAGGTATCAACTCCGGAATCTATTCTTGAGGAACATTGGCGGCACCTATATTGTCATCAACAAATGGTTCTTCTTGATCAAGAGGCGATCCATCAGGTACACTTCCTTCAGACATTGCCACATCCTCCGTTGCTCCTACGGATGGAATGTAATTGTCACATCGCATATCATCTAACGCCATACCAAAGACGCATTTTATTTCCATAAGTTGTTGTTGCTGATCTACTTCTTGCCCTGTTGTCGTATTGTCAGCATTATTCGCAGCTGCTTCGCCAATAACCCTCCTAAGTTCGCTTGTAATTCTTTCGCTTATCTGCTCGGGACTTGCAAATGGGTTAGGAATTGCAGCAGCATCAGGAGGTCCTGCAGAGGCAGCAGTTGCATTAGTAGTATTCCCAAGCATCACATATCCTATGATTGGAGATGAACTGTAATCAGACGTAATAGTAGAGATGATTAGATCCTCTGCTGCCGTTACAGCACTACTGACTCCTGCTATTCTGTAAGTTGTATCAAAGCTGCCGATACTGGTCGAGCCTCCGGATATGAGATAAGAGTTTGTACCATCCTTAATTATGGAAACAGGGTGCTCCTGTTGTTGTTCTTCTCCTGCTGTAGTAGGCGGTGCTCCTGTTGTTGCATCACTAGCTGCATCATTACTGACTTGTTCAGATGGATCAAACGTAAGAGGTGTAGCAAGGACAGGAGTTATGCTCGGAAAACCTGTCATCGAAGTTGCTGTTGCTATCAGCAATCCTATTGTTGTCATAATAAGGATAGCAGTTTGAATTTTGATTCTGTGGTTGCTACTATTACCAGTTATCTTCACCATTTTCATTAGCCCCCCAAAAGATGTTGGCAGTTAAAAAAGATTCCCCATATTTGGAGATGGGGACTGTAGCGTAATAGATCTTGCTAATTGGAGAGCGTTCTAAAATGATGTTTTAGTTGTTAATGGCGACAAAAGCAATGAAAAGAAAGGGAAAGAATATGGTAGATGGGGGATTGAATAGATTATGGGCTTAATCACATACACACTGCAAATGTCCAAGGTTGACATGAGTTGGTCTGTCATTAAGAACTGCATCTTGCCATCCACCTAGACCATTAGGAGTTGTTAATGAGACTTGCGCTGAAGCAAAAAAATATCCTCCTCTACTGACAACTGTATTAGGAGGACAAAAGTCATTTGCAAATCCGCCATGATTTGGGGCAACTGTAACAAGGTCTGAAACTCGTGTAATAATCATTTGTAAGTGTATTGCAACGCTTGCTTGCTATTTGTCAACTTACATAGACTACACAAGCTTAAAGCGTGATAGTCGTGAGTTCGCATGTTTTCAGACCATACGATATATTACCGCTCATTTCTTGTCGAAAGAGGAAATGTATTACATCAACGGCACAAGGGAGTTTACCAAATCCGAACAGCGATACCTCAGGTGCAGACATGAAAATCTAAGGATGCTGAGTGAGCAACTTCGTCCCCTACCACTGTCACTGCTTCACAAAGAGGAAAAACCGTAGCTAAGGCATTGCGAGAGGCTGCAACAATGGTTCAATTGAGCCTGATTTTGCTTCTCCCTTATTGCCCCTCGTCATCTTTATGCGCCATGGTCAGGTTTCGGCGAACAATTATTTTCTTTCAATATGAAACTATGGATTCTCTGGTTTTATCCAACACCTGCATTTGGACAAACAGAAGAAGAACCGGCTTCAGCAACAGAGACAATCAAATTTTCGAAGACGGTTCTGGTTATCTTCTAGCTTCGCATGCTTTCAGGATGTCGCTGCAGTTTTGGCACTAGATATCTCTTAAAGATAACAAATGTGATTTAACAGAGGTTCCAATTCCACCAATCCTGTTACGTAACACTTATCTATTACGGTTACATTTGGAATTTGTGAAGGAACTAAGTATCTTTGTAGTTATGCAAGATCTTCCCAAGGTAACAGACATTCTCAGAAAGCATAAAGTAGGGGGTGTGGCACTCTACGAAATTCGAGGTGCAGGTCGTATGAAGCGCAAGGAAATTCGGGAGAGAGATGGATGGGGCGTCAGGGAGGTTACTCCAGAATATGAAGCAAGAACAAAGGTTGAAACAGTAGTATCTGATTCTTCTTTACAGGGGATTGTTGACGATCTTGTAAGTGGTTTAGGTGCAGAAAATGAACCTCGCGGTATGATATTCGTTAAAGATGTTTCCCATGCATACGAGATAGGAACTAAACTAAGCGGTGACATAACTGTAATGCAATAAACCATAAAGCGAAAAACGTTTTTAGCTAAGTAACAACTGTAGAGTATAGCAGTAATTGTTACTAATCAAAGCAGAATGGGACTACCTAACTTCGAAGCGACAGTTTGGTGAAAATTATGGCTATACCATAAAAAGCAGGCTTCAACAAAACTTGAAAAAATTCACTAGCCGAGTTACCATTATTGATTGAGCAAGACTATCTTACAGAATTCTGTATGGTCGACCTTACAGAAAATGGTAAGGTATGGAGAAATAACAACAAATACGACAGAAATGATAAAAATATTAACTCTCTTCGTGCTCCAGTTCACGAAAATAGTGCCACTAGTAATCTTTATGCGTCATGGTCAGGCGGAGAGCAATGTGAACCGAGTTCTTGCTGGAAGGAATCTGGAATCTCATCTAACCAAACATGGCAGACAGCAAGTAACAGAGAGCGCAAACCAGCTAATGAAAAATATTGCTATTGAAAAGGTCTATGTTTCACCTGTAATTAGAACAATAGAAACAGCTCAGATAGTCTGCGAAATACTTGGTACAGACTATGTGATAGATGACCGACTATACGAAACTGAGATGGGTCGCCTTGTAGGCATGAACTTCGAGGATATAACAACGAAGTACGGTGATGTGCTTACGAGGTTTTATTCAGATTACGACCCTATTCTTGAAAGTTTTGGAATAGAAGCGTTTGCCTCTGTTAAATATCGAATCGCTAGCCTGCTAGATGATCTATTGCAGAAGCATGACGATAGCAATGTCCTGGTAGTTACTCATCTTGATCCAATCAAAGCGGCTCTTGCTACTTTGCTTCATTTAGGCGCAGACGCACTTCACAGATGGAACATTAGAAATGCTTCCCTTACAATCTTAAAGCATGAAAGCAAAATATACTCAGTCTCTGGGGTAAATATTATGCTAATGTATAGGTACCCCGTGGAATGATTATAACCTCTTTTCCAAAACCTTAAATACGATATGAAAATAGTTTTTTAACATAAGAAGAAAAGTGAGAAATCAGATGGTCTCATATTCGACACTTGGTTTGATCTTGATTCTGGCATTGGCGCTAGCCCTTTTCGGCATTGGCTCTGCTTCAACATCCCTTGCACAAGAGAGTACTGAGCGCTATATGATTGCTAGGGTTGAGATTTGGGCGCTCTTTTACAGACTGATGGTAGTAGCATTCGTTATCGGAGCCGTTGTCATGGGTACTATGACTTATGTTGTATGGAGGTTTAGAGAGAGTCATCCGAAAAATAGGGGTAGTATCACCCCAGTGGCTGGAGGCGACAAGCACTAATGGGACATGGCACGATAGAATGGGTGTATATTGGCGTAGTAGTTGCTGTATTAATTTATGTCGGAGCCGATGCATGGAATGTTGAAAGATTTCTGGACCATGCTCCAGAAGAAGCCCAAGTTGTAAAGGTGACGGCTCAACAGTGGTTTTGGACATTTGAACATGAGGATGGAAGGCGAGAGCTAGGAGAACTCCACCTGGTCAAAGACATCCCCTATAGATTTGAAGTAACTTCTCTAGACGTGATTCATTCGTTTAATACACCAGACCAAGGTATGATGATTGATGCCGTACCAGGCAGAATAAACTCAATTTGGTTTGTTCCAGACCAAGCTGGTGAATTTTTGATACAATGCAGAGAATATTGTGGATTTTCGCATTACCAGATGAGGGCCAAGCTATTTGTTGAAGAACCAACTGGGGAAGAACAGGGAGCACAAGTAACCAACGCTTCTGCAACTAACGATCTTGTCCCGTCAATAGGCGCGGCAGCGGCTGCAAGCTGAGTTCCTTTTATGATTTGTTTTATGTTATCTTGGTAGGAGGAGAAAATTATCTGAAACCGTGGTGCCCTGAATGTGATGAAAACAAAATGCTTTTATTGATATTGTCTTCAATGTACGAGCAATATATAGGGGGATATCGTGCGAGATGGTTTTAGAAGTTAGAAAACCGCGCCCGCTGTGGGAGATCCTTTTCTCGACTCATCATACAGATATTGGCCTGCTGTACATTATATTTTCATTAACATTATTTTTCATGGGTGGAGTGCTTGCTATTGGGATCCGAACAGAACTTTTCCTGCCTGGAGTACAGCTGATTGAAGATTCCAATACGTTCCATAGGATCTTTACCGTTCATGGTACTACAATGCTCTTCTTGTGGGTAATACCATTTGGTTCGGGCATAGGTAACTATCTGATACCAATAATGGTAAGGTACAAGGACATGGCGTGGCCAAAGCTCAACGCGGTTGCCTTCTGGATGATCCCTGTTGGAGCCGCGCTGGTATGGTTAGGCTGGGCGGACACAAGCTGGACCGCGTACCCTCCATATTCTATCTTGCGAGCACCAGGGCCTGCCGCTGAAATGTGGATATTTGGGTTAAAGATCTTGGGAATTTCCTCGATTCTCGGAGCTATCAATTTCGTGGTTACTATCTTGCGAATGAAACATCCCGATCTGCCATTGATGAAGATGCCTCTCTTATCCTGGTCTATCCTTTCCACATCTCTTATAATTCTCATGTCTATGCCGACATTTGCAGCTGCATTGATTATGTTGTACACCGACAGATTGGGGGTCTCTGGATTCTTTAATCCTGCAATGGGGGGAGATCCAATAGCATACCAACACCTCTTCTGGTTTACATTCCATCCTGAAGTCTATGTGTTCCTGATACCTGCGGTTGGGATGATATATGAGATAATACCAAAGTTTTCGAGAAAGCCTATCTTCAGCTATACGTCTGGGGTAACGGCATTCATTCTACTTACGATCGTCTCTTTTGCATCGTGGGCCCACCATATGTTTGCAACAGGCATGAGTTTTACCGAAAAGACGGTATTCATGATAGGCACATTAGCAGCAGTTCCAGCCTCGGCTATGCACATATTCAATTGGATAGCTACAATGTGGGGAGGCAGAATTCGATTCAGAGCACCAATTGCATTCGTTGTCGGAGGTATCATATTGTTCTTCTTGGCGGGAGCAGGAGGTATTGTAAACAGTGCAATGCCACTTGACTTTCTAACACATGATAGCTATTGGGTTGTAGGCCACATGCACCTATTTCTGATGGGACTCATAACACATGCGTTTATCGGGTTCATATACTACCTGTTGCCAATGATAACCGGCAGGATGTACAATGAAAAAGCAGCCATGGTGCAGTTCTGGCTGTTGTTCATAGGAACATCACTGATATTCATAACGCAGCATTTGCTTGGGTTATACGGCATGCCTCGCAGAGTTGCAGACTACGTTCCTGTGGAACCACTCATAATAATGAACCAGATCTCTACCGTGGGCGCGTATATTGTACTTGCATCAATGGGAATATTCCTTGTCAACCTGATCCGGAGTGCAGGATGGGGCAAACCTGCAAAGATGGAAGACCCATTCGAAATCGGAGAGAAATATTATGACTACAGGCGACGTGAGCCTCATCACTAGCAAGGGGCAGAGGAACAGACATGAGTTCTGATGATTCTCACGGTCACGACAAAGAGCCTATAATCTTAACATCGCCTAGAAGATTAGGGAAAGGGATGGTGATGATTGCTATAACGCTAGCCATAGGGGCAGCAATCCTAATCCCACTCTTTGACGAAATGTTTGAGATTCCTCCGCCTGTGACTCAAATACGCACCGAGAGTCCTGCAGCTGAAGAGGGAGAGGGAGAACAAGGCGCAGCTCCTGCAGAAGAAGGCACCACTAGAATAACGATACTTGCAGGAGCAGCTGTTCAGGGAAGTCCCGATTATGATCCAGACCCTGGTCAGGTTCCAGCTGGGAACAGTATAGTATGGGATAACCAAGATACCGTTCCACACACTGCGACTTCTGGAACTGGTCCCCAAGATCCCAACTCTGCTCAGTTGTTCGATACAAGTATTGTCAATGGAGGCGAAGAGTCAACCGCCGTTCAACTACAGGGTGTAAGTGAAGGACAGACTATACCATACTATTGCATCGTTCATCCATATATGACAGGTGAACTTACTATTAGCGCAGCGGGACAAGGTGCCGCTGGTGGCGGCGGAGGCAGTGCACAGTCCGGAAACACGACTGGCGCAGCTGGTGGTGGTGGCGGCGGAGCAGCGGGTGGACCTACATTAACCATCCTTGAAGGCTCTTCAATACAAGGCAGCCCTGATTATGACCCCGACGAGCTGACAGTAGCTGCAGGTGCAGATGTCACAGTGATGAATCAAGATACACTTCCTCACACAGTAACTTCTGGAACTGGTCCCCAAGATCCCAACTCTGGACAAACATTTGACACAAGCCTAATTAATGGTGGAGAATCAGCCACGCTATCACTTGCACAAGTAGCTGCAGGTCCATATGACTATCACTGCATGGTGCATCCGTACATGACAGGCAAG
>Ga0075420_100000958_pt1 | contig 23870 bp, 22 predicted proteins | sample SoiMetdeltSBSDD4_FD_75296 | JGI IMG/M metagenome (GOLD analysis project Ga0075420, IMG submission 75296) | Bulk soil microbial communities from a Populus tree surrounding site in Tennessee, USA - Soil MetaG P. deltoides SBSDD4 | ecosystem: Environmental > Terrestrial > Soil > Tree plantation...
GGGCGGGGCCCCGAGCTCTGGGACGGTCTTGGGAGACCCAGGGGGTGACGGGCTCCCGCCCACCTTCACCCGGCTCAGCTTACTGCTGCGCCGCTCACGAGAGATACAAGGGGGCTAGGCTGCAGGTGAGTCGACTCGTCGGCGGCTCGCGCGCCGGGCCCTGCGCTCGAACGGCGACAACGGCTCGCCATGAAGCGCGGCCGCGGGGACGGCACGTCGGCCGGCCCCGGGGGTCGGCGCCTCCCGCGCGAATCTGTTCAACTAGCGGCTCGCCTCGATCAGTTGTTGATCCACTCCTTCATGAAACGGGCGTAGCACTCTCGTTCGCCGGGCATCTTGGGCCAGCCGGCTAGGAGGCGGGCGGGGGCCAGGAGCAGGCGGTCTTTGAGGTGCGTGGTGTTGTGGGCGTGTTCTTCGAAGGCGGAGTGGGTGACTTTTTGGTTGTGGGGGTCGTCCTGGAATTTGCAGGCGGTGATGGCGACCGCGGAGCGGTAGGCGGCGCGATCGGCGCCGGTCGCCAGGTACGCGTTGGCCACGGCGGTGGTGCGTGGGGCGTCGAAGGCCAGAATGGCCTCGTCCAGCTCGTCGAGCAGCGCCTGCGGGCTCCGGCCGGCCAGGTCGAAGCCGGCGCACTCACGGTCGAGCAGCGGCGTGGTCAGATTGTTGGCGCGCGCGGAGTCGTTGACGAAGTGCGCCATGAGGTAGAGCACCCGGGCCCGGTACGGGCTGGCGGTGGTGCGGAGCCAGTCGTTCCCGGTGTTGCAGTAGTCGAACGGGTGCTGGCCGTCGGTGAACTGCCGGCCCACCGTCGTGCGGAGGATCAGCTCGGCCGCGGCGACCTGGATGGCGTCGCCCAGGCTCGTGATCGCGACGCCGTCGCGCAGGTGGGCGGTGATGCGCGCCCACACGGTGGTCGCGTCGGCGGTCATGAGCAGGTCGACGAGCTCGTCGACCTGGGCGTCGGTGAGCGGCGTCCGGTTCGTCTCCGGCAGGAGCTTGCCGGCCTCGGGCAGCTCGGCGGTCACCGTCACGCAGGCCGCGTCGTAGAGCGAGTAGTAGAGCGGGCCCACCGCCAGGTCCGGCACGCCGATGTAGTGGACGCCCTCGGCCCGGTCCCACCCGATGAACTCGGCGAGATCCGCCACCGCCCGGGCCCGCAGCGCCTTGTGGCCCGTGTTGCGCGCCTTGCGGCCGGCGATCGTGTCCTGCAGGTCGATGAGGCCGAGGAAGACCAGGTGATCGCGGAGACGGGCGCGCGTCGCCGGGTCCGCGGCGAGTCCCAGGAAGAGGCCGTAGGCGCGGCGGACGTCGCCGCTCATCGTGGCGATCATGTGCGCGTGCAGCCGCTCCTCGACGGTGCCCGCCTCCGTGATCGGTGCCTGCTCCTGGTGCCACACGACGGGGCCGTAGCTCGGCGGCGGCACCTGCATGCCCTTCATCGTGGCGTAGCGGCCGGGGTACTTGCCGCGGAGCTGGTTCCAGATGTCGAGCCCGGCTGGGATGTACCAGACCGACTGGAGCAGCGGCAGCAGCCGGTAGGTCTCGGGCACGAACGGCATCAGGTGCACCGAGGTGCGCAACCCGAGGATCGTGTGGTCGTTGTTGATCAGCGTGATCTGCCCGTCGCGCACGTCGATGTGACTGGGCACCTGCACGAAGGGCGCCTCGGCCGCCGTCACCTCGCCGAGCGCCTCCGCGACCGAGCGGCCCTCGCGGGTGACCATGCGGAAGAAGAGGTCGGTCGTACGGGGCTGGTCACGCTCGAGGATCGCCTCTCGCAGCTGCTCGCGGGCCGTGCCGATCATGGCGGGTCCTCCGGCCGGTCGGGATGATGGTGCCTGGATTCTAGCGCAGGTGGGCCGCACGCGACCGGCGGTGTCGGCGGACCGCGCTCGGCGGTCGCCGGTACGCCGCCCGGAAGGCCGCGTTGAACCGCCGGATGCTCGCGAAGCCGGCGGCGAACGCCACCGCCGACATCGGCAGAGCGGTCGTATCGAGCAGCGCCTTCGCGCGCTGCACGCGGCGCGTCGTGGCCACCGCGGTCGGCGGCGCGCCGGCGTGCCGGGCGAAGAGCCGGCGCAAATGCCGGGGCGTCATGCCGAGCGCGGCCGCAAGGTCCTCGACGCCCTTGCCATCGTCGAGGAACCCCTGCGCGATGAGCCGCAGCCCGCGCGAGACGGTCGCGGCGGCGCCGCGCCACGCGGGCGTGCCGGGCGCCGCCTCGGGCCGGCAGCGCAGGCAGGGCCGGAAGCCGGCGCGCTCGGCGGCGGCCGCGGTCGGGAAGAAGACGACGTTGCGCGAGCGTGCTGGCTTCACCGGACAGGTGGGACGGCAGTAGATGCGCGTCGTGAGCACGCCGCTGAAGAACCGCCCGTCGAAACGCGCGTCACGGGCCAGGCGGGCCCGGTCGCACGTCGCGCGGTCGAGGGCACGAGCCGCGGTCATGGCAGATCGAGGCTAGCACGCGGACCATGACGCTCCGACGATCAGGTCCGGAAACGGCGAGACGGGCGCGGACGCGGCCGCTACGGTCGGGGGCATGCGCGCCCGGTACTTCTACGGCTGGAACGTCGTGGCGGCCACGTTCGTCATGGCGATGTTCAGCTTCGGCCTCGGGTTCTACGGCCTCACCGTCTACGTCGCGACGCTGGAGCGGCAGCACGGCTGGTCGGCCGCGGCGGTGTCGGCGCCGGTCACGGTCTACTATGTCGCCGGCGCGCTCCTCACGATGGTCATCGGCGGCGTCTACGAGCGGCTCGGCCCACGCGCCGTGGTGACGGCCGCCAGCCTCACCATGGCCGCCGGCCTCGCGGCCCTCGGCTGGGTGACAACCCCACAGTGGCTCTACCCGGTCTTCCTGGTGATGGCGCTCGGCTGGGGCGCGATGAGCGGCGCGGCGATCAACGTCGTCCTCGCGCCGTGGTTCCATCGACGGCGCGGCCTGGTCGTGAGCCTGGCCTTCAACGGCGCGACGCTCGGGGGCGTCGTCGTCGCGCCGGCGCTTCTGCTGCTCATCGAGCGGGTCGGTTTCCGCCGAGCGGTGACCCTCGCGGCGCTCGGGCTCGTGCTCGTGATGCTCCCGATCGCGGTCGGCGTCATGCGCCGGGGGCCTGAGGTCCTCGCGCTCGGCCCCGACGGCGATCCGCCGCGCCTCACCGACGCTCCGGTTCCGGCGCCCGAGTGCTCAACGAGCTACGCGCTGCGCACCTGGCGCTTCTGGAGCGTGTCGGCACCCTTCGCGCTCGGCCTCACCGCCCAGGTCGGCGTGCTCACCCACCTGGTCTCGGTCGTCACCCCCGTCCTCGGGGCCGGCGGCGGCGCGCGGGCGCTGAGCGCGACGACGGCGGCGGCCGTGGCCGGACGTCTCGCGACGGGTCTCGTCGTCGATCGCCTGAATCGCCGGCTGCTCACGAGCGCGACCCTCGCCGTCCAGATCGTCGGGCTGACGCTCCTCGCGCGCGGCGGCTCCGCGGCGAGCGTCTACGCCGGGTGCGCGCTGTTCGGCCTGGGGGTCGGCAACCTGACGACGCTGCCGGGACTCGTCCTGGCGGTGGAGTGGCCGCGCGAGCGCTTCGCGACACTCGTGGGCCTCGTGGTCGGCATCAACCAGTTCACCTTCGCCTTCGGGCCGTCGCTGGTCGGCGTGCTGCGCGACCGGGTCGGGGCCGACGCCCCCGCCCTGGGCGCGTGCGTCGCGCTCAAGGCCGTCGCCGCGGTCATGATCCTGCTCGGGCCGGGCCGCGATCGCGCGACCGCGGCCCCTAGGGTGTCGCCTCGAGGCTGATCTCGCCGAGGCCGTCGATGGCGAACCGGATGCGGTCGCCCCGGCCCGGGAACTTGGTCGTGATGCTGCTGCCGGTCATCACGATCATGTCGCGCTCGAGCATGCGGCCTCGGCGGTTGAGGAGGTTGGCGAGCCAGGCGACCGCCTCGAGAGGATGGCCGAGCGCGTCGCCGGTCTTGCCCTGGCCGCCGGGCTCGTCGTTGATCCAGCACCGCGTCACCGCGGTCTCGAGGTCGACGCCACGCCAGCCCGGCGCCGGGGTGCCGAGCACGACACCGCCGTTCCACGTGTTCTGGGCGATGAGCGTGAAGGCGTCGAGCGTCTTGTAGTCCGCGTCCCCGTCCTCGACCAGCTCGAAGGCGGGCACGCACGCGGCGACGCGGCCGGCCACCGACGCGCGGGTCCACGGCCCCCCGCTCGCGGGCAGGTCGTCGGCCAGGCGCACCGCCACCTCGAACTCCACGCCCAGGTGGTGATAGACCGCCACGTCGACGCGAGCCGGCGAGGGGTGCACGACCGTGGAGAAGATCGCGCCGGCGGCGGGCTGGTCGACGCCGGTCATCTGCTGCATCGCCTTCGACGTCAGGGCGATCTTCCAGCCGGCGATCTCGCCGCGCCCGGCCTCGGCCATGAGCCGGTGCAGCGCGTCCTGGATGCGGTAGGCGTCGTCGAGCGGGGCCGCGCGGACGGCGGCGTCGAGCGGACGGTAGCGCGTGCGCGTGCGGTGCATTTCGAAGGAGGCGCGGGCGGTGGCCTCGATCGTCGCGGGAGTCAGCATGAGCCTACTCGATCCGGAACACGCGCGCGGCGTTGTGGTAGAGCCACTTCTCCTTCACGGTGTCCTTGAGGGGCAGCGCCATGTACTCCTCCAGCAGCGTCTCGTACGGCTGGCCGACCAGTCCCGCGGAGATGCCGACCAGCACCTTGTCCTGGATGAGCGTGTTCCCGAACTGCATGAGCATCTCCCACCCCGAGCCGCGCTGGCCCAGGTAGCGGGCGCGGTGCGCGGAGGTGTCCATGTAGAGCCGCGGATGGCGCCGCACGATGGCGACCATCTCGTTCACCCACGGCCAGCCGCCGAGCCCGCCGATGATCGTGAGCTCCGGAAAGTCGATCGCCACCTGGTCGAGGTGCCGCGGGTGACCGAGGTCGTACGGCCGGTCGGTCGCGTAGCTCATCGACGAGTAGACGCGCACGGGGACGTCGAGCTCCACGGCCTTGGCGTAGAGCGGGTAGTAGCGGCGATCGCTGGCCGGGATGCCGTCGACGAGGGCGGAGACGCCGAGGGCCTGGAAGCGCTGCTCGCGGACGCGGCGCTCGAGCTCGCGCACGCCGCTCATGCCGTGCAGGCCGCTGATCCGGGCCAGGCCGATGAACCGGTTCGGATAATCGCGCAGCAGCTCGGCCACCTCGTCGTTGGAGGCGCCGAACGGCACCGAGCGCACGATGCCCAGCCGATCGAGCATCTTGAGGTACTCGTCCATCTCCGTGTCGGGCCGCGGGTCGCCGCCCTCGGCGCGAGAGCGGAAGATCCGCTCGTAGTTGGCCATGCCGTACCCGGCCGGCCGCTCCGCCGCCCCCGGTGCCGGCGCGGCCGGCGCGCTCGCCGGCGCCCCGCCCTCGTGGCCCTTACGCTTGGGGACGTTGCACTCCATGTCGATCACTCGCATTCAGCCTCTCCTTGTTCCGGACTCGCGCCGCGACGCGGCGTCGCGGAGTCGCGGTGGCGCCACTTCTCGATAGGCCTGCTCCACCAGCCGTCGTACCAGCGCCCAGTCTGGGCGGCGGTCGATCCGCACGCCGACCCAGCCGCGCGGGCCGACGTAGGGCGGCCGGAAGAACCGAGCGGGATCCGTGAAGACCATCGCTTCCTGCTCGCCGAGCGGCGCCGGGAGCCAGACCGCCAGGTGGTCGGCGCCGTGGTGGTGGTCGTCGAGCTGGGCGAAGAGCTTGCCGCGCACACGCCAGGTGGGCTCGCCCCACGCGAGCTTCTCCGTGGTCTCGGGCAGCGCCAGGCAGATCGCGCGCAGCCGGTCGACCGGCGTGCGTAACCGCCGGCGGCGGGCGCGTGTCGTTCGAGGTCGTCGGGCCACGCCGGGATTCTAGCCCGAGACGCCGTCGCGCGAGTTGTGGGACACTAGGCGCGGGAGCGCGGAGATGACGATGACGCCCGCCGCCGATCACGACGTGCCCATCCCCTACATGCAGCGCACGCGCGACTACTACCAGGCGCTCGGGTTCGCGCCGTACCGGTGGGCGCACTTCGTCGACGTGCCGTTCACGTCGCTGGCCAAGCCGCTGGCCGAGTCGCGGGTCGCGCTGATCACGACGGCGGCCCCCTACCAGCCGGGGGTCGGCGACCAGGGCCCCGGCGCGAAGTACAACGCGGCCGCGAAGTTCTACAAGGTCTACTCCGACTCGACCGAGACGGTCCCCGACCTGCGCATCTCGCACGTCGGCTACGACCGCGCTCACACCACGGCCGACGACCCGCGCACCTGGTTCCCGCTCGCCGCGCTGCAGGAGGCGGTGAAGGCGGGGCGCATCGGGGCGCTCACCCCGCGCTTCCACGGCGCGCCCACCAACCGCAGCCAGCGCGTGACGACGGAGACGGACATCCCCGAGCTGCTCCGGCGGTGCCGGGAGGACGGCGCCGAGGTCGCCGTCCTCGTCCCCAGCTGACCGGTCTGCCACCAGACCGTGAGTCTGGTCGCCCGCCACCTCGAAGCGAACGGGATCCCGACGGTCATCATGGGCGCCGCCAAGGACATCGTCGAGCACTGCGGCGTGCCGCGCTTCCTGTTCAGCGACTTCCCGCTCGGCAACTCCGCCGGGCGCCCGCACGACCCCGAGTCGCAGGCGCAGACGCTCGAGCTGGCGCTGCGCGTGCTCGAGACGGCGCCGGCCGCCCGCACGACCGTGCAGTCGCCCCTGCGCTGGCGCGACAACGCCGCCTGGAAGCTCGACTACAACAATCTCGCGAAGCTCACGCCCGAGGACCTCGCCGAGCGGCGCAAGGAGTTCGACGTGGTGAAGGCCGTCATCAAGACCAAGCAGGCGGACGTGTGAGCAAGCCGTTCGCCGGCATCCGCATCCTCGACTTCACCCGCTACCTCGCAGGCCCCTACGGCACCTACCAGCTGGCGCTCCTCGGCGCCGACGTCGTGAAGATCGAGGCGCGCGACGGCGACGAGACGCGCCACCAGCTCGTCAGCAAGGAGTGGGCGGACCGCAAGATGCCGCCGGGCTTCCTGGCGGTCAACGGCAACAAGCGCAGCGTCACGCTCGACCTCCGGCGGCCGGAGGCGGTCGACGTCGTGAAGCGCCTGGTCGCCACGGCCGATGTCGTCTGGGAGAACTTCCGGCCCGGCGTGATGGACAAGCTCGGCCTGGGCTACGAGACGCTGTCGGCCCTCAACCCGCGGCTCATCTACTGTGCGGTCTCCGGCTTCGGCCACTCCGGGCCGGAGCGGACCACCGCCGCCTTCGACGGCAAGCTGCAGGCGATGTCCGGCATCATGTCGATCACCGGCGAGTCGTCCGGCGGCCCGATGCGGGCCGGCTTCGCCATCTGCGACACGATCGGCGGCATCACGGCCGCGCTGGCGGTGTCGAGCGCGCTCTACCAGCGCACCCACACCGGCCGCGGCCAGTTCGTCGACGTCGCCATGCTCGACGCGGCCCTCGCCTTCATTCCCGGCCCGGTGTCGGAGTACACGGTGGCGGGGATCGAGCAGAAGCAGATCGGCAACGGCTCGGTGAGCCGCAAGCCCACCGCCCACCGCTTCCGCGCCAAGGACGGCTACATCGTCCTCGCCGTGCTCACCGAAAAGCAGTTCCAGAGCCTCATGAAGACGATCGGCCGACCCGACGCCCTCCTCGACCCGCGCTTCAAGGACTGGGCGGGGCGGACCGAGCACGTCGCCGCGCTGCGCGAGGTGATCGAGGGCGCGCTCGCGAGCGACGATCCGAAGACGTGGGAGACGCGGCTGACGGCGGCCGACGTCCCCTGCGCCTGCATCTGGAAGATCGACGAGATCGTCGAGCACCCGCAGCTCGCGCACCGCGATGTCTTGCAAACGATCGACTCCCGCTACGGCCCGATGCGCCTCGTCGGCGCCGGCTTCCGCCTCGCCCACGGCAGCCCCGGCCTGGATCGGCAGCCCCCCACCCTCGGCGAGCACACCGACGAGATCCTCGCCGAGGCCGGCTACACCCCCGAAGACATCGAGCGCCTGCGCCGCGACGCGGTCGTGTGAGTCTCCCCGAGCTCCAGGAGCGGGAGGCCACCGGCGCGATCGCGGCGATCTACGCCGAGATCCGGCGGCTCTGGGCGGTTCCCTACGTCTCGTCGTTGCAGCGCCATCTCGCCACGCGGGCCGGGTGGCTCGAGTGGACGTGGGCGTCGCTGGGGCCGGCCTTCACCAGCGGGCGCGCGCAGGTCGCGGCCTGGCGCGCCGCTGAGGGCGTGAGCGTTCCGCGCCTGCCGCCGGTGTCGCGCGACGCGCTCGGCGTCTGGGGCGTCGACGACGCCGGGCTGGCCGCCATCCGTGCGACGTGCGCGAGCTTCGTGCGCGTGAGTCCCGTGAACCTCGTGCTGTCCGGACTGCTGCGGCGTCTGCTGCGAGGGGAGCGTCCCAAGGGTGGCGATCTCGCTGCCGCGTGGACGCCGCCAGCGCCGCTGGGCCCGCTGCCGCCGCTCGCCGATCCCGCCAGGCTGACGGCGTCGGCGCGAGCGGTGCTGGCCTCGCTCGGGACGACCGTGGGGGGCCAGCCGTTCGTCCCCGGGCTCTACCGCATGCTGGCGACGTGGCCCGGCCTCCTCGCGCACGTGGCCACCGTGCTCGGACCCCACCTACACGACCCGGCCACCGGAGCGGCGTGTCAGCGCGTGCTCATCGCGATCGACGCCGAGATCCCGTCCGTGTTCGAGGCGCTGCCGCCGCTGTCGACCGCACCGCCTCCGGCCGCCGAGTTCGCCGACGTGCTGGCCGCGCTCGACACCTACCGCAAGACGAGCCCCGAGATGGTGGTGTTCGGACGGATGCTCGGAGAGGCGTTGCCCGCTCAGGGCTGAGCGCCGAGGGCGCACTCCCACGCCTGCTGCGTGGCGATGTCCTGGGTCCACGGTCGCATGACGGCGCCGGCCCGCGCGTCGCGCGCGTAGCGCTCGAGCGGATAGCGCCGCAGGATCGCCCGGCCGCCGCACACGCGGATGGCCTCCTGCGTCAGCACCACCGCCGAGCGCTGGACGGTGACGTGGGCCGCCCGCGCGCGCTGCACGGCGGCAAGCGGTGCGTCGACCCGCGCCTCGGCGATGGCGCGGTAGTAGAGCGCCCGGGCCGCCTCGAGCGTAAAGAGCATCTCCGCCACCGCGTGGCCCTTCGCCGCGACCTCCGACTGCAGGCCCGGCGCGCCCGGCACCTTCCCCGTGAGGTAGGCGATCGTGTAATCGTAGGCGGCCTGCATGAGACCGAGGAACGTCGCGGAGAACGTCAGCGGGGAGAGGTGGGGAAAGGCGTTGTAGAGCGCGCCGAAGAGGCCGGGCGGCAGCACCTCGGCGTCGTCGGGCACGAAGACCTTCTCGAGCACCATGTCGCGGCTCACCGTCGCCCGCATCCCCATCGGGTCCCAGTCGCCCGGGAAGCTCACGCCCGGCGCGTCCTTGGGCACGGCCAGGTACAGCGTCCGCTCGATCCACGGCTCGTCGCCGAGGCGGATGGCCGGCGTCGCGAAGTAGGGCGCGGCGCCGGCCAGCGAGACGAAGAACTTCCGGCCGCTGACGACGTAGCCGCCGTCGATTTTCTGCGCGGTGGTGCCGAAGCGCCGGCCGCCCATGCTGAGCGCCGTGTCGGTCTGCCCCTGCTCGACCGGCTCGCTGTGGGGCTGCCCGTAGAAGACGCCCGCCTCCACCACCTCGGCGAACTTCCGGCGCCGCAGCGTCTCGTGCCGGTCGCGCGCCTTCGCCGACATGGGCATCGCGTCGGCCAGCTCACCCATCATCAGCATCGTCAGGCAGTGCATGTTGAAGGTGAGCGCCGTCGCGCCGTTGCCCTGCGCGATCTGCTCGGCCACCAGACAGTAGGTCTCGTAGGAGGCGCCCCGGCCGCCGTACCGCTCGGGCACGCAGAGCGCCAGCAGCCCGGCCTCCCGCAGGTCGGCGTAGTCGTCGAAGGGGAAGGACGCCTCGCGGTCGTGCCGATCGGCGCGCGGCGCGAAGCGCTCGAGGGCCAGGCCGCGGGCCAGGGCGACGAGCTCCTGCTGGGCGGGCGAGAGCTCGAGGTTCATCTCACGTCGTGCGCCGCTTGAGGAAGCTCTGCTTGAGGGCGATCCGCCCCTCGCGGAACGTGAACACGTCGCAGCCTCCGACCTCGACCGTCGTGCCGTCGGCGCTGGTCCCGGTGAAGGTCCACTCGGACAGGCCGCGGTCGCCCGCGACGAGGTGGCGGACGTCGCGGAACGCGACGTCGGGAAACGTCGCGAACAGCGAGGCGAAGGCGGCGCGCACCGGTTCGCGGCCGGCGTGGCGCGTGCCCCACGCCGCCGGGCCGGCGGCGCTCTCCCAGACGCAGTCGTCGGTCATGAAGGTCATCAGCACGTCGACGTCGTGGCGATTCCATCCGTCGTCGAAAAATCGCTCCAGCTGTGCGGTCGTCATCATCACGTGGTCTCCTCGGTCCGTGACGATGCGGCCCCGGTGGCCTCGCGTCAATTCCCGATACATCCCGTCGCGACCGTCCCGCGCGCCGATGTATGGTGTCCGCCCCGCGTCCGCCCCCATACATCCGCGTGCGCCGCGCCCCGGCCCCCATCCATGGCCACGACCTACGACGAGCCCCTCGCCGCGTGCACGAGGTCGCTGATGCGACCGGGGCTGAGCGGCATGCGGTTCACCCGCACGCCGAACGGCCGTAGCGCGTCCTCGACGGCGCCCGCCACCGCCGCGGGCACCGGCAGCGTGCCGGCCTCGCCCGCGCCCTTGACGCCGAGCGGGTTGATGGGGCTCGGCGTCGTCAGGTGGAACATCTCCACGCGCGGCATCTCGCGAGCCGAGGGCAGCGGATAGTCGAGGAAGCTGCTCGCCAGGCTCTGGCCCTGGTCGTCGTAGACCGCCTCCTCGTAGAGCGCGTTGCTCAGCCCGTGCGCCACACCCCCGAGGATCTGGCCCTCGACGATGAGCGGGTTGATGACGTTGCCGCAATCGTGTCCCACGACGTACCGCACGATGGTCACCTCGCCCGTCTCCGGGTCCACGTCGAGGATGCAGACGTGGGCGCTCGCCGAGTAGCCGGCCTGGGTGGGCGCGAAGTACGCCGAGGCCTCGAGGCCGACCGCCAGCCCACCCGGCATCACCATGCCGAACGCGGTGCCGGCGTTGCCCAGTCGGGCCAGCTGCGGCAGGGGCACGCCGCGATCGGGGAGACCGCGCACGCGCACGGCGCCGTCGACGATCTCGAGGTCGGCCGCCGCAGCCTCCAGCACGTGCGCGCCCACCGCCAGGATCTTCTCGCGCAGCGCCGCGCCCGCCTGGAGGATCGCCGGCCCGGCGTTGGCGGTGACCCGGCTCGCGAAGCTCCCGATGCCGTACGGGATCGCGGCGGTGTCGCCGGTCACCACGTCGACGTCGTCGAGGCGCACCCCGACCGCGTCGGCCGCGATCTGCGCGAACGCCGTCTGGTAACCCTGGCCCTGCGGCGGCGCGCCGCTCGTCACCACGACCCGGCCGCGGCCGTCGAGCCGGAGCACCGCGCCCTCGAACGGCCCGAGCCCGACGCCCTCCACGCAGATCGCCACGCCGATCCCGCGGCAGCGGCCCTGGGCGCGGAGCGCGGCCTGCTCGCGGCGGGCCTGCGCGTAGTCGGCGAGCTCGAGCGCGCGGCGCAGCAGCTCGGGATAGTCGCCGCTGTCGTAGACGAGCCTCGCCCCGTCGCGGAACCACATGCCGACGTCGTAGGGGAACGCGTCGGCCGGGATCAGGTTGCGCGCGCGTACCTCGGCGGGATCGAGGCCGAGGGTCTCGGCCATGCGGTCCATCATCCGCTCCATCACCAGCACGCCCTGCGGCCGCCCGGCGCCGCGCACGGCCCCGCTCGGTTGTAGATGCGTGTACGCCGCGCGGACCTCGGAGTGGATGTTGGGGATGCGATAGGGGCCTGGCACCGTGCACCCGGTGATGACGGGGGCGACGAGGGCGCCGTACATGCCGATGTCGTGCGTGAAGACGTCGCGCAGGGCGAGCAGCCGGCCCTCGCGATCGAAGGCGATCTCCACCTCGTGGATCTGCTCGCGCTCCTGCGCCGCCGAGACGAAGTGCTCGTGCCGGTCCTCGATCCACTTCACCGGCCGGCGCAGCTGCCGGGCCAGCCAGCAGACGAGCACCTCCTCCGGGTAGACGCTCGCCTTGGGCCCGAGCCCGCCGCCGACGTCGGGCGGGGCGATCACGCGGACGCGGTGCTCGGGCAGCTCGAAGAGGTAGGTGAGCATGGCGCGGACCGCGTGGGGTGCCTGGGTCGCGTCCCAGACGGTGAACCCGTCGAGCGCCTCGTCGTAGCGCGCCACGACGCCGCGCCCCTCCATCGAGTGGCTGCCGCCCCGCATCACGCGGACCGTCTCGCGCAGCGTGTGCGGCGCCGACGCGAAGGCCTGCTCGGGATGCCCGACGCGCTGCACGATGTGCGCGGCGACGTTGTCGCCGAGCTCGTCGTAGACGAGCGGCGCGCCGGGCGCCAGCGCCGCCGCCGCGGTGGCCGCGACCGGCAGTGGCTCGTACTCCACCACGACCAGGTCGCGCGCGTCCTCGGCGAGCGCGCGCGACTCCGCCACCACCGCCGCCACCACCTCACCGGCGTGGCGGACCTTGGTCACCGGCAGCGTGTGGCGCACGCCGTGCCGCACGCTCGTGCCCGGCACCGGGCTCGGCATGCGCGCCGGCCACGGCTTCTGGATGTCGGCGACGTCAGCCGCGGTCACCACCGCCAGCACGCCGGGAAGCGCCCGCGCGGCGGTCGCGTCGATGCGGCGCACGCGCGCGTGCGCGTGGGAGCTGCGAACCATGGCGGCGTGGGCGACGCCGGGCATCGGCAGGTCGTCGACGAAGGTGCCGCGCCCGGTTAGCAGACGCGCGTCCTCGCGGCGCGGGACCGGCGCGCCGATGTACCCGCCCTCGGGCGTGCGCGAGGCCGATGCGATCATGGCCGCGACCCGTCGGCGACCAGCGCGAGCACGGCGTCGATCATCCCCTGGTAGCCGGTGCAGCGGCAGAGGTGGCCGGCCAGCGTCTCGCGGACCTCGGCCTCGGTCGGTCGCGCATTGTCGCGTAAGGCCGCGGTGAGTGACATGAGGATGCCGCTCGTGCAGAAGCCGCACTGCACGCCGTGATGGCGGACGAACTCCGCCTGCAGCGGCGTGAGGTGGGCCGGGTCCGCGGTGAGCCCCTCGACCGTCTCCACCCGGCGGCCGTCGGCCTGGACGGCGAGCAACAAGCAGCCGCGGACGGCCTCGCCGTCGACCAGCACCGTGCAGGCCCCGCAGACGCCGTGCTCGCAGCCGACGTGGCTGCCGGTGAGGCGGAACTCGTCGCGCAAGAGATCGACGAGCGTGAGGCGCGCCTCCACGGTGGCCTGGCGCGCCTGGCCGTTGACGGTGAGCGTGATCGCGCGCGTCTCGCTCACGCGGCGCGCCTCGTGGCGACGGCCAGCGCGTCGGTCAGCGCCCGCCGCGCCAGCACGCCGACCAGCCGCTTGCGATACGCGCCGCTGGCGTGGATGTCGTCGGCCGGGTCGACGCCCGCCGACACGAGCCGGCCGGCCTCGACGAAGGCCGCCGGGGTTGGCGGCCCACCCTCGAGCGCGCCCTCGGCGTCGACCACGCGCACCGGGCCCGGGCCCACGCCGAAGCCGACGAGGCGGGCGTGGGCGACGCGGCCCTGGCCGTCGAGGGTGAGCGTCGCGGCCACGCCGCCCAGCGCGAAGTCTCCGTGCCGCTTGGCGACCTCGTGCACGCTCGAGCCGGAGCGCGCCGGCCAGGGCGGCAGCGCGATCTCCGTCAGCAGCTCGTCCGCCGCCAGCGCCGTGGTCAGCAGCGAGACGAAGAAGTCCGCGGCGGCCAGCGTGCGCTCGCCGCCGGCCCGGCGCAGCGTGAGCCGCGCGTCGAGCGCGACCATCACCGCCGGCAGCTCGGCGGCCGGGTCGGCGTGGGCGAGGCTGCCGCCGAGCGTGCCGCGCGCGCGGATCTGCGGGTGCCCGACGAAGGGCATGGCCTGCACGATCAGCGGGGCGCGCTCGCGGACGAGGGCCGAGCGCTCCAGCGCGCGCTGCCGTACCAGCGCGCCGAGCCGCAGCCCGCCGTCGGCGCCGGGTGCGATGGTGGCCAGCTCGGGGAGACGGTTGACGTCGATCACGTGGCTTGGCCGGGCCAGCCGGAAGTTCAGCAACGGCATCAGGCTCTGGCCGCCGGCCAGGATCTTGGCGGCGTCACCGTGCCGGGCCAGCAGACCGAGCGCCTCGTCGACCGTCGCGGGGTCGGAGTAGCGGAAGCGGGGCGGTTTCACTCGCGGGAGCCTAGGCCGCGCGCCGGGGGCGAGTCAAGGCGCGATGAGGCACGGGTTGGCGTATGCTACAGCGGCGCAGGGTAGCCGATTCCCCAACGAGGAGGAGATCTCCGCATGACCGAGCACCGCCACACCGCCGTCACCCGCCGTGGCTTCCTGAGGACCAGCGCCCTCGCCGCCGCGACCGCGCCCTGGCTGGCCCGCGCGCCGTTCGCCGCGGCCCAGGGCAAGAGCACCAAGGTGCTGGACTTCCAGACTGGCGCCGACGTCGCGAAGGCCGAGCAGGAGGGCGAGGTCGTCTACTACGGCCACGACGGCGAGGCCGGCATCGGCGTGCTCCTCGACGCCTTCAAGAAGGACTTCCCGAAGATCAAGACGAGCTACGTGCGCCTGCAGACCGGCGCGCTCTACGCGAAGATCACGGCCGAGCGGTCGGCCGGACGCTTCGGCGTCGACGTGCTGCAGCTCTCCGACATCTCGCCGGCCATCGACTTCCAGAAGAAGGGCGGCTGGGAGGTGCACGTCTCGCCGGAGTCCTCCGCGTACAAGGCCGAGCACCAGTCGTCCCCGGCCGGCCACTACAACTGGGGCGGCGTCACCTTCGCCGGCATCTCGTACAACAAGGGCAAGATCAAGCCCGAGCAGGCGCCGAAGACGTGGAAGGACATCCTCAACCCGATCCACAAGGACGGGGTCAGCGCCAAGCTCGCCACCTCCGGCATGCAGCACGCGCAGTGGTACACGCTGCGCAAGCTTTACGGCAACGACTTCTGGCAGGAGTTTGCCAAGCAGCGGCCCAAGGGCTTCGACGCGCGCGCTCAGCTCTTCGACCGTCTCTCCAAGGGCGACGACCGGATGTGCGTGCTCGCCGAGTACGCCGGCTACACGCTCTTCGCCGAGAAGGGCGCCGAGATCGAGTTCGTGGCGCCCCCCGACGGGCTGCCGGCCACGGCGTTCTACATCGGCGTGGTGAACAAGGCGCCGCACCCCGAGGCGGCCAAGCTCTTCGTCGACTGGGCGCTGTCCAAGCGCGGCCAGGCCGTCTACCAGAACCAGAAGATCCTCCTGTACGGCTCGCTGCGGACCGACGCCGGCCCGATGCCGACCGGCAAGCGACTGGCCGACTTCAAGCTGCTCTTCCCCACCGACTGGAACGACTACGTGGCGAGCCACCCCGTCTTCGTGAAGGAGTGGAACTCGATCATGGGGCTCTGAGCCGCCCCGCGTGACGTCGCTCGAGCGGGCCCGGTCCTGGCGACCGGGCCCGCGCCTCGTCAGCCTGGTGGTGGGCGGCGGCACCGCCGTCCTCGTCCTCTATCCGATCGCCTATCTCATCCAGGCCTCGCTGAGCGTCGGCGATCCGCAGGCCCGGCCGCCCGAGGCCTACGGGCTCGACAACTTCACGGGGCTCGACCGGTACGCGCACATCTTCGGCAACACCCTGCTCGTGGCGGGGGTGGCGACCATCGTCGCGGTCGTCGTCGGCTTCGTCATGGGCTGGATCCTCACGCGCACGAACGTGCCGGGCCGGGCCGCGCTCGAGCAGCTCATGGCCATGCCGTACTACGTGACGCCGCTCATGGGCGCGCTGGCCTGGGCGCTCATCGGCTCGGCCGGCAGCGGCTTCGTCAACCAGCTCTGGCGGGCGGTCGGCGGCTCCGGCCACCTGATCGACATCAACACGGCGTGGGGCATCGCCTGGGTCATGGCGCTCTTCGAGGGCTCGGTGGCCTTCGTGATGATCGGCGCCGTGATGAAGTCGATGGACCCCTCCCTCGAGGAGGCCTCCCAGGTGCTCGGCGCCGGCCGCGTGCGCACGATGCTGCGCATCACGCTGCCGCTTGTCCTGCCCGGCGTGCTCGGCGCCGCCGTCTTCGTCTTCGCCGAGATGCTCGGCTCGTTCTCCGCCGCGCTCGTGCTCGGCTTGCCGAGCCGCTTCTACGTGGTGACGACCGCCATGTACCAGCTCGTCTCCCAGTACCCGCCGCGCTTCCCCACCGCGGCGGCCATGGGCGTGTCGCTGTTCGCGGTGATGTTCGCGATGGTGTGGATCTACCGGCGCATCATCAGTTCGGGCAGCTACGTCACGATCACCGGCAAGGCCTTCCGGCCTCGCGTCATGGACGTCGGCGGGCTGCGGTGGCCGCTCCTCGGCCTGTGCCTGGCCTACTTGGTGGTGGCCGTGGTGCTGCCCGTGCTCGTGATCGTGTACGCGTCGTTCCAGCGGCTGACCGGCGCGGTCCCCAGCCTGGCGAACCTCACCCTGGCCAACTACGCGATGGCGCTCTCCCTCGACGCCGTGCGCTCCGCGCTGTGGAACAGCCTGATCCTCGGCGTCGCCACCGCGAGCCTCGGCGTGCTGCTGATGGGCTTCCTCTCGTGGCTGATCTACCGCTCGCGCCTGCCCGGCGCCGGCGCGATCGAGTATCTCCTGATGTTCCCCCAGGCGGTCCCGCGGCTGGTCTTCGCCTTCGGGATGATGTGGGCGTGGCTGGTCTTCCCGATCCCGATCTACGGCACGCTGTGGCTGCTCCTGATCGCGTACCTCACGGTGTTCCTGCCACTGGGCCTCCGGACGATCTCGGGGGTGATCCTCCAGATCGACCGCTCGCTGGAGGAGTGCGCCCAGATGTGCGGGGCCACGTGGGGCCACCGCCTGCGCACGGTCACCATGCCGCTGCTCAAGCCGGGGCTGGTCGCCGCCTGGCTCCTGCTCTTCATCGCCAGCGTCCGCGAGCTGGGCGCGTCGATCTTGCTGATGGGGCCGAAGTCCAAGGTCATCACCCCGGCCATCGTCGAGTCGTGGTTCTCGACCAGCTCGGAGCTCACGGCGGCCATGGCGCTCTTGCAGACGCTCGCGGTCGCCGCGGCCCTGGCGATCATGTTCGCGGTGGCCCGTCGTGCCGTCCAGGCGGGGGGCGAGTGAGTGTGAGCCAGGCGTCGATCGAGGTCCGCGACCTGGTCGTGCGCTACGGCACCGTCGCCGCCGTCCGCGGCGTCACGTTCACGGTGGGCGCCGGCGAGCACCTCACGCTGCTCGGCCCCTCCGGCTGCGGCAAGACGACGACCTTGCGGGCGATCGCCGGACTCGAGCGGCCGACCTCGGGCGAGATCCGGATCGGCGGCAGCCCGGTCTTCTCGTCGTCGCCGAGCGTGAACGTCCCCGCCGAGCGGCGCGGGCTGTCGATGGTCTTCCAGTCCTACGCCATCTGGCCGCACATGAGCGTCTTCGACAACGTCGCCTACGGCCTGCGCGTGCGGAAGCGGCCGGAGGCGGAGGTGAAGACCCGCGTGCGCGAGGCGCTCGAGCTGGTCCAGCTCCACGAGCTGGGCGAGCGCGGCGCGTCCAAGCTCTCCGGCGGCCAGCAGCAGCGCGTGGCCCTGGCCCGCGCCTTCGTCTTCTCGCCGTCGGTCCTGCTGTTCGACGAGCCGCTCTCGAACCTCGACGCCAAGCTGCGCGCCGAGATGCGCGTGGAGCTGAAGGAGCTGCAGCGGCGCCTGGACATCACCTCGGTCTACGTGACGCACGACCTCGAGGAGGCGCTCGCCATCTCCGACCGCATCGTGGTCATGCGCGACGGCGTCATCGAGCAGGTCGGCACGCCGGCCGAGATCTACGACCGCCCGCGCAACACGTTCGTCGCCGACTTCGTGGGCTCGGCCAATCTCATCCGCGGCCGCCGCCGGCCCGACCTCGAGCGCGACGGCCTGGTCGTGCTGGAGACGGCCGGCGGCGCCGTCGTGCACGGCACCTCGCTCGACCGCCGGGCGGGCGCCGAGGCGCTCATGGCCGTCCGCACCGTGCGCCTGCGCCTGGACCGTGCCCGCCCCGCCACGGCCGTCAACGCCTGGCCCGCCCGCATCCGCCAGCGCGTCTTCCAGGGCGACTTCACGCAGTACCACGTCGACTGGGATGGCCGGACGCTCATCGTGCGCTCGGCGGCCGCCGAGCCGCTCGCCGAGGGCGACGAGGTCTTCGTGAGCGCCGACCCGGGCTACTGCGTCCTGCTGGAGGAGTGATCGCGATGGGGATGTCACGTCACGGGGCCCTCTCTCGTCTCTCTGGACAAGGGAGGCGATCATGACCCGGCAGGTGCTGATTCTCGGGGGCGGGTACGCGGGGGTGTACGCGGCGCTGGGGGGCGCGCGCGCCAGAGGCGAGGCCCCGGTCGACATCACACTGGTCTCGGCGGAGCCGGACCTCGTCAACCGGCCGCGGCTCTACGAGCGGGGGCCGGGCGATCACATCCGCTATCCGCTCGCGCCGATGCTGCAGCGGATCGACGTCGGCCTGTGCGTGGCCCGTGTGACCGCCATCGACGTCGACGCTCGCCGTGTCTCGCTCGACGCGGGCGCGCCGCTCGCCTACGACCGGCTCGTGATCGCGCTGGGCAGCCGGCTGGAGCGGCCGGCCCTGCCCGGCATCGAGCGCGCCTTCGACGTGGACACCTACGAGGCCGCGCTCGCGCTCGACCGGCATCTGCAGACGCTGCCGGCCGGGGCGACGGTCGCCGTCGTCGGCAGCGGCTTCACCGGCATCGAGCTGGCGACCGAGCTGGCCGGACGCTTCCGCGTCGTGTTGCTGGAGCGCGCGAACGTCCTGGCGCCGAGCCTCGGCGAGGGGCCGCGTGAGGCCATCCGGCTCGCGCTCGAGAAGCTGGGCGTCGAGGTGCGGCTGGGCGCGACGCTCGACAGGATCGACGGCGGCACGACCGTGTGGTGCGGCGGGATGGTGGCGCATCCGCTCACGCGCACGCTGCCCGCCGAGCGCGACGCGCTCGGCCGTCTGCGCACCGAGCCAACCTTGGCCGTGCGCGGCCTCCCCGGCGTCTACGCGGCGGGCGACGTGGCCCACGCGATGGCGGACGACGCGCACGAGGCGCTCATGTCGTGCCAGCACGCGATCAAGCTCGGCCAGTTCGCCGGCCACAACGCGGTGAGCGAGCTGCTCGGGCGGCCCGCCCTGCCGTATCGCCAGCCCGTCTACCGGATGTGCCTGGACCTCGGCGGCGCCGGCGCCCTGCAGACGGACGGCTGGGACCGCCGGGTGCTGGCGGCCGGCCCCGAGGCGAAGACCGTCAAGCGCCACATCAACGCCGTCTGGGCCGCCCTGCCCCGGCCGACCGAGCGCGAGGCGCTGCTCGCCTACGGCGAGCCGGGCACGAGCAAGTATCGCGACGACCCCCCGCGATGACCGACGCGGCCACGGCCTTCGGCGCCGAGCGCGTGCGCCTGTGGGCCATCGCCTACCGGATGCTCGGCTCGGTGGCCGACGCCGACGACGCCGTGCAGACCGTGTGGCTGCGCTGGCTGGAGGCGGCGCCGGCGGCCGTCGAGAGCCCGACCGCGTGGCTGATCACGGCGCTGACGCGCCTGTGCATCGACGAGCTGCGCTCGGCCCGGCGCCGGCGCGTCAGCTACGTCGGCCCCTGGCTCCCGGAGCCCCTGGTCGAGGACGAGCACCCGCTGCCGTCGGAGGTGGTGGAGCGGGACGAGAGCCTCTCGCTCGCGTACCTGGTGCTGCTGGAGCGACTGGGCCCGGTGGAGCGCGCCGCCCTGGTGCTGCACGACGCGCTCGACTGGAGCCACGCCGAGATCGGGCGGGTCCTCGGCAAGCGCGAGGCGGCCTGCCGCCAGCTCCTCGCCCGCGCACGGCGGCGGCTGGCGGCCGCACCGACCGCCGCGCCGGCGCGCAGCCCGCAGACGGCGGCGCTGGGCCGTCGCTTCCTGACCGCGCTGGCGCGCGGCGACGTGCCGACCCTCATCGATGCGCTCGACGCCTCGGCGGTTCTGCTCTCCGACGGGGGCGGTCGCGTTGTCGCCGCCATCAACCCGATCCGCGGGCGCGACCGCGTCGGCCGGCTCCTGGCCGGGCTGATCGCCAAGCGCTACGAGCCGCTGACCTCGCGGGACGTGACCGTCAACGGCGCGCCCGGCCTCTGGCTCACGCGCGCCGACGGCGCGCCCCATTCGCTCGTCGCCCTCGGCTTCACCCAGGACGGCGAGCGGGTGGCCGCGATCTACACGATCCGCAATCCAGACAAGCTCCGCCCCGCCCTCAGTGCCGACCCCCGTGCGCGGACGACGCCGTGACGAGCGCCTCCGTGAACTCCTCGCACGACACCTTGGGATTCCAGTCCACGAACGCGCCGTTCGGGTTGTGCTTCCACGCCCACACGTGGAGGGCGTAGAAGGCGGGGATGCCGTAGCGGTTGGGGCTCGGGGTGAAGTGGAACACCTGCCCCATCAGCGTGGGCGGGGTCTTGTGGCGTGCGTTCCAGGCCTCCGCGAGCACGATGTACTCGACCCCGACGAAGCGCAGGCGCCCGTCCTTGGCCTCGTACATCAGCGCCTCGGGCTGCTGCGCGTCCACCACGCCGTCGCCGACGAGCGCGTCGTTGACGTAGTGGACGCCCATCGCACCCTCCTGCGGGCCGCTGACGCAGCCGAGGAACGGGGCGTAGCCGGCCTTCCCGGCGGCGGCCACGTCGCTGAAGCGCGCGGTCGCGCGCCGGACCTCCTCGACGAGCGCCGCGCGGGGACTCGCGGTGCCGACCTGGGCGATGACGGCCAGAGCCAGGAGCGACAGCGCGGCGAGACGGATCAAGCCGACGGACATGGGTGTCATGGGTCCTCCCCTGCGCCTAGCGGTAGAAGTAGGGGTCGAGGACGCGCACCTCGGTGATGCGGTCGACCGGTAGCTTGTTCTGCGCGGCCACCCGTCGGATCGCCTCGGGGGACGGGCCGTCGTAGACGCAGAAGGTGCGCGTGCGGTCCGGGGTGACGTAGGAGTGCAGCCACGTCACGCCGTCGTTGGCGTTGACGCCGACGACCGCGTGACAGACCTGGCTGCCGGCGTCCGTGAGGGGGATTACGAGACCGTCGGGGAACGTGCGCTCGACGAGGTAGCGGGGCATGGAGTCTCCTTTCGCCGCGAGCGTAGGCCCCCGCCCCACGCGCCGCGCATCGGGAGGACCTCCCTATTTTGGCGCGAGCGCCTCCCCATCTTGCGCGCCGACGAGCCCGCGCTGCACCGCCACGCGTCCGGCCTCCTCGCGCGAGCCGACGCCGAGCTTGGCCAGGATCGCCGAGACGTGATGGTCGACGGTCTTCGGCGAGATGTGCAGGCGCGAGCCGATGCGGCTGTTCGTCAGTGCCCGGGCGAGCAGGTGGAGGATCTCCGCCTCGCGCGCGGTGAGGCCGAGGGGATGGTGGCGCGTGCTCGGCCGCGGGCCGCGCGGGACGTGCCGGACGCCCTCGGCCCGCAGGCGCTGCCGGAGGCGCTCGAGGTCGGGCCCAGCCCCCAGGCGATCGAACCCCTCGACGGCCGCGAGCCGGGCGGCGGCGTCGCCGCCGGCCAGGGCGCGCGCGCTCTCGTACGGGCAGCCCAGGCGCTGCCAGGCCGTCGCGGCCCGTCGCCAGTCGCCGTCGATCTGGAGCGCGAACGGTCGCGCCGCCCACGACGGCACGCGGACGCGATCGCCGGCACGGCGGCGCCAGAACGCCAGCTCGCCCGTGTGCCAGGGATGCCGGTGTCGCACCGCGAGGTCCCACGCGGCCCGCGCCTCGGCGATCGTGCGCTCGCGGTCGCCGGCCAGCCACGCCGCCTCGGCGCGCGCGGCCCGCACCGGTCCCACCCGCTGCAGGGTCCGCGTGCGACTCGCCACGTCGAGCGCCTCGTCGAGGGCCGTCGCGGCGCCGGGGTCGCCGCGGCGCGCGCGCAGCCGGCCGAGGGCCAGCAGCGCCATGGTCCGGCTGATGGCGGCGACGTGCTCCCGCGCCACCAGCCCGCGCGCGACGTCGCCCGCCTCGGCCCACCGGCCCTGGTACAGGCGCGTGAGGGCCAGCCAGGCCAGCATGTAGTGCTGGCTGTAGTCGTGGTCTCGCTCGGCCGTGAACTGGATGCCGGTCGTGAGATAGCGCTCGGCGTCGGCGAACCGGTAGGCCTCGCCGCACGCGGAGCCGAGGTTGAGGTAGGCCAGGCCGACCTGGTCCGTCAGCCCCGCCGCGCGGGCGAGCTCCAGGGCGTGCTCCAGGTGCACGCGGCCGCGCTCGTCGCCGTAGACGAGCATGGCGGCGCCGACCGTGTTGTAGCCGGCGATCACCGTCTCGCGGTCGCCGACCCGCTCGGCCAGCGCGATGGCCCGCCGGCCCCAGCGGACGGCCTCCGCGCGGTCGCGGTCGAGCATCCGCAGATTGGCCTGGATCCGGTAGGCGCGCGCCAGCGCGCGTCCCCTCGGCACGGCGCGCAACACCCGGATGGCGCGCCGGCTCGCCTCCTCGGCCTCGACGTTCCGTCCCGCGCGGACCAGTGACGCCGTCAGCGCCGCGAGGTCCTCGCCCTCCTTCACGCGGTCGCCGGCCGCCCGATGGAGGTCAAGCGCCTCCCGCCGCGCGCGGATCGCGTCGTCGAGCCGGTCCACGATCCCCAGCTGGTCGGCGTAGGCGTCGAGCAGCGCCGCCCGCTCCGCGGCGGCCACACCGTCGGCGAAGCGAAGCGCGCGGGCGTACTGGTCGGCGGCCTCGCGGTGCGCACCGACCGCGGCGGCTCGGGCCGCGGCCGCCGGCGCGTGCGCGAGCACCGCGCGGGCGTCGGCGGCGCCCTCGCCGTGGTGGGCGAGCCGGGCCAGGTCGGTGGCACCGCCCGGCGGCGACGCGAGCGCCTCGAGCACGCGCGCGTGGAGCGCGCGCCGGCGGGGCGCCGCGATCGTGTCCAGGACCGCCTCGCGCGCCAGCTCGTGACGGAAGCCGAGCCGATCGCCCTGGCTCTGCAGCATCCCGACGGCGATGCACTCGTCCGTGGCCGCGGCGACGTCCGTGACGAGCGCGCCGAGCAGCCACGGCTCGACCTGGGCGCCGATGACGGCGGCCGCCTCCAGCGCCGCCCTCCCGGCGGGCGAGAGCCGCGCCGCCCGCGCCAGCACGGCGTCCCGCACGGTGGGCGGGATGCCGGCCGTCCGGCTGGCCAGCGCCTCGGTGACGAAGAACGGATTGCCACCGGTCTGCCGGTGGAGCGCCTCGGCGTCCAGCGGCCGGTCGGCGGCCAGCGCGCGGACCGCGGCGAGCGACAGCGGCGCCAGCGGGATCCGGCGCACCGCACCCGAGGTCGCGAGGTCGCCGAGCACGATCCGCAGCGGATGGTGCGGGCCCAGCTCGTCGTCGCGGTACGTGAGCACCAGCAGGGCGGGGACCTGCCGGATCCGGCGGCCGAGGAACTTGACGAGATCGAGCGTCGCCTCGTCAGCCCAGTGCAGGTCCTCGAGGACGGCCACCACGGGCGGCTGGCGCCCGAGCTCCTCGAGCACCGCGGGGAAGAGATCCACCGGGCCCGCACCGTCGTCGAGCAGCGCGCGCAGCGCCGGCCCCGCGTGCCCGGCGAGGTCGTGGAGCGGCCCCAGCGGCCGCGGCGTCAGCAGCGAGTCGCAGGCGCCCCGGAGCACACGGCCGGGCCGCGCGCGCTCGCGCGTGAAGGCGTCGACGAGCGCGGTCTTGCCGATCCCCGCCTCGCCGTACACCAGCGCGACGTGCCCCGCGCCG
>Ga0075420_100000959_pt1 | contig 23869 bp, 24 predicted proteins | sample SoiMetdeltSBSDD4_FD_75296 | JGI IMG/M metagenome (GOLD analysis project Ga0075420, IMG submission 75296) | Bulk soil microbial communities from a Populus tree surrounding site in Tennessee, USA - Soil MetaG P. deltoides SBSDD4 | ecosystem: Environmental > Terrestrial > Soil > Tree plantation...
GAGGTTTTGGAAATCTGAGTTGGAACGGATGAGGACTCGGACATCCACACCTGCTCGGACAAGGGCACGTGCGACCGCCCCACCGACGAAGCCGGTCGCGCCGGTCACGAGAGCCTTCATGATAAAGAGCGGATGGCGGATAGCCGGTCAATTATGGCAGAGCGTCCACATCCCATGGTCGGGCCATATGCCATGAGCCCCCTTTCCCTAGCTTCGGCGGCTCGTGATATATCGGGCGATCTGGCGCAGAGGATCGGCCGTAGGTCCGAAGGATGAGAGTCGGTCGATCGCGCGAGTGACGCATGCATCGGCCAATTGTCTCGCTCCTTCCACACCGTAGAATGTCGGGTAGGTTTTCTTGCCGCGCTCAGCGTCGGTGTTGGGATTTTTGCCGAGCTCTTCCCGTGTGCCGGTCACGTTCAGCACATCGTCCGCGATCTGGAAGGCGAGGCCGATGTCCTCTGCGTATCCTGTCAGGTCGTCGAGTTGTCGCTCATTGGCGCCCCCGGCAATGGCCCCCATTCGGACGGCGGCGCGAATCAGCATGCCGGTCTTGTGTTTGTGGATGTTTTGGAGGGTAGCCAAATCAATGTCCTGGTGCTCCGCTTGGATGTCGAGAACCTGTCCGCCGACCATGCCCATATTGCCCGAGCCGAAGGCCAGTTCTTGGATGATCCGCACCTGGCGTACAGGATCACAACCTTTCATGAGGTCAGGTCGGCTGATCAAGTCAAAGGCCATCGTGAGCAGCGCATCGCCGGCGAGGATGGCCATGGCTTCGCCATAGACTTTGTGGTTCGTCGGTTTACCGCGGCGAAAGTCATCGTTATCCATGGAGGGTAAGTCATCATGGATGAGCGAGTAGGTGTGGATCAGTTCCAATGAACAGGCTGCCGCCATGAGGCCAGGCGGATTCGTACCCAGGGCCTCCGCCGAAGCAATCGTGAGTATAGGTCTGATACGTTTGCCGCCGCCCAAAAGGCTGTAGCGCATGCTGTCATGAAGGGTCACTGGGGGCGTGGCGGCCGGTGGAGTGACTTCGTCCAAGAAGCGGTCCACTTCGAGGCGTTTTTGTTCCAAGTAGTCCTTAATATTCATAAGAGTGCTACGTTGACACAAGCGGACACAAACCCGCGCGGAGAGTAACAAAGGCCCTCTGGGGAGTCAAACGAGTGGGCTGGTTCTGTTGCGCTTGCGATGAATGAACTCGCCGATGCTGCGCTGCACGACTCCGTGCTGTCTTGTCCGACACATGGGGCCGGCAGGGTTCTTCTCCTTGTTTTTGCGCGGACGCCCCCGCTATACTTCCAGTCCATGAGCATTCGCAAAGCGGGCGGTGAGTGGGAATCGCTGATGCTCCCCATCGAGCCGCGACATTGCAAAGTCTGTGACCAGGGACTGTATCGCGACAAAACCATGTTCCGTGGCGGCTGGTCCCGCTGCACTGTTTGCGATGAATTCGTGCACTACAGCTGTCTTGCAAGCGGAAAATTTTCATTTTTGAAGGCTCGGCCTCGAGTATGCAAGTCATGCCGGGCAGGCCGGCCACACGCCTCGGCATCCGCTGGCGAAAAGGCCGAAACTCCCGCCGCTGTTGGCTCGTGACTTCAGAGCGCAGCTCACGCCCACACTACGCTCACCCCGTTTGGCATAACCTGTTCGCGCAGGTCGTTCGCTATGGGCTGGCTCCGGCCATTCTAAGCATCAGTGGATTTTTCACCGCAAACTTTCTGGCCAGCGGTCTGTACACGTGGCCCAGAACAAGTCGGATCTTGGCGCTCTGTCTCACGCTCCTCGTTTTATCCTACGAATTCGTCTACAAGGAACAGTATGCCAGGACCGGTTCGAAAGAACAGGCGCGCGCAGCACTTTTCTACTCCTGCTCAATTCCCTATTTGGTAGGTATGGTACTCATGTTCGCACTCTGGACTTGGTAAGCGTTGGACGCGATGGGACAGGTCTTTCACAGCGGGGCATTCCTCCAGCAATGTTGGTCGGTACATCCATTGTGCGTATCGGTCAGACGGATCACCGGGGGCAATCACCTTATCCTGGCTTGCACGTCCTGCCGGTTTGCCCACCATCTCACGCTCGGCGATGTCGCCGTTCGGACTTCCGCATTGGAACAGACGGAGCCGTCCACCGGAGAACTCGACGCGCAATTGCCGTCGCAGGTCCGGTTCGCTGCCTGCCTGGACGCCCATGCGGCTGCCCTCACGTTGCGCGAGATGGATGTCATTGAAGACCTTGCCGTGATCCGTTGCGCGGAATGCCGCCGGCTCTATGTCTTGACGGTGACGGCATTCGAAACACACCAAAAATAGATGGCGGCTGGTTTCTTTCTCGCACGCCCGAGTATGATGCCAGGCAGCTCGATTCGGCTGGCCAAACTTGGCACATGGCTCAGCGTTTCAATATGCCACTCGTGACCGACGCTCCTGTGATTCTGTTCGACCACGCATTCGCTCTTCTCTCAGTGTACTCAGCATGACGGACACCCTGTCTTTTACCGATGAGGAGACTGCGCTGCTAGTTGATGCGCAGTTCTTTCAGAAAAAGGCCAAAATTAGTGAGAAGATCCGGGCCCAGTTGGAGAGGACAAGTGAAGCATTGAAAGCAGAATTGAGCCGCGGCCTGCTTCCGACGCTTCCTGATGATGGCCTCTCCGTGCAGTTCGTGAAAGGCGAGCACTTGGAGGACTTCCCCTACCAATATTTGGATTGTCCAAAGTATTTCCATGGTCCGGAGAAGCGTACGTTCCGTACGCTGGTCTGGTGGGGACACCATGTCGCCTGTGCCTGGCTGCTCGAAGGGCGCTTGACCAAACAGTACAAAGCGCGCCTCGTCGACCGATTCCATACCATTGCAGGACGGCATCTTGAATTATCACTGGCACCAACCCTTTGGGAGTGGAAACAAGGTGAAGGCTACACACTGCCGATCACTCATGACCGGAAGGCCCAAACCGCCGCGGTGCTGGCCGAACGCGCATTCCTGAAGATCGTCCGGTTTATTCCCTTCGATGATGCACGGCTGCGGAGCGGTGATTTAGCAGGTCTGAGTCTGGACGCGTTCCGCGCCATGCTTCCGATTGTGTCGCTGTAATTGTGCGAGCCCGGGGATTTCTGTAGACTAGCGCGGCATTTGGCGATCGTTTTCTTGCAGCTGGGTCGCCGCCACAAGGCACAGTTCTTACATGCGGCGTCGAGGCCCCGCTCGCGCCATTCTAAGGAGGGCATCGTGATACCTTCGCTTATGCGGGTGGGCACGGGAATTCTGCTGTCGGTTGGACTCATGGCTTCGTCGGGCTGCGGTGGAAGCGGAGAGACCCTCCATTTAGACGTGCTGCCGCCGCAGCAGCCGGTTCAGGTCGCGGAACCGGAAGCCGTCAAAATCGTGATTGAACCATTTGAAGACCGGCGGGCGGATAAACACCGCGTCGGGATGCGCACCCACCTGTGGGGAGGGGTCACATATTTTAATGTGTCGGGAGAAAAGCCCGGAGAGGTGTATGCCCAGGCCCTCGCCGATCGCTTGAGGGCATCCGGATGGCTCGATCGGTCATGGGATGTGCGGGTAGCACCCGCCGGATCCGCGCCAAATGCCGACATCGTGATCAGCGGGCAGTTGTTCGAATTTGCGGCCAATGCGAAGAGCCGATTGTTTTCCACCTATATTTCGACCAGCAACAAACTGACGATCACAGCGCGGAACAATGTGGATCGTAGTAGCACCAGCCGGAGCCTCGAAGGAGCTCAGACCGATACTGTGGTCTGGTTTTCGGAAGATGATGTCAAGAAGCTGATGACCGCGACCGTGAAAGACACGCTCGATCGCTACATTGCTGATACCACCATCTCACAGCGCGCGGTGCGTCCGAGCCGATAATCGTCTGAGGGAGAAGTGAGTCGTGCGTGAACGCCGCTGGGAGACTCGCGGTCCGATGACCTTTACCCAGGTGCTGGCGGTCGGTGAGCGTCTAGCCGCTCTCGGGCTCAAGCCGGCGGTCGCGGCCAAAGACATCATCTGCTACGTTGAGGAATGGAGCGTCGAGGCACCGGAAGACTTCGATAGCTTGGATGCCTGGTCAACCGAGGACGTGACGTTGGTGCATGTCCGGGACGGCTGGCGCGGAGACTTTTTTCTCCTCGCCGGTGCGTACCACACTGCCTATCTTCACTATCAGAACGTCGGGACCTACTGTTCGATCAGCCATCCTTGGCGCATTCGCGAACACATGAAGCTGCACGAAAACCGCAGCATGCTGTGGCTCGGTTTTCGGCACGCCCATTCGTTCTTGCGTGTCCGTCTCCAGACGCGAGAAGTGGTCACGCCGGGGGAAACGCGTGATGACGCGCGCCGAGAGCAATGGCTGGACGAACGACGCACCGCCTTTCTTGAAGCCATTACTACCGTGGGGTTGCCGATTGAAACGGCCATTGAAAAAGGTCAGCTGGCACTTCGTCCCAACGACCCAACGGTTCCATTTTTCTGCTCATGGCCGGATGCCTTTGGGCCCTGCCAGTTCGAATACAACACCTCCGACGCATACGAGTTTCTCGTTCCGGCCAGCCAGCTGGTCGCGACCTACGCCCCTGAACCGGCAGGGGTGCGTGCCTATTTGACCGGATTTTCCGAAGAGGCGCTTGGGGAATTTGCCCGCATTGAGCCCGCGGCTCGCTTGGCCTATCGGTGTTCCGTTCATTGTCCGCTCGATGACCTGCCGGAGATCCGATCGGCCATTGAACCCGACGGGCGCCTATATGCCACGCTCTGTGAGTTTCAAACCCAGGAGCTCATCCCTGATGGCGACGAGGCCTCGGCGATTATCGGCGTTGTCGGATCACCAACGGGCTTTTCGATCGAGGCGCGTTTGAATAAGGCGCCGCTCAAAGAAGACCTGATGGCCGGGTGGCTGGAACGACTGATCGGAGAGCCTGTCGTCTATGCGCCGCTTCCCGCCTTTGTCTGACAAAGACTGCTGAAACAAGTCGCTCTTCGCACCCACCCTGCGCTGGCGACTACTCCACCCGCCAACCCACCGATTGCTTCGCAATCGCTTTCCCGGGGACGCGCCTTCCACAGGGTTCTCTCACGTTGCTCCTCCCCTTCGACGTGCCTGCAGAGAATATGTCACGGGGCTTGGCGCCTTGCGGCCTTGAGCACTTGCTTAAGCCGTGTTCAACTATCCCATCGCAAGTCACATTTTCGTTGCTCAAAGTCATCAGATTCCGCACAGTAGAACCATGCGCCCGCTTTCCAGGGTCCAGTCGCTGCTGGCCAAGCCGTTCATGCCCGCCGTGTTTTTCCTGTCGGGGGTAACCTATGACACCCTCACCTTAACGCGGATTGATCGGCTCCTCGACAACTTGGTACTGCTTCTCTATCTGTTGCTCCTGGGGCTCCTGATTGTCCTCACCGGGCGGCTGGGCATTGAGCCATCGCCGGATCCGTCGCAGCTCAAGACGCTTTCCCCCGTCGCACGGTGGGTGCTCCAAACCCGGCCTTTCTATCCGATGGCCAGCCAGTTTCTCTTGGGGGGGCTGTTCAGCGCCTACGCCATCTTCTATTTCCGTAGCGCCACCCTGACCAGTACGGCAGTCTTTTTTAGTTTGCTGGTGCTTTTCCTCGTGGCCAACGAGTTTCTCCGAGACCGCCTGTCTAACCTTCGCTTACTGGTGAGCTTGTACGCGCTCGTCTGCTTTGGATTTTTCACATTTTTCTTACCCGTGATGATCGGCTATATGAACGTGTTGGTCTTTCTCGGAGGCGCTGTCTTGAGTGCTGCAGTAACGTTTCGCGTCGTGCAGCTCATCTATCGGAACAACCCGGATCGATCCAGGCGGGAGGCTGTAGGGGTGAGCGTGCCTGCCTTTGCCGTCATTGGGCTCTTAGTGGGATTCTATTTCCTGAACTGGATTCCGCCCGTACCGCTCTCCATGACGTTCGGCGGGATTTACCATGAAGTCAAGAAATCAGACGATCGGTTTGAACTGTCATTTGAGCGAAGTTGGTATCAAGTCTGGAAGCAATCGAACAGCTCGTTTCCCTCTGACGAGCCGGTCTATTGCTTTACGGCCGTGTTCGCGCCGGTCTCGCTGAGGACCACTGTCTACCATCATTGGTATTTCCGTCCGAGCCGGGAATTACCGTTTAGACATGCCGATAGGATCCCTGTCCGGATATCCGGCGGCCGGGAAGGCGGCTATCGGGCGTATACCTTCAAGCAGCGTCTCGATCCTGGGGACTGGCGTGTCGATGTGGAAACTGAGGATGGGCGAATCATTGGACGAGTCTCGGTGCGCGTTGAGATGAGGGCCGAGCCACAGCCGCCTTTGACGACCATTGTCTATTGAGAGACAGGGTCCTATTCTGCTTTGTATCGAGCCACTAAGCAGCGCTCATTGAGTAATGGGGGGTTGCCGCAGGATATCCAAGGGCGTAGAGTCCCTCGTAGATGCCGCCACGTTCATTGCCGCCCTGTCCCTCGAGTCCCAATTGCGTGTCGACGCTTGCGTCCCACGCTGATACTCAGCATGCGATTGCGCCCTACCGCTATCAGAAATCCCTGGCAGAGGCGAAAGACTTTCTCAAGACCACCATGGCAAGCCTGCCCCGTACCAGACTGGTCGAGGAGGACGGGGAGTACCTCCACTACGAATTCACCAGCTTGCTGATCCGGTTCGTCGATGACGTGGAATTTGTTTTCGATGACGGCAACAAGACGATTCACTTCCGGTCCGCCTCCCGGGTCGGCTATGGCGACCTGGGCGTGAATCGCCGCCGGATGGAAAACATCCGGTCGCACCTCGCTGGACGGATTTAGGAACGAGGAAGCTGTTGCCTCACAATGCTTTGCAGGAAGCCGCCGGGGCAAGCTCGTCGGCCGAAAAGGTGACGGTCGAGAGATAGGCCCAACCCATGAGATAGCCGAGCTGGCGGTAGGCTTCGAATTCTTCGAGTTGGTACCACTGAAATATTGTGCTGGTCTGAGGAAATTCTTCACCGGTTGGGGAATCGACGAATTTTCCCACTTTCTTGAGCGCGAGTTTCACCTTCTCATACGAGGCCCGGTCCGTGACGAGCGGAAGTAGCCAATTCGCATCCAAATGCGTCGGGTTCACCGGCGGGCTCGTCAAGGGATGAGTGACGAGGGAACGACCGCTCTCAGGTTCGGGGCTCACATACATCTTCCCCGGGGCGAGAAGGGACGGGTTTTGTTTGAACAGCACGGGATTGTAGGCGTACGGTTTGAGATAGTGGATCACGGTCGGAACACCGTCCGGGCGGATTACCCAAAATCGGCGGTACCAGACGATCTCATTCTTGGGCGGAATTTCACCGCACCACTCCGCCCCCGGGCCAAAATAGCCCTTAATGCGCGCTTGCAGGTTGTACAAGTAATCATATTGCCACGTTGTATCCAGAGTGGCGTCTCCCACGATGAGATGCGCCACTTGGCGACGTAATAAGGTTTGGGCGCCCAGATTGTCGTAAAACGAGCCGTCTGTGATTTCGATCCATCGGCTCTTGGTGTCCGGCCAGATGCGCTGAATGCTCAGCATCAACAGGTAGTCCCAAATGGTGCCCAGAGTGGTGTTATGGCGACGTGCAAAATTCCACGTTTGATACTCGTTGTTCAGGTTGAAGGGTGCGGTGAGGATACCCAGTGCCAAGCGGGCAATATCGTCGCGATACCATTCCTGGACGAGGCTGTCGAGATCGAGTCCCGCACCTGATGCGGTCATGGCTTGTGACAGACGCACGCAGGCGTGAGGCCTAATCCGTTCTCTCCACGTTTTGTGGCAGGTTCCCTCAGTAAGGTCTTGTACAACGACCTGGCGAGGATTGAATGAGGCGGGTTTGCCGTCTTCGGTTTGCGCTTCCACGACCGGTAAGCCGAACCCGGCACTCTGGACATAGCCAAGTCCATCGGATCCGGTATAGTCGCGCGTGAATTCAAAGTTGTAATTGTCTCGATACGGTTGGTCCGACTCGGTTTCATAGGCCCTTGGACGACCGCGATTGACAAGATTCCCATTGATGATGAGGTAAGGCGCATCGACGTCCTTCCGATTCAACCGAACCAGGGGAGTCTCGTGTTTCCCGCGGAGATACGTGACCTCGATTCGGTGCTGATAAGGGGTGAAAAGATGCAGCTCGTTACCGATATCGGGCGGTGTCTTGATATGTAAGACGAGATCCCAGAGATAGTAGGGGATCAGCCGCCACAGATAGCCCCAAATTAGTTTCGGTCCTTCCCAAAACCCTCCTTCTCGTATAAATCCGGCATGGTGGCGCAGGTGAGTCACAAAATCGCCATGGGGATCGAGCAGTGTGGCTTGATCCGGTGTTTGGACAAGATTGCCATAAGGGTCATCAAGCTCCTGCCCCAAGTGGGCGAGCATCCACCCGGCGATATAAGATCCGCCTGAGACTGTGCTGAGATAGTCAATCCTCGGCAGACTCCCCATGTCCTGGAGTGCCTGCAGGATACCCAAATGAAAGGTTGCAGAGCGGATTCCGCCGCCGGAGAAAGCCAAACCGCTGAGGTGCGAAGGAACTTTTTCCGTCCGAGGCAAGGTGTCTCCCGCCATAGCCCCGTCGGCGCTCACAACGGCTCGCCGTCGCTGCTCGATGTAAGCGTATTCTTCCTGGTAGTCCCGGGTGAGAGAGGACGGGGTATAGGTAAAAGCTCGTTGGCGGACTTGATAGGTTTTGGTGGCGATAGGCTCACAGGACGCACACAGCAGGCAGAGGGCCAAATAGACGAGCGGCCCGATCTTGAGACGCCGCCGCCTCAATGCCCAGTCGGCGGCTTGGGCCCCCGTCTCGTCGTATGTTGGAAGATGCACTTTGGACAGGTGTAATGGATGAACTGTCCGCTCGCGACCAGGCGCTTGTTCATGAGCACCTTGCACCAGGTGCACAGTCGGTCGGGGAGTTCAGGCGCGGTAGAAGCAGGAGCGTTCGAAGGAAGTGACATGGAGACATTGTCCCCGAGCACAAAGAATCTTGTCAACCGAGGCAGGATGAAGCGATCACGAAAAAAAATTTCATGCCGCCATGCAGATGAAAAAAATCGTGGTATAGTTGCCCAACATTCCAGCAAAGTTTTTTCACCTACACACAGAAAGGCGGACTGCCGTATGAGCGCTCCGGTTGGTTCGGAAGAGACGATTTTGCCATCGAGTGCCCCAGCGACTTCTCCCTCAGTCCCCGTTCAGGGGATGGTGGGAGAGGGCAAGGCGTGGGGATTGTGCACCGCCGTTGACCTCCAGGATTGCCACCCTGATTTGATCCGCGATGCCGAGTATATACGCCGCTATGTCGTGGAGCTGTGCGACCTGATCGGCATGCAGCGATTCGGCGAATGCCAGGTTGTCAATTTCGGCTCCGGACGGGTGGCTGGGTATTCGATGGTCCAGCTGATCTCGACGTCCCTGATTAGCGGCCATTTCGCTAATGACACGAACAATGCCTATTTGGATGTTTTCAGTTGCAAGGGCTATGATCCGGGTGTGGTCGAAGAGTTTTCAAAGGAGTTCTTCCGAGCACGGCGGTCGATGGCCACAGTCACGCTTCGTTATTGATCAAACCCAAAGGGGGCGGTGGAAACCTCCGCTCCCTTCAATTCTCAGCCACCGCTGCCGATCATGACTGCCACGATCAAGGATTTTTTCAAGCACCTGCCCGGTAAGTTCGATGCCGAGGCCGCCGATGACCTCGAGGCAGTCTATCAATTCGACTTGAGCGGGTCGCAAGGGGGACAATATGTGATCACCATTCGGAAGGGCGCATGTCATGTCAAGGAAGGTAGGCATGACGATCCGCATGTGACGCTTTCAATGGCGAGTGAGGACTGCGTCAAGGTGTTGAATGGTCAACTCAGTGGGCCGGCCGCAGCCATGTCGGGACGGATCAAAATTACCGGTGATATTAGCCTGGCGATGCAACTGAAGGCGCTGTTTCCGACGGTTGGTGAGCAACTCTAGCCTGAAGCGAGCCGTTCTCCCCTCAAACCTCCTCGCGAGCATCATTTGTCTAACGGTTTGCCGGCACCAGGGGCACTTCTGAGGGAATTTCCTCAAACACGGCGGGCTCCTGGGTCGCACGGCGGGGGAACCGTTCTTCAAGGATGAGATACATCGTGGGCACAAGAAACAGCGTCAAAAGTGTCGACACACTGAGGCCGCCGACGACCGCCCGAGCCAAGGGAGCATTCGTTTCGCCGCCCGTCCCCCAACCGATTGCCATCGGCAACAGTCCGAACACCGTCGCCAGCGACGTCATCAAGATAGGACGCAAGCGGGTGCGGGCCGCCCGAATGACCGCTTCCTGGAGGGCCAATCCCTTCCGTCGCAGCACATTGGTATAGTCGACCAGTAACACGCCGTTGGACACCACAATGCCGAGCATCATAATGATCCCCATCATTGAGCTCGTCGACAACGTCGTGTCGGTGAGAAACAGCACCAGGATCACCCCGGGAAATCCCATCGGGACCGCAAACATGATGATGAAAGGATCCACCAGGGACTTAAACTGGGCGGCCATGACCATATACACGAGGATCAGGGCGAGAACAGTGGCGAACATCAGGCCCACAAACGTTTCACGTTGCTGCTGAATCTGTCCGGCCAATCGGATACTGAAACCATTGGGCAATTGCAGTTTGGCAAAGGCGGTTTCGAGGTCCTCGGCGATCGCCCCGAGGTCACGGTTTAACGGATTGGCCGTAATGTGGACCACTCGTTGAAAATACTTGCGATCAATTTTCACCGGTCCTGCGTTCAATTTTAGTGACGCGACGTTCTTCAGCAGAACCGGTTCGCCGTTTCTGGCGGTCAAGATGATGTTCTCGATGTCGGTCAGATCCTTCCGGTGTTCTTCCGCAAGCCACGCGCTAATGTAATATTCATTCCCGTTCTGGGGATCGGTATAAATGATCGGATCCGTCTGCCCATTGCCGTTGAGTGAAAACAGGACGGCGTTGGCAATGTCGGTTTCACTGATCCCCAGCAGGGCGGCCTTCTCACGATCCACCACCACGTTGACCTCCGGATAGTTCTCCTCCCGGCTGACTTCGATATCGGCCAAGCCGTCCACCTTGTGCATGACACCCTCGACTTGGCGAATGGCCTCTCGAGCGTTTTCGAAGTCATACCCGTAGATCTCAACGTCAACGGCTTTCTGTGAGCCGAAACTGGTCACCCGCTTGACGAGCCCCCCCGGATCGAAAAACATCGCAACGCCGGGAAACAACTTGACGATTTTCGGCCGTACGTCGTTCATGATCTGGACTTGATTCCGCGATCGATGTTCAGGGGAAGCCAGGTACACGGAAATGACGGAGGTATGGGGACCCGTGTTGGGATTAAACAAAGACGACCGACCCTGAGCCAGAACACCGGTGCTGGACACGATCGTTTCCAACTCGTGGGCAGGGATACTGGTACGCAGGACTCGCTCTACCTCAGCCACCTGTTGCTCCGTTTTCTCCACTCGCTGGCCGACTGGCGCACGAAGCACAATGCGAAACTGACTCTCGTCCGAAACGGGAAGAAACTCAGTGCCAATCCGCGGGACCAACGCGAGCGACGCTCCGAAGATCACCAGGATACCGACGATGAACAACCTTCGATGAGCGAGTATCCAGCGGAGTGACTCTTCGAATCCGCGGTCCAGCGACTCATACCGCTCGCGACTCCACGTCATGAGGCTGACGAACCAAGCCGGCATCGAACGGTGCGATTCCTGTTCGGGCTTCAGGAATTTGAAGCAGAGCGCCGGCGTGACCGTTCGCGAGACGAAAAACGAAGTGAAGAGGGCGATCGCGATTGTAAGGGTCAGAGGAATGAGCAACAGCCTGGCTATCCCTACTATAAAAAAGATCGGGAGAAACACGACAACGGTGGTGACCGTTGATGCCAAAATCGGCATCGCCACTTCCCGGGCGGCTTCCAGGATGGCGTCCCAACGGCGTTGGTTCGTATTGAGATGGCGCTGAATGTTTTCCAGTTCCACAATCGAGTCGTCGACCAGGCGGCCAATCCCCAGCGCCAATCCTCCCAGGGTGAAGACGTTCAACGTTTGGCCGGTGAAGTAGAGCACAATGAACGTCACCATGATGGAGAGTGGAATGGCGACTGAGATGATGAGCGTGCTGGTTACATTACGCAGGAAGACGAGAATCACCGCTGCGGCCAGCAGGGAGCCGTGAAGGGCTTGCTCGACGAGATTGCCGATCGATTGGCGGATGTATACCGATTGATCGAAGGAGATGCCGAGCTTCACGCCGGGCGGGATGCCAATCATTTTCGGCAACGCCGCACGCAGGGCATCGACCACTTCCACAGTATTTGCAATCGGTTGCTTGTTGACGCGAAGGTAGACCGCCCGTTTGCCGTCTGTCCGAACGATATTCGTTTGAATGTCGGAAGAATCGGTCACCGTGCCCAGGTCCCTGACCCGAACAGGGTTTCCCTGCTGGTTCACTTTGACGATGACATCTTGAATCGGCTCAACGGTGCGGAATTGGTTATTGGTGAAGACGTTGTAGTCGAGATTGCCGGCCTTGATATCGCCAGACGGGAGGATCAGATTCGCGGCTTTGACCGACTTGACGACATCCAAGATGGACAGCCCACGAGCGTTGAGGAGTGCCGGATCCAGATTGATGTTGATTTGGCGGATCTTGCCACCTTCCACGGTGGCGGCGGCAACGTTGGCAATCTGTTCAATCTGAGGGGCGATCGTATTGAATGCAAGGTCGTACAGCGCCCGTTCGTCCAGGGCGTCGCTTGAGACTGTGACGAAGGACACCGGTATATTGGAGACGTCGAACTTGACGATAAACGGTTGAAGAATACCCGGCGGCAAGCTGTTCAAGATCTGGGTGATCCGCTGCATGACCTCCATCTGTCCCACGTTGATATCGGCGCCCCAGTTGAACCAAATTTGGACGGCACCGATGCCTTGCTTGGCGAATGACTCGACATGCTCCACATTTGACGCCGAGCTGACGGCTTTCTCGATGGGATAGACGACGCTTTGTTCGATGTCGAGGGGCGGGGCGCCTTTGTAGATGACACCGACAAAGGCGACAGGCACCTGAATGTTCGGGAACAGATCGACGGGGAGGCGATTCAGCGAGGTGGCGCCGAGCACGACCATCGCAAGTGACAGCATCAGGATGCCGATGCGATTTCGTAGCGCAAGAAGGGTGAGCCACATAATGTCGTGCGCTGAGCGAGGCTCAGCAGGATCGATCTATCTCAAAATGCCTGATCCATGCCAACCCGGACGTCTTAGGAGCGGGTTAGGGGTTCCGTCTGTACAGGCGTTCCGTCGTGAACGAGGTCTTTCCCTGACACGATCACTTGTTCGGAACCGGTCAGTCCCTTGGTAATCTCCACCCGGTTCTCGTCTCGGACGCCGATTTCAATTGATACACGCTCGGCCTTTCCATCGCGTACGATGTACACGTACTGAGCATCTTCCAATCGGCTGACCGCATCAATCGGTATCTGCAATGCATTCTGGTGCTTTCCTACCAGAACCTCGACGCGCGCGAACATACCGCCCTTCAGCAAGCGGTCTTTGTTCGGGAGGTCCACCTCAACCGTCATGGTCCGAGTGGCGCGGTTCAAGGCTTGGACTACGCGCGTCACTGTCCCTTGGAACACTCGGTCCGGATACGCCTCCGCGCGAATCTCCGCCTTTTGTCCGATCTGCACCAGCGGAACGTCCTTCTCCACGACTTCGATGAGAGTACGGACCGTTTCGATATCATGCAAACTCACAATCCCCCTGGACGTGGTGGAATTACTGGTGGCAGCCCCAGTGACATAGGCGCCCAAATCGAGATTCCGCTCTGCTACGTATCCAGAAAATGGGGCGCGGATGTAAGAATACGTAAGGTTGGTTTCTGCCTGGGCGAGCGCCACCTCCATTTGCTTGACCTGGGCACGGAGCGACTCGAGGGCGGCGATCGCTGCATCCGAGTTCACTTCGGCCGTATCCACGTCCTGTTGCGAAACGAACTGATCCTTTATCAGGGCCTGCATGCGGTCGAGCGTCAGTTTGGCATTGCGAACCGATGCCTCTTGCTGGGTAACCTTCGCCCGGGCTGCCGCAAGGTTGGCTTTGGCCTGGTTGACGTTGTGCACATAATCCTGATGATCGATTTCCAAAAGCAATTGATTCGCCTTCACGAAGTCGCCCTTGTCCACATGCAGCTTGGAGATATAACCATCGACACGTGAGAAAACATTGACCACCTGGTTGGGGGTGATATCGGCGGTGTACGCCAACCGGATCTCCAAGTCTTGTTTCAAGGGGGTGATTGTGCCCACCGTGATCACGCGTGATTTTTTTGGATCGATCTTGGCGCCGCTGCTCAGGCGGAACACGACAAGGGCCGTCACGGCAAAGAAGATAATGATGCCGAGCGTGACAAGCGGGTGCTGCTTCACAGGGTTCATAGTGGCCGGCTCCGCCGTGCCTTCATGATGCCCGTGAGGAAAAGGTCTACGTAGGTCCTCACCGTCGCATCATGAGTTTGGTGCATCGGGACGGCGAAAATTTCATGAAGGAGACGATGGTGCACAACCATCCCGATAAAGGCTCGGGCGGCCAGCAGAGGATCCACGTCACGAAAAGCGCCTTCGTCGATTCGGGTTTTGATATAGGTCGCCAGGTGATCGTACAGCACACGATGGTGCTTGCCGAAGAACATGTCGGACAACTCATGGCCCTCGAGCGCGCTGAAAAGGAGTAACCGCAAGAGGGTAGAATCCACCCCAGGTTTGATACGAAAGCCCGCGATTAAGGTGAATACCCGCAGGTCATCACGCTTTCGGGCCGATTCCTCGACCGCTCCCAATAGCTCATCGAGGGTGACCTTCTCGGCCAAGATCGCTCCGTACAGTGCGCGCTTGGTCGGGAAGTGCTTGAACACGAGCGCTTCACTGACGCCGGCGGCCTTCGCGATCTCCTTCGTCGTCGTGCCGTTGAATCCCTTGGCTGCAAAGAGGGAGGCCGCCGCCGCAATGAGGCCGGCCTGACGCTGCTGGCTGGTCGATCGTGTCGCCATAATCGTCAGCTAGGTGAGTGAGTAATTACTTACTTGGAGGGTACCACGAACATCTGGCGGGGGACAATGAAAAGACCGCTTCTCCGAAACAGAGGGAGTTTATCGAGGGAGATTGGTCCCCAGAAAGTACCGCAAGCGGTTCCGCTCCCGTACGGTCATCTTGAGGATTTCCACCCCGAAGGCGTGCCCCCTCGACCAGGTGACGCTCGCACTTAGAACGAAGAGAGGATCGTGACCGTCGGGAAGATAGAGGAACAAGGTCACCTCAAGGCCAGACCTTACGGCCACGTTCCCATGGATGCGCAGCCCACTATTGGAAAGGTCGACAACGCTGCCATCACCCATGATCAACCCGTGTTCTTCGTCCTGTGCCGAATACATGAGCCGGACATCGACGGGAACCCGAGGTTCGTTACGTCTCTCACAAACGCGATGGGTGCGATGCAGTGTTTTCGCCAATCGAACTCTTTCCTGCTTCATAACATCACCTCTGATCATGATTTATCGGCTTTTTTCCGAAACAGATGGTTCCATACATAGAAGCGCAGTTCATTTTGGACTTCGAGTCTGGGCGCAATCATCTCGACTCCGAAGCGCCGTCCAGACACCCAGGAAACACGGCTTTCAGCGATGCACACAGGTTCTTCGACTCCGGGAAGGTCAATAAAGAGCGATAAGTCCATTCCGAGCTTCACTATCTGGTTGCCGTGGATCCCGATGCCCGCTTGTGAGATATTCCGCACGACGCCGTTGCCGATCAACATGCGACCGTTGCACATCCCGGAGTACATCAGGCTGAACTGTGTCGGGACGCGCTCGGTCCCGCGACGGTTGTCGTGAGCTGACTTGTCGGCGGTTCGGCGTGACCGGTGAATGCTCGTGTGTTTCATGTCTCTCCCTTCCAATGGTCAGAAACTATCCCTGCCATTTAGGGGACGATACGAAAGGCCGTCCGGTGGTGATTGGACTGGGGCAACCTGACATGCTTCCAGATGATGCCCTGTATTCGCTTCCGTTCGTCGTCCGTCAGCTTGGGGAACCGCACGGCGAAGACATGACCTTTGATCCAGGATACGGTCGCGTCCGTTAGACATAAGGGCGCTTGCCCGTCGTTCAGATACAGAGTGACTGTGACGTGGCCTCCAATTGCTGGAAGCGTGGTGCCGAGAATTTTGCAGCCGGTTTTGGAGAGATCCTTGAGAGAGCCGATGGATGTGGTGAATCTGGCCCCTTCAGTGCCTGTATACGTCACCTCGTGGTGGATCAGCGCTCGTTCGGCATAGCGTCGATCAAGCGGCGCATGAGCGCGTGGCGCCGCCAAGTTCTGTTCTAGCAAGCTGCTCTTCATCGGTGCCTCCTGGTTGCGTACACCTCGAGAATACCCGAGAGGCTACGTTCAGCCATTCCCAGATAGTGGGGAGCTGGTCTCCTACAGAAGAGGGGCAGAGAGCGCTGGAGCGTGTAGATGAACGAAGACTACGTGGTTTTACTTGGCAATCAGTGGCGGATTTTGGCCCAAGCCTTCTGATACTCCTCGAATGAATCTACCTCCATCCAGCCCTTGAACACAGGCACTGCATCGATATGGTGTCCTTCGTCGATCAACTCCTGCACTAGATCGGTGAAGGAAGCTTTACTCACACTGGCGGCTTCATGAAAGCCGGCAGACTTGTACCGTTCTTGTGAGGTCCGGTAGCACTCTCGCAGGGCCTGCGTTCCTTTTTCGGAAAACATCGCCATGCCAACGAACTCTCCATGAACCTGGTCCAAAGGAAGGTGCTGACCGATTTTGACGATCCGGTGTTCGTCCTCTCCCATAACGAATCGTGACAGGTAGCTACTCGCCGGAGGATCGGCCAGGGTGACAAGATCAGGGTTGAGATGGGAGGGTGCCCCTCCACGTTCCACATGGTCCCGCCAGGCTAGATCAACAACGAGTGCGAAATCGGCGGGGCTCTTCAGCAGCTTTTCCAGGATGGTCGTATCGAAAATAATGTCGCCGTACAGCACGATGGTTCGGCCCTTCATTTCGGACTCGGCACAGAAGATTGAAAAGAGCTCTCCCGTCTCTTCATAACGATCGTTATCGTAGTAGCGGATATTTGGCAGTGCGATCGCCTCCTTCTTGTATCCACGGATAACCGCGATCTCCTTGATATTCGCCTCATTCAGCGCAGCCACGGCACGCTCGAGGATCGTCTTGCCTTTGATATCCAGTAAGCACTTGGGTTTGTCTTCGATCAACGGGAGCAGCTGTTTTTCGAATCCGGCCGCGGGAATGATCGCCGTAATTTTTTCCCCGCCGATCGGAAGAAAGGCCCTTTCGTCCTGCTCCATTTGAGGTACGCCCACAATGTCGTAAACTTCGGGCAAGGTCACGATCTGATCATTGGCCGCACCGGGCCGCGTGTCGTTCCGGATGAGATCGAGGGTGTCTCGCATGGCCCGAATAGCCGCTCGAACAGGTTGGTTCGCATAGATGATGATCTTGGCACCCGCCTGCTCCATTTCTTGAGCGGTTGTTTGATCAAAAATGGTGGGTACCACGACCAACGGCACGCGCCTGGACCAGGCTTTGTATAAAGTCTTCAACTCGTCGAACGTTTTGGACTTGGAGTGAATCAATACGGCATCGGCACCGGCCTCTGCATAGGCTTCCGCGCGCTTTAAGGCTTCCTCCTGACCCCAACCGGCAATCAAGGCTTCGGTGCGAGCGATGACTATGAAGTCGGGCACTGTTTGCGCCGCTTTGGCAGCCTTAATCTTCCCGCAGTGTTCATCGATGGGGATCAACTCTCGGCGGACGCCGGCGTAAAAACTGCAGCGCTTTGGATAGACATTGTCCTCAATGCAAATCGCCGCGACGCCCGCCCGCTCACGGTCGTTGACGGTGCGCATGACGTTCAAGGCATTGCCGTATCCGGTGTCGCAATCCGCAATGACGGGGATGTTCACCGCTTCCGCAATGTGACGTTCCACCTCGAGTTGCTCACTCGACGTGATGAAACTGGCGTCGGGAATGCACTTGAGTGAAGCCGAAATGGCGAACCCGCTGGCCCAAACGCCGTCGAATCCGGCGCGCTCGATCAACCTGGCGCTGAGCGCGTCATGGGCCCCGACGACCTTGAGGGCTCCCGCTTTTTTCAGGGCCGCTCGTAGCTTGGTGGCGTTATGCATGATGAGGAGGCATGATGCGAAAGCCCATGGTGGTTGTCAATGAAAAGTTTTGTGCGGCGGCCGATGAATCAGTACGTGGCACCGCCCAAATCCTGATCGGGGGCCATGGCGCCTTCAATCCTGGTGGCAAGCGCCGGATTTTCGAAAAAGATGATGCCACGATCGGAGCGCGTCTCGTAGCGGAGACTCACCACCGTTTCCAGACCCTGCCAGTTAAAAATCTTCACGGCGCCACCCGCAAACTGCCCCGGCGTGCGATCGAGTGGCCCATACCGTGATTGAAGAAATCCCAACAGTTGATCGTGGGCTTCTCTACCCTGGTATCGAACCGTGACGCGAGCGAATCGGTCATCGACGGTGGTAAATCTCATGGATTCAACCTTGGCTGGCCCAATTGTCGGGGGTCCTCCTTTGAGCTCATACGTCTTCAACCGGCCTGCGTCTTCCACTTTACTGAACGTGTCCGACTCCAACAGGGTTGCTCCCCAAGGGATGCCTTCAAAGCCTTTGGGGTCCTCCTTCATCTCGACTGCCAGCGTGGCAGTTACGACCAGGAGATTGCCGGAGAGCATGATCACTAGAAAGACCTGAAGCAGGAGGAAGTTACGGATAGACATGGGCTATTCCGCTGTGTCGGCCAGCAGATCGTTGAATCGCGGGGCCAGCGTCCGGCTGTCCAGGAAAATATAGCCGCGCTCGGTACTCGACTGGTAGGTCAGGTTGATTTCCGACTCGCTGCCGCGCCAATTGTACTGTTGATTGAGGCCGCGGAGCATCTGTCCTGGCAGACGTTCCGTCCGACCGAACTCCGATTCAAGGTATGAGAGAATCCTTTTGTGCGTTTCCGCACCGCGGTACCGGATGGTCACGCGGGCAAATTGATCGTCGATGGTGGACAGACGAAGGCTCTCGACCGGAATGCTGGCAAAGGACGGCGGCGTATCCTTGAACTGGTATTCAATGATGTTGCGGCCTTGCCGTGTCAGTTCCAGATCCGACCGTGTGTGTAGTGGAGTCCCCCAGACAATATTGTGAAAGCCCTTTGGATCGTTGGTCATTGATACGGCGCCGGCTGATACAGGCGAGAAGGCAATCATGCCGCTCACAAGAAGGAAGAGTAATCGCATGAGGTAACGCTATCATGCTGTGTGGAGGGGCGCAACGGCTTCGTTTCCTTGTGAAATCCTCAGGGCATGGCTTATAATGCGCCTTTTTTCGGCACGATATGATGCTCGAAGAAAGGTCAGAATGATCGAGAGCGATGCCTTCGTACAGGCCATGCAGAATATGGGTGTCAATTTCTTCACGGGAGTTCCGGATTCCCTGCTCGGTGGCATTATTGCCGAACTGATGGACCGGCGGCTGTATACCCCGGCCGTCCGTGAGGATGAAGCCGTGGCGATGGCTGCTGGCGCTTATATGGGCGGAAAAATTCCTGCCGTGTTGATGCAAAATTCAGGACTGGGGACCTCGCTCAATACGCTGATTTCCCTGAACCTCATCTATCATCAGCCTTGCATCCTGATCGTGTCTTGGCGGGGGCAGGGAGGGAAGGACGCTCCCGAGCACCTCGTCATGGGTGAAGTCATGCCCCAATTGTTGGATACGATGAAAATACCGCACCGGACCCTGACCGAACACAGCGCGATCGAAGACCTCAAATGGGTAGCGGAGACCTTCATGAAACAACGGATCCCGGTCGCCTTGTTCATCACCAAAGGGGTCGTCAAAGGGTTACACCCATGAGGCCGGAGCAAGGGACCTTGATCAGCCGAGCTCAGGCGATGGCAGCGCTGCTCGAACTATTGACCGACCAACCGGTGATCATCTGCAACGGTTTCCCTTCCCGCGAGGCTCAGAAACTGGCCGACCGGCCAACACATTTTTACATGATCGGTTCCATGGGAAGCGCTCCGGCTATCGCCTTGGGCGTCGCACTGGCCAAGCCGCAGAAACAGGTCATTGCGTTCGACGGGGACGGGAATGTCTTGATGGGCATGGGCACGCTGGCGACGGTCGCCGCCCTGAAGCCGAAAAACTTCATCCACGTGGTCTTTGATAATGAAGTGTACGGTACGACCGGTAATCAACCGACGATTTCAAATGTGGTGCCGTTGGAAAAAGTCGCCAAGGCGGCAGGCTACATGAATGTCGAGCGTGTACTGGATCTCGATGATCTCGTCTATGAGTTCAAAGATATGCTCAAGAAGGACGGACCGAGTATGCTCTTGATCAAGGTCAACGAGTTCGCAGAAGATGCAGGACGCGTCGTGTTGGACCCTCCCGATATCACTAAACGATTTATGAAGGCGATAGAATAGGACCCGTCAACCAAATGAACTTGTTTATGTCTGTGCACTTCACACCCCGTGTTGTTTGCTCGTCATCCTGTTCCGCCACATCTCGATCGTCGGCGCTCGGTTTTGAGGCCGCATCATGATGCTATTGAATCCCGGCCCAGTGAACGTCTCTGAACGTGTCCGTCAGGCGCTGACCCGTCCGGACATCTGCCATCGTGAGTCCGATTTTGCCGAACTCCAGCGAGGCATTCAAGCGAAGTTACTGAAGGCCTTCGTGCCGGGTGCGGAGGCCGACTATGCCGCCATCTTGATCACTGGTTCCGGTACGGCGGCAGTCGAATCGGCCTTGATGTCCTCCATCCCGCACGGTAAGCGCGCCTTGATCATTAACAACGGCGTCTACGGCGAACGGATGTCGCAGATGGTGGGCCTGCACCGACTAGGAGTATCGGAACTCAAACATGACTGGACCGAGCGACCGGATCCCGAGCGGTTGCGTCTCGCACTCAGGCAGCATCCGGAAGTGCATGCGGTTGGAATGGTCCATCATGAGACCACGACCGGTTTACTCAATCCCGGCAAGGCTATCGCAGAAGTTGTCGATGGTCTCAACCGTGTGTTTATTTTAGATGCCGTAAGCGCCTTGGGAGGGGAAAGTATCGACATTGCGGGCTCGAAAATCTATATGGTTGCCGGTACGGCAGGCAAATGCATTCAAGGATTTCCAGGTGTGTCCTTTGTCCTTGTGCGTAAAGGTTTTTTGGAGCGAATGCGGGCGTATCCTAAACGGTCTTTGTATCTACATCTCACGCACTATGTCGACGATCAGGGGCAAGCGACAGTGCCCTTCACGCCGGCTGTCCAGGTCTATTACGCTTTGGACGAGGCGCTCAACGAGCTTTTGGAAGAAGGCGTCGCGAAGCGCATCCAACGCTACAAGAGGATGGCGCAGTTGATCCGCGAACGGTTGGGAAAGATCGGCATCAAGCCGGTGCTTCCACCGGACCGGCAATCAAACAGCATCACCGCCTACTATCTGCCGGAAGGGGTGGCCTACTCAACACTGCACGATCGGCTGAGGGGCATGGGCTATGTCATTTACGCGGGTCAAGGCAACCTCGAGAACAAAATTTTTCGCATTGCCAATATGGGCGCTTTGACCGAAGCACAATATATTGAGTTTCTCGATGCCTTTGAACAGATCGTCGGCGGGCGTCCATAAACAACAAACAACAAGAACACAGGTCCCTGAGAAGCCCGCAAGCCCGCGCTCCAGCATGCAGGTCAGCGGACATGTTCAATCGGTACCCAACTTGTTCCGACGCCAATCGCTACGGCTCGATGTTTCACTTCATGCTTGAGGCAAGCCGCGACATATGAAAGCCGTCATTCTCGCCGCCGGAGTGGGGAAGCGCCTGTGGCCGGTTACGCAGCATCGTCCTAAATGTTTGATTGAGATTGGCGGCCAGACCCTGCTATCCCGTTATTTCTCTTCTCTCGCCAGCGCGGGAATCCGGCGTGCCGACATTGTTGTGGGCTACAAACAGGAGATGATCCGCGCGGCCGCCGAATCCCAGTCCTTCGGCGTGCGCGTAAACTTCCTAGTGAACGAGCAGTTTCACCGGGGCAGCATTTCCTCACTATGGGTGGCACGGACTGCGCTCGACGACGACGTCGTGATTATGGATGCCGATGTGCTGTTCCATCGGGAGATTCTCCGCCGGTTGGTGCACTCGCCATACCCTAACGCGTTACTGATGGATGATTCGGTCAAGCAAACGGGTGAGGAATGCATGGTTGTCGCTGGAGGAGGCCGCGTGATCGCCCTCACGAAAAAGTTGCCGCTGAGGTATGATCATACGGGCGAGGGTGTGGGTTTTCTCAAAGTGCGACACATGGACACGCCTCATGTGGTGGCCTCGTTGAGAACCTTCGTGGACCGCGAGGCGTGGCAGATGGAGTACGAGGATGCCCTCATCGAATTTTTTCGTGAAGTGAAGGTCGGCTATGAAGTCGTAGGAGGGCTTCCCTGGATCGAAATCGACTTCCCAACAGACGTGGAGAAGGCAGAGCGGGACGTCTTGCCCAAGTTGTAGCGAGATCGTTTTCCCACCAACGAGTGTATCCATGACTGAGAGAGCATTGGACAAAGGAACGGAACTTCACGGACTCTCGACCGCCGTCTTGATGCCATCGATTGATTTGCTTGGAGCACCGGTGCGGAAGGCTGTGGACCCGCTCACGCCCATCGTAGGTGTCGGACTGTTTCAACGCACAGTGCTCACGCTTCAGCGCGCTGGAATCAGGCAGTTGATCGTGGTTTCCGGTCAGGAAGAGGACCGGTTGAAGCAAGCCCTCCTGAATGGCCCCCGCGTGAACATTCCGGTTCGTTGGATGCCGATTCGTGAATTTCCGTTGGACGATCCGCGCACGTGGGAGTCGCTTGCCGCGGAAGTGCGCGGATTTTGCCTCATATCTGGTGTCGCCACGGTCTTTTCACGTTCGTTGATTGAACAATTACGCCGGGATGTTCAGGAAGGACTGGCTATCATCGTGACACAGCGCGGGGATCGACCGGATGTTCAAAAGAGATGGCTACGCGAGGTGTCGTCCGGCATGAGTGACGGGCTTGCAGACGTTCTGGTGATGCCGACAACGGAATTGAGTGCAGCGGCACAAGTGGCGGGCGAATTTGAAACCGTTCCCCTCGGTCGCTGGTTGCAGCGGGCCTTGGTCGATGGCCGGGTACGAGTGACGTCAATCGACGCCGATGCTTCATGCTGGTATCAACCCGTTGTCACGCCGTTAGATCTTCATCGGGCAGAACATCGATTGTACACCTCGTTGAAAAGTGAGCTCGAAGGATTCGTTGACCGCTATTTCAATCGCAAATTGTCACGTTGGTGTACGCGCTTGTTTATTGCGATGGGATGGTCCCCTAATGTGATCACAGTAACGGCCACTCTGATCGGACTTCTGGCGGCCGCCGGATTTGCCGTGGGCACCTACACCGCCGGTGTCGTCGCCGCACTCTTGTTCCAATTGGCGGCAGTCATCGACTGCAGCGACGGCGAAGTCGCCCGCCTGACATTTACCGATTCTCCGTTTGGAGCGTGGTTGGATATAACCTTGGACAACGTCGTGCACATGGCGATCTTCGGGGGCATCGCGATCGGGGTCTACTCGAACGTGTTCGGCAGCGAATATGCCTGGCTTTGGCTGGCGCTGGGTGCCGCGGCCATCCTCGGTAACGCCTTCTCCTTTGTGTTGGTGAACAGGGCGCAAAAGATCACAA
>Ga0075420_100000960_pt1 | contig 23847 bp, 20 predicted proteins | sample SoiMetdeltSBSDD4_FD_75296 | JGI IMG/M metagenome (GOLD analysis project Ga0075420, IMG submission 75296) | Bulk soil microbial communities from a Populus tree surrounding site in Tennessee, USA - Soil MetaG P. deltoides SBSDD4 | ecosystem: Environmental > Terrestrial > Soil > Tree plantation...
ATGCCGAGGGCCCCTGCCTTCGCCGGGCTCCACGGGATGAGCTGCCGGTCGCCTTCCAGCGGCACGCCGGTAACCCAGGTCAGGTACGGCTGGACGAGACGCGGCAGGCTACGCATGGTCTCACGCGGTTGCATGGGTCTCCCTGCTGACTCGTGTCTCCTGCGGACTCGTTCTCCCTGCGGACTGGTTTCTCTACTGGCTCATCTCCCAGCTGGCTCGAGCGGAGCCACCTGTGCCGGATGCTTGTGACAGCGGCCAGGGTGCTCAGCGCTGGGACGCCGGGTCGGGTGCGGCGCCACCGAAGAGGATGTCGTTGGTCTCGTGGCTCATTGGTCGTTCCAGGTCGGCCGTGTTGGCCCAGGTCATGTTGACGATCGTGCGGCGGCCCGCGCCCCGGATCGGGTGGACGCGGTGCATGGTGGTGTCGGTCTTGATGAGGTACGCGTCACCGGCCTCGAACGCGTAGGAGTGCACCTGGCTGGCGAGCAGGGCGCCGTAGACGTCCGGGTTCTGCTTGTCCCAGGAGGTGTGCGGCACGGCTTGGACGAAGCCGCCGTCGCGGTAGTGCGGCGCCTCCAGGATGAGCACGAACCCGTAGGTGTAGTCGTCCCAGTGCCAGCCGTGGGTGTCACCGGCCTGTCCCAGGCGGCTGAGCACGTAGTGCTCGCCGGGGTACGGGCAGGTGAACAGCTGCTCGCCCACCACACTGGACAGTACGCCGGGCAGCACCAGGGAGAAGTAGAACGCGTGGATGAGCGGACCGTGCTCCTTGATGACCGGCTGGCCGACCGTGGTCATCTGGCGCGGCGTGTTGTCCGTGATCTCCAGCGCGAAGCTCCTCGCCGTACCGAACCGGTCGATGATGCCGAAGGCCTCCTCCCGCATGGGCTCGAACAACGCCGGCGGGCAGAAGTCGCGCAGCGCCACGACGTGCTCCTCGCGGAACCGGTCCCGCAGCGCGGCCACCTCGCTGGCCGGGAACCGCTGGGCCAGATGCTCGCTGAGCAGCTCGTCAACCCGTGCCTGCGGCATGACCGGCTCGGCGTACGTGGTCAAGGCGTCGTTCATAGCGGTCCTTCCGTTCGGGACGGGCGTGGCTAGCCGACGACGTACTCGGAGAACACCACCTCGTTGTGCGGGCACTCGCCCAGCGGGACGCCGTTGAACAGCGTGCGACGGCGGGCGTCCAGCACCTTCTCGTGCAGCTGCGCCGCGGTGTCGGCGGTGACGAGGAACATGCCCACCGCGTCAAGCTGCGTTGTCGTGCCGGACAGCCGCTGGCCGGGCTCCCTGGTCACCCGCTGCACGGTGGTCTCCAGCGGCAGCACCAGCTCGCGCAGCTCGGTGGCCTCCGGCGGAGCCTGCACGAACGCCTCGGCGCCGTAGCGGTGGGGGCGGTCGAGGAACGACATGTCCGGTGACTGCCCGGTGGCGAGGTCGACCAGCAGCGACGGGTACGACACGCCGAACACGTCGCTGAACACCACGACGCAGGCGCCACCGCACACCCGGGCGTTGAAGTCGACCAGCTCGATCGGGCCGCCGTCGGGCGCCACCATGACCTCGACGTGGGACGGCCCGTGGACGAAGCCGACCGCGCGGTGCATCTCCGTCACCTTCGCGATGATCTCGTCGGCGCGTGGGTGGTGGTACGGGAAGAGGAACGCCATCTCCACCACCGGGTTGCGGGCGAGCATGTGCCGCCCGGTGAGACCGATCGGGCGCACCTCGCCGCGGTAGACCAGTGACTCGACCGACAGCAGCTCGCCGGTTGCCTTCTCCTCGACGACGAAGCCGCCGCCGCGGATGTACTCGCGCATCAGGTGGTAGGGCACCTCGGTCTCGGCCACCTCGGCGGCCGCCGCGCGCAGCTCGTCCAGTGAGGACACCACGTGGCACAGGGCGCTGCCGCTGCCGTGGGCCGGCTTGAGCACGGCCGGTCCGGGGAGCTGCCAACGGTCCCACTCGAGGGCCTCGCGCAGCAGCACCGAGCGCAGGCTGGTCAGGCCGGCCGCGCGCAGCTGCGTACGCAGGCTCGCCTTGTCCAGGATCCGCCGCACGGTCTCGGCCCCGTTGTTCGGCAGGCCAGCCAGCTCGCGCAGGGTGGCCTCGTACGGCAGCGGCGCCTCGAAGCCGCTGTATGTGCCCTGCACCTCATGCCGGTGATGGGTCTCCTCGATGACCTTCGCGACCTGCTTCGGGTCCTGCCACGAGTCGACGTAGACGACCTCGTCAACGAGGTCGTCCGGCACCGCGAACGGCCCGGAGCTCCGCAGCGGGTCGTGGTTCAGCGCGACGATCCGGTAACCGCGCGCCTTGGCCTCCTTGGCCACCAGAACCATGTGGTTCATCAGCTCGAGCAGCACAAATACGTCTTTCACGAATCCCCCGAGGTGGGTCGACGACCGGATGTCGCGCCTGCGCTGACAGATGGGATGGGCACTCGTGGCGGGTGGCGGCCTGGCTCGGGCGCGGGATGCCTGCGCCCGGTGCCGTAAGCACCACGGGCAGCAGGTCAGCAGCTGTTGCGTGGTCGAACCCGGTCATCACCCACCCCCGATGCGTGACGCGATTCGCTTCCTCCGCTTGCCGCTCAAGCCGCCTTCCTCGTCGTGTCTGGCAAGCTAAGCACCTCGGTACGACACTGCCCCAACGGCTGCTGGCATCATGTTCCGGCATGGCGGCAACACGAGGGGGCAACTATGGTTAAACGGGCTGGTCCGCCGTTGCCGATACCGCATCAGACCTTCAAGTTCGCTGAGCTGGTCTACGCCTGCGTGGTGGACGGTCCGGCGACCACTGTGGAGCAGGTAGCCGCCAGCTGTGGACTGACGGAGGCCGATGCAGAAACGGCGGTTCGCCAGCTCAGCACGCTGGGACTACTGACAACGCTGCCGGGGACGCCGCAGCGCCTACTGGCTGTCTCACCGACGGTCGCAGTGACGAGCAAGATGGCGCCGCACGAGCGCGCGCTGGCCAACAACATGCGCCAGCTCAACGAGCTGCGCGGACAGATGGAGGCACTCGCCCTCGTCTACCAGCAGAGCCTCGGCCAGGGGGGCCGCGAGTCGGAGCTGGAGGTGCTGCCCGAGGCCGGCGCGGTCCAGGCGGTCCTGGCCGATCTCGGGGCGGGCAGCCGCGAGGAGGTGCTGACCTGCCAGCCCGGCGGGGTACGGCAGGGTCCGGCACTCCGCGACGACCTGGTGCGCGCCGAGGAGCTGCTGGCCCGCAACGTCCGGCTCCGCGCCATCTACCAGCACGCGGTCCAGTTCAACGCCGCAGCCACGGCGTACGCGGAACGCATCATCGCGCTGGGCGCCGAGGTACGCGTGGTCGGTGGCGAGCTGCTGTGGATGATGGTGTTCGACGGTCGGGTTGCGGTGGTTGCGCATCGCGACGAGCCGCTCGGCGCGGTGGTGATCCGCGACCCGAACACGGTCGACTTCGTCGTCAGCGTCTTCGAACAGTCGTGGGCGGCCGCCAAACCCCTCGTCGCCGGCCCTGACCCACAGCGCACCGCGGCCATCTCCAACGACGTCAAGGCGACGATCGTACGCCTGCTCGCCGGAGGCCACTCCGACAAGACGATCGCGCGGCGGCTCGGCATTGCGGAGCGCACCTGCCAGCGGCACATCTCTGAGATATTCGAGCGCATCGGCGCCAAGAGCCGCTTCCACGCCGGCTACCTCGTCCACCAGGCCGGGCTGGTCCCGGAGGGCAACCCGGCGACCGATCCCTGAGGGCAAACTGGTGGCCGATCCCTGGGGACAACCCGGTGCTCGGTCCGTGAGGCTGCCCCGGGCCTCGGTGACCACGAGGGCACCAGCTCCTTCGACCAGTGGACCGCTACTCGAACCGGATGCTGTCGTGCCGGGTCGCGATGCCCCATAAGCGGCGACGCGACCAGAGACACGGCGAACGTCCCACTACCCCGTTAATCACCGAGACGGTCGGGCTGGACGCTGCGACCAACAGGACAAACACCATCGCGTACGGCAGCACGATGCCCAGACCGGTCGGCTACCCGGACGCTGTCAAAGCTCATCGGAGGCGGACGGGCCCAGCTTGGTTACCCGGGCGAGATCCGCGCATGCCACAACGATCTGGGCGCCACCCAACCGGGCTGTCACCAAGCCATCGGACAGCAGCGGCGCCAACGAGGCTTCCGGCGCACCGAGCACGTGTACCGCGACGATGCCGTCGTCCAGCACTGGTGAGCGGTCATCGCCGGTTGCGGGGCTGGCCCGCTCGCCTGCGGCGAGGAGGCCCAGCGATGTGGCCACGTACATCGCAAGCGCCGCGCCGCTGACCGAACGGAGCGCGCCGTAAGGGTCGACCGTGATGCGCCGCGCCACGGTCAGGGTGGTCGCGCTCCCGCTCAACCGCGCCAGGCCACGGCTGGTCCAGAAGCACATCCACGCGCCGGCCGGGAACAGTCCGGCCAGTATGGACAGTGGGTCGGCCCGTAGTGACTGGCTGACCGAACTCCTATCCGCCCCAGGACACGGTTGATCCAGCTCGTCCGTGATACTGAGATGTCCGTCTGCTCTCAGAGCGCAGCGGGGTCGGGCATGGTCAATGTCACCGAGTGACGATCGGTAGGACGCATGCGACAACCAGACATAACGATCGGAATCGTATCGGCGCTGTGGCAGGAAAGCGCCGCAATGCGCAGCCTTGTTGAGGGCCTGCACCGCGTGCCGGCCAGGCCGCACGACCGTAACCACTATCTTGAGGGCTGGTTGCCCAGCATAGATCCGGACCGGCCACACGGTGTGGTACTTGCTCTCCTGCCGCAGGACGGCACTGGCAACGCGTCGTCGGTGTGTACCGATCTGTTACGCAGCTATCCGGCGTTGGGATGTGTTGTCATGTGCGGCATCGCCGGTGGCGTCCCTTCGCTAGCTGAGCCCGGCCGGCATGTCCGGCTGGGAGATGTGGTGGTCGCTGATGCGATCGTCGGCTACGGGCATGTCCGACGGGTGGATGGCGTGGAGCTGCTGCGCCGGCCGCAGGACGGGATCAGCGCGGATCTGACCCGGGCTATGCACGAGCTACGCATCGGTGAGCTGGCTGCCGAGCGACCGTGGCGGGCATGGCTGGGTGGCGCAGATCCGCGGCTGGCGCAGTTCCGGCGGCCGCCCGCCGGCGCGGATGTGCTGTGCGTGGCCGGTGCGCCGGTTGCCCATCCGGACCCGTCCGCGACCGGTCATGAGCCCGGTTGGCCGAAGGTTCACTACGGTCCGATCGGCAGCGCGGATGTGTTGCTGCGTGACGAGAGCAAGCGCGACGAGCTGGCCGCCAGGTACAACATCCTCGCTGTGGAGATGGAAGCATCCGGCATCGTCTCCGCTGCGGTGCTACGCAACCGAACCTGGTTCGTCGTTCGTGGAGTCGTCGACTACTGCTCAAACACCGACAGGACCGACGAATGGTACCTGTACAGCTCGCTGGCTGCCGCTGCCTACGTGCGAGCGCTGCTTGCGATGTGCCACCCATTCGGCGAGATCCAAACGGACGGCGTCGCGCCCAGCATTCAAGCCCAGTCAGGCGCGCTCGCCTCCGTGCCCGCAGTGTCGACGCCGAACTCTGGCCCACCACGGCCATCGGCGCCGCGTAGCGGGCCAGTCTCGACCGCGCCCAGGCAACCTCCTACCAGCGCTCAAAGATCTCGCCCGGCAGTGCGCGTACTTTCGGTCTTCACCGTTCTTCTGACGCTTGTTGCGGTGTACATCAAGATCCAGTACGGATGGCCGCACTTCGGCGGACAACCAGCAGCTACTGACAGGATTACCAGAGCCGTCGAGCAGCTCGCCGCGGGTGACATCATCGTCCGAACCGCCGCAGTCGGTGCGTTGGAGCAAATCATGCGCGACTCGCCGGCCGATCAGCCCACCATCGTGGATATCCTCGCCAGGTTCGTCCGTACCCACGCTCCTCGTGCCGGGGTCACCGCCGGTGCCTGCTCGTCTCCCCTTCGCACCGGGGGCCCCGCGCCGAAAGCCCACCCCACCGACAAGAGACCGGACGATATCCAGGCAGCTCTTACTGTGCTCGGCAGGCGCAACATCGCTCACGACCGTCGCGGCGATCCGATCAACCTGGCCAACACAGACCTGCGCAACGCCAACCTGGGCAGCGCGAAACTACCGAGCGCCAACCTCTGTGATGCGGACGCACGCTACGCCAACCTGACCGATGCCGACCTGTCCGGCGTACGCATTCGCGGCGCCAATCTGCTTGGTGCCGACCTCACTCGCGCCGACTTCACCAACGCCACGATGAACTGGATTACGCTATACGGCGCACACCTGATCGACGCAGATCTCGCCAATGCCGTCCTGGACGACGCCTGCCTCTACAAGGCGGACCTTGGCGGAGCCAACCTCAGCGGTGCCAGCCTCGCAGATGCGAATCTCACCGACGCCAATCTGGCCAGCAGTCGAGGTCTTACCAGCGAACAACTCCGCCATGCACGGATCTCCGCCAACACCAAACTGCCAATAGGCATAGCTCGACCGGAACCCAGAGCCACAGCCGACGGCTCCTGCTCGTAGCCAGCAGCCGCAGGCCCGCCCCTCGACCAAGCGACGAATGTCATCAACGCAGCGGGTGGGAGTGTCCCCACAAGCGGGCGCTCAGTGTCGGCAGTGGCGGAGACCGACCCGGTTATCGGTGCCGCCCGTCGGCGACGGTCAGCGTGGTGCCGGCCGGGTAGGTCTCGGTTCCGCCGTTGGCGCGGGTGATGGTGATTGCCGCGCTAGCGGTCACCGTGTCGCCGGGGCGCAGGTCGACGGTTGGCGGTGCGTCGACCACGAACGTGCCGTGCCCGTGCCGCACCTCGACCAGTCCTTCGGCGCGCAGCACGGCCAGCGCGCGGCGGATCGTCTCGCGCGCCAGGCCGAACTCATCGTGAAGATCCTTCTCGGACGGCACGCGCTGCCCAGCCGAGAGCTGTCCGTCCCGGATGCGATCACGGAGGACGCTTGCCAGCTGCCTGTACGCAGCCCCTTCGCGATCCGGCGCGATCATGCAACGACCGTAGGTATGGGCGCATAGGCGTCAGGTAGTGTATTCGTCTAGACCTCTGCTCACATCGGGATCGAGAGATGCGACATCGCTCCACGCCAGACCCGCGCTTCGGGGAAGCGATGCGGGAGCTGCTGGCCAAGCGCGGGATGTCGTACCGGGTGTTGGCCGCGCGGACGTTTCACGGCAAGAGCTACCTGCACGAGCTGGCCGCCGGCAAGAAGGCGCCGACTCCCGAGATCGCCCGGCGGATCGACCTCGCGTTGGGAGCACGCGGCCGATTGACGGAGCTTGTTGTCAGCCCACGGGTCGGCGCACCCTTGCTCATGGGCGACGGCTGGGGACGGTCTGACAACGAACGCCTGGCGCATGTGCTGGTCTCGGAGACGCCCGGCCCGGACAACGCGCTCCGGCTCGCTCACGAATGGCTCGTGGCAGAGCCGCCCCAGATCTACGAGCTACGCGCGGGACGTCGCGTCGGAGCCGCCACGGTCGCCACGATCGAGCGCCGTGTCCAGCAGCTTCGGCTGCTCGATGACCACGTGGGCGGCGACGAGACGTACCCCGTCCTGTCCGGCGAGCTGGCCGCCACATCCGCCTTGCTCCGCGAGGCGGCGTACCCGGCACAGCTCGGCCGCCGGCTTCTGGTCGTTACTGCGGACCTGTGCCAGCTCGCCGGGTTCGTCGCCGCGGACACCGGGCGGTACGCGGACGCCAAGCGCCTCCACGCGGCCGGCGTCCGGGCCGCCCATGCCGGCGGCGACACCGAGTCCGCCGCGAACAACCTCAGCTCCATCGCCTACGTGGAAGCCAACTCCGGCGACCCACGCACGGCGGTCCTCCTTGCCCGGTCGGCGTATGCGGGAGTACGCCACACCGGCCGTGCCACCGTTCGAGCGCTGCTGCTCGAACGGCTCGCGTGGGCGCACGCGCGGGCAGGCGACGCGCTGGCCGCTGAACGGACGCTCGGCACGGTGGAGGAGGTCTACCCCGTGCCGCGACCCGCGGACGACCCGCCGTGGGCCTACTGGCTCAGCCCAGAAGAGGTCCAGGTCATGGCCGGTCGAGTGTGGACGGAGCTGCGCCGGCCGCTACGCGCTGTCCCGATCCTGGAGCGGGCAACGGCCGGCTACAACGATGACGTACCGCGTGAGACGGCCCTGTACCTCACCTGGCTCGCCGAGGCGCTGGTGCAGGCCGGCGAGATTGAGGCTGCCGCGGACCGAGCCACCAAGGCGCTGAGGCTCGCTCGACGGGCGCACTCACACCGGACCATGGAGCGGGTCGCGACGGTCCGCGCGTCCATGGCGCCCTACGCTGACGCTCTAGCCGTGGCGGCCTTCGAGGAGGAGTACCTCGATGACGGCCCGTCCGCCAACACCGCCGAGACGGCGGACAGCTAGCGCGGACGCTCGGCGGACCGCCGTTCCCTTCCCGCCAACCCGCGCCACCACAAGGCTCTTTTGTGAGCGCCGAGGCGACAGCACAGGGCCCGTCTCGACGCTCTCAGGGCCCCGGTCGTACGTGACCGTAGTCTCCGTGCGGCCGGGCTTGCCAAGCGCGAGGAAGGGATGAGACATGACCATCACCACTGAGCCCCGGTCGGCCATGGATGACCCGATGAACATGCCGTTCGATGGCTACACCCCGGAGCTTGCCCGGCAGCTCGAAGAGCGTGCTGACGAGATCGACCACCTGATCGCCATCGCGTTCCATCTGTCAGCGCGACTGTCGCCGTACGTGCTGGACAGAGAGCAGATCATCAACGTCGTGGTCGAGGATGTCGGCCAGCGGTACCGCTCGCATCGCGAACGGACGCCGCACCCGGTAAGTGTTGCTCAGTTCGTGGATGACTACGTGAGCCAGGTCGAGGCGGCAGAAGCCGAAGCGTCGCCCGCCGAGGTGTGGGCCAACCACATCGAGCGGCTCGACACCGTGTTGGTTCCGCTCGACCGCCCACCGTCCGGAGTCAGCCGGCGCCTGCGCTGCACCGACTCCTGCTGCATCGACAACCCCCACGCCGACATGGACCTCCTGGTCGGCGGAGAGGTCATCGGTGGGACGAGGTACGAGCCGAACGCGCAGTGGGTCTCGTGGGGACCGGCCGGCAGATCGACCGGCCACAGCACCCGGTCAGAGGCCGAGATCGCGCAGCTCAACACCTACCGCACGCGGCACTAAACCATGATCAAGTGTTCCCGCTATGTTCCCGTGAACAGCCGTAGACGGCCGGACCAGGCCGGAGTCAGCCAGTGACAACCAGATCGGCCCCCGACCAAGTTTCCCCTGGTCAGGGGCCGATCGTCGTACTGTGGCGGGTGGAGGATTCGAACCTCCGAAGCTTTCGCGACGGTTTTACAGACCGCTCCCATTGGCCGCTCGGGCAACCCGCCGTACCACACCGCCGCGGCTGGCCGCTGCAGCGCAAGCAAGGATAGCGGTATGCCCCCGGGGGCGCGCAAACAGGTACGGTCGAAGATCAGGAAACGCAGGACGCCAGAGCAGGAGAGCAACCGTGGCAGCGAACCCGTCGTTCGACGTCGTCAGCAAGGTCGACCGGCAGGAGGTCGACAACGCCCTTCGCCAGACGGAGAAGGAGCTCACGACCCGCTTCGACTTCCGCGGCACCGGCGCGCAGATCACCTGGGCCGGTGACAGCGCGGTGAGCTTGCAGGCGGAGACCGAGGACCGGGTGAAGGCGGCGCTGGAGGTCTTCAAGGAGAAGCTGGTCCGGCGCGACATCTCGCTCAAGTCTCTCGATGCAGGCGAGCCGCGGGTCTCCGGCAAGACCTACAAGCTCGACTGCAAGATCATCCAGGGCATCGACTCGGACAAGGCTAAGGCGATCAGCAAGGCCATCCGGGACGAGGGGCCTAAGGGCGTGCAGGCGCAGATCCAGGGCGACCAACTGCGGGTGACCGGGAAGAAGAAGGACGACCTCCAGGCGGTCATCGCCTTGCTCAAGCAGGGCGACTTCGGGATCGCCCTGCAGTTCACCAACTACCGGTGAGCAAGGCGCGGGCAGACGGGGCAGGCGCCGGCCGCCCTCCTGTTACCCGCTGCCGCTGGGGACGGTACCCGCGAAAGCACCGTCCCCAGCCGGCCCGGTCTGTCCTGCCGGGTCCGCCGCTCGCCGAGTGACTCAGCCGAAGCTGCTGGCGACCCCGGGGTAGACACCTCCTGGCCACGTCGACCACCCGGCTCTGGTCCGCTTTCCCCCCACCGCAGATAGAGCGTGTACGTCTGGTAGGTCGCGCCGCACCGACCCCCGACCACGAAGCCGATCTCCTACCACGTCGCGTCCAACGTATGCGAGTAGCCCGGCTCATTGGCGGCGGTCGAAAAGCCCGCCGCCCCGCACTCGGGTCCCCGGCCGCGGCGCCCCGACCTGGCGGGTGGCGTCCGCCTCGGCTCGGGCGACCGGACCTGACGGCCACCCGGCGACCAGCGCCGCGGCACCGACGACCGCGCCGGCGAAGACGAACGCCCACGGCACCCCGCCGGGCCGGTCCACGATCGAGCCGGCGACCGCACTGCCCACTGCACCGCCCGCGACCGAGAGGGTCACCACCCAGGTGTACGCCTCGTTCAGCATGCCCCGCGGGGTGATCCGGCCGACGAGCGTGTTCGCCACGGTCAGCGAGGGCGCGATGGCGGTGCCGGTGACCAGTAGGGCGGCACCGAGCGCGGTCAGGTTCGGCATGGGGGCCAGCAGCAGGAAGCCGGCGCCGAGCAGGAACTGCCACCACGCCAGCTGCCGCGCCAGCTCCGACCGCGGCCGGCGGGTGCCGTACCAGAATCCGCCGACCGCCGAGCCGATGCCCCATACGGCGAGCAGCACGCCACCCAGGCTCTGGCCCCCGTCGCCCGCGCCAGCCCAGGTGGCCACGTACGCCGGCACCGCGACGCCGGTGGCGCCGAAAGCCGCACCCAGGCAGGCCGTGCAGAGTATCAACGCGACGAATCCCGGCACCCGCAGCGGACCGAGCCCACGGGTGTGCGCATGCGCGGCGGGCCGGCGGTGCGCACGCATCGCCCGGCCGTACGCCATCAGCCCGGTCCCGACGAGCGTCACCACCGCAGATCCGATGATCGCGGCGGCCGGGCCGGCCAGGGCGAGGAAGCCGGCCACGAGCAGCGGACCGAGGATGAACACGGTCTGGAAGATCGTCGTCTCGGCCGCCATCGCGGTGCCGCGCAGGTGGTGGTGGCCGGTCTCCGGGTCGGTCAGCGCGTTCCACGCGCCGCGCACGGTCGCGGTCAGCGGTGGGTACGTCGCGCCGGCGAACGCCGCTGCCGCGTAGATCATGGCCAGCCCACCGGAGCCGGCGCCGGTGGCGAGCAGCAGGGCGAGCAGGCCCACCGGATGCGTGACGGCGGTGATGAGCAGGACCGGCGCCGGGCCGAACCGGTCGGCGAGCCGGCCGCCGACCGGACTCGCCGCCGCACTGGCCATGGCGTAGACGCCCCCGGCGACGCCCGCGTACGAGTACCGCCCGGTGCCCTGGTGCACGAGCAGGAGCATGGCGAGCGGGTTCATCCCGATGCCCAGGCGGGCGAGCGGACCGACCCCGAGCAGGAGCGGAGCCCCGGGCAGCCGCCAGACGGCCAGGTACGGGCGCAGCACGCTCACCACACACCCTCGCCGGTAACCAGTTTGGTAACGATCGAATGCCCCACCGTACCTAACCGCTCGCCCCTGCTACGTTGCCGGCCCGCAGACCCTCCAGATCCAGCAGCGCATCATCGACTCTCGCGACCGGCGCGACGACTCCGATCCTTTCGCGACCAGGACAGCCCGGTAAGGACGTCCTGAGGTCAAGGCTTCTTACGCTGCGACAGACTCGGCGGTGAGCGCCTCGACCCGGCAGGTGGCGTCGGCGTCGGCCCGGGCAACCGTGCCGCCCGGCCAGCCGGCGACCAGCGCCGCCACCCCGAGCACTGCACCGGCGAAGACGAACGCCCACGGCACCCCGCCGGGCTGGTCCACAATCAGGCCAGCGACAGCGCCGCCGGCCGCGCCGCCCGCGACCGAGAGGGTCACCACCCAGGTGTACGCCTCGTTCAGCATGCCCCGCGGGGTGATCGTGCCGACGAGGGTGTTCGCCACGGTCAGCGACGGAGCGATGGCGGCGCCACCGACCAGCAGCGCGACGCCCAGCGCGGTCGGGCCGGGCATGACGGCGAGCACGAGGAAGCTGACGCCGAGCAGGGACAGCCCCCCGGCCAGCTGCCGGGACAGCGCCACCCGTAGGTGGCGGGTGCCGTACCAGACTCCGCCGGCCGCCGAGCCGACGCCCCATACGGCGAGCAGCACGCCGCCCAGGCTCTCGGCCTGCTCGCTCGCTGTCGCGGTCGCGTACGCCGGCACCGCGACGCCGGCGGCGCCGAACGCCGTACCGAGGCCGGCCGCGCAGAGCATCAGCGCGGCGAAGCCCGGCACCCGCAGCGGACCGAGCCCGCGGGTGTGTGCGTGCGCGGCCGGCCGCCGGTGCGCGCGGATCGCGCTGCCGCGCGCCACCAGTACGGTGCCGGCGAGCGTCACCACGGCAGAGCCGAGGATCGCGGCGGCCGGGCCGGCCACGATGAGGAAGCCGGCCACGAGCAGCGGGCCGAGGATGAACACGATCTCGAAGATCGTCGTCTCGGCGGCCATGGCGGTGCTACGCAGGTGGTAGCGACCGGTCTCCGGGTCGGTCAGCGTGTTCCAGGCGCCGCGCACCGCCGCCGTGAGCGGCGGGTACGTCGCCCCGGCGAACGCCGCGGCGGCGTAGAGCAGAGGCAGCTCACCGGCGTCAGCGGCCAGCAGCAGGGCGACCAGGCCGGCCGGGTGCGCGACGGCGGTGACGAGCAGGACCGGCGCCGGGCCGAACCGGTCCGCGAGGCGGCCGCCGACGGGGCTGGCCGCCGCGCCGGCCAGCGCGTAGACACCCCCGGCGACGCCGGCGTACGAGTACCGCCCGGTTGCCTGCTGGACCAGCAGGAGCATGGCGAGCGGGGTCATTCCGATGCCGAGCCGGGCGAGCGGTCCGGCCATGAGCAGGAGTGCGGCGCCGGGCAGCCGCCAGACGGCCAGGTACGGGCGCAGCGCGGCCACCGTACACCTCCTTTAGGTAACGACCGGACGGCCTTTCGAACCTAATCTCTCGCCCCTGCCCCGGAAAGCGATATGCAGGTGACCCCGGCCCCAACAAGGGACCGGGGTCAGCGCCAGGACCGGGTCAGCGCATGCGGCGGACCGGGCCCTGGCCCAGCGCCGCCATCTGCTCCAGCCGGCGGACCCGCTCGGCCATGGGCGGGTGAGTCGAGAAGAGCGATGCGATCCCACCGCCGCGCAGCGGGTTGGCGATCATCAGGTGCGCCGAGCTGGCCAGGTTGCCCTCGGCGGGCAGCGGCAGCTTCTGCGTACCGTAATGGATCTTCCGGAGTGCGCTGGCCAGCGCGAGCGGGTCGTCGGTGAGGCCGGCGCCGGACGCGTCCGCCTGGTACTCGCGGCTGCGGCTGATCGCCAGCTGGATCACGGTCGCGGCCAGCGGGCCGAGGATCATCATGAGCAGCAGCGCCGCCGGGTTGGGCCCGTCGTCGTCACTCGAGCCGAGCGGGATGAACCAGGCGAGGTTGGCCAGCATGGTGATGATGCCGGCCAGGCCGGCCGCCACGCTCGAGATCAGGATGTCCCGGTTGTACACGTGCGACAGCTCGTGGCCGAGCACTCCGCGCAGCTCGCGGTAGTCGAGCATGCCGAGGATGCCCTGGGTCACGCAGACCGCAGCGTGCTGCGGGTTGCGGCCGGTCGCGAACGCGTTGGGCTGGGCGGCGGGCGACACGTAGAGGCGGGGCATCGGCTGCCGGGCCTGGGTCGCAAGATCCCGCACCACGGCGTAGAGCTGCGGCGCCTGCGCCTCGGTGACCGGCTGGGCGCGCATCGCCCGCAGCGCGATCTTGTCCGACCAGAAGTAGCTCGCGGCGTTCACGGCCAGCGCCACGACCACGGCGATGACAAGGCCCGAGCTGCCGCCGAACCAGTAGCCGACGGCCAGGATGAGCGCGGTGAGCAGCCCGAGGAGGGCTGCGGTCTTGAGTCCGTTGTAATGGCGTTGCACGGTTACTCCAACGGGTGTACGCCGAGTGGCCTTCCAGGCATTACGGACAGTTCACTGTAAGTTAGCTGTGAACGTCTTATACCCGGTGGCCCGGCCGGCTACCCGTCAGCGGTGGCCAGCAACGTCAGCGGCTCAGCGCCAGCGCGGCGGCGTCCAGGACCAGCTGAGGCGCGAACCCGACGATGAGAGCGGCTAGGGTCACCGCTGCCAGCGCCGCGGCTACCGGCCACGCGACACGGCCCGCGCTCCCAGCCGCGGCCGAAACCGGGGCCGAGACCGAGACAGGGACCGGAGCCTGGGTGAGACCGGTGTCCGGGGTAGGTGCGACGGGCGTGGCCGAAGCAGGTCGGGAAGGTGGCACCGCCGCAGACCCTGGCGCCGGGGCCACCGCAGACGCGGCAGCTGGCGCATGAGCCGCAGCCGGGGCAGGCGCAGGCGCTGAGGCCGGACCTGCGAAGAGCACCCCCGCCACCCGGACGTAGTAGGCCAGGCCGACTACGGCGTTGAGCGCCACGACCACCGCGAGCCACCCCGCGCCGCCGCCCAGCAGCGACCGGACGACCACCACCTTGGCGAACAGGCCGGCCAGCCCGGGCGGTAGGCCGGCGAGGCCGACCAGGGCAAGCACAAATGCGGCACCGACCCACGGGTGCCGCCGCGCGGCGCCCCGATAGTCCTCGATCTCGCCGCCGTCGGCGTCGCCCCGCCGCAGCGCCACCACCGCGCCGAACGCCCCCAGCTCCAGCAGGACGTAGAAGACCACGTACGCGACGGTCGCCGCAACGGCCAGCGCGAGCGCGTCGTCGGTGCGGCCGGAGGCGACCGCGAAGGCGCCCAGCGGAGCGATGATGTACCCGGCCTGGGCCACCGAGGACCAGGCGAGCAGCCGTACCATCCGGCGCTGGCGTAGCGCGACCAGGTTGCCGACCGTCATGGTGAGCACGGCGAACGCGGCCAGGGCCGGCCCGGCGACGTCCAGCCACGGGCGCAGCGCTGCCACCGCCACGTAGAGGATCGCCACCACCCCGCCGAGCTTGGACGCGGTGGACAGGTACGCGGCCACGGGCAGCGGCGCGCCGTCGTACGCGGCCGGGGCCCAGGCGTGGAACGGCACCGCGGCCACCTTGAAGGCGAGCCCCACCAGCACCAGCACCACGGCGGCGGCGGCGAGCGGGACATCGCGCAGCTGCGCCTGCTCGGCGAGGGCGGTGCGCAGGGCGTTGAAGTGGACCGCGCCGGTCACCGCGTAGAGCAGCGCGGCACCGAGCAGGGTGACCGCGGTGGCGACCACGCTGACCACGAAGAAGGTGACCGCGCCCTCGGCGCTCGCCGCGGTGCGCCGGCGCAGCCCGACGAGTACGAACAGCGGCAGGGTCAGCGTCTCCACCGCCACGATGAGGCTGATCAGGTCGCGGGAGTAGCCCAGCACCACGCCGCCCGTCATCGAGCAGGCCAGCAGGAACGCGTACTCCCCTGGCGGGACCGCCGCGACGCGGGTCGCCGGCACGGACAGCGCGAGCACCGCCAGGGTCAGCCCGGCGAAGAGCACCGCGACCAGCGCGCCGGTGTCGTCGACCCGGTAGGAGCACGCCGATGTCCCCGGTACGCAGAACGTGTCCCGGTCCGCCCCGGACCCGACCACGACCGCGGTCACCGCGGTGGCCGCGGCGCCGAGGGCCGTGGCGCCGAGCACCGCGCCCCGCCGCCCGGCGGCCAGGTCGAGGAGGAGGGCGAGCAGCGCCGTGCCCGCGGCGACGTACGCCGGCAGCAGCGCCACGTGGTCAACTGTCTGCACCATCAACGGCTCCCGGTGGCGAGCGTGGTCACGAGGGCGGTCACCGGGTCCGCCGCCATCCCGATGACGAGCGCCGGGAGCAGGCCCACGACGAGCGCGAGGACCACCAGCGGCGCCCACGCGACCAGCTCGGCGGGGGCCAGCCGGGGCGCGGTGATCCCGGCCACCGCGGGGGCGGCCGGGCCGTGCGTGACCTTGCGCAGCAGCCGCAGGAAGTAGGCTGCGGTGAGGGCACCGCCCAGGGCGGCGACGATCCCCAGGACCGTCCACAGTGGCCCACCGACCCGGAACGCGGCGACCACCGCGAACGCCTCCCCCCAGAAGCCGGCGAGCCCGGGCAGGCCGAGCGAGGCGATGGCGGCGAACCCGAGCACGCCGGCGAGCCCGGGTGCGGTCTCCCGCAGGCCGCCCAGGCGGACCAGGTCCCCGGTGTGTGCCCGGTCCTTGATCGCACCGGCGAGGAAGAACAGCAGGCCGGTGATGATGCCGTGGGCGATGTTCCCGATCAGCGCGGCTTGCAGGCCGGTCGCGTTGAGCGTGGCGATGCCGAGCAGCACGAAGCCCATGTGCCCGACGCTGGAGTAGGCGATGAGGCGCTTGAGCTCGGTCTGCGCCAGGCACACCAGGGAGCCGACGATGATCGCGGCGACGGCGAGCACGCCCAGGGTGGGCGCGGCCCGTTCCGCCCCGTCCGGCGCGACCCCGACGGCGACCCGGATCAGGCCGTACGTGCCCATCTTCAGCAGCACGCCGGCCAGGACCACGCTGCCCACCGTCGGCGCCTCGGTATGCGCGTCCGGCAGCCAGGTGTGCAGCGGCCAGAGCGGGCTCTTGACCGCGAACCCGATCGCCAGCAGCGTGAACGCGAGCAGCTGGGTGGTGCGGGACATGCCGCTGCCCGCGTCGGCAGTGAGGCGTACCAGGTCGGCGGTGCCGGTCGCGGCGACGACGGTGAAGATGCCGACCAGCAGCAGGACCGAGCCGAACAGCGTGTAGAGGACGAACTTGCGGGCCGCGTGCCGGCGCCCCGGGCCGCCCCAGACCGCGATCACCGCGAACATCGGCAGCAGCACGACCTCGAAGAAGACGAAGAACAGCACGAGGTCGAGGGCGAGGAACGTGCCGGTGATGCCGACCTCGATGACGAGCAGCAGGGCCACCAGCAGCCGGCCCCGGCCGGGGGCCGGGACGTTCCAGAGGGTGTAGCCGCAGCACAGGAGGGTGAGCAGGGCGGTCAGCACCACCAGCGGGTACGAGATGCCGTCCACGCCCAGGTGGAACCGCAGGTCGAGCCCTGGCGCCCAGGCCAGGTCGAGCTCGTGCCAGGGCTGCACCGGGGAGCCGCCGGCCCCGCCCGGCTGCGTGCCGGCCGTGCCCGGGTCGGCCGCGGCCGGGCCGGTCCACGCCGTGCGGTCCAGGCCGAGGAGGAGCGCGGCGAGCAGCGCGGCTCCGGCGGCGAAGGTGCCCACCATCCGGGCCGCCCGGTCGGCCTGCGCGGGCATCGCGGCGACGAGCACCGCCCCGAGCGCCGGGATGGCCAGTACGGCGACGAGCGCGGCGGTCATGAGAGCCCGCCCAGTGTCGCGGCGGCGACCCCGACCAGCAGCGCTCCGGCCAGGACCGCAGTGGCGGCCCGGGGCAGCCCGGCCCGGTGCGCGCGGGCCAGCGAGCCGCCGAGGTCGCTGGTGCCCCGGCCGGCGCCCTCCACCGCACCGTCCACAACGGACTCGTCGCCGCGCCGCACCACCCGCGCCAGCGCCCGGCTGGGCCGTACCACCGCCACCTCCTGCACCGCGTCGAGGTAGAACGCATTGGCGAAGACCGGCCGCAGCGGGCCGAGCACGCGGGCCGGGTCGGCGGCCGGGTCCCGGCGCCAGGCCAGCCACGCGCCGAGCACGCCGAGCGCCAGGCAGGCCAGGGGCAGGGCCATCGCGGCGCTGAGGTGGACCAGCTCCACCGCCTCCTGGAGGGCCTGCGCCCTGGTCGCGGGCCCGGAGTACTCGCCGACCCACTCGGCCGGGGCGGGCGAGCGCAGCCGGTCGGTGAAGCCGTGCGCGAAGGCGGCGAACCCGAGCAGGGCGCTCGGCACCGCGAGCAGCACGACCGGCCACAGCATGACCCCCGGCGGCTCGTGCGGGTGCTCCGCGGCCGGCGAGCGCGGGGTGCCGAAGAACGTACGCAGCCAGAGGCGGGTGGCGTACCACGCGGTAACCACGACCCCGACCAGGCCGGCGGTGAAGACCATCACCGCCACCCAGCCGTTCTTCCCCTGCGCGGCGGCGAGGACCGCGTCCTTGCTCCAGAACCCGGCCAGCGGCGGCAGCCCCATGAGCGCCCCCAGCCCGATCGTCATCGACCAGAACGTGGCCGGCATGCCGCGGCGCAGCCCGCCCATTGCCGCCATCGAGTTGGACCCGACCGCGTGGATCACCGAGCCGGCGCCCAGGAACAGCAGCGCCTTGAACGCCGCGTGGGTCAGCAGGTGGAACAGGGCGACCGCGGTGGCCCCGACCGACAGCGCAGCGGCCATGTAGGCCAGCTGCGACACGGTCGACCAGGCGAGCACCCGCTTGATGTCGTCCTGCGCGGTGGCCGCAAGCGCGCCGAGCAGCATGGTGACCGCGGCCATCACCCCGAGCACGGCGAGCGGGACAGACCCCGCGTCGAAGACCGGGAACAGCCGGGTCACCACGTAGATGCCGGCCGCCACCATGGTCGCGGCGTGGATGAGCGCACTGATCGGGGTCGGGCCGGCCATCGCGTCCGGCAGCCAGGTGTGCAGCGGGAACTGGGCGCTCTTGCCGGCCACACCGGCGAGCAGCAGCAGCGCCACGGCGGTCAGCCGGCCGGCCGACACCTCGCCCGCCGCCACCGCGCTCAGCACGTCGGCGATCCGGAAGCTGCCGGCGCTGACGCCCAGCAGCACGATGCCGAGCAGGAAGCCGACGTCGCCGGTGCGGGTCACGATGAACGCCTTCACCGCCGCCTTCGGGGCCTCCGGCAGCCGGCGGTCGTGGCCGATCAGCAGGTACGAGCAGATGCCCATGACCTCCCAGCCGACCAGCAGCACGATCAGGTCACCGGCCACCACGACCAGCAGCATCGCCGCGGTGAAGAGGCTGACCTGGGCGGCGTACGGGGCGTACCGGTCGTCGTCGGCGAGGTAGGCGACCGAGTAGACCTGCACGGCCAGCGCCACCACGCCGACCGCGAGCGCGACGAGCAGGGCGGCGCCGTCGATGCGTACCCCGAAGGTGACCGGCAGGCCGCCGAAGTCGGCCAGCTCCGTATAGGTGCCGTACGGACCGTCCACGGTGAGCGCCAGCCACGCGGCGACCAGCAGCGCCACGGCGGCGCCGGTGATGCCCAGCGCCGCCGCCAGGCGCCGGCCAGCGCCCGGCCAGACCAGCCCGAGCAGGGCCGCGATGAAGGGTACGGCCGGCAGCAGCGGCCCGAGGGTGTCCGGTGACATCAGGCGGCCCCGACCGGGGCTGGGTGGGGTTGCTCCGCGCTGGCTTCCGGCCGGGGGCCGGTGCCGTCCGGCGGTCCGCTGCGGTCAGGCGGGCCGGGCGGCGGGGAGCCGTCCGGCGGGAACGGCGTGTCATCTGGTGGCCCGAGCGCCGCGGTGTCGTCGGGCGGCGCGAGCGCCACGGTGTCCAGCGCGATGGTGGCGTGCAGCCGGTAGAGCTGTAGCACGATCGCGAGCCCCACACCCACCTCCGCCGCGGCGATGACGATGACGAACAGCGCGAAGACCTGGCCGGTCGCGGGCAGCGCGGCCTGGACCGTCGCGTCGGCGGTGACCAGCACGAGGTTCACCGCGTTGAGCATCAGCTCGACCGACATCAGCAGCAGTACGGCGTTGCGCCGGCGCAGTACGCCGTACACGCCGATGCCGAAGAGGAGTGCGGCCGTGACGTATGGGATCACCGGATGCATCAGCGGCGCTCTCCTGGTGCGGGTCGGGGCTCTGGGGCGCTTCCGGCGGGCGGCGCCGGGCGGGAGCCGATCTCCGGCCGCGAGATGACGATGGCGCCGACCAGCGCGGCCAGCAGCAGCACGGACAGCACCTCGAACGGCAGCACCCAGGAGCGGAAGATCTCCGTGCCGAGCAGCTCAGCGCTGCCGGTCGGCGGGGTGTCAACGCGCGTCCAGCGGTACGCGTCCACGAGCAGGACCGCCAGCCCCAGCCCTGTCCCGCCGCCTACCAGGAACGCCGGCCACCCGGGCCGGTCCAGGTCGTGCCGGGCGCCGATGGGTGCGCGGGTGAGCATCACCGCGAACAGCAGCAGGACCACGACCGCGCCGACGTAGAGCAGGATCTGGACCCAGGCCACCAGCTCCGCGGCGAGCACCAGGTAGAGGCCGGCCACTGCGCCGAGCGTCACCACGAGCCACAGCCCAGCCCGTACGACGTGCCTGGTGGCCACCACCAGGAGGGCGGAGCCGAGCGCGACGGCACCGAGCGCCGTCAGGAGGAGGTCGGCGCTCGTCACGACGCCGCCTCGGGATCGGGGGTGGCGGCCGGTCGGGGCACCGCGGCAGCCTTGGCGGGCGCGGCAGCCTTGGCCGGCCCAGTGGCCTTGGCGGGTCCAGTGGCCTTGGCGGGCGCGGCGGCCTTCTTGGCCACGGTCGCCTCCTCCTTGGCGGGCTCGCCGTTGGGGTCGTGCGCGGGGGGCGGCGGCACGGTCCACATCCACTCGCGCAGCCGGCCACGCTCGTGCAGCAGGTCGCGGATGTCGTACTCCGCGTACTCGAACTCGGGCGACCAGAAGAGCGCGTCGAACGGGCACGCCTCGATGCAGATGCCGCAGTACATGCACAGCGAGAAGTCGATGGCGAACCGGTCGAGCACGTTGCGCTGGCGCGCCCGGGCGGCGCCCGGCACCACCACCTCCTCCTTGTGCGAGTCGATGTAGATGCACCAGTCCGGGCACTCCCGGGCGCACAGCATGCAGACCGTGCAGTTCTCCTCGAGCAGGGCGATCACGCCGCGCGAGCGCGGTGGCAGGTCCGGCTCCACGTCCGGGTACTGCCGGGTGTTCGACCGCCTCGTCATCGTGCGCAGGGTGACCGCCAGCCCCTTGGCCAGCCCTCTGCCCGGCACTCCGCCGACGGCCTCGCTCCGGCGCTCGGTGCTCATCGCGCCGCCCCATCGCAGTCGCTCATGGCGCACATACTGCCCCGTACGCGCGCTTCGCGCGAGCACCCTTCGGGTTCGAAGCACCGCGCCATGATCATCGTCTCGGTACGGAGCCAGCCCTCGATGGGACAGCACCAAAGGCGCCGCTGCACAACACTGGTACGGCTACCAGCCAAGCCAGAAAGGGGCTTGATGAACCGACTTCTTCCCCAACGGGTGACTGTGGTTGCGGCGCTGAGCGCGCCACGACGGCTGGATGGTGGCCCGAAACGCGACAGATGTCTGGTGGAGACGCGTCGAGCCCAACCCGAGCCGCGATCAGCGCCACTCCGGCTGCACGGTGAGGCAGGCGTACTCGGGCGCGGCGGCGAGCGTGGGCGGGCGCGGGCCCGGCCCCTGGGTCAGGTCGACCAGCGCCCAACCGGGCCGGTGCCCCATCACCTCGCCCGGCCCGAAGACCCGGGCCTCCACGACCCGGCCGCGCCTGGCCAGCTCCGCCAGCACACGGACGTGGTAGTCGTCGGGATGCCGGGACCACTTCGCCCCGCGCACGTACCAGACCCGGGACACCCCGGCCAGCGCCGCGTCCACGGTCGCCGGCTGGCACGCGCCGGTGCGCACCATGCTGGCCAGGCCGGCGACCGGCAGCCGGTAGCGGGTGCCGTACCAGGAGGCGAGCGGCTGGCTGAAGCCGTACACCAGGACCGCGTCCCCGGGCCGGAGCTGGGCCGCGACGTCGCGCATGACGTCGCGCCCCACGTCGCGGTAGCGGGGGTGGCGCACCTCCGCCAGGGCCGCCGTGGCGGCGGGCCGCACCGCGAGGACCATGCCGGGGAGCGCGACCAGCAGCCCGACCGCGAGCACCGCCGCGACCGGGTGGCGCCCGTTCCGTAACGCCTGGACCAGCACCCGTGCTGCGGCGCACAGCGCCGCTGCGACGGCCATGGCGACCGGGGCCACCAGGTAGAGCGCCACCCGGTCCTGCAACGGCAGGCCACCGAGGGCCGCCGCGCCCACGGCCGCCCCGAACACCCCGACGAGCACCGCCGCCCACAGCCGCCGTCCCTGCCAGACCAGCGCGACCACACCGGCCAGGGCCAGGCCCAGGACGAGCCACGGGTACGCCCAGTGCAGCGGTGATGCGACAAAGCCCCGCCACATGTCCGGTAGCCAGCGCAGCAGCTCGACCAGACCGGCGCCCTCAGGCGGCAGCCCGGTGACGAAGAACGCCTCCTGGTTGGACAGGAACGGCTGGCCCATCCGGCGGCGTACCTGGTCGGCGCCGAGCAGGGCGGCCGGTGTCGCGGCCGCTGCGGTGACGGCCAAGGCCCGCCAACGGCGGTCGAGCGCGAGCACCAGCAGCAGGCCGCCGACCGCACCGGCCAGCACGAGCAGGGCGCTGTAGCTGACCCAGACGGCAGCGGTCGTGACGACCACGAACGCCAGAACACGCCCGGCGCCGGCCAGCCGGGCGCGGACCTGGCTGTCGCCGGGTGCCCGGCGGCGGCGGGAGGTGCCGGCGCGGGAGCGCACATCCACCATCAGCACGATGGCGAGCGCCGCCGCGGCCTCCACGGTGTACTGCTTCAGCTCGCCGGCGTACGAGTAGAGCAACGGCGAGACCGCCAGCAGCGCCGTGGCGACCAGCGCCGCCCAGCGGCCGAGCGCCCGGCGCGCCAGGACCGCGGTCAGCACCAGCACCACAGCCGCCGCGGCCAGCTGGGGCAGGCGCAGGACCTGCTCGTCGCCGCCGAAGAGCCGGTACATGGCCTTCTCCACGAGCAGCCACCCGGGCGGGGCAACCTGGGTGTAGCGCAACGGGCCGGTCAGCAGCCCGGGCAGGCCCGCGTCGCGCACGTTGACCGCGATGTAGAGCTCGTCGTTCCAGAAGCCACGGTCACTGGCCCAGACGCGCACCAGGCCGGCCACCCCGAGTGCGAGCACCAAGCCGAGGAGGGCGGACCACACCAGCTCGCCGGCGGTTCCCGGCCGCCCGGTAACGTCGGGCCGGCCAGCGGGGTCAGGCGGGTTGGTGGGGGCAGGCTGCTCGGCAGAGTCGCGCGGCGGCGCAACGGCCTGCGGGGGCGCACCAGTCCGCGGCTCGGCGCGCTCGCCCGGGTGGCCGATGCCATCGGCAGACCGTGGCACACCGCAATGTTGTCATGGACAACCGGTCAAGGCTCGGCTCTGCCTTACGCGATGGCGAGCTTGGCGCGTCAGGACACGCCCGTCAGGTAGCTGCGCTGCCGGTGCAGGAGTAGACGACCTGAGCTGGCGAGTGACTGGTGCGCTCACGGTACGGTCGCCGCATGCCAGCCGCCGTGACAGCTCTCCGCCAACCTCCCCGGCCCGTGGCCGCCGCTGCCGTGCTCATGGCCGTCAGCGGCGTGCTCGGAGCCATCAACGCCCTTGTCACGGTGGAGAACCTCAGCTTTGCCCTCTTCGGCGCGCTGATCGCCATGATCCTCGTACTCGTCGCGGTCGGTCTGTGGCGTGGCAGCTGGGTCGCCAAACTGGGCGCTGTCCTGCTCGGCACCCTATGGACCATCAGTGGTCTCGCCCATCTCGGGACGAACCCGGGGTGGGCGCTTGCGCAGTTGGCACTGAGCATCATGATCGTGGTCCTCGTGCTGTTCCCGCGGTCATCGCGCCGGTGGTTCACCCAGCAGTGAGGCCACAGGGCGCCGCCTGGTCCTGCGGCGGTCCGCCGCAACGGCTCGCGTCATGCGATGGCGAGCTTGATGCCGACCGTCAGCGCCAGCTGGCCCAGCACCACC
>Ga0075420_100000962_pt1 | contig 23830 bp, 19 predicted proteins | sample SoiMetdeltSBSDD4_FD_75296 | JGI IMG/M metagenome (GOLD analysis project Ga0075420, IMG submission 75296) | Bulk soil microbial communities from a Populus tree surrounding site in Tennessee, USA - Soil MetaG P. deltoides SBSDD4 | ecosystem: Environmental > Terrestrial > Soil > Tree plantation...
GAACTTTGCCAGCAGCGCTTGTAGCGCGGCGCGCCACGGCTCGACGGCGTCGACCGTCGACGGAGCGCTAACAGCCAGCCACACGGGGATCCTGCGCGCGATCAGGGCGGCAACGCGCGATTCGATCGTGCCTAATTCGCCCGACACGCGCACGGCGCGCGGAAATGGCAGTACGGGCCAGGACTCGAGCGCCAGCGCGTTCCCGCCATCGTCGATCGCGATGCGGGGAGGCGTTGGCCTCTCCTGCGCGAGCGCGCCTCCGGCCGTGAGAACCGTCGATAGCAAAACGAACTGGATGATCCGTACGCTGGCCGACATGATTATCCGAGCGCACGCAACGCCGGAACGTCGGATAGCGCCCCGAAGTCACCCTGCGCAAGAACGGCGGCGAGTCGCTGACGAAAGCCGTTCAGGCAAAAATAATGCGCGAAACGAAGCCGCGGCGGAAGCGAGACGCGAGGCGGATCGGGATCGATCTCCCAGGGATGCACCATCAGCACGGCAGGCACGCCCTGTCGATTCACCGCTTCGATAGTCCGATGGATCCGGCGGGGAGACGTCATGCGAAGACCCCATCCCCAACCGATCGGCACGACGTGGCCGAAGCGATCGGCGACGAGCGGCGGCACCTCGAGGATCGGGCCGGCGGACGTCTGGCGCATGTGTGGATGGCGCGGATAGTCGACGCGACCCACGATCCGCACCGGCGCCATGCTGGCATCAATCGGGACGCCCTCGCGAGCGAGCAGATCGAGCGCCCACAGACTCCTGTCGTTGATCGACCATTCGGGCGCGCGATAGCCCGCGACGCGATCGACGCCAGCCACAGTCAGCAACCGCAGGCTGCGCCTGAGATCCGCAACGAAGCTCTCGCCGTCGAGCTCGTACACGCGTGCGTGCCTGTAGCTGTGAGAGCCGATGTCGTGCCCGGCGCTGCAGATTTCCTGAACGAGCGTTGGATATCGCTCCGCAACCCATCCCAGCACGAAGAACGTGGCTCTCGTGCCAGTGCGATCGAACTCGTCGAGCAGCATCCGTGTGGTGGAGACAACCCGGGAAGGGAGCGAGTCCCAATACTCTTCGGCCAGCGGACCACCGACGCCACAGATGTGGAACCACTCCTCGACGTCCACCGTCATCGCATTTTCACGAGACCGAGACTGCTGCGCCCCGGTGGACGGAGGCGTCACGTGGGATTCCTGGCGGCGGCGATGTAGTCGGCGATCGAGTCCACCGATCGCAGGACCTTAGCGCCGGTCTGCTCGTCGGTAATGGCGACGCCGAACGTGCGCTCGATCTCGAGCACGAGCTCGAGGACGTCGATCGAATCCAGCCCGAGTCCGTCCCCAAAGAGCGAGGCCCCGTTCTCGATCGACTCCGGCGCAATCGGCAGGCGCAGGCTGCGGACGATGGCCTGCTTGATTTCGTCTTTCAGGTTGGCGCTCAGCTCTGACATACGTGATTCACAACAAGCCGCCGTCCACGCCGATCACCTGACCGGTGATGTAGGACGCGGCATTGGACGCAAGGAACGCGACAAGCGATGCGACTTCTCGCGTCGTACCCGGGCGTCCCGCCGGGATGGCTTTCAGATAGCCTCGCCTCGCATCCTCGGGCATCGACGCGAGCATCGCCGTATCGATCAGCCCTGGCGCCACCGCGTTGACGAGCACACCCTTCCTCGCCAGATCGCGCGAGAGCGCGCGGGTAAACCCTTCGAGACCTGCTTTCGACGCCGCATACGCGCTCTGGCCCATCAGCGGCATCCTGGCGCTTGGCGACGAGATGTTGATGATGCGGCCCCAGCCGCGTAGCAACATTCCTCGCATGACGGCGCGGGAGCAGTGAAACGCGCCTTGCAGGTTCACGCCGATCACGTCAGCCCAGCGCGCCGTGTCCGTGAACATGATGTGCGTGTCGCGTGCGATGCCCGCGTTGTTGACGAGGATGTCAACCGGGCCGAGCTCGCCGACGACCGCCTCGATGAAGGTCAGAACCTGGGTTTCATCCGAAACGTCGCACCGCCTGGCCCAGGCACGTCCCCCGCAGCGTTGCACTTGCTCGACGATTTCAGCTGCCGCAGCATCTGAGTCGCGAAACGCGATCGCCACCGCCGCGCCGCGCTCCGCCAGGAGCTCGGCGATGCCCCGTCCGATACCGCGGGACCCGCCGGTCACGACGGCAACATGGCCGCTGAGCTGAAGATCGTCGAAGGTCACGCTGTTTCGGGGGCGAGCGAAAACATCATATCAGGCTTCATTTTGCGTGGACGCCGTTCCCCGTGGAATTCGCAGGACAACGCTCGCCAGCGCACCGCCGCTTGCGACGCTGTTGACGAGCGCAATGTCGCCAGGAGCCTCCATCGCCGAATAGGCCAGATGGAGTGACCGCGCGGTGGGATCTGGTTCGCGCAGGTTCGCAATCGGCGGTACCTTCCCGATCGCTCCGCAAGCGACCGCGGCAACGCAGGCCGCGGCGCCCGATGCGCCACACTCACCCAACGCGCCTTTGATGGACGTCACAACCGCCGGCGATTCACCAAACAGCGACGTCAGCGCGCGGGCCTCGACACTGTCCAGGTCGCTTGCATTCGCCGCCGCGTACACAACGCTCACATCATCAGCACCAATGCCCGCATCCTCCATCGCCAGCCTCATCGTCCGCACGAGCGCCTCGGATGACGTCGGCCACTGGTTCAACTCGCAGTCGGCGCTGGCCGATCCGATCCCGAGGATCTGCGCGAGAACGGTCGCGCCGCGCGCCGGCTGGCGATCGAGCCACAGCACGAACGCGCCCTCCCCCAAGACAAAGCCGGCACGGGCGCAGGCAAATGGTGCCGTCGAGGCGCCGGGTTCCGGGTCCACGTTCAACACTTCGAACCGATCGTGAGCGCGATAGAAGATATCGAAGATGGCGTCCATCCCACCGGCCGCAACCGCATCAGCGCGGCCGAACCGCAAGAGATCGACCGCCGCTCCGATCGCGGCGAGGCCGGAGGCTTCTTTCTGGCTCACGGTGGCATTCGGGCCGCACAGTTTGTACTCGAGGCCGACGAGGCCGGCGGCAGCGTTGCCGACGGTGCTGTTGAAGAGCAAGGCCGGCGCGCAGGTCGGGCCGCCGCGAAAGAGCGCCTCGAGATATTCCCACGTTGCCTGACCTCCGGCAGTGTACGTGCCAAGCACCACGCCGGCACGCGGGTCGCCATCGGTTGTGATCGCGTAGCCCGCCATATCCATTGCCTGACGGACGGCGACGAGCGCATATGGACCGGTTGTGTCCATGCGCCGCAGCTTCATCGGTGAGATCCACGTCGCTGCGTCGAACTGGGCGACGCGTGCGGCAAGTGTCGAGCGGCAGCCGGCGGCGACGAACGACGGATCCGTGCCGATGCCGGTGGCGCCATTCAACAACGCATCTCGAAAACGATCGAGCGAATCGCCGAACGGCGAGACCACACCGAGGCCTGTGATCGAAACCGGTTCAGCCACAGCTCGTACGTTACCATTCCGGATTGTGCGGGTTCAAAGCAGCGCGATGCGAACGTTCACGACCGCAATCGCCGCCATGCTGTCGTCGGTGGCGCTGTGGTCATCCTCAACGCTCGAACCCGATCTCTTCGACGAGCTCTACGCGCGTGGCCAGAAGCTGAATGCTGGCCTGAGCACGCTGACGGCGTCCTTCACGGAAACGTCCACGTCACCCCTGCTCACCAAGCCAATCGTCGCCAGCGGCACCGTCATCGTCGAGCGTCCTGGCAGGGTGGCGTTGCGATACGTGGAGCCGGACGAGCGCACCGTGATCATCGATGGCGATCGCATGACGATTTCCTGGCCCTCCGCCAAGATTCTGTCGACGAAAGACATCAGCGTGACGCAGCGGCGGATTCAGAAGTATTTCGTGGACAGCTCGCCGCGCGAGCTTCGCAGCCACTTCGACGTCACCGCGCGCGAGGCGCAGGATCGTCCCGGCACGTATCTGGTCACGATGGTGCCCAAGCGGAAACAGATTCAGGAAGGGATCACGCGGCTGGAGCTATGGATCGATCGGAGTACGCTGCTCTTGTCGGCGATGCGGATGACGTTTCCCGGAGGGGATACGAAGCTGATGACGTTTGCCGACGTCAAGCGCAACGTCCCTGTCGATCCGTCGATGTTTACTGTTCGCTAGCCGCCGCCCATTCGGCGATGTAATGCTCCGGCGACATCATGCGCTGGGTGCGTCTCAGCGCGCTTAGCAGGAAGAGCGTGTTGCGCGGATCCACTTCGCGCAGCCACCGCCATACGCTCTTTCGTCCGCGCAGGTTCAGTACCGACCGGCGCCACGTTTCGCAATACAGCTCGAAGAACTTTTCGGGACCGAGCGCCGGCTCCCAGAGCAGGTGGTGCATGTCGAAGTGCGCCCATGGCTTTGACTGGAGCCTTGGTCGCATCTCTTCGAAGTACGCCGTGCCCGGCAGCGGCGTCAGGATCGTGAAACCCGCCTGGAAAAGCTGGTATCGCTCGACGAACGACCACAGGTTCTCGAAGTCCGCTTCATGCCAGGCCGGGTCGATGACGAAGTTGCCCGTAACGCCGTAGCCCAGCGATCGCGCGACTTCGACACCCTGGCCAGTCTGATCGACGGTCGCGTCCTTCTTCAATCCGTTCAAGCCCTCGTTCGTTGCCGCCTCGAGGCCGAAGAAGATGTCAAAGTCCTGCGCGAGAGGACGCCAGGCTTCCAGCAACTCGGCGTTCCGGGCGACAAGATCCACTCGGCTCTGGACCAGGATCCAACGCTTCCTTACGCCTCGCCTACGCAGCTCCCGCGCAAGCGCCAGGCTGCGCGACGGGTGATACCAGAAGAGATCGTCGGCAACAAACACGTGATCGCCAGAGGTGGCGAAATCGCGGCAGACGGACTCGATCGAGCGCTCCCGAACCGAGCGCGCGTGAAGCTGCCAGATCGAACAGAACGAGCATCGAAATGGACAGCCTCGCGCCGTTTCGATCAACCACGCAGGGCGATGGGCAAGGCAGGCGTAGTGGCGGCGCCACGATGCGACGTGATGCCTTGCTGGCAAGGCCACGTCGTCGAGCGAAAAGTTGATCGGGTCAGTACCGGTTTCATACGCTTCACCGGAGCGTTGCCGAACGAGCAGCCCCGGAACATCCTGCAGCGGTCGCCCGGCCTGCAGCGCAGCTGCAATTCGCGGCACCGCTCGCTCGCCGTCGTCCTGCACGACCGCAGCGACCGGGTCGACGAGAAATGGATGCGGGTAGGCCGCGGCCGTGTGGCCTCCGATGATGATAGGAACCTCCGGCGCGAGCCAGCGCACGCGGCGCGCCAACGCGAGCACGTCGTCCGTTTCGAGGGCGTGCATGGCTGCGATGCCAACCAGACCTGGCCGTGTGCGAAGTTGATGATCGAGGGATTTGCTGAACCGGAGATCGGCGAGCGTAACCGTGTGGCCGCCGGCTTCGAGCGCGGCCGCGATGTACTCCATCCCGAGCGGCTCGATACGGAAGAATGGACCTAATCCAAATCGCTCATTCCCCGGTACCGGACGCAGCAACAGGACGTGCATGGATCAGAGGTGAAGCGTAACATAGACTTTCCAGCAGCAGGTCGCCACCGGTATCCGTGATCTCACCGATTCCGAGCATTGTGTCGTGGTCGCGTCGCCGCCGAGCGGCGATCGCGGTTGCTTCGCTCTGCCTCTGCGCAGCAGCGGTATGGGGCATGCGCGGGCTTGCCTTCGATACCGACATCCTCAGCCTGCTGCCTCGCGATGGTCGCGCCGTTCCCGCGTTTCGAACGTTCGTTCGCTCGTTCGGGAGCGCCGACGATCTCTACATGGTCTTCACCGCGCCCGACGGTCACGACGTCCGCGAATACGACCGAGCGATCGATCTTTGGATCGAGCGGTTGAAGATGGTGCCCGAGCTCGGTCGTCTGGACACAGGCCGCGCTGATGCGTCGCGCGACATATCCTGGCTCAGCGATCGACGGCTCTTGCTTCTCGATGATCAGCGACTGCGTTCCGCGCTGGAGCGGTTTCAGTTCGAAGGCCTTGCGGCGTCGTTACGCTCTCGACGCGCGCTGCTGGCGCTGCCCTCACCTGCGGTCACCGAGATGGTTCGACACGACCCCGTGGGCATCTACGACTTGTTGCGCGAGCAGCTGGGACGCGCCCCAGCCGGCGTCAATCTCGGCGCCATCGAAGACGGCTATATCTCTCCTGATTCAAGAAGCAGACTCATCATCGGCAAACCTGTTCGACCTCCGTTCGAGTCGGAGTTCTCACATGCCCTGATGTCTCAGCTGGACAACATCCGCGCGGAGATGAGCGCAGCGGCGAAAACCCCCGACGGGGATCTGCCGCCGCTTGACGTGGAGTTCGCCGGCGGGCATCGAATCGCCGTCGAGACGGAGGCCGTCATCCGTCGCGAGAGCATCATGAACGCGGCCGGTTCGTTGGCAGTGATTCTTCCGCTGCTGTTCCTGGTCTTCAGGTCTCTGTGGCTCGTCGCGATTGGCGCGATCCCGTCGGCGCTGTCGCTCATCTTCACGCTCGGGATCCTCGGTGCCGCCGGCGCGACGCTGTCCACGGCAGCGACCGCGTCAAGCGCGATGCTGTTTGGCTTGGGCGTCGACGGCGTCGTCCTCTTGTACCTCGCGTATACGCTCGACGTCCGTGCTGGCGCCGCACCAACGGCTGCAATCGACGCGTTGAGCGAACCGTCGTCCAGCATGCTGCTCGGGATGTGGACGACGGCCGCGACGTTCTATGGATTGAAGTTCGTAGACTTCCCGAGCCTCGAACAGCTGGGCACGCTCATCGGTCACAGCATGGTGCTGTGCGGTCTGTTGACGCTCATTCTCGTCCCGGCACTGTTGCCACAGCGAAGGCCGGCACGAGTGCCGCGCTCGCTCACCATGCCTCGGTTCGCTCGATGGGTCCATCGTCGTCGCACAACGATTCTGGTCGCCGCCATGGTGTTAACGGTTGCGATGGGAGCAGCCGCCACTCGTCTTCGCGTCAATCCGACACTCGATCGGCTGCGCTCGGTGACTCCCGGCGCTGTCCTTCTGCAAGAGATCGGCTCGAGGTTTGGCCTCCCGGAGGATGTGTACGTCGTGCTCGCAAGCGGCACCGACCTCGAAGCGCTGCTCGCCGCGAACGAGCACCTTCGGGCTGGTCTCGAAAAGGCCATGCCGGACCTCGGTATCCAAGCACCGACAATGCTGTTGCCATCCGAAACGACGCAAACACAACGCCAGCAGCTCATTCGTTCGAGCGAGCTGTCGCCAACGCTCGTCGCCAAGTCGCTGACGACGGCCGAAGCGGCGGAGGGTTTCCGCCAGGGTTCGTTTGAACCGTTCAAGCAGCGGCTTCCGGCGCTGCTGGAGCCAGGCCGGTTGACCATCGACGGCTATGCGAACCAGGGACTCGGTGACTTGCTCGGCCGGTTCATCACGCGCGACGGTGATCAATGGCTAGTCGCGACGTACCTGTTTCCGTCGAGCGTCGAGCAAGTCACGGCGTTGCAGGATCGTGTCCGCGAGATCGATCCCACAGCGACGATGACAGGTCTGCCGCTGGTCAATCGCGAGCTGGCCGATCGATTCCAGCCGGAGTTTGCCAAGGGATTGACGATCGGGACACTCGTGGTGGTCGCGCTGATCTTGATCGCCTTTCGCAGCTGGCGGTTGTCGCTGTTGTCGTTGACGCCGACCGCGATCGGGCTCGTGTGGGCCGCAGGGACCCTGGCGCTGGCCGGAATCTCGCTCGATCTCTTTGCACTGTTTGCCGTCGTGACGTTCGTCGGCATCGGCGTCGACTACGGCGTGCACATGGTTCATCGGTATCAGCAACGACGCAACTCACGTCAGGCGGTCGAGGAGCTGGCGCCGGTGATCCTCGTCGCCGGCACCATCACGCTGCTGGGATACGGAACACTGGTTACCTCGAGCTATCCACCGCTTCGATCGATCGGCCTCGTCTCAGTTATCAGCGTCGTGACCCTTGCGGCCGCGTCGTTGTTCGTGCTGCCGGCGATTCTGGCCACGGACACGACCGATAAACCAGCCACGGACAACACGAATGGGCCTCGTCGCTGGACTCTACACAGCTTGAACAACGGGCTGATCTTCAGCGCTACCTATCATGGCGTGCGCACGTTGCCCAGATCGGTTTCGTACGGGATCGCCTACGGCGGCACGTGGCTGGCGTGGTTGATGATGGGCTCGACCCGAGGCGCGATTGCGGATAACCTCGGGCCTTTGTTTCCGCTGGAGAACGAGCGCGCGCGCGAGCGCCGATCTCTCCAGACACTGCGCAGTTATGCGCTTGATGTGATCGACTTTCTTCGCTCGCTCGGTGCCTCACCTCGAGAAGCCGACAGGATGTTCATTCGAGCCGGCGAACGGCCGATCCTCGACGAGCTCCTCGCACGAAAGCGCGGCATCATCCTCGTCACCGGGCATTACGGAAACTGGGAGGTGGGCAGCCTGCTGCTTCGCCAGGCGCTCGACATACCACTGACGATCGTCGCGATGTCCGAGCCAAGCCCGACGGTGAACCGGATCCGGCGCGAGATTCGCGAGAGCATGGGCGCAGACACGATCGAGGTGCGACAATCGTTTGAAACAGCGCTGCAGATTCGGCGGTGCCTGGCTGACAATCACATCGTGGCGATGCTGGTCGATCGGCACTACGGCCGCGATCGTGTCGCGGTCACGCTGCTGGATCGCGAGGCGTGGTTTTTGCGGACGCCGTTCCTGATGGCGCACGCGAGCGGAGCCCCGATCCTTCCATGTTTTATCGAGCGAGTAGCGCCGGGAATGTTCAAGACCGGGTTGGCCGAGCCGATTTTTGTTGCCGCGGATGTCCCGCGTGATGAGGCGATCGCACGCGCCGCGCAAGCGGTGGCGGACGCATTGAGCACCAGGGTCAGAGAACATCCGGAGCTCTGGTATCACTTCTACAAGTACTGGGACGCACAACGGGACAAGTACGAAGGCCTCTCATAGCGGAAGGATAGACACCGCACTCTCCGATGGACCCCGTTTCTCACGTCGCCGTCGGACGAACCGTTGCCGGCCTGTCTGAACGCCGCGCGCGCGGCTACGTTGCAGCGACGGTCTTAGGAGCGCTTTCACCCGACCTTGACGCGATTCTGATGCCGTTCGGCTGGGATCGCTATTTGAGAATCCACGAAATCGGCACGCACACCGTCCTCGGCACGATCGCCTGCGCCTTGCTGATCGGAACAGTCGTTCGCCTTTACCGGCGAGCGACGCCCTACGCCACACTCGCCCTGATGGCATGGATGGGAGCCATCAGCCACCTCGTTCTAGATCTGGTGTCGAGCGCGCGGCACCGGGTGGCGTGGCCGCTTATCGATAGAGTGGTGAGCTTACCTGCTGTCGCCATGGCCGATCCGTGGCTGTTGTGCCTGTCTGCCACCGGCGCCGCCGCCGTCATCGCGCGACGCTCGTCGCCGGGCGCGAGGCGCACCGCCGTCGTTGCGCTGAGCGTCACAGCGGCATTCCTGATCGTCAAGGCAACGTTGGGCGTGAGCGCATTTCGCGGCTACGCGCGCGCTCGCGATGCTCGCGCCGAACGTGTCGACGCGCGCGTGATTGAGGCAAGGTGGGCCAGCCTGACCACATGGAATGTGCTCGATCGCACTCCGAAGCAGTTGCGATTCTGGCGCGCCCGAACGGGGCGGCCGGCAGAAGAGATCTTCTCCTGGCCGTTGGAGGTGGAAACACCCATGGTCAGCGCTTCACGTTCGCTTTCGACCGTCCGAAATTTTCTACGAGCTCACCAGATCGCCTTTGCGGTGGAATTCCCCCGAGAGGACCGAACGCTCGTGCTCTGGTCCGACATTCGATTCTGTTGGAGTCCTGACGCTCCGGGAGCGCCACGGATCGATCCAATCGTCGACACGCGTGGGGCTCGTACCCGACTTGCGTGTGCGTTGTGGTTCGGCGGTGAGCTCGATGCTCGCGGCGCTCCGGTGCGCGAGATCGTCAAGATCGGCCGGTTGACGCAGGAGCGCGATCCGGCGCCGTAAGCACGAACAAGACGTTCGCGAACGGTGTTCCCTCCCCCGTGCCCCGAACCTGCACGCGCAGTCCCAGTTTCTCGAACAACGACGTCCACTCGTGCACGGTGCGAAACGCAAACCGTTGCCGCCAATTGCCGGTGATCAGCGCCTTGAGCGTGTTGCCCAGGCGAACCGCTGTGAAGCGCCAGCCAGCGGCAGCCTCCGGCTCGCGGACGAGGACCATGCCGCCGGGATCGAGCGACGCGACCGCCGCGGCGAGCAGCGTTTCCTGATCGTCACGCGGAATCATGTGCAGCACATCGAAGAACAAGACGACGCGCGCGCGTGTCGGCAGGTGTTGCCGAGCGTCGCCAGCGACGATCGTCGCGGCATCGCCGAGGGCGCGGCTCGCAAGCGTGGCAATTCGCGGCCGTGTTTCGACACCAATGAGACGATCGAACACGGGCGGAGCCGGCCACGACCGCGGCCAGCTGCCGGTCCGATGCGCATCTGTCCCTTCCACAAGCAACGCGAGCATCAACCCTTGGCCGCAGCCGACGTCGACCAGCGTGCCGCCAGACGGCAGCACGCCGCCGGTCAGCACGGTCCGATACAACGGATCGCCCTTGAGCTTTCCGCGCGCAAACTCCCATGCGGTGATGCTTGTCGAGACGTACCGATCGGCGGCGCGGTCGGCAAGTACTCTGAACTCCGGATCGTTTGAGCCTGAACGCGCGAGGAAGTAGGTCGCAAGGCCAGTCGAAATCCCCAGGACGGCACCGACAGCTACGCTTCCAACGATCAGGTCGGCGCCAAAGCTCCAGGGATCGATATGTCGAACGGCTTCCAGTGTCAGCGCGTGGAACTCCCCTCTTCGGAGCCACGCGCCTGCCTGCACTTGCGCAAAGAGCAGGAACGGGGCCATGAACGGGTTCGAGATGTTCGCCGCAAGGTACATCTTCAACCGGTTCAGTCGCAGACACCAGCCGAGAGCCCAGCAGATCAGGAGATGGAGACCGTAGAGGGGCGAGCAACCAATGAAGGCACCGAGGCCGATCGCGAACGCTTCCCGGACGGGGCCGCTCCCTTCGGTTCGAAGTTCCCAAACTGCACGACGCAGGCGCGCACGTGCCGAGTTGGCGGGAAGAGTCATGCGTCAGCCTCGTCCGACGTTTCCGTCTTCTTTCCTCCCGCCAACGTGAGGCTGCCGCGTGCGACGAGGACGCCGTCCGCTAACACGTCACCTTCGATCTTGAACATTGCACCCAACCGCCCGGCGACGCGGGCACGCGCCTCCAGGCGAGCACCCGGGCCGGCGGCCGCTGGGAACTTGAACGGCCCTATCCCCGCGATGCGCAGGTTATGGATGACGTTCGCTCGACCATCGGAGGGCGCGGCAGCCGCCAAGCCGCCAACCTGCGCAACCATCTCGACCAGGATGATTGCAGGTACGATCGGCTGTCCGGGGAAGTGTCCGGCAAAGTAGAAGTCATCCGCAGCGGCGATGCGAATGCCGGTCGCACGCTCTCCGGGAACGAGCTCGATGACGTCTTGAACGAGCCGCATCGGCGGCTGATGCGGCAGGAATTCGAGCGGGTTCATCGCGGCGTTTCAGTATACTTTTCGACGCCCGACAGCCATGACCGACTCACAGCTCGCCGTACATTTCTTTCTGCAGCTTGCTGTCATCCTAGTGGCCTGCCGGCTGGTGGGATGGCTGGCGATTCGTGTGAGTCAGCCACCGGTCATTGCCGAGATGGTGACCGGATTCCTGCTTGGTCCGTCGCTGCTGGGACTGGTGGCACCGGGGACCTTCTCAACGATCTTCCCGCCCCAGACGCTTCGAACGATTTTCCTCGTCAGTCAGCTGGGTCTGGTCCTCTACATGTTCTGCGTCGGCCTCGAGTTCAACACGCAGCTCATGCTGAAGAATTCGCGCCGCGCTGCGGCGGTGTCGATTGTCGGCGTCATCGTCCCGTTCGCGCTCGGCAGCGCGCTTGCGTGGTGGCTCGTGCCGGCAGGCGGATTCTTTTCGGAGCAGGTGCGGCCCTTCCAGGCCGTGTTGTTCATGGGCGCGTCGATGGCCATCACCGCGTTTCCGATGCTGGCGCGGATCATCTACGAACGGGGAATTGCGGGCACGGCGCTCGGTACGCTCGTGCTCACCGCAGGAGCGATCGATGACGCCGCCGCCTGGATCATCCTCGCGATCGTCATTGGCAGCTTGAGCGGAAGTAACACGCTCGCGGCGGTCGCCGCCGGCGGCGCGGTGTTCTATGTCGCGCTCGTCTATTTCGTCGCGCGCCCGTTCTTTCGCAAGCTGAACGCGGTCGCTGAAGCGGAAGGCCAGCTCCCGGCGTGGATGCTGTCGACGGTGCTGGCCGTGCTCGCGATGGGCGCGTGGTTCACGGATACCGTCGGCATTCATTCGGTCTTCGGAGCGTTCGTCCTTGGTGCCGGCATGCCGCGAGGGATCGTGTCGCGAGAGCTGCAGCGGGCGGTCGGCCCGGTGACGACGGCCCTGCTCGTCCCGCTGTTTTTCGCCTATTCAGGACTCAATTCCCAGATTGGTCTCCTCAATTCGCCCTGGCTGTGGCTCGTGACGCTGCTGGTATTCGCGGTCGCCTGCGCCGGCAAGGGGTTGGGGTGCTGGTTTGCTGCGCGCCTGACGGGAGCGCCGAACCGCGAGGCGATGGCGGTTGGCACCCTCATGAACGCCCGCGGCATGATGGAGTTGATCCTCCTCAACATCGGCCTGCAGCGGGGCCTGATCACGCCGACGCTGTTCACCATCCTCGTCTTGATGGCGATTGGCACGACGCTCATGGCCAGCCCGCTGTTTTCGTTCTTGTATCGCCGCGAGCCTGCCGTTTCAACCGATCGACGGATGGCTACGGAAACATCGTGACGCTGGCTCCCAGCGACATCGTCGAGCGCTTCAACCGCATCCGCCGTGACACGCCCGACCGGCCACTCGTTTATCTCCCCGCAAGCCGAACGACCATCACCGCCCACGATCTGTCGCAGCTTGCCGCGCTTCAACGGACGCAGCTCATCGCGCTCGGTGTTGGCCACGACGATCTCATCCTGACAGTCACAGGCAATCGAGCGGCTTCCTTATCGCTGTGGCTGGCCTGCCGTCAGCTGGGAATCGCCCTCATGCCGGTCGACGTTGGCACGCCTCCGGCCGAACTCCAGTCGTTGGCCAACAGATTTGGCGGAAGGATCGCGATCGTTGCAACAGGGTCGCCGCTAGAGTCTCTTGGACATAACACGCCGTTTCCGGAGGAGCTCTCAGCGGTCGCGATTGCAGGCGTAACGCCGAAGCCGGATCTCTACCGAGGTGCAGCGGCGCTCAAACTCACGTCGGGATCGACCGGCCTTCCGAAAGCAACGTTCACCCTGGAATCGCAGCTCGTCGACGATTCACTCCACATCACCGAGGCAATGGGCATTCGTCGGGACGATCGTCAGCTCGCGGTCATTCCGCTCTCACACGCCTACGGCCTCGGCAATCTCGCCATCCCGGTGCTCGTGCAAGGCACCGCGATCGTGCTGCGCGAAGCGTTCGTCCCGCAGCAAGTGCTTGCTGACGGACAGTCCTACGACGTGCGGGTGTTTCCCGGCGTGCCTTTCATGTTTGCGCACCTTGCCGCCAACGTCGACGGAGCGTGGTGGCCTCGAGGTCTCGATACGCTCATCAGCGCTGGCGCACCGCTGCAGCCCGCCACCGCCAGTGCGTTCGCCGAGAAGTTTGGAATCAAGATTCACTCCTTTTATGGAACAAGCGAGACGGGTGGAATCGCGTTCGATGATTCCCCGGATCTCGATAGCGAGCCTACCGTCGGCCGAGCCATGCCGGGCGTCACGATCGCGCTTCGTCCTGAAGATGGTGCGCCTGGCGATGGCGGCCGCGTCCACGTCGCCAGCACCGCGGTGTCATCCGGTTACGCCGGTTCTACGTGCGCGGCTGGGGACGGATTTGTGGATGGTGGCTTCCTGACGGGCGATCTTGGACGGTTCGACAGCCGCTGCCGGCTCGTGCTCACCGGTCGCGCCTCCTCGTTCATCAATGTCGCGGGCAAGAAGGTCCAACCTGAAGAAGTCGAGCAGGTACTGCGCACGATGCCGGGCATCGATGATGTCCGAGTGCTTGGCGCCGCAGATGCCGCGCGCGGACAACAGGTCGTCGCGTGCATCGTTGCGCGGGACGCTATCGCGGCTGCCGACGTGCGGCACTTCTGTTCCACTCGGCTGGCGACACACAAAGTGCCGCGCAGCGTCGTTCGGCTTTCGTACATTCCACTGACCGAACGCGGCAAGACCGATCGCGCGAAACTCGAGGCGTTGGTACGCGAGCAACTCACCGGATCCGCCGGAACCGGTGTGCTATAGTTCGCGGTGCTTGATGAACGTCTGGAGACCGATAGAAACAGCTCTGACTTACGGCGCCAGAATCGCCTGGCCGGCTTTTCAAGCGATCAACCGACGGGTTCCCTCCCAAACATTTCAACCCAAGTGGGCGGCAGCGCCGCTGATGAAGAGCGCCGAGCGCTCGACGCCGCAGCTCGGATGGCCGCGAACGACTGACTCGTTGTGTCCGACATGCGTTCGCGAAGCGCGCACGCGGATCCTCTCGGGGGAGCAAGCAATCCGAACACTGCTCGACGAGAACGTCGGGGAGATCAAGGCGGATATCGTCGAACGCGACGGCAAGGTCGTCATCGAAAAGACGTGCCCGCAGCACGGCAGCTTCAGCGACACGCTGGCAATAAACCCCGATTTTCTGCGCAGAATCGAGGGCCTTTTCCCGGGCCGCGATTTCCCAGCCGTCACCGACCGGCTTCACAACCACGGCACGTCATCAATCAAGCACGGTCGTGGAGCGGTGCTGACCATCGACCTGACCAACCGCTGCAACATGATGTGCGATCCGTGCTTCATGGATGCAAATCAGGTCGGCTACGTGCATGAGCTGACGCTCGACGAAGTGAAGCAGCTGCTCGACGACGCGCTGAGCGTCAAGCCACGGCGGCAGATGACGGTCCAGTTCTCGGGCGGCGAGCCAACCATCTCGCCGATCTTTCTTGACGCCGTCCGCTACGCGAACGAGATCGGATACTTCAGCATCCAGGCCGCGACGAACGGCATCAGGCTGGCGCAGGATCCGGCGTTTGCTTTCGCTGCGCGTGACGCAGGCATGCGCATCGCGTACTTGCAGTTCGATGGCATCGGCGAGGAAGCCAATACGCACCGGAAAGTCGGCAACCTCTTCGACGTCAAGCTGCGCGCGATCGAGAATTGCTACGCGGCCGGCATCGATGTCTGCCTGGTCGTGACCGTTGTCAACACGATCAACAACGACCAGGTGGGATCCATCGTTCGGTTCGCGCTCGAGAACTGCGACAAGATCAGTTTCGTGTCGTTCCAGCCGGTGTCGTTCACCGGGCGTGACGAGGACGTCTCCGACAATGAACGCCACGCGAAGCGCTACACACTGTCGCATCTCGCAGAGGACTTGAAGCAGCAGACCGGCGTCACCGAGCCGCTGCGCGACTGGTTCCCGCTGTCGGCTTCGAGCGTTCTATCCGATGTCACCGACTTGTTGAAGGGCCCTGGCGCGGATTGGGGAACGCTCAAGTGCGGATGCCACCCCGATTGCGGTATCGGCACGGCGTTCATGGTCAGCAAGACGTCGAAGGAGTGGGCACCACTCGGCGCGTTCATGGACGTCGAGCAGTTCCTTCTCGACGCCAGGATCATTGCAGACAGCGCGCGCAGCGCGGGTGTGACGAAGCTCCAGGCAGCCCTCAGCCTGCTTCGAAACTACACTCCAGGCCGCGCGCCAAAAGGATTTCGGTTAGTCGATCTGCTGAAGAAGTACGACAAGCAGAGTGGCGGTCAGCTCGGCGGCAGGCTCGGGGCGCGCGACAACCACGATCGCAAGCAGGACGAGTGGCTGCTGATGTTCGTCGCCGGAATGTGGTTCCAGGATCTGTGGACCTACGACTTTCGCCGAACCGAGATGTGCATCATTCCCTATGCAACGCAGATGGGAGAGATCTCGTTTTGCGCCTACAACACCGGCGTGGGCTGGCGGCAGATTGTCGAGAAAATGTACCAGAACGCCTCGGTAGCGGAATGGTACCGGCAGCACGGCAAGCACGCGGTCTATGCCAATCCGCGCAAACCGGTCCCGCTCGAGGCGAACGTGCAGCCGGTCTCGCTTCGCATTCCGCGTGATGGACGGCTGATTGAGTGGCAACCCGTCACTCAAAAGATAAAAAGGCCCGAGCGCTGGGCGCCCGGGCCTTCTCGGTCTACGACGTAATCGACTTACTCGACTTCCTTTTCCTGAGTTTCGTCAGCGGCGATGCGCAGCGAGCGCAGGAATCGCCGATCATTGGCACTCATCTCGAGGCTCCGACGCTCACCCCGAACCGACTTCTGCGGAGTCCCGATCTTGGCGAGCGCGCCGGGGGTGGTGCGGTTCACGAAGCCAATGACAGCCTCGAGAGAGACACGCATCTCGTACCCGGCCGCGCGAACCCGCTCCCGACAGGCCTCGACGCGAGGATCCTCGGCAACGGCGGCAGCGATGGCGTCGGATAGCTCCCGTGCCATCCGATTCATGACGTCATCCATTGTGATACCTCCTCGCCGCCGGAACTGGGAACCCGGGGCGTCTCCCGATCCATCGAACTTCCGCGGAGAGGTAGCCTCGCCAGAAGCCGAGACTGCCGCCCAGGGAGAGCGGCAGGGATCGGCCGACAAATTTGTTCATAATGAAGGATTTGCAGCGTGGGAACGCAATTTCATTGTAAACGTCCGACGATCGACTGTCAATGGCGGTTGACGCAAGATCTTGTGGGTGGACGACCAATGATCGATCGACTGCGTTGATAAAATGCTCTCGGCCGGCAGATGACTACTCGTAACGCCGATCTCGGATTCCCGGGAACCTTTCCGTACACGCGCGGCATTCAACCCACGATGTACCGGGGACGGCTGTGGACGATGCGGCAATACGCGGGGTTTGGAACGGCGGCCGAATCGAACCGGCGGTACCGGTATCTTCTCGCCCAAGGCGTCACCGGCCTCAGCGTCGCGTTCGATCTGCCGACGCAAATGGGGTACGACTCCGATCACTCGCTGGCCGCGGGCGAAGTGGGACGGGTCGGCGTCGCGATCGACTCGATCGACGACATGGCCGAACTGATGTCCGGCATCCCTCTCGAGCGCGTGTCCACGTCGATGACCATCAACGCGACCGCGATCATCTTGCTCGCGCTTTACGTAGCCGTCGCGCGGCGGCAGGGGGTGACGTGCTCGGCTCTGTCGGGCACCGTGCAGAACGACATCCTCAAGGAGTACGTGGCGCGTGGAACGTACATTTATCCGCCGCGCCCTTCGCTCCGAATCGTCACCGACATCTTCGCGTTTTGCGACCGTGAACTTCCCAACTGGAACACGATCTCGATCAGCGGTTATCACATCAGGGAGGCAGGCTCTACCGCCATTGAAGAGGTGGCGTTCACGTTCGCGAATGCGATTGCGTACGTGCAGGCTGCAGTTACGGCTGGGCTTGCCGTCGATCGGATCGGCCAGCGGCTGTCGTTCTTCTTCAACGCTCACAACAACTTTCTTGAGGAAGTTGCGAAGTTTCGCGCGGCCCGCCGGCTCTGGGCGCGCATCATGCGCGAGCGGTTTGGCGCCACGAATCCGCGCGCAGAACAGCTGCGCTTCCATACCCAGACAGGTGGCAGCACGCTTACAGCTCAGCAGCCCGACAACAACATCGTGCGAGTCGCGATTCAGGCGCTCGCCGCCGTCCTCGGCGGAACGCAATCGTTGCACTGCAACGGCCGTGACGAGGCGTTGGCGCTGCCGACCGAGGAGTCCGCGCGGATTGCGTTGCGGACGCAGCAGATCATCGCGTCCGAGATCGGCGTCGTGAATACCGTCGATCCGCTTGGCGGCGCCGACGCCATCGAGGCAATGACGAACGAGATCGAAGCTGGCGCCCGGGAACTGCTCGACCGGATCGACGCCGCTGGCGGAACGCTCACCGCAATCGAAACAGGCCTCATTCAGCGTGCGATCCAGGAGTCCGCGTATCGTGCGCAGCAAGACGTCGACGCACGGCGGACGACCGTCGTCGGCGTGAATGCATTCGACACGGCAGCGGACGCCGGTGGCGCGGTTCCGGATCTGCTCAGCATCGACCCGGAGGTCGAACGGCGTCAGATCGAGCGCGTCAAGACCGTTCGCGCGACGCGGGACAGCGGCGCGGCAAAGGCTGCGCTCGATGCCGTCGGGGCCGCCGCACGCGGCACGGACAATCTCGTCCCAGCCATCATCAACGCCGTCGAGGCCCGCGCCACGCTCGGCGAAATTGCCGATGCGATGCGATCCGTCTTCGGGGAGCACAAAGAAATCGATGCGTAACCCCGAGGCCCGGCTCCTGTCCGTTAGGAATCTCACGACGGGATTCGATCAGGCGGGCCGGTTCGTCCCGGCGGTCAACGACGTCAGCTTTTACGTGCGTGCCGGCGAGACGTTGTGCCTGGTCGGGGAATCCGGAAGCGGCAAGTCGCTGACCGCGCTCTCGATCATGCGCCTCATTCAGGCGCCCGGCCGGATCGCCGCGGGCACCATCCTCTTCAACTCGAAAGGGGGATCGCGCGATCTGCTACGGCTGACCGAGCGGGAAATGCAGCACATCCGCGGCGCGGAGATTGGGCTGATCTTTCAGGAGCCGATGACGGCGCTCAATCCGGTCTTCACCATCGGCAACCAGATCGAGGAAACGCTTCGCATCCACGGCCGCGCGTCGCGGCGCGACGCGCGCGACAAGGCAATCGAGCTGCTCGGCGCGGTCAGCGTGCCCGAACCCGAGCGACGCACGAGGGAGTATCCGCACCAGCTCTCCGGCGGCCTGCGCCAGCGTGCGCTCATCGCGCTCGCCCTGGCCTGCGAACCGGCGCTGCTCATTGCGGACGAGCCAACGACCGCACTCGACGTGACGATTCAGGCGCAGATTCTCGATTTGCTGCGCGACCTCCAGAAGAAAATGGGGCTCGGGCTTCTCCTCATCACTCACGACCTCGGCGTCGTCGCCGAAATGGCCGACCGCGTCGCGGTGATGTACGCCGGCAAAATCGTCGAAGAGGCGCCGGTTGAGAGCTTGTTTGCCGATCCGAAGCACCCGTACACGCGTGGATTGATGGCGTCGATGCCCGGCGGACAGCCCGGCGCGCGGCTGCGAGCCATCCAGGGCACGGTACCGGCGCTCGGACAGCTGCCACCTGGATGCGCGTTCGCGCCGCGTTGCCCGGATCGATTCACACCGTGCACCACGATCGTGCCGGCAGTGACGACACTGCCCGCCGATCGTACGGTGAGGTGCCATTTGCACAGCTCGACGGGTCACGAATCCTGATGCCGCTCCTCGAAGTCCGTCATCTCGTCAAAGAGTTCGGCCGGAAGGGTGGCCTTCTTCGCAAGCCGGGCATCGTCCGAGCCGTGAACGACGTGAGCTTCACGATCGACGAAGGCGAAACCTTCGGGCTGGTGGGAGAATCGGGCAGCGGCAAAACAACGACCGGGCGTTGCATTCTCCGTTTGATTGAACCAACGTCTGGCGAAGTGCGGTTCAAGGGGGAGGACGTTCTTGCGTTCTCGCGCTCGAGGATGCGCGCGGCACGACGCGAGATGCAGATCGTGTTTCAGGATCCGTACTCGTCGCTCAACCCGCGGATGCGAGTGGGCAAGATCGTCGAAGAACCGCTGGTCATCCACCGCATCGGCAGCAGATCAGAACGTCAAGCGCGCGTGGCCGAGCTCTTTCAGCTCGTCGGTCTCGATCCGGAGCAGCTCTCGCGCTATCCGCATCAGTTCAGCGGCGGGCAGCGTCAACGCATTGGCCTGGCGCGGGCACTGGCCCTGAATCCGTCGCTCATCATCGCTGACGAACCGGTCTCGGCACTCGACGTGTCAGTGCAGGCGCAGGTCGTCAATCTGCTGATGGATCTCCAGCAGCAGCTCAAGCTGACATACCTGTTCATCGCCCACGACCTTCGGCTGGTGCAGCACATCTGCAATCGGGTGGCTGTGATGTATCTGGGAAGGATCGTGGAAATGGGACCGACCGACCGTCTGTTTGCCGCCCCGGCGCATCCCTACACGCGCGCCCTGCTGTCGGCCATTCCTATCCCGGACCCAAAGGCCGCGAAGCAGCGAATCCTGCTGGATCCTTCAACGTTCGATAAGGATGCGGCGCTGAAAGAGGTCGCCGCCGGGCACGTCGCGGCCGTGTAGTGTCCGGCTTTAGACGGACTCGGACTGCTCAGGCCGCGCGCTTGACGTCTTTCTCCACCTGCCCGTCGCGAATGTGAATGACGCGATGCGCGTAGGCCGCGATGTCGGCTTCGTGCGTCACGAGCACGATCGTGTTGCCGGTCTGGTGCAGCCGATCGAACACACCCATGATCTCGTTGCCGGTTTTCGAGTCGAGGTTGCCCGTCGGCTCGTCCGCCAGCAGGATCGACGGGTTATTGACGAGCGCTCTCGCAATCGCTACACGCTGACGCTGGCCGCCTGAGAGCTCGTTCGGGCGATGCGACGCACGGTCAATGAGCTCGACCTTCATGAGCGCCTCGCGTGCCCGCTCCTGACGAACCTTTCCGGAAACGCCGCCGTAGACAAGCGGCAGCTCGACGTTGTGGAGCGCCGTCGCGCGTGGCAGCAGGTTGAAGGTCTGGAACACGAACCCGATCTCTTCATTCCGAATCCGCGCCAGCTCGTCGTCGTTCATCGACGCCACTTCTTTTTCGTTCAGGAGATAGCTTCCCTTGCTCGGCGTGTCGAGGCAGCCAATCAGGTTCATGAGCGTCGACTTGCCCGAGCCCGACGGCCCCATGATGGCAACGTATTCGCCGCGCTCGATTTCGATGGAAACGCCACGCAGCGCGTGAATCTCCTCTTCACCCATCACGTAGGTCTTCCACAGGTCGCGGGTTTCAATCAAAGCCATAGCAATTTGGTCTGCAGTTACGAGTTAGCGGTTGGGTAATTAGGATCTCACAAGTTCGTTGACCGCTGGCCGATAGCCGCTTTCCGGGGGGCCGCTAGTCGTGTAAGTGTGGCTACGGGTCGCGAGGCGGCTCGGTTCCGGGCTTTCGTATCCTGATCGCCACGAAAACCTCGCCTCCAGACGCCTCCCGCAGCGTGACGCCATCGCGCTCGATCTTGACCACCGTTCGACTGCCGACCGACTCGCCGGGTGCGACGACGACGCCGTTGATGATGGCGAGGGTGCGGACGCCGGAAATCATGACGCCGTCAACCCGCGGCAAGGCGGGGACTGGCGGCTCTGGCGCCGAGGCGACGGGCTTGGGCGGTGGTGCTGGAACTGCAGTTGGCGCGACCGGCGGGTCTGCCGGTAGCGGTGCCAGCCGGTCATCAGTTCGGCCCATTGTGGACTCAACCTTCGGATCCATGACGCCCGGCGAGCTTTCGGAGCGCGCGGCGGCCAGGATGGCCTGCTGTTTTGCCGAGAGAACTGGAATGACCCGCCCGACGCCCGGAAGCTGGAGGAAGGACCATGAGGCGAGCAGCGCGAACGCGAGCACGGCGCTTGCCTCGCCGAAGCGCCGTTGGCGCGAAGGCGGAAGCGTGGCTAGCACCTTCGCGGGAACGGCGTCCACCGCCGTTTCCGATGCGGCCGCTGCCGCAAGCTGGAGTCCGGCGACGCTCTCGCTGAGCGCCGAGAGGTTCGGCTCCAGGAAATCCGCGGAGTCGAGCGTCTCGACCTCGATGTCGAGCTCCTCGATCAGGAGCATGGCCAGCGATCGCAGGTTCGGCACTGTCCCCGAGACCAGCACCGAGGCCACGTGGGCGCCGTAGACGGGACGCACGAGCTCAATCAGGTGCTCGAGCTGCGGCGCCAGTTGCGACACGAGCAGATAGCGCTCGAACAATTCCGGGCGCGCCTGGCGGAACGACTGTCCGAGCGGCCACTCGAAGCTACGCGACGAGATGAGCTTTCCACTCGAGACGATTGCGATTGCCGCGCCGCGCGTGTTCAGCGAGACGGCTGCGACGGCGCCGGACGTCGTGCCAATTTGCCGCGTGCGGACGAGGCCGGCCAGCGCTTCAGCGGGCGAAAGAATCGCCTCGATCTCGAATCCGGCCAGCAGAATAGGCGTGAGATCGGACAGCTCAGCGCGATCCAGATCGGATTGAGCGTCGGGCTTCTCCCACGCGACCACGCGCGCACGGTTCGGCATGTCGTGCGCGCGCCGAGCCGTACGTAGCGCGCCGGTCAAGCCGTCGCGATCGTCGATCCACTCCGCCTTCGCAATCGTTCGCGCGCCCGCCACAGTAGTCCGCGCCCCGCGTCGTCCTGTTCGAACGAGCACGCACGCGTCCGGCCCAAGCTCGATTCCCGTCACTTCTGACACGTCTGTCTGCCTTCTGCCTTCTGCCTTCTGCCTTTTTTAGCTTTCTTTTTCCTCGTACTCCGTCTTCAGCCGTGCGACGACTGCCGGATCGGCAAGCGTGGTCGTATCGCCCAATGCCTTTCCTTCGGCGATGTCGCGCAGCAATCGCCGCATGATCTTTCCCGATCGCGTTTTCGGCAGGTCCGCTGCAAAGAGAATCTGATCCGGCCGCGCAATCGCGCCAATCTTCTTGACGACATGCTCCTTGAGCTCGTCGGCAAGCAGTGGACTCACGCGCACGCCCTCCTTGACCGTCACAAACGCTGCAACTGCCTGGCCTTTGATCTCGTGCGGACGTCCGACCACGGCTGCCTCCGCAACCTTCTCGTGATCGACGAGTGCGCTCTCGACTTCCATAGTTCCCAGCCGGTGCCCGGCAACATTCAGCACGTCATCAACGCGCCCCAGCAACCAGTAAAAGCCGTCGTCGTCGAGGCGCGCGCCATCACCGGTGAAATAGGAGCCATCGGTCCAGCGGCTCCAGTACTGCTGCACGAAGCGTTCGGGATCGCCGTAGATCCCACGTAGCATCGCCGGCCACGGACGCGTGAGCGTGAGCAGTCCACCACCCGACTCGACGTGCTTGCCCTGCGCGTCACGAATCTCCGCGGAGATGCCTGGAAAGGCCTTCGTTGCCGAGCCTGGCTTCGTGCTCGTGAGACCGGGAAGCGGCGTGATCATGATCATGCCGGTTTCGGTTTGCCACCAGGTATCGACGATTGGACACCGTTCGCGCCCGATGTTCAGCTGGTACCACATCCATGCTTCCGGGTTGATCGGCTCGCCAACCGATCCGAGCAGGCGCAAGGTGCTCATGTCACGCTTCGCCGGCCACTCGGTGCCCCACCGCATGAACGCGCGGATGGCCGTTGGCGCCGTGTAGAAGATCGTCACGCCATGGCGCTCGATGATCTCCCAGAAGCGATCCTTCTGCGGCCAGTCGGGCGCACCTTCGTACATCACGACCGTGGCGCCATTGGCGAGCGGACCGTAAACAACATAGCTGTGGCCGGTGACCCAGCCGATGTCGGCAGTGCACCAGTAAACGTCGGATTCTTTCAGGTCGAAGACCCACTTCGTGGTGGCGTAGGTTCCGACTAGATAGCCGCCCGTCGTGTGCACGATTCCCTTGGGCTTGCCCGTTGTGCCGGACGTGTAGAGGATGTAGAGCATGTCCTCCGCATCCATGGCTTCGGGCTCGCAGACCGAAGACATGTGCCGGACCACATCGTGATACCAGTGATCGCGCCCCTCGCTCATGTCCACCGGAATCGGCGCGCCGGCTTGCCGCTG
>Ga0075420_100000964_pt1 | contig 23816 bp, 19 predicted proteins | sample SoiMetdeltSBSDD4_FD_75296 | JGI IMG/M metagenome (GOLD analysis project Ga0075420, IMG submission 75296) | Bulk soil microbial communities from a Populus tree surrounding site in Tennessee, USA - Soil MetaG P. deltoides SBSDD4 | ecosystem: Environmental > Terrestrial > Soil > Tree plantation...
CCGCAACTCTTCTCGATCTGCGCGATGGCCAGGTTCAACGCCTTCTTGCGATCATCCTGCTGCGCGACTGAAACAGCCATTCCGCCACCCATTGGGTTGGTGTGTGAAGCTCTGGCCACGGACCAGAATCTACGCCGTTGGACGAGCCGTACGATACCCGAACAAAATACGAACCCGGGACGACATTCTCAAGACTTCGACCGGAGTTGGAACGCGTTCTCAATGTGCTTTATTCGCACCGAATTCCCTGCGATCAGAACCCCGATCACGTCGAACCGGTACGAGTCCGTCGGGCGCCCGTGACGATCTATCCAGACAGCGGCCGACCTCGCCAACTCCCGCTGCTTCCTCCAGTGCACCGACTCGACCGGATCGGCGAACCCCCCGCCCCGCTTCGCCTTCACCTCCACGAACGCCACCATACCGTCCCGCTCGGCGACCAGATCAATGTCGCGGTGGCCGTTCCGGAACCGCCGCTGCAACACCCGCCACCCTCGGCGCCGAAGCCACCGCTCCGCGACGCGCTCGCCAATCTCGCCGAATTCCTGCCCGGGCGCTGACATGGGGCGAACGTATCAGCCGCCCGGCCTGATTCCGTCACCAAAACGACGCGCTCCGGCGCCCGCGGCCGCATCGGCCGTTGGCCCGTCGCCGGTCGCTAGTCGTCGGTCGGCTGGAGCTGGCAGCCGCTTGGTCCTGAGGAGCTACCGACCGTCGATTAAAGGGCCAGCGACTGACGCGCCGAGCGCTCCGCGCGACGGCCTATGCTTTGCGTTTCGCGCCGCCGGTGACAAACGCTTCCGTTCGCTCCAGTACGCTGCGCATTCAGCCTACCCGCGGCTGGGTAGCCCTGCGCCTCGGTGAAGTCGTTGCCTATCGCGAGCTGCTCTTCTTCCTCGTGTGGCGCGACCTCAAGGTGCGCTACAAGCAGACCATCCTCGGCGTCGCCTGGGCCGTCCTGCAGCCGCTGCTCACAATGCTCGTGTTCACGCTCTTCTTCGGCCGGCTCGCGCGCGTCCCGTCGGATGGCGTGCCGTATTCGCTGTTCGCATATACGGCGCTCGTCCCATGGACGTTCTTCGCGACGGGGCTGACGATGGCGTCGAACAGCCTCGTGGGGAGCGCGCACCTCATCACGAAGGTGTATTTCCCGCGCCTGACGCTTCCGCTCGCGACGGTGCTCGCGGGGCTCGTGGACTTCGCGCTCGCGTTCCCGCTGCTCTTCGGGCTGATGTGGTATCACGGCGTCGTGCCGACGACGAACGTGATCTGGTTGCCCGCGTTCATTGCCCTCGCGCTCGCGACGGCGCTCGGGGTGGGGCTCTGGCTATCGGCGTTGAACGTCGAGTTCCGCGACGTGCGCCACGTCGTGCCGTTTCTCACGCAGCTCTGGATGTTCGCTACGCCAATCGCGTATCCGAGCAGCCTCTTGCCCGAGCAGTGGCGCACGCTGTACGCGCTGAATCCGATGGTCGGCGTCGTCGAGGGGTTCCGCTGGGCGCTCCTGGGCACTGAGACCCGTCCCGGTCCGATGATCGTCGTGTCGGCGATCGCCGCCTTCGCCCTGCTCGTGGGCGGAGCGTTCTTCTTCCGCCGCATGGAGCGAACGTTCGCCGATGTCGTCTGAGCCTTCGACGCCGGCCGCGGCAGGATCCTCGCCGGCAATCCGGGTGGTCGGCCTCGGGAAGCAGTATCAGCTGGGCGGTCGGGCGACCTATCGGACCATCCGCGAAGCCGTGGTGGACGGGTTTCGCGACGCTGCGCGGTCGATGCGCCGCAGCAGCGCGAGGCGTGCGCCGGAGCGATTCTGGGCGTTGCGGGACGTCTCCTTCGACGTCGCGCACGGCGACGTGGTCGGTATCATCGGCCGCAACGGATCGGGCAAGAGCACGCTGCTCAAGATTCTCTCGCGCATCGTCGAGCCGACTGCCGGTATCGTCGATCTCGAGGGCCGAGTCGGGTCGTTGCTCGAGGTGGGGACGGGGTTTCATCCCGACCTGACGGGCCGGGAGAACGTGTTCCTGAGCGGCGCGATCCTCGGCATGCGGCGCGCGGAGATCGCGGCGAAGTTCGATGAGATCGTGGAGTTCGCGGAAGTCGAGCGCTTCATCGACACCCAGGTGAAGCACTACTCGAGCGGCATGTACATGCGTCTCGCCTTCTCGGTCGCGGCGCATCTGGAGCCGGACATCCTGGTCGTCGACGAAGTTCTCGCCGTGGGCGACGCGGCGTTTCAGAAGAAGTGCCTCGGCAAGATGGGCAGCGTCGCGCGGCAGGGTCGCACGGTGCTCTTCGTCAGCCACAACATCAGTGCGGTGGTTTCACTCTGCAGCCGGGCAATCCTGCTCGACGCAGGCCGGCTCGTCCTCGATGACGAACCGGCTCGCGTTGCGGCGCGGTATCAGGCGTCGCTCGCCGCGACGCCGGCCGACACCACCGACCTCTCTGCGGCCGAGCATTACGGAACGGGGAACGCGCGCTTCGTATCGCTCGCCCTGACGCCACTCGGTCGTAACGGCGTGCGCCGCGAGATGTTCTGCACGGGCGACTCGCTCCGCGTCGATACGCGGATCGCTGCGTTCGATTCGGTGGACCACGCCAACGTGTGCGTGGTGTTCTATGACGCCAGTGGATACCGGCTGGTTGACGTCAACACGGCGTCGCAGGGTCGGTTCCTTTCGCTGCGGCCGGGGGAGGAGGCCCAGATCTCCTTCACGCTCGAGAACGTTCTGCTCAAGCCGGGAACGTATCTCATCGGTCTCTGGGTTGGCCGCGGCGCGGTGGACGACATCGACGGCATCCTCTACGCGACCACACTGGACGTCGAGGTGGACGCGGAGCGTCTCCGGCACTCCGAGATCTTCCCCGGCCCGTACCAGTGTGAGTTCTCGCACCGCGTCGATCTGATCGCCGCGCCGGCGACTGGCGCGACGGAGCCCGGGCGGCTGTTCGCCGCCACTGGGGGCATGTCGCCATGACGAAAACCATCGACGCGATCGAGCAGAACACTGCCGCGGCCGCGCGAAACGCCGGCTACTATGACGCCGTGTGGCCAAGGCTCGGAACGCACCTCGACTACACGGATCGGAACCGTGTGCGATTCATTGTCGAGGTGTTGGCCGACCTGCCGCCTGGCCACGAGCGCCGGATTCTCGACCTCGGATGTGGCCGCGGCTGGATGGCACCGTTTCTGGCGCGCTTCGGTGCGGTCACAGGCGTGGACTTCTCGCCCGTCGGCATCGAATTCGCCACCGCACACTTCGGTGGCGACGCCGAGTTTCAGCTCGCGGATGCGTCGTCGTCGACCCTCGGCCTGCCGGAGAACGAGCCATTCGACGTGGTCGTGTGCAGCGAGGTGATCGAGCACGCTCCAAATCACGGGGCTCTGCTGGCACAGATCGCCGCGCTGCTACGGCCTGGTGGCGTGCTCGCGCTCACGACTCCCAATGGCCTGCTCTGGGACGAATTCCGCCGCCAGCCACGGTTTCAGCCGGACCTCCAACCGGTCGAGAACTGGCTCACGCCTAACGCGCTGCGCGCCGAGCTGACCGCGGCCGGATTTCGCGTGTTCCGTCATGAGGGCGGGCCGGTGTTCGATTTCGCACGCGGGCGCGGAGCCGCTTTACAGCGGCGTCCTCTCGAAGCGCTGTTTCGGCGAGCCGGCTTCGCACGTCTCTACGGCCGCGCGATCCGTCGCTCCGCGGTCTACCAGTTCGTGGCCGCGCGCCATGACGGCGAGGAATAGTCGGCCGTGCTGACGCCGGCGGAACTCCGGTGCATCGTGCATGGCCTCCCACTCGGGCCGGTCGGCGCGGCGGTCGCGGATCGGGCGCGCGTGCTCGCCTGCGCCGCCGGCTGCGCCGTGCCGGTCGAGGGCGGGATCCCGCGCTTCGTTCCGTCGGAGAACTACGCATCGGGGTTCGGGCTGCAGTGGAAGCATTTCCGACGCACGCAGCTCGATTCCTACAGCGGCACGACTATCTCACGCGACCGCCTCGCCCGCTGCCTCGGCGGCTCGCTCGACGTCGTGCGCGGGAAGGTGGTGCTCGAGGCAGGGTGCGGCGCGGGACGCTTCACGGAGGTGCTGTTGGCGGCGGGCGCGCGCGTCGTGGCGACAGATCTCTCGGTCGCGGTCGAAGCGAACTACGACAACTGTGCTCGCAGCGTCGATTACTTCGTCTGCCAGGCAGATCTTCGAAGGCTGCCGGTCGCGCCCGCCGCGTTCGACATCGTCCTGTGCCTCGGCGTCATTCAGCATACGCCGTCGCCAGAGGAGTCCATCGCCGCACTGGCCTCCTACGTGAAGCCGGGCGGAATGCTCGTGATCGATCACTATTCGCACGAATACCCTCTGACGCCGAGTCGTCGCGTCCTTCGAGCCGCGCTCCTGCGGCTCCGACCGGAGCGGGCCAAGCAGGCAGCGCTCCAGCTGTCGCGAGCGCTCCTTCCCTTTCACCGCCTGCTGTGGCGCCGGACGCGCGGATTCGGGCGGCTGCGCCGGTACCTGTCGCGTGTCTCGCCCCTGGTGGACTACTACGACAGCTACCCTCAGCTGTCGCGAGCGCTGCTGTCGGAGTGGGCCGTGCTCGACACGCACGACGCGCTCACGGACTACTACAAGCATTTTCGCGCGCCGGCCGAAATCGCGGCGACGCTCGAGGCCCTCGGGCTCGAGGGCATCGTCGCGGCGCCAGGAGGCAACGGGGTCGAGGCGCGAGCGCGCCGTCCCGTCGCCGTCGGCGAGCGGCCGCTGCCCGCTGGGGTTGCCTAGATGTGCGGGATCTGCGGCTTCACGGGGCCCCGATCCGACGCGGCGTTGGGCCGGATGGTGGACGCCATGCACCACCGCGGTCCCGACGATCGCGGTGCGGCGACCACCGAGAGCGCATCACTCGGCATGACGCGACTGGCCGTCATCGATCCGACGGACGCAGGCCACCAGCCGATGTCGACGGCCGACGGGCGCCTAACGATCGTCTACAACGGCGAGGTGTACAACTTCGCGGAGGAGCGTCGGCTGCTCCGTCAACACGGCTACACGTTCCGGTCCGCGACCGACACCGAGGTCGTGCTCCGGATGTACGAGCACTACGGCGATGACTTCCTCGTACGCTTGCGCGGCATGTTCGCGCTCTCGATCTGGGATGCGCGCCGCCGGCCCGGACGACTGCTGCTGGCACGCGACCATCTCGGCATCAAACCGCTGGTGTATGCACGGTCGGGCAGCCGACTCGTCTTCGCGTCCGAGCTCAAGTCCATCGTGGCGAGTGGCCTCGTGCCGATCGCGGTCGACCCGGTCGCGCTGCGTATGCTGCTGACGTACGGGTCCGTGATCCAGCCGCGCACCATGTTGCGCGACGTCTGGGCGCTTCCGCCGGCGCACCGGCTCATCGTGGAGGACGGGGGCTCGCGCCTCGAACGATACTGGTCGCTCGGGCGCGACCGCCGACCGGAGCTGCGCCGCGTGCCGTACGGCGAGCAGGTGGATGCTGTGGCCGAAGTGCTCGAGGAGTCGGCGCGGCTACAGCTCGTGAGCGATGTCCCGCTCGGTGCCTTTCTGAGCGGCGGAGTCGACTCCTCGGTGCTCGTTGCCATCATGACCGGCGCGCTCGGCCGGTCGGTGGACACCTTCTCGGTCGGGTATGGCGGTGAGGGCGATGCGATCGACGAGAGCGGCGAGGCCGCGCGGATGGCCGCTCACCTCGGGGCGCGGCACACGAACGTGGTCGTGCGGGGGCGTGACGTTCGCGACCGGATCGAGCACATCGCGCGCGCGCTCGATCAGCCGTCGGTGGACGGCGTGAACTCGTACTTCGTCTCGCTCGCTGCGCGGCGCGGCGTGACCGTCGCCATATCCGGAACCGGGGGTGACGAACTCTTTGCGGGATACCCGTGGTTCATCACGATGGCGCGCGCTGCGGCGACGGACGAGCGGCAGCCGGTGCGCGCTGCGGCGCGGCAGTGGATCTCTGCGGCCGCGCGTCACCACGCGCTCGATCCACTCGTCGGAGCACGCGGTGGGGGCCGTCTCGTTCGGTTGCGGGCCGGAAGCTTCATCGGCCGCTACGCGCGCACCTACGAGATCTTCGGAGCGTCCAGGGCCGCGCGGATGCTCGCGCCCGACGTTGCTCGGTTCGCGACACCCGGCCGCGCGGCCCACTCCGACCTCGCCCCGCTCGACGAGCTCCAGGAGGGCTCCGCCGTCGAGCGCGTGTCGGGGTTGGCGACTCGGGGCTATCTCACCAACCAGCTGCTGCGCGATATCGACGCGGTGTCGATGGCCCATTCACTCGAGGTGCGCGTCCCCTACCTCGATCCGGTCGTCGCCGATACCGCGTTATCGCTCCCCGATGACGCGAAGCTCGGCGACGTCGTCGCACGTGGGTTCGATGAACAAAGCACCTACCGGAACTCCGGGGCGAAGCGCGTCCTGATTGACGTCGGTCGGCGGTGGCTCCCGCCCGACTTCGACCTGCAGCGCAAGCGCGGCTTCGCGATGCCGTTCGACCGATGGCTGCGGGGTCCGCTTCGGGACGTGTTGGCCGACGCTCTCTCGCCGTCGGCGGTGCGGCGACGAGGCCTGCTGTCGCCACGACGCGTCGACGCGCTCGTGGGCGACTTCGACCGCGCGACGGTCGGCTGGCCGGAGCCATGGCTGCTCATGATGCTCGAGTTGTGGTGTCGCGAAGTGCTCGACCGGGGATCGGCGGCGGCGCCGCTGTCGCCTGCGGGTGCGACGCGTCCCTGGCCCGAGTCGCGTCGGGAGTCGGCGATCGACGCCGCACCCGAAGGAGCAGTCGGGTGATGCGCGCGAAGCCGGCTCGTGCAACGACGACGACTCTCCGAACGCCTAACGGCGGGCTCGCCACCCGCACGGCGTCGTCCCGACGGTTTCGCGATGACCCGTATGTCGACGGACCGAGAATTCTGTTCATCGGCCTGGGCGAGAGCACGCACACGCACGCGTGGATCGACCTGTTGAACGCTGCGCCTGTCAACGTCCGGCTGTTCGCGCTGCCGAGCGGCCTTCCGCCCCACGACTGGCCGGTGCGTACCTACGTCACGGCCACCACCGACGCGCACCTCGAGCCCGCCATGCGCGTTAGGTTGTACGCGGCGGACCGTGCTCGCCGCTACCCGAAGAAGGGGTACGCCCGCTTCCTCCTTCGAGGCCCGTCGCTCGAGGAGCGATGGCTCGCGCAGGTCATCCGGGAGTGGTGTCCCGACATCATTCATACACTCGGACTGGATCCGGCCGGTGTCTTCTACCACCGGGTGCGGCGCGCGTTCTCCCTCGAGACCATCGGGAAATGGGTGTTGCAGACGCGTGGCGGGTCGGACCTCGCACTCACCCGCTTCGATCCCGACCGCGCGCCGGCCCTCGCGGCCGTCATGCGGGACTGCGACCAGCTGCTCAGCGACAACGAGCAGAACTTCACCATCGCGCGCGACCTGGGCGTTCGCCCCGAGCAGATCGCGTCGATCGGCGTCGTGCCTGGCACCGGCGGCATCGATGTCGATCACCTCGCGTCGGCCGCGGACGGCGCGCCGTCCAGCAGGCGCATCATCGTCTGGCCGAAGGCGTACGACTGCCCCTGGTCGAAATCACTCCCGGTTCTGGAGGCATTGACGTCCTGCTGGGACCGCATCGCGCCGTGCGAGGTGCACATGCTCGCGATGCAGCCGGAGACGCGCATGTGGTTCCATGCCCTCCCCGCGCACATCAAGGCCGCATGTCGGATCGACGAGCGTGTGCCCCGGCGCGAGTTGCTGACGCTCATGGGCCGTGCGCGCGTCATGCTGGCTCCATCGCTCGTGGACGGCACGCCGAACAGCCTGTTCGAGGCGATGGCGACGGGCGCGTTCCCCATCGTGTCGCCACTCGAGACGATTCGGCCAATCGTTCGTGACGGGGAGAACGTGCTGTTCGCCCGGAATCTGTACCCGAACGAGATCGCCGACGCGCTCGTGCGCGCGATGTGCGATGATGCGCTCGTCGACAACGCCGGGCGTGTCAACCGCGATGCGGTGCGCCGATTGGCCGATCGATCGTCAATCGGACCGCGTGTAGTAAAATGGTACGAGACACTCACGGCGGGCGCCCGCCGCGGACCGCCATGAGAGCGCTCGTGCTTGGTGGCGCCGGCATGCTTGGCCACAAGCTCTGGCAAGTGATGCGCGACCGGGCCGACACGTTCGTCACGGTCCGTCGGTCGCCAGAGCACTACCGTGCCCTGGAGTTGTTCGACGCCGACCGTGTGGTGGGCAACGTCGACGCTGCATCCGAGGTCGATCTCGATCGGGCGTTCACGATATCGAGACCGGACGTCGTGTACAACTGTGTCGGCGTCGTGAAGCAGCGGCCCGAGGCGCACGACGCGGTGCAGGCGATCACTTTGAATGCACTCTTGCCGCATCGGCTTGCCGCGCGCTGCGCGACCTCCGGCGCACGCCTCGTTCAGGTGAGCACCGACTGCGTGTTTTCCGGCCGACGGGGTCGGTACGCCGAGCTGGATACCCCGGACGCGACGGATCTCTATGGGCGCTCGAAGCTCCTCGGTGAGGTCGACGCGCCGGGGTGCCTCACCGTTCGCACGTCGATGATCGGGCGCGAGATCGGATCGCGACATGGCCTCGTGGAATGGTTCATGGCGAATCGAGGCGGGTGCGTTCAGGGGTTCACGCGTGCCGTGTTTTCCGGCTTTTCAACAGCCGAGCTGGCGCGCGTGCTGGCGGACGTGCCGGTCCGGTTCCCCGACCTGTCGGGGATGTGGCATGTATCCGCCGCGCCAATCACGAAGCTGGATCTGCTCGTTCTGCTCAACGACGCGTTTCGTCTCGGCACGAGGATTGAACCAGACTCGTCATTCGAGTGCGACAGGAGCTTGGATTCCTCCCGGTTCCGTCGCGTCACGGGGTATGCGCCTCCCACCTGGGACGAGATGGTGGCGGACATGGCGCAGGACCCCACACCCTATGACTCCTGGATGAGCGCGTGGACCTCCATGGCAAGCACGTAGTCGTCACTGGCGGAACGGGATCGCTTGGCAAGATCCTCACGCGCCGCCTGCTCTCGGGCGAGATCGGGTGGCCGCGCCGCGTGACGGTGTTTTCGCGCGATGAAGCCAAACAGCACGACATGCGGCTTCAGTACAAGAATCGCGCGTTCGCGACCGACGAAATCGTCTACCGCAACTCGAACGAGCTGCTGCACTTCGTCGTGGGAGACGTGCGGGATTTCCACTCGGTGGCCGCGGTGCTGCGCGGCGCCGACATCGTCATCAATGCGGCGGCGCTGAAGCAGGTCCCGACGTGTGAGTACTTCCCGTTCGAAGCGGTGCGGACAAACATCGGCGGGCCGGAGAACATCGTGCGCGCCATTCGCGAGGGCGGGCTCCCGGTGGAGACCGTCGTCGGAGTCTCGACCGACAAGGCGTGCAAGCCCGTCAACGTGATGGGGATGTCGAAGGCGATTCAGGAGCGCGTCTTCACCGCGGCTAACGTCACGTGCGCGCAGACGCGATTCATCTGCGTTCGCTACGGCAACGTGCTCGCCTCCCGCGGTTCGGTGATACCGCTGTTCCTGGATCAGATTCGGAACGGCGGGCCCGTCACGCTCACGACGAAGCAGATGACGCGCTTTCTGCTCAGCCTCGAGCAGGCGGTCGACACGGTGTTCGCCGCGCTTCGCGGGGCCCGGCGGGGCGAGACGTACATCCCGCGAGTTCCCGCCGCGCGCGTCATCGACGTCGCACGGGCGCTCATCGGGAATCGTCCGATCAAGATCGTCGAGACCGGGATCAGGCCGGGCGAGAAAGTCGACGAGATTCTCATCTCCGAAGAGGAGTGCCACCGCGCCGTCGACCGCGGCAGCTACTACGCGATCCTTCCGATCCTGCCCGAGCTGCGAGACACGAACGAGCCCGCGGCCGATCTCCCTGGCGAGTACAGCTCGGGCGCAGATGTCATGTCGTTCGACGAAGTGGTCGAGCTGCTCGAGCGGCAGCGCCTCATGCCCGAGGACGTGCGCAGCGAGGCGGTGGAAGTGCTGCGATGAGGGTGGTGACGGTACTGGGCACGCGGCCGGAGATCATCCGCCTTTCGCGGCTGATCCCGCGGCTGGATTCAGCGTGCGAGCACGTGCTCGTGCACACCGGCCAGAACTTCGACTCCAACCTCAGCGACATCTTCTTTCGCGACCTCGGCGTTCGCGAGCCGGACATCAGCCTCGGCGTACGCGCGACGTCCTTCGGCGAGCAGATGGGCCATCTGCTCGGGGCGGTCGAGCGAGTGCTCGTCGATGTGCGCCCCGATCGGCTGCTCATCCTCGGCGACACGAACAGCGGGCTGTCCGCGATCGTGGCGAAGCGTCTGGGCATTCCCGTCTATCACATGGAGGCCGGGAACCGCTGTTACGACGATCGGGTGCCCGAAGAGACGAACCGTCGCCTGATCGACCATTCGAGCGACCTCCTGCTCCCGTACACCGAACGAAGCCGGGCCAACCTGCTGCGTGAAGGCATCGACTCGCATCGCATCTTCGTGTCGGGGAATCCCATTCGTGAGGTGATCGACGCCTACCGGCCGCGGATCGACGCGGCGACGGCCATGCAGTCGCTGGGAGTCGCGCGAGACCAGTTCTTCCTCGTCACAATGCACCGGGCGGAAAATGTCGACATACCGGGCCGGCTGCAGGCGCTCGCGACTGGTCTTCAGCGGGTGCAGGCCGAACACCAGCTTCCCATGGTGATCAGCCTTCACCCGCGGACGCGGTCGCGACTCGAAGCGTTAGGCGTCGAGCTGGACTCCGACGGCATCCGCGTCATGCCGCCGCTCGGGTTCTTCGACTTCATCGCGCTCGAGGAGCGTGCGTTCTGCGTGCTCACCGATAGCGGAACTGTCCAGGAGGAATGCTGCATCCTGCGCGTGCCGGCCGTGACGATCCGCGACGTCACCGAGCGGCCCGAGACGCTCGAGTGCGGCAGCAACGTGTTGAGCGGTGCCGACCCGCAGCGTATGGCGGATTGCGTGCGAATGGTCGTCGAGCGCCCGCGGGACTGGCGCGTTCCGCCAGAGTACCTCGCAGAGCATGTCAGTGAAACCGTGTTGGGACTGTTATTGGGACACCCTCCTGTGCCGCGGGGCCTCCCATGCTGACGCGCCGGAAACCCGCGGTAAGCGAAATCGCCACGCCATGAACATCCTCGTCACCGGCGGTGCCGGCTTCATCGGCTCGAACGTCGTTCGCGTTCTCCTCGACGGCGGGCACGACGTGGTCGTGCTCGACAACCTCTCCAGCGGGTATCGCCAGAACGTGCCGGGACGCGACGTTCGGTTCATTCAAGGCGACGTCCGGGACGCCGACGCGGTCGTGGCTGCCGCCAGAGGGTCGGAAGCCATCCTGCACCTCGCCGCGTCGGTAGGGAATCAGCGCTCCCTGGCCGACCCGCGCACGGACACGCTCATCAACGCCATCGGTACGCTGAACGTGCTCGAGGCCGCGCGTGCAGTCGGCGCGCGGAAGGTCGTGTACTCGTCCTCGGCGGGAATATTCGGCGAGCTGCGCACGCTGCCGATCGCTGAAGATCATCCCGTCGAGCCGGATTCACCGTACGGCGTGAGCAAGCTCGCCGGCGAGAAGCACTGCCTCGCGTACTCGCGGCTATATGACATCGAGGCCATCTGTCTTCGGTACTTCAACGTCTATGGCGTGAACCAGCGGTACGACGCGTACGGGAACGTCATCCCCATCTTCGCCACGCTGCTCCTTCGCGGACAGACACTGACCATCTTTGGCGACGGCGAGCAGACCCGTGATTTCATCAATGTCGCCGACGTCGCGCGCGCCAACGTGATGGCGGCGTGCAACAACGGTGTGACTGGCGCGTTCAATCTCGGCAGCGGCTCGGCCATCACCATTCGTCAGCTCGTCCAGTACCTCGAGGCGGCGGCGGACGTGCGGGCGACGATCCAGCATGGGCCCCCACGCGCCGGGGACGTGCGGCACAGCCTGGCCGACGTGCGCGCGATCGAGCACGCGTTGGGCTTCACGCCATCCGTGGCGATCGAACCAGGTCTGTCGACGTACGTCGGCTGGCTCCGCGCCGAGCTGCAACCGGCGTGAGGCAGTAGGAGCCGGTGCAGCCCCCCCGCCTTCTCCTGATCTCTGACATGGTGCCGGGCGCGCCGGGTGTCGGAGGGGTTTACCTCAACGACCTTTGCGCGCTGTATCCCGCGGATCGCCTCGCCTGCTGTGCCATTGGGGCATCGCCTAACGATCCATGGCCCGGCCCGTTCGATGACGCGGCCCACACCACCGTGCCGCGTCCAGCGGAGCATGGCTTCCTGCGTTTGGGCCGGCATGTTCACCGGCGGACGCGCGCGCCGTATGAGCGCTACGTTGCCGCGCGAACACGGCGCGACGTCCTGCCACGGATTGTACGCTTCGGCCGCGACGCGGGCGTCGATGCCGTGTGCGTGCCGCTGGCGAGCCCGACGTCGATCCGCGTCGCCGCCGCCACGGCGGGCGCGCTCGGCGTCCCTCTGCACACGCTCGTGTGGGATCCGCCACGATACTACCTGGGCGAGTACTGGAAGCTTCGCGGCACGGCGCTGGAGGAGCTGCTTCGACTGTTCGGGAAAGCGGTGAGCCAGGCCGAGCGGTGCGGCGTCATGTCGGACGAGATGAGCCGCGATTACGAGCGCGCGTACGGCACGGCGTGCGTGGTCATGCAGCACGGCATTGCGCGGCGCTGGTGGCGGCCTCCGGCAACGGCTCCGGCGCCTGATCGCCTAACGATCGCCTACGCCGGCAGCCTCTACGCGCGTTCGGAATGGAACGCGCTCCTGGACGCGCTCGCACGGCGCAACTGGCGCCTCGCCGGGCGCGAGGTGACCATCCGGTTCCTCGGGTCGCGTCTCGAGCTCGACGTCGCGGCGCCCGCGCGAATCGAGTTTCTCGGCTGGCGCAATCGCGCGGAGACGCTCGCGCTCCTGGCGGAGTCCGACGTGTGCTATCTACCGTACTGGTTCGCCGAAGAGTATGCCGAGGTCGTTCGTCAGGCATTTCCCACGAAGCTGCCCACGTACCTCGCCGCGGGGCGCCCGGTCTTCTTCCATGCTCCACGCGACTCGTCGCCGGCGCGGTTCTTCGATCGCTACGCCGCCGGAACGCTGTGTGACAGTCGCGACCCCGATCGCATCGCGGCCGCGCTCGAGCTGCTCGTCACCGATCGCGATGCATACTACCGCGCCGGGCTCGCGGGGCGTGTGGCGCTCGAGGAGTGTTTCGACCTCGAAATCTTTCGGCGGCGGTTTGCCGCGCTGCTCGGCGTCGATGCAGCGTCGCTCAACGCGGTGGAGAGCCTGCCGTGATGTCGACGACACATGACGCGCTCCACCCGGCGGCCGCAGCGGGCGATCATCATGAGCAGTCGCGCCGGGGCGATCGGCTGGCGGGTCAGACTGTCCTCATCGTGTCGTACACCTTCCCACCGCAGTACGACGTGAGTGCGAGGCGGGCGGCCAAGCTGTGCAAACACCTGCCGGCGACGGGTTGGCGGCCCATCGTGCTGACCAAGGACTGGGCGCTCGGCGCGGCTGCCGAAGACCGGCGCTCGTACACGATTACGTCGCACCCCGAATCGCTCGGCGCGCTGGCCGGCGTCGAGGTCGTGCACGCGCCGTACCGAACGCACGACAACGCGCTGCGACGACTGCACCGACGCCTCGGAGGCGCGTACGGCGACCGGCAAGCGCCACCGTCCCCTGCCCCCGCCTGGACGCCTCGCGGTCTCGCGCGGCGAGTGCTGTCGGTCGCGGCTCCGGTGTTCGGCGATTTTCCAGACCCCTTCCGCGGCTGGATCGCAAGTGCGGTCGACACCGGCGTCGATGTAGTGCGTCGTGAGCGCGTCGACGTCGTTTGCAGCCTTTGCCCACCCGCGACGGCACACGTCGTGGCGTCCGAGATCGCGCGCCGCACGGGCGTGCCTTGGGTCGCGCAGTTCGACGACCTGTACAGCTTCCATCTGGAACGCCAGCGACCGTCGTGGCGCTGGTACTCCGACGCGAAGCATCGGAGCTGGATGCGACGCGCGACGTTGGCCGGCGCGATCACGCCGGCGATGCTCGACTACGTGCGCCGGACATACCGCGTCAACGGGGACGTCGTGATGGTCGGGTTCGACCCCGACGACGATGTGAGCAAGGAGCAACGCCCTCGGGCTGCCTCGCGGCCGTCCCTGCGACTCGCCTATACCGGCTCCGTGTATCCGGGCGATCAGCGACCCGAGATCTTCTTCGAGGGCCTGGAACAGGTGCTGGCCCGGGACGCCGGGCTCGCGGGGGCCATCGAGGTTGTGTTCGCCGGCACGGGCCGCGACGATGAGCTGCGCGCCAGCCTCCAGGCGCTGCCGCTCGCACGAGCTGCGTGCAGGTTCATCGAGCGGCTTGCACCTTCGGACACGCTCCGGCTACAGCGCGAGTCCGACGCGCTCGTCCTGTTCAACTGCACGGCGCCGTCTCCTGAGGAGGGAACGCTCAGCTTTCCCGCCAAGGCGTTCGAATACCTCCACGCGAGCCGGCCGATTCTGGCCGTTCCGCGCGACCCGGGCGCTTGGGGCGACCGACTTCTCGAGACCACCCGCGCTGGCGTCACGGCCGGGTCAGCCGCCGAGGTGGCCTCCGTGCTCGGCGGCTGGATCGACACGTGGCGGAAGGGCGGTGAGCTCCCGTATGAGGGCGACGCGACCGAGATTGCGCGCTATAGCCAACCGCGCCAGGCCGAGGTTCTTGCCCGCCTGCTCGGTCGGGCTGCGGACTCGCGCGGTCCGAAACACTCTCGCACACGCCCGGCGTGACGTTTGCGTTGGATACCAACGAATAGAGCGGAGCGACCGTCGTCACATGGTGCTCGACGTGCTGGCGTGGCTCATCATTCTGGCGGCAGCATCCGTGATCGGGGCGGGAGTTCTCACCGCGTTCGGCGCGTACCATCTCCGTCTTGGCGATCGGGTGGTTCTCGGCGCCTGGCTGGGCGTGGTGTTGCTCGCGCTTGGCCTGCTTGCCCTCTCGCTGTTTGCTCCGCTCTCGCCACTCAACGCCGGTGCCGTGACCGCTGCCCTCGTTGCGAGTGGCTGGGTGCTGGTCTGGCGGAATCGTCATCCGGAATCGCGTCGGCGCGCAACGCCGGACGTTTCGCTCGACCGATGGCAAGTAGTGGCCGGCGTTCTGTTCATAGCGGTCGGCGCGGCGGCGCTCGCGAGCGATCCCGTCACGCTCTACGACGCCCTCGTGTACCACGTGGGCATCATGCGGTGGCTTCGCGAGCACGGCACGGTCGCTGGCGTGGCACTCATTCACAATCGCCTCGCGCACGTTTCGGCGTGGTTCACTCTCGGTGCGCCGTTCGACGCCGGGGCCGCGAGCGGACGCGCAGCTCACATCCCGCTCGGAGTCGCGCTTCTTCTGGTAGCGGGCCAGCTCGCGTTGGCTGTCGCGCGTCTCGTCGCGCGTCGAGCGACCGGCGCGGATGTATTTCTCGGTCTATCGTCGGCGATGCTGATCTGGGTGGGTGTTCGCTACAACGCCGCGACATCCTCGCCTGACGTTGTTACCAACGCGCTCATCGTCGTCGTGGCGTGGTCACTTCTCGTGCTCTCCCACGTGACACCACTGTCGCGCGTGAGGCGGTGGCAGCGGTGGCTCACCCCTCGCCTGCTGCCCTTCGTGCTGGCCGTGGGCGCCTCGGGCATGAAGCTGTTCGCCGTCCCGGCTGCCGTTGCCGCCGCACTGTTCTACACCTTCGCTCCTGGCGATGATCGCGGCGCCGGCCTCGCTGTGCGGCGCGCCGCCGTCTGCATGACGGTCGCGGTTGTGCTGATGCTGCCGTTCGTCGGCGCGAACATCATCGCATCGGGGTGCCCGCTCTTCCCCTCCGCCATCGGTTGCCTTCCCACTGCTTGGTCCGTTGGAACAGGCGCGGCCGCGGACTACGCCGACTACATTCGCGATGTCGCGCGCTTCGAGATCCGACGAACGTTCCGTGACGCGGCTGCGTTTGCCTGGGTCGGTCCGTGGGTTGCCGCGCATCCCGTGGTGTTCGTGTTGATCGTGCTGTCGCCGATGCTCGCCGGCGTTCTGCTCGTTGGGCCGAGGCGCGGTGGTGTACGTTCCGCGCTCCTCGTGGCGATCCTCGGCCTCGCGTTCGCGGCATGGCAGGCCCCCGCCCCTCGGTTCCTCTACGCATTCGCGATCATCGCGCCGCTCATCGCAATCTCGTTTCCGCTCGCCGCTGCAGCACAGCGCGCGGCCAGCGGACCATCAACGCCGAGCGAGATCGCGGACACTCGCGGCGCGATTGCGTTTCTCGTGGCGGCGGGGCTGTGTGCAACCGCCTATGCCGTCGCGTCGCAGAAAGTGAACTTGCTGTCGGCCGTAGCGGGACGAGCGCCGCTCATGGTGGTGGACCGGGAGACACTCTTGCTACCCGCGGCGCCGGCGGGCCCGGCGCGACTCTACCGCTGGCGGGTGAACGACGTGGACGTATTCACTCCGGTTCCCCGGCCGGTTGCCGACACCCTTCGCCACACGAGCACGATCGATGCAGATCTCGGGTTCGAGAAGTGCTCGATCGCGCCATTGCCGTGCACACCGTACCTGCCCTCGCGCGACGTGCACCTCCGAACGCCATCCCAGGGTATCGCCGGCGGGTTTGTGCGCCACACGACGACCGGCCTGCTATCGACCGGCGCCCCTCGGTGCCTCGGCGAGGTCTTCGCACCGTTCGATGTCGGAAACGCGTCGTCCGCCACCGCGCTGGCCGAGTCGTTCGCCGGCCAGAGTCGATGTGGTGACCACGCCCAGCGTTAGGCGCCGCGCGCCGCGGGACGGCTCGTCGTCGCCGAAGGTGCGATTCGGCGCCGACGCGCGCGAGTATCGTACGGCTGGCAGCGCACTCGTCGGTGCCATGTACACCGCCCCCGAGGATGCGACGCCCGAAGAGCTCTTCGGTGCGAGTCCGCGACGACGGCCCGCATCGTGCGCCCGAGCAGTCCCATGTTAAAAAGCGATCATACGCGGCAGGGCGGCGTTACCCCGCTCGATGCCATCGTCGCGTTCGCGAGCCGCCATCGCCTCCGGGGCGCGGCGCGACTGCGGCGACTTCTCAGGGGACACCACGAGGTCGCCCTCACGCGCGTTAGGTCGATCGACGGGTTGCTGTTCGACCTCGACGTCGAGAACGTGCTCGACTGGGCCGTGCTGGACCACGGGTACTACGAACGCGAAGTCCTCGACGCCGTTCTCGCGCACCTCACCGCCGACGGTGTCCTCTGGGATGTGGGCGCGAACGTCGGGCTTCATGCGATCACCGCCAAGCGGCTCAGGCCAGCAGCCACTGTCGTGGCGTTCGAGCCGTCTCCGCACACCGCCGCCCGGCTTGTCGCCAACGCGGACCTCAACGGCGCCGACCTCCGCATCGTCACATGCGCTCTCGCGGAGACGAATGGTCTGGCGCAGCTCAGTGTCGTTACCCGCGGCAACAGCGGTCTGTCGTCGCTCCGCCCCTGGCCGGACGTCACGTACGAAGCAACGATCACCTGTCCGTGCGCACGCGCCGACGCGCTGATCGGAACGGCCAACGGAGCGTTGCCCCGACCGACCGTGATAAAACTCGACGTCGAAGGATTCGAAGCCGAAGTACTACGGGGCTTTGGCGTCATGCTCGCAGACCCAACGCTTCGTGCGGTCGTGTTCGAAGCGTCAGGAGACGAAGCCCTTCGACCTGAGAGGTCGCCGGTCGGCGCCCTCCTCGCCGAGGCAGGCATGGCGATCCAGCGGCTGCCGCCCGCGCACGCGAGCGAAAAGTCGGTGGCGACAAACTTTCTCGCCACACGGGACGCTCGGGCCTAACGTCGCGCCGCGGCCGTCGCGCCGAACGCGGCGGCCGATCAGACGCGGGGGCCGCAGATCCGATCCAGATCCTCGAGGCCCGACAGAATCTCTCTCGGCTTCGAGCCGTTCGGCGGACCGAGCACCCCCGCGGCGTGCAGCTGGTCGATGATGCGCGCCGCGCGGCCGTAGCCGACGCCGAGTCGCCGCTGGAGCAGCGAGGTGGAGCCCTGCTGGTGCTGGATCACCACTTCTGCCGCCTCGCGGAACAACTTGTCGCGATCCGCATCGTCGAAGTCGTCGCCGTCTCCAGGGGCCTGCTCCGCCGCTTCGCGCGCGCGAACCGTCTCGAGAATATCCGGCTCCGTCGAGACCGGCTCCTCCACCACGAGCCCCTGCGCCGCGAGCGCAGCACGCCTGGCTTCGCGCTTCGCCTCGTACCACTGTGTCAGGCGCTCCGTATCCTCGCTCGCGATGAACGCGCCCTGCAACCGCGCCGGCTCCGACTTTCCGGGCGGAATGAACAGCATGTCACCGTTGCCGAGCAGTGCCTCGGCGCCGATGCCGTCGAGAATGGTGCGACTATCGACCTGCGACGCGACGCGGAACGCGATGCGGCTCGGGAAGTTCGCCTTGATCAGTCCCGTGATGACGTTCACGCTCGGGCGCTGCGTCGCCAGAATGAGGTGAATGCCGATCGCGCGGGCCTTCTGCGCCAGCATGGCGAGCGGGGTCTCGACCTCGCCCTGCACCGTCATCATCAGGTCCGCGAGCTCGTCGATGATCACGACGATGTACGGGAGCACGTTGCCGACATAATCGGGATTCCCGAGCGCAACCGCTTGCTCCTTCGGCGCCTTGAGCTTCTGCCCTTCCTGCAACTTCCGGTTGAAGTCCTGGATGTTCCGCGCGCCGTTCGCCGCGAGGAGCTCGTAGCGCTCCTGCATCTCGAGCACCGCCCATTTGAGGACGGCGGCCGCGTCGCGGTTGTCGGTGACGACCTTGTGTCGAAGGTGCGGAAGCACGTTGTACACCGAGAGCTCGACCATCTTCGGGTCGACCATCAGGAACCGCAGCGTACGCGGCGTGTGCCGGTACACGAGGCTCGTGATGAGCGTGTTCACGCAGACCGACTTCCCCGAGCCCGTCGCGCCGGCGATCAGCAGGTGCGGCATCTTCGCGAGATCGGCGACGACCGGCTTGCCCTCGAGGTCCTTGCCTAACGCGATAGGCAGCGCGGCGCGCGCGCCCTGGAAGTCCCGCGCCTCGATCAGCTCGCGGAACGTCACCATCTCGGCGGTGGGGTTCGGCACCTCGACACCAACGGCGCCGCGCCCCGGAATGGGCGCGACGACGCGGATGCTCGGCGCGCGCATCGCGAGCGCGAGGTCGTTCGCGAGGTTCGCGAACTGCCGCACCTTCACGCCGGGCGCCGGCTCGATCTCGTACTGCGTGACGACGGGCCCGGTGGTCCGGCCGACGAGCTCTCCTTCGACGCGGAACGTCCGCAGCGCATCCATGAGCTTCTGGCCCATGAGATCGAGCTCGCGGCGTCCGACTTCGACGTTGCGCGGCGGCGGTGGCGAGAGCAGCTCGGTAGGAGGCAGCTCGTCGCCCACGATGTCGATGGCACCCGCCGTCGCATCGATCTCGGCCGCGATGCGCTCGGCGTGCGCGGCGGCAACGTCGCTCTTGGATTTGCGCTCCTTCTTCTTTCGATCGCGCGGAAACTCGAGCTCCTCGTCAGGCTCGTCAGGCTCACCCTTGGCATCGCGGATGAGCGACGGATCGATCGCCGGCATCTCCTCCGGTGTCGGCGCGAGCGTCGTCGCCACGTCGGCCGGCGTTCCAGCCGGGAGCTCGTCTTTCTTGTTGCGCTTCCGCTTCGGCTTTTCAGGAGGCACAGCCTCGATCGCGGCAACACCGGTTGCCTGGTCCCGGTTCCCGGCTCCCGGTGCTGGCCCCACCAGCGCTCGAATCGGGTTCCACCGCAGCGTCGCCGCCGCGAGCGCGCTCGCCGCGAGTGCGACCGTGAGCCATGCGCCTACCGTTCCGAAGCCGCGTTGCGCGTAGAACGCGACCAGTCCGCCCCAGAGGCCAGCCGCCGGGTCGACGTTCGGCGGTTGTGCGTCGCGCGCGAGCCCGAGCGCCACTGGGAGGATCACGACGACCCCCAGCAGGAAAACCAGCCAGGAGCGGTCCGTCTCGGATTCCATCCGACCGAACAGCCGCAGGGCGTGGACGGCCGGGGCGAACGGGAGCAGGAGGGCGGCCGGAATGCCGATCGATTCCATCAGCCCCGCGCGCAGGCAGGCGCCGATGGGTCCGAAGATGCCTCGCGCAGTCGTGCACGATGCGCCCTCGACGACGCCGGGCGGTGCGATCACGGCGCCAGCGAGAAACAGAGCGAACAGCAGGAGCGCGATCCCAGCGATCTCGCGCTTGAGAGGCGAATTGCCCACGGGACTTACCGCTCCCGGTCTGGTCCGAGCTTGGTGATCTGTCGGTCCTGGTAGATCGGAACCACCGGATGTGCATCGACGCTCGCGCAGACCGCGAGGTCTTCGCCGAAGCCCGCTTCCGCGAGTGCACGACCGTGTTCGGAGTCTTCGAAGAGTCGATCCAAACTGTCCCCGTACCGCTTGTCGATGAGACAACACGCCTGCGCGGCGTCGTTCAACCGGACGTTCGCGAGGCGTTTGGTGACGCCTCGAGTATAGCGCCCCGCGCACGCCGCGTCCTCGAGCGCGAACTGGCGGTCGCGGCCTGCGCAGACGATCGTGATGTCCGCGGCCCCGCGCGCCGCCGCGCGAAGCATCGCAGATACCGGAGAATAGTTGACGTAGGATGCAACGATGACGTCACGCGCGCCCTGCAGGCCGACGAGCGCGACCGTTCCGTTCGTCGTCGTGAACAGCACCGTCTTCCCTTCGACGGCCTCTGGCGTGTACTCGCGCGGCGAGTTCCCGAGGTCGAATCCCGGGATCGTCTTCATCTTCCGCTCGCCGGCGAGCAGCACATCCGAGCGCTCGAACTGTTTGGCCCGGGCGACCACCTCGTCGGAGCTTTCGAACGGAATCACCGCCTTCGCGCCGTTTGCGAGCGCCACCGCCACCGTCGTCGACGCGCGGAGCACGTCGAGTACGAGAACGACGCGCCCCTGAATGTCCGCCGGCGTCATGAGCTGGCCGCCGAAGAACACGTCGAGTCGCACTCAGCCCGGCTCCTTCATCAGCTGGCTTTCCCGCTCGAGAAACTTCGTATCGACGTCGCCCGACACGAAGGCGGGATGCTCCATCACGCGCGAGAGGAACGGCGCGGTCGTCGTCACGCCCTCGATGATGAAGCTCTCGAGCGCGACGCGCATGCGCGTGATCGCTTCCTGCCGGTTGCGCCCCTGGCAGATGAGCTTCGCGAGCAGCGAATCGTAGAACGGCGGGACGGTGTACCCCGCGTACACGTGCGTATCCAGACGCACGCCGGGCCCACCGGGCGGATGAAACGCGTCGATCTTGCCCGGCGATGGCTGGAAGTTGCGGCTCGGATCCTCGGCGTTGATCCGGCACTCGATCACGTGGCCGCGCAACGGCGGCAGCTCCTGTACCGAGAGCGGCTCGCCGCTCGCGACGCGAATCTGCTCCTTCACGAGGTCGATGCCGGTGAGCATCTCCGTCACCGGATGCTCGACCTGGATCCGCGTGTTCATCTCCATGAAGAAGAAGGAGCCGTCCTCGTCGAGCAGCATCTCGATCGTCCCGGCGCCGACGTAATCGATGGACTTCGCGCCTCGCACGGCCGCGTCGCCCATCTGCGCGCGCAGTTCCGTCGTCACGGCGGGACTCGGCGCCTCCTCGATGAGCTTCTGATGGCGACGTTGCACGGAGCAGTCACGCTCGCCCAGGTGAATCACGTTCCCGTGGCGGTCGCCGAGGATCTGGAACTCGACGTGCCGCGGGCGAGAGAGATATTTCTCGACGTACACGTCGCCGTTGCCGAACGCGGAGAGCGCCTCGGAGCGCGCGAGCTGGAACGATCGCGCGAAGTCATCAGCGGACCGCGCAACGCGCATCCCCTTTCCGCCGCCACCGGCTGCCGCCTTGATGATGACCGGGAACCCGATGTCGCGGGCGAAGCCCAACGCCTCGTCGGGATCCTCGACCGGGCCTGGCGTGCCGGGAATGATCGGGACGCCGACGTCCGCCATCGCCTTTCTCGCCGCGGCCTTGTCGCCCATCACGCGGATCTGTTCCGCGCTCGGCCCGATGAACGTGATGTTCGAGGCCTGACACGTCTCGGCGAACTCCGCGTTCTCGGCGAGAAACCCGTAACCCGGGTGAATCGCGTCGGCACCCGTGATCTCCGCGGCGGCGATGATGCGGGGGATCTTGAGGTACGAGTCGCGCGCGGGTGGCGGTCCGATGCACACGTCGTCGTCGGCGAAGCGTACGTGCAGCGATTCGCGATCGGCCTCCGAGTACACGGCGACTGTTTCGATGCCGAGCTCGCGGCACGCACGAATGACGCGCAGCGCGATCTCGCCGCGGTTCGCGATCAAGATCTTCTTGAACATCCGGCGAGAGCCAAGCCTAACGGTGAGCGGCCGAGCGCGCCGGCAAGCGGACCACGTCCGCTTGCCGGCGATCGACCCGCAGTAGTAATCACGCTCTGGAAGATGGAACGGCGCCGAAGCGCGGCAAGGCTATGGCGCAGTGGCGGTCTGGAAGCCGTCCCAGCTCGTGTCGCTCGAGCCCGCAACGCCCTGCACACGCAAGGCAAATTCGCTCGGGTTGCTGGCATAGAACAAGGCGCTCTCGTACGAGATCACGCCCTTCGTGTACCACTGCATGAGCGACTGGTCGAAGCTCTGCATCCCGTACTGCGTCGTGCCTTCCTTGATGAGATCCGGGATGTTCAGGGTGGCGTTGAGGTCGCGGATCTGCTCGCGCACCGCGGCCGTGTTGATGAGCACCTCGGCGGCCGGCACGCGACCCGGCCGATCGGTGCGCGGCACGAGGCGGAGCGAGATGACGGCCGCGAGCGCCGTCGACAGGGCGAAGCGAACTTCGGACTGCTGGTGCGGCGGGTAGAACGACAGCACGCGGTTGATGGTTTGCGTCGCGTCCGTCGTGTGGAGCGTCGAGAAGACGAGGTGGCCCGTGTCGGCCGCCTTGAGCGCGGTCTCGAGCGTATCGAGGTCTCGAATCTCACCGAGGAGGATCACGTCGGGGTCCTGTCGCAGCACGCGGCGAAGCGCCTGCGCGAAGCTGCCGGTATCGGTACCGACTTCGCGCTGATTGATGTGGCAGCGATTGTCGCGATGCAGGAACTCGATCGGATCTTCGATCGTGATGATGTTCGCATAACGCCGCTCGTTGATGTGCTGAATCATCGACGCGAGCGCCGTCGATTTTCCCGAGCCGGTGATTCCGGTGACGAGCACGAGCCCGCGCGGCCGCATCGAGATTTCTTCGACGACGGCGGGGAGGTTGAGCTCTGCAACCGTCTTCGCCGTGTGCGGAATGGTGCGGAGCGCGAACGCGATGGTGCCGCGCTGTTGATACGCGTTGACGCGGAATCGGCCGATCCCGGGCACGCCGGTCGCGAAATCGGCTTCGCGATACTCGCTGAACTCCTTCACCTGCTTCGGCGTCATGAGCTCCTTCGCGAGGGCCGTGAGGTCCTCGGGGCGCAGCGCCGGCAGTGGGAGTGGCGAGAGGTCACCGTTCACGCGAAGCGTCGGCGGCCGGCCGACCTTCAGGTGAAGGTCCGAGGCGTTCAGCTGCACCATCTGCTGCAGAATCGCCTTGAAGTTGAACGCGGCGCGCGGCTGTGCCGCTGCGGCGTCCTGATCGGGCGCGACCGTGGGGTTAGCCATTGGGATCAATCCTGAAGAGCACCTGCCCGTACTCGACGGGGTGCGCGTCCTG